>Ga0105048_10019458_pt1 | contig 10407 bp, 7 predicted proteins | sample MAT05_FD_78382 | JGI IMG/M metagenome (GOLD analysis project Ga0105048, IMG submission 78382) | Freshwater microbial communities from Lake Fryxell liftoff mats and glacier meltwater in Antarctica - MAT-05 | ecosystem: Environmental > Aquatic > Freshwater > Ice > Liftoff microbial mat | place...
ACGCGGAGCGAGTCGGAGTGGCAGGCTATAATATCTGAGCATGAGGGGAGCGGGCGAACGGTCGAAGAATTTTGCGCAGGAAAAGAGATCAGTAAGAAAAGCTTTTATACGTGGCGGATGAAGATAGGCGGAAGCGAGACAAAATGCTAAGATTCTTTGCATGTTGAGTAGCGAAAATCTGACGAGAGAAGATGTGGTTTTACTACTCAGTAACAACGAGCTTCTTCAGAACGACAACACAAAACTCCGAACGGAAGTTAATTCTCTAAAGTCTCAGCTCCTATGGTTTCAGAAGCAAATCTTTGGGACCAAGTCTGAGCGCCGAATTATAACGCCACCATCGAATGCCCAGCTGTGTCTTGGGGAGACGATTTCTAAGTCAAAGGAAACATTACTTCCGGAACCCGCCGACACCGTTAAGAGCTACGCCCGTCGGAAGAGTAAGAAAGAAGAGATTAAAGAGAATTCTGCCGAGACACTTCTTCGGTTTGACCCATCAGTTCCTGTAGAAGAGGTTCAAATTCCGGTAAAAGAAATAGAAGGTCTTTCCCCTGACCAGTACGAAATAATTGACCATGAAGTGAGCTATAAACTAGCGCAAACGCCATCCTCGTACGTGGTGATAAAATACATCCGTCCTGTGGTGAAGATAAAGGAGAGCGAGACAATTCATACAGCTCCCATGCCCCCAATGGTAGTGGAGCGGAGCTTTTCGGATGTAAGTTTTTATGCCGGAGAGAGGCTGTTACCTTGTACCAGTTGTTGTTGTTTTTGTATCAATTTCTCCAACTGAAATGGTAAGTATTTTTTCCTTGCACTCGTCGGCGTAATCTTTGTAAGTGAAAGAGACTGCCCCTTCTTTGATTGCAACTATCCTTTTTTCAGATATCGCAGCCCGGTGGGTATAGAGCTCTACATACTTTTAAACGCTATTTACTCTCAAAGAGCCACTCCTTGGGACGATACTTTTTGTAGTAGACGCGAAGTTTTCTAAGAAGCCCTTTGCTTAAAAGACTAAATCGTCCCTTATGTCCCTTTCCATCTCGAACAACTACCACCATTCGTTTGCTATTAATATCTGACACTCTAAGATTTATAAGCTCCCCCACTCTAAGTCCTGTGCCGTAGAGAACTTCAAGCATCATCCGGTGACGCCTATCTTTGACCACTGATAGAAACTGAGTCATTAGATATTCTCCTCAGGCCAGATAACGATTACAGTGACAGGTTCGAGCCAAGACTACTCCCAAACTCTGCACTACTCGATGCGGCGAGAATCTTAGTCGACTGTTTTGTTATATGCCACCCTTGGGCCCCAAGGAGTCGACCCACTTATTCGGTCGACCAGCATAATAATCCCGAAGTCGATCCTCCACATGCTCTGCACTCCATACTGCGGCGCACTCTAAGCCGTTGCATTCGGCCTCTGTTGCCGCTTTTTCGTTGCCGTTCACGTGAATCCAAAGACTACTATTTAGTTCCTGTCCATAAACTCAAAAAATAGCAGGAACTATCCCGCCGAAGCACTTGTAAGCTATCAAAAACGTTTGCTTAGCACGCGAAGGTGGATCGCGGCGGATGAGTTTAGTGACAGCAACTACACTATAACTGAAAACCAAGCTTACGAACCTTCGCGAGTTGCCTTTCAATTATTTCCGCGAATACAAGGTTGACTAGTTTAATTTCACGGAGAGTTGCGTTTTGACAAGGTTATCATTCCGCAAAACACTTCGGTGAGCATGGAGCAAGCCGAACTCACTATAAAAATTATGTGATGATACCCTGAGACCGCGAGCGGTATAATTTTCCGGTTGCTTTCTAGTCGCGGTTACCCGACTTTCTAATCACTTGTCCGTTGACAATCACCATTTCAGAATGTCTTCCATCTAATGTGGTGAACTTTGCAAATCCTTCTACGTGTTCCCCGTTACCATCATCAGCTCCGTTTTGGCCGATGAGGTCATAGAGGCCGATTCCAGTAAATCCAGTTGATTTGCCATTATCCTTATCACCGCGAAGTGAGAGGGTGAGCTGTCCAGTTGTCGATGCAAATTGAATCTTCGCAGAATCTTTTGCCGTCACCAGAAGCGATATCGTACTAGGGACTGGGGCACCTTGCGTAGGGTTAGGATTAAGTTCTCGCTCAGCCGAAAGAACAAGCGCGTTTTGAACGATGATGCTTAGTCCTGGTTTGCCAAGAAGTGTTGAAGTCCATGCAACGTCCACTCGAGCGCCTGGCCGTGCCCATCCTTCAACGCCACTCTTAATATCAACCGTGATAGTTACCGCACGGTAACCATCTGGAATATTAGTGGTGATGAGGCTTGTTGGCTTAACTTGAGTAATGATGTCTCGGCTGAGCGGTTCGCCTGTTGATATGATCGAACGAGCGTAGCTGTCCTGAATTTCGGTGTATCCCCTAATCGTTCTCTCACCAACACTCATTTCTGGACGTGCTTCAAGCTTGAAAAGAGCGGCATGAAGCTGTTCGCCGGCATCGATAGTTCGAACAGGTACCAGAACATCCAACATTCTGATGGCTGGCTCTTTCTCAACCAGTACTGCAGTCTCTGCAACCCTCGCTTCCGTCGGTGCCGAGTAAATGAATACAAATACTCCGCCGCAAAATAAGAGAAACACTACGCACATTCCGTTCAAAAGAATGAGGTTTCTAAACTGTCTATCTTTGCGACTTCGAAGTTCGCCTGGTCTGAAATTATCCAACATAAATATCTCCCGCTTGGGCATTAGCATTCTTAACCGTATATCCACGGTAAAAGGACTTATGCTTCAGGTAATTAAAAGAATAGGTAAGCGCTCAGCTTTTGCCTTGATTCAGGGCAAATGCTGACCGCTTATAAGAATAGATTAAACATTGACAAGGCTTAAGAATATCAAGCGGTTGGCTCAATTTTGAACAGCTGCCGTGGTATCATAATTGCCCACCGGTACTGCATCAAACTCATTATTTAGGCTCTTTACATCAAATACACGCTCAGGCCCCTCAGGCTTTTTCCTAGTGTATATGTGCATAATCTTGCGCCCGTGCCATGAGACCTTACCAAGCAAGAAGTATTCCCGGCGAACCCTTGGAAGATTCGTGTACACGGCATCATTTGGATATTTCACAAGAAAATAGTTATCTGGCGCACCTTCTCTTTTTAACTCAACACGATGATGCTCCCTCAAGTACCAAGAGCTAATAAGTGATTCCTCATTACTGGAGTAACTACCCGATAGAATGCCTTGGTTATAGAGAGTAGCGGGAGCTTTCCAACCCGAAAGGTGTGGAAAGCCAAAATAGGCCCCCTTCGGGAATTTTCGCCCGTAAGGCGCTGCGTACAAGAGCGGTCTAATTTTTGGAAACTGATGCACGTACTCGGGAACTCGGCGGACGTAGGCAATATATAAATAAGGAATGGTCACAAGCGAAATGAGGACACAGAAACAGATGGTAGCTCGTTGCCATTTCAAACTGACGGTCGATAGTCCGTAGGCGGCAATTATCGCCGTCCCTAAATGACCAACATAAAAATGAGTGTTGGGTCGTACCGAAAAAAATCCAAAAGCAAAAAGTGACGGCACGACGAACAAAAACGAAACTCTTACCGCGAACGATGTACGCGGGGCGACTAGCAGAGCCACGAACGGAATCGCGGCAATAAAAACTGCGATACTTCCCCAATTTGGAATGATAAGTGGGAGTGGAAGGAATGTGACAATGAAAAACGAAATGCAAATGTAAGCCGCAACTATCCAGTGTCGTTTCGTGCCTTCTACCAGTGTAGTCCCCAACACACCCAAAAAAAGTAGTACAAGTGTATACACGTAAAAGGTTGGTGAATAAAAACTTAATAAATTAATGTAATGAGCAATATTATTAAAAGGAAGGCGATTCGCTCCAATCCGCGTGCCTAGATACTGAGTTGTCACAGCAAAATGTTCATGTGTGACAAAAGGAAGATAGAACGAAGTGGTAATGAGGCCAAACGCTAAAATACTAAGCGCTATTCTCCCGACCGAAAATTTTTGGCCGCTTGATTTCAGCGTTATGAGTAAAGAAAGGCCTACCGCAGGAAAGGTAAACACCGCGTCATAATGACAGAGTAACGCGAGGGCTGAAAACACAGCTGCACCTATCGGCCAACCTCGAAGCGCGCAAAACCAACTAGATCCAGCAAAGGCAACAAGAGGTGTCTGATATTGGACGATTCTGGAAAAAGCAATTAAAAAGCCTTCCATCGCCATTATTCCAGCCGCATAGCAACCAATCCAAAGGCGACCTTTCCACAGTTCTCGTGCCAAAGCATAGGCGAGTGAAACGATAAGAAGCCCGGCAAAAGTAAAAGGTAGTCTCGCACCGAATTCATCAATCACCCCTGACGACAATGCTAGTATTGCGGTCGGAAGTAACGCTTCAACTGGTCCCTTTTTATGAATGAAAAGTAAGTCGTCGTTCCCGTGTAAAATTCCGGCAGCAAAGTGGAGAGCGCGCGCTTCATCGCCTTGAAATTCGGAATGTCCCACATAAGAAAACCGGACAAACAAAGCGACCGCGAGAATAATCAAAAAAACTACCGGCATCCAAAAAGATGTGGAACTCTCTTCAGATTCTTTTGATTCTTTAAAACGTAATAAAAAAGGAGCGACTGTTAGTAAAATTATCGAAAATAAAAAAACAATGGACGGAAATGGGCCCGGGATGAGATGTAGGAAGTAAACAACAAGCGCGCTGATACCCAGTGCGAAAGATCCGCAAAGCGAGACGCCTGCAACGGTTCGAAGAACTGACTGAAAAAATATACTTCCTAATGTAAAACCAGGAAGGAGTAACAAAATCAGAGACGAAATCGACTGCACTGACGATGCAGGAGGTGCCCATGTATTAGCTGCGAGGGCGACACAAAGCACGATCAGAATACGAAGTCTTTCAGTAGAGTTCATGTTCCCTAGTACGCTTTAAACTAAGTTTTAGGACATTCGAGGATATTTTATTGTAACGCGAAGGAACGAAGGAATTCCCCTTCGATCCTTCGTTCCCTCGCGCTATTATTTGTTTCCCGCAAATTCCAGTCCCTGATTTCAAGTAAAGTTATTTCGTTTACAGTCTTCGTAGTGCCGCATCGAATAAGCTCTTTGCCACAACTCGGCACGGTCATACGGAACTGCGAATTTGAAACCGATGTTAAACATAGATTTTGGACGAAACACGAATTGCGGTTAGTATCCCCAAGGAAACGACTTTAAATATTTGTCAGCTTCGGCTTCTCGCGGCAACGTCTCCGCAAGCGGCGTCTACTCAATCACCGTGAGGCGCGGATTATGAAAACCATTAGTGCCGGCTGGTGCAGTGAATTCTGCTACAACAGGATATCTATTTAATAGCTTCCGTATTCTTACCCTCGTATTTTTGTCGCCTCGCGGATCTCCGAAGTAGCGATCATAAAAAAGACTTGAAATGATTAGGTACTTTTGCCGGGAGCTAGCGAGCGAATCGAGTGAGATTCGTTTCGAAAACGCCCCGCGTCCTATTTCGTTAACATCGAAGCTCTCGGGCGCGAAATACGGCGCATATGGCTGCCAATCAATATAAAGCGGAGTTCCTTGCGGGACATTCTTAAGAAACCAAGCAACGGTTTGCTCCCGGGTGTCTGGTCGAATGTCATACGCAAGCAGCAAGCTCCTCACGATCGGAAATGTTATTGCAATAGCAGCCAATAAAAGACCGAGTTTCTCCTTACCGCTGCCCTTTATGAAATGAACGGTCTCAGCGATTGCCAGTGCGAGGAACGGCAAGCAAGGGAAAATGTATCTTTCAGGCTGCGGCGCGGGTTTTGCTTTCACCCATTCCGCTGGCAAATAGAAAACGACAACCATTCCAACAATGAAAAGGTCTTCGAGTCTTCGACGCCAGGCAAGCACTCCAAGCGCAATGATACTAATGAGTCCCGTCGGCGTTGCCATACCGGGAAGAATGCTGCGAGAAAAATGGTACATCCAATATTGGGACCACGCTGTAATCGCTTGCGTATGTCCGCGAAGCATGTGCTTTCGCTCGTATCCCATATCCGTAAGGAATTTTTTAGAATTAAGGATTGAGTACGGAGTGCCGATTACGAAACCGATGGGAACAATGCACAACCCCAGAATCGCTGCCCATATAAATTTTTTATCGGGCGCGCGAAGAGAACGAGAAGCAAGAAATGGCGCAACACCGAGTACTCCTGCTGTCAAAATTCCCGAGTACTTCGTTGAAGCAGACAGTCCTGCCACAAATCCAGCAACTAAGAGGAGTAAAGGGCGCCGTGTTCGAACCGAAACGAGCATGATGTAAACGCAAAGAAGAAGCCAGAAGCAAAGTAAGCTATCTTCCTTCATGTAGCGCGAGCACGTCACATGAAGCGGAAAAAACGCAAGGAGCATTGCTGACATTACACCAACTGAATACGAGTAAAGCTCTTTTCCGATGAGCGCTAGAAGGAGAATGGAGAGTGATCCGGCTATCGCGCTTACAATACGGCCTGCGAGAAACAGGCTTGTGCGCAGCTCCATGTCCGGCGCAAAGAATTTTACTATGTGGTCAGTAAAATAAGTCGCGTACAATAAGAAGGACGGGTGCAAAAAATAATTAGGGTTGAAATCGCCGCGCCCAATCATGCCAGTAATGGCATTTATCTTTGGTACTTCGTCGGGATGGTAGTTATGCGGCAACCCAAAAGAGATTCCATAAAATCTAAGAAGAGTCCCGCCTAGAAACACCACACTTAAGCAAAATGCAGGGTGTTTTATTATCGCCACGGGCACTAGAACTTTTTTTGAGCAGCTCCAGCCAATGAGTAAACCCATTATAAGTAATGCAAAAAATAGCGATAGATAAAGCGTCGGCTGCATCGGCAAATGAAACTTTGCGAGATATATCGACTGAAATACTGAATCAAAAAAACTCATGACGGCTGCACCTTTTCCTGACTACCTACCCAAGCTCGAAGTTTCTTCACATCAACTACTATAGACTGGGTGTCGAAATAGGGAACAACTCCCCTATCGCCCACCGGAAGTTTTGAAATTAAATATTCATTTGGAGCATAAGACGTTAAATCCGTTACCATTTGAGTAAACGGCTTATTGAAATGCGCTTTTCTCAACCGGTGTTCCTTGAACATCGCGCGCTCGAAAATAAAGTAATCGATGCGGTGCGGTTCAATTAACGCGAGAAACTCGTTAAAATCGCGGGAATAATGTGCCCTCAAGCAAACATCGAGTCGTTTTTTTATTTCCTTATTGTAAGCAAGATAAAACGGGTGCCACGTTTCATGGGTTACAAATGCCCGTCTCATGCCGTAGAGCGGAATCGGATCTAGGTGTATAGGATTTCCAGCGAACAACGCATCTCTGGCCGTGCTTTTCCGTGCCCATTTGGCAGCACCGCCTCTCGTCTTTTCATGATAGTTGAAGTTTGCGGTGCCGGTGTCAGTCGACTGGAGGCCGAGCCCAGATCCCTTATAAATTACGAAACATACAATCACTAACCCTAAGCCTGCTCGTAACCAATGCCTTGGAAGAGAACCTGACTTGAAGAGCTGGTAGGTTCCTGCTGTACAAGCAGCGATTAAAAACATGCCCATCGGAAATGTTAAATGCCGATCGGGAACGTACAGTCGAAACGCAAGCGGGCGCGAAAGAAAATATGTAATTAGATCGCATATCAAAAAGATAACGAGTGCGGTGGGAATAATTTCGCGCTTCAGAAAAAACGATGCCAATAGCAACACAACTACGAATAGCGCGATCAACGCGCGCGAGGCAACGTGCCAAAACGGACCCGGATTGTAAATTTTACTAACCACCGATCGAAAGGAATAGTCTCGGAGTTCAACTAGCGGCGGTGGAAAAGGCAAGAACGTAAATCGGCCCCCTGATTTACTGAATTCAGGCATCTTTTCGGCCTCGGTTAAGGTCGCTAGCTTTCCAATTTCAGGGGGCCGATGTGTGACAAACAAAGTAGCGGCAGCGATGAACGGGGTGACCACCAAAAGCTCGACAAATGGTTTAAAAGAACGCGCTACACGTTTCTTACAAAATGCAATGTAAAGGACATAGCCACCATAGCTAAATCCGGCGAGAAAGGCAGCAGGCGGATTGAGTAATGCGGCGCAACCTAAGAGCACTAAAATGGCTCGGTGATTTCCGCGAATAGCAAAAAGGAAATAAAGAGCGAAAATGGGAGGTGCCCAGCCTCTCGGTAATCCCGCGGTAAGTCTTTGCACCAATGGTCGTGCGTGCAAAAACCACGTCATCGCCATAAGCGCTGGTGCTAAAGCAGCCCAATGCCTTGCTTCCCATCGCTTAGGCCACATTTTTTCATTGGTATCTGCAGCACAAAACGTCCAAACTGCTAGCGCTAGCGGAACCAGAGTCAAGACGAGCTGAATGAGCATCATCCAGTGACCAGTCATTAGCGGATCTTTCGTGCCCAGGGTGATAAGGTAACCGAGCAAGTAATGGATCGGGGCGAGATACCCCTTCATCGCGATGTAGATTAGGTCATTCTGAAATATGTCAGGATTCCAAACGGCGTGAAAAGGAAAGAGTTGCTGGAGCGCGTCATCGGTTGTCCATCGAGGGTTGAACCAATACGGACCGATATTTCTGAAAAACAAGTACCCATACACCAGGAAGAGAACGACACCCGCTGCCCCCACTAGGAAAGCTTCAACTTTGCCCTCCTTCTTCCGTTCTAAATCGATCATAGTCAATGTGTGTCTTGTCACTCCGCGGCGATTGGGGGTAGAAATAACATCACACAGGAGAAAAGTCATGGCATTACAAACGATATACAAGCACTCTAAAATATTTTTTACGCCGATGGCGTCAATTGCTTGGACTGCAGCAGCATTCGCAACTGCTTTGACGGGAGTTCTCCTAACTGGATGCGGCGGCGGAGGTGGCGGAGGGGGATCAGAATTTGTTGGCGCTGCTAGCGTTTCTTTAGCAGTCACCCCAACAGAAGTTGACACGGGTGACAATACGCGCATGCAAATTCGTTTGAGCGATGTTCATAAAGACGGCGTGGCGCTGAAAGTAAGATTTCCTAGTGGGCTCTCCTACGTACCCGACTCTGCGTTCCTTTTTGTTGATGAATCAAAAAAGAATTTAAGTCCGACGAACAACGTCAAAATAGATGATCATGTCTATCTTGTTTTTTACATAACTCAAAATACGGTCGGCAAAGATAAGCAGGGAACGATCACAATTGAGATCAAGGCAAAAGAGCAGGGCAACGGAAGTGTGGAAGTAGACCCCGATGTTGACGATCCACTTATCAGTAACGATGTAGAGTTCAACACTAAAGACCCTCAGTTCGACCCAGATGACTCAGTAGACGTTAAAATTAGAGGATAATCTGGGCGGATAGCTTTCGCACAATTTCACATTCTCCGGCGAGAGTTCGAGCATCTAATCCCCACTCGGAGAAAATCTCTGTGTTAAAACGTCTTTTTGGAAAAAGTGCCCCTGCAGATCCTGATGCAGTTCAAGCACCGTCACCTGCGATTAACAGCACAATCTTGCAGCTTATCGGCGGAAAAGGAATTCCTGCAATGCCGAGCTCTGCTTCGAGAGCCTTCGAGCTGTCAACTAACCCCAACACAGAAGCACGAGATTTTGTCGAAGTAGTTGAAAGTGACGAAGCTCTCGCTGCTCGCATCATTAAAATTGCCAACTCGGTTTTCTTCGAACGAGGAAAGCCGAGCACCACCATCGAAGAGGCAGTCGTAACAATCGGCTTAAACGAGATGAAGAGCCTCCTCACGGCTACGACACTTTCTGACATTTTTCCTTCGAGTAATCCAATGCGAGCCGAGGTCTGGATGCATGAAATCGCAGTCGGAATGTTCGCTCGATTTCTCGCGCGTCGACTTCGGCCGGAGTATGCAGAAGTATGTTTTCTTGGTGGGCTCATGCACGACATCGGAAAATTACTTCTCATTCATCGAGCTCCAGAGATTTATCAGAAAGTATGGAAAAAAGTCGAAGCAACGGGATGTTCATTCTCCGAAGCGGAACGAGAGTTCCTCATATTTGACCATACCGATGCTGGCCATCTGCTCGCACATCGCTGGAACTTTGGAGACGAACTCACCATGATGATTCGCTCGCATCATCGGCCCGTGCAATCAGGCGACCTTCAAGCAACTCATCCTGTTTCACTGTCGATGATTACTAAAGCCGCTGACTTGATCTCGCATGCGATCAATCTCAATGGAAGTGCAAAATTATCAAAGCTCAGTGCGCGAAGCACGGAAGACTTAAGAGAAGTTTGGCCCGTGATACGGGTACTTCCAAACAAACAGAAAGAAACGCTCGAACAATGTAAAAAACTTTTCGAATCGGAATATGAACTTTACG
>Ga0105048_10019461_pt1 | contig 10406 bp, 8 predicted proteins | sample MAT05_FD_78382 | JGI IMG/M metagenome (GOLD analysis project Ga0105048, IMG submission 78382) | Freshwater microbial communities from Lake Fryxell liftoff mats and glacier meltwater in Antarctica - MAT-05 | ecosystem: Environmental > Aquatic > Freshwater > Ice > Liftoff microbial mat | place...
TGCCTGGAGTAAGTCAGGTTGTAAGAATCAGGAAAGATGATTAACAACATTATATTACAATCAAATGAGACCATTGGTTGTCGCATCGGCTGTGCAGCATGTTGTATTGCGCCATCCATATCATCATCAATTCCAGGAATGAATAAGGGTAAACCTGCTGGTTTGCGTTGCATTCAGCTGACTGATGACAATCGTTGCAAAATATTTGGTTTAGGTTCACGTCCAACTGTATGCAAAAGTATAAAACCAAGCTATGAGATGTGTGGCAAAAACAATTCTGAGGCTTTGGAATTCCTTGAAAAACTCGAGATTGAAACACTTCCCTGCGTAAAGTAAAATCTTTATTGCAGGTTTTTTTTTAGAAGAGTAGGATTAAATTATTGAGAAGGATGGAGGACAAAATGAATAATATAGCTTCAATTGCAAGTAGTGCTTTAAATTTTTATGGCATAAAGCAGGCTGTAACTGCTAATAATGTTGCCAATCTTGAAACCAGAGATTTTAAGGCATCAGCTGTTTTAGCTCAGGAAAAAGCCAATGGCGGTGTAAATGCTATTGTAGTTAAAACAAATGATAGTGTTGATATTTCACGAGAAGCAACCAATATGATTTCAAACAGCAATGGATTTAAAGCAAATATAAAAACACTTAAAACACAGGATGAAATGACTAAAGAACTTCTCAATATTAAAGCTTGATATCCGGGTTAATTACTTAAAATTGAATATTTATCGATTATCCTTACACGAAACTACAATTCTTCCAAATGTTTACTTAAATCAAACTTGTTTAGAATTCCCACCAAAGATCTATACTGAAATATCCTTAACATCATATAAAAAAAGGGATTCCGCCTATTAGCAGAATCCCTATAAAAAAATATCAAAACTGATTATTTAACTAATGCATCAATAGCCTTGAGAGTTTTCAAAAGTGCCGGAAGCTCCTTAAGCGGAATAGAGTTAGGACCATCACAAAGAGCCTTATCCGGATCTTCATGAACCTCCATAAAAATACCATCAATTCCTGTTGCAACTGCTGCGCGTGACAGATATTCAACGAACTCACGCTGTCCTCCTGAGCAATCACCTTGCCCGCCTGGTAACTGAACACTGTGTGTTGCATCAAAAACAACCGGATAACCGGTATCTCGCATTACTGGAAAACTTCTCATATCAACAACAAGATTGTTATAACCAAATGAAGCACCACGCTCTGTAAGAATGATATTTTCATTACCTGATGCTGCCACCTTGTCTGCTACGTTTTTCATGTCCCAAGGGGCTAAAAACTGCCCTTTTTTGATGTTAATTACACAGCCACTTCTGGCTGCCTCAACAAGAAGGTCAGTTTGGCGACACAGAAATGCTGGAATTTGCAAAACATCAAGAACTTCTGCAGCAGGCGCCACCTGTTCAATGGAATGAATATCTGAAAGCACAGGGATGCCAAGCGACTCTTTTACCTTTGCCAGAATCCTTAAGCCTTCCTTTATACCGGGGCCACGAAATGAACCTATAGAAGTACGGTTGGCCTTATCAAAAGAAGCTTTAAATATTAGAGGTATTGAAAGACCGTTACAGATCGTCATCAAACGCTCGGCATGATATAGAGTATCCGCTTCGGACTCCATAACGCAGGGCCCTGCAATCAGTACCAGCGGGCGATTTGCCCCTATTTTAACTCTGCCTATGGATATTTCACGCATAACTTGTCACCTCGTTTCCAACCTCATACTATCTTGAATCACGATGTGCCATAACAGCACCTACAAAAGCACGGAAAAGTGGATGCGGGAACAGAGGCTTGGATTTAAACTCGGGATGGAACTGACAAGCAAGAAACCAAGGATGTGACGGTATTTCGACTACTTCTACCAGATCTTTGTCTTTGTAAACTCCGGATAAAACCATTCCATTCTTAACCAAAGTTTCGCGGTAGGCGTTATTAAACTCATAACGATGACGATGACGTTCTGAAATTTCCAGTTCATTGTAAGCATTATGCGCAATAGTACCTTTGGTCAACGAACAAGGGTATGCACCAAGGCGCATAGTACCGCCTTTTTTACTAACTGTTTTCTGTTCTTCCATCAAATGGATAACTGGTGTCTCACAGTTCTTCTTAAATTCTGTTGAAAAAACATCATTCAAGTTACAGACATTACGGGCAAATTCAACAACAGCCATCTGTAATCCAAGACAAATACCGAAAAAAGGGATATTATTATTTCTGGCATATTCAATTGCCATAATTTTACCCTCTGTGCCACGCTCACCAAAACCTCCAGGAACAAGGACACCATCAACCTCATCCAGAAGCCCATCAATACCAGCCTGCTCAATCTTCTCAGAGTCAATATATTTAAGGCTGACCTTGCAGTCATTTGCGATACCGCCGTGTGTCAAGGCTTCCGCAAGAGATTTGTACGATTCAGTCAGGTTGACATATTTTCCAACCATTGCAATACGCACCTCTCCTTTACCGGGATGGCGTAATGTCTCAACAACATCCTGCCAATGAGTCAAAACAGGCGTCTTGGTCCAGATATTAAGTTTTTCCACAACACGTTCATCCAGACGTTCCTTGTTCAATGCTAAAGGTACATAATAAATATGCTCTGAGTCTACAACCTGAATTACATCTTTTTCTTCAACATTACAGAACAGTGCAATCTTGTTTTTCATATCCTGAGGAAGATCCCGCTCACAGCGACAGAGCAGCATATCAGGCTGAATACCTATCTTGCGCAACTCCATAACCGAATGCTGCGTGGGCTTAGTTTTAAGTTCTCCGGCTGTTCTGATATATGGAACAAGTGTGACATGAACAAACAGGGTATTGCCTGGACCACGATCATGCCTGAATTGGCGGATAGCCTCCAAAAACGGTAATGACTCTATATCACCAACAGTACCCCCGACTTCAACTATAGCGACATCAGCACCTTTAGCATTCTCAACAATATTATGCTTAATTTCGTCAGTGATATGCGGAATAACCTGGACAGTTCCTCCCAGGTAATCCCCACGCCTCTCTTTCTCAATTACGGAAAAATACACCTGTCCAGTCGTGAAATTGCTTTTTTTAGATAACTTAGCATTAGTATAACGCTCGTAATGTCCAAGATCGAGGTCAGTCTCAGCACCATCATCCGTAACAAAAACCTCACCATGCTGAAAAGGAGACATGGTTCCAGGGTCAACGTTAATATATGGATCAAGTTTTTGCATAGATATACGAAGTCCACGTGCCTCTAACAAAGCACCTAATGAAGCTGCGGCAAGACCTTTACCAATAGACGAAACAACTCCACCGGTTATGAAGATAAATTTGGTTTTCATATATACTGCTCCTGAATGGAAATTACTGTTCAATATTTTATAACGATTGAATGAGTTTAAAACGTTCACATGCTTTTACCAAATCTTCGGGAGTATCAACTCCAATGGATTCAAAATCAGTTTCTTCTACGCGGATTTTTACACCATTCTCAATAGCCCTTAGCTGCTCAAGCTTTTCAGACAATTCTAAAAATGTTGGCGCCATTGCAGCATACTCAAGTAAAAAATCACGACGAAAAACATAAAGACCAACGTGCTTATAGCAAAGCAGCTTGCCGCTGGTGAAGGACTCATCTTTCAGATCGCGCCATTTGTCTCTAAAAAAAGGCAGCGGTGAACGAGAAAAATAAAGAGCGAATCCATTTCGGTCAGTAACAACTTTTACAACATTTGGACCAAGAAAATCATGAAGACATCTGATTCTAGTTTTAAGAGTTCCCATTTTCAGGGACGAATCACTCAGAAATGGACGAATAGCCTGATCAATCATTTCCGGCTCAATAAGCGGCTCATCGCCCTGAACATTAACAACTATATCAGCATCAAGTGTTTCGGCAACTTCAGCTAATCTGTCTGTTCCTGTTTCATGATCAATCCTGGTCATACGACAAAAGCCACCAAAAGAGTTAACCACGCGCTGAATACGCTCGTCATCGGTAGCAACAATAACCTCATTTACCAATGATGCCTTAGCGGTACGTTCATAGACATGTTGTATCATCGGCTTACCGCAGAGTTCAGCTAGTGCCTTGCCAGGAAAACGCGTTGAGGCATAGCGAGCTGGAATTACAGCTGTAATTTTCATCTTGGCTTTACCTGTAAATATGGGATTAAAGTGCGCTAAATGCGGATTGTCCTATGGTAGGACGTGCTAAGTTACCTCAAAAGGTTGGGGGTGTCAAGAATGGAAAACAGCTGATTCTGATATCAACTAGAAGTACCAAAGCAAACAGGGAATTATCATAAAACAGCTCTTTACAGGTTTAATGCAAATATTTGCTTGATTGTTAATTGTTTGTGTATAAAATCCACAAATTAATAATATTCATCATCAATCCACATATGATCATGGGTTGTTGCAATTTTAGAATTTCAAGAGGTAAGTATTAAATGTCCTTTGCCGGCGACCTGGAACACCTGCCAATTGTCGATGTAATTCAACTTCTGCACTCCACCAGAATGACTGGAACTCTATACCTTAAAAGTGATCGGGGTGAAAGCCAGATTGTATTTGTGGACGGATTTATAGTAAGTGCAAACCACGTTGACAATAGCATTCGTATTGGTCAGATACTGGTTGGCATGGGCCTGATAACCGCTGAATACCTTGAAAAATCCTTAAGTATCCAACAGAGTGCCGGCCCAAAGAGAAAACCACTAATTGCAACCCTGATTGAAGGCAATCAACTGAAGAAAGAAGACGCCTATAAAGGATTGGAATCACTTATAGAAATGTCCATAGTTGAAATACTTACCTGGACTAAAGGTATATTTAGACTTGATGTAAAAACAACGACTATTTCTGATGAATACAGATACTTGCCGGAAATATTAAAACAAGAGATCAATTTAAATACTCAGAGCGTTCTGATGGATGCATTGCGTATATATGATGAAAAAATGCGTAATGGAACATTGGAAGATGGTATCTTTGCTACACTGGAACAGACGGCAGAAAATGCTTTTAATGCCCAAAAAAAAGATAACAATATCACCGTAGATATTCTTGGACTAGACAGACTGGATGCAATTGAAAAGAAAATTCCTGATGTATATTCCGGGTTAAGGGACTATGAGTTTTCCGATTACCAGCCAAATAAAGACCTTAAGGACTCCGCTGACACTGATCTGACTGAACAAAACAAGATTTTTTCATACCTTATGGAGTTTTCTTATCACTCCAAATCTCTTGCAAATAAACTTCAATCATCTATTCGTAATAACGTGATATTAATTTACAGTCTTGACCAATTTCTTAATCGCATCATAATGACAACATGCAAATATGAAGGTCTCCATGTATCTGCCATTACTGATGAATTCAGTCTTAACAAAAATATAGAAAGTGCTATTTCCAGATCAATCTCTCCGCTTATCATTTTTGATGTCCCAAACAGTCAAGATGTATCAAGATCCGAAGCCAGTATTATAACCTTGCTTATGCAGATCCGTGAAAAGTATCCTGACCAGGTCTCTTGCTTGCAGCTCTTCAACTCAGAAGATAAAGACTTTCCTATGCGTGCATTACTGGCCGGGGCAAACAACATATTCCCCAGGCCGGCAACAGATGGTCAACAGGTCGTTTTCACAGAAGAAGTTGTTAATTTCTTGAAAGTACTTCAGAAACATTTCCAGACAACAGTATTAAAACCCTCAGAATTAATTTTAAATCATTTCAAAGAATGTATGACTGACTTGGCTAAATTACGTGACGCCACAAAGCTTGCATATATTCCTTTAAAATTTTCATCAACAATGTTTGAGAGGTCCATCACGTTTTTTGTCGGAAAGTCTGAACTTATTGCCAAAAATGAAATCGGAATTAGTTCCCACCAGCAAACGGGCACCCACCCACCAATGTCACTTCGGATCCCTTTAGATCAGCCCTCGATACTGCAGGAAATCGTTCAAAGCGGTAATTTTTTCTATGGGGAAAAAGACGACATTCTACTTCATAAACTTTTGTTTAATGACATTGGAATGCCTTTAAACCACATTTATGCTCTAATTCCAATAATAAGCTTTGGTAAAGTTGCAGCAGTGATTTATGCCGATTTTGGTCAAAAGAAAGCCCGCTCTATACAGATTGAACTTTTAAATGTTGTGGCTAAAACGACCGGATTGGCTCTCGATAATTGTCTATATAGAAAACAGCTTGTTAAGCAGAAAAAACCACTGTAGAATTATTTAATTATTATTTCAGAAAGGATTTTATGGACATAAACATCCTTAATCAGATACTGGAAATTGCTTTTCAGAAGAAAGTTTCGGACATTCATTTTGAAGTGGACAACCCGCCTTTTTTTCGTGGCAGAGGGCAACTCATACGCTCCAAGATGCCGAATCTTACACCTGCTGATACCGAGTTTATAGCAACGCGAATCATGGAAAGCAACGGTCGTCAGCTCAGTAAAGAAATAAAAGAATTTGATGCCTCATACTCTTTAGCTAGTGGAGGAAGATTCAGAGTCAGCATATTCAGACAACGTGGCTATATTGGCATCATAATGCGTGTAATACCGCCACATATTGGTGCTTTTCATGAGTTAAACCTCCCTCCAATCCTTGAGGAAATTATCAAAGCTCCCAATGGACTTATTCTTATTACTGGTCCGACAGGAAACGGCAAGTCAACAACACTTGCTTCAATATTGAGATATATCAATGAAAATTTCAGCTATAACATAATAACAATTGAAGACCCGATTGAGTTCATATTTACATCAAAAAACAGTTGTATTATTCAACGAGAGGTCGGCTGCGACACAAAAGATTTCCACTCCGCATTAAAAGCAGCAATGCGCATGGATCCTGATGTAATTATGGTTGGTGAAATGCGTGATAAAGAAACCATCGATGAATGCATTAAAGCCGCTGAGACCGGGCATCTGGTCTTCTCAACTCTTCATACCCAGGGTGCCGTTTCTACGATTAACAGAATAATTGGAAACTTCCCTTCAGAATCCCAGGAGATTATCAGACAACGACTTGCCGATATTCTCGTAGCAACCGTATCTTTACGCCTTGTTAGAGATAAATCAGGAGAAAATATTCTTCCTGTTGTTGAAATCATGCGCGTAACAACAACCATTCAGGCCTGTATTCGTGAAGGACGCCTGGATGAGATTGAAAAACATATTGAAAATGGCAGTGAGCAGTACCAGATGCAGTCTCTGGATCAACACCTGCTTAAACTTTACAAGCAAGATCAAATAAGTATCGAAGATGCCAAACGCCTTAGCCATTCCATGGATCTGGAACGAAAACTGATGTTTGACTGACAACTATTTTTATTTACCTGAAACAAATAAACCCGCTTTTTGCGGGTTTATTTGTTTTTAGGAATTTCAATAGCAATGCAATTAATAATATTCTTCCGTATAACCCGGAATTTCTTCCATAAATCCTGGTGACCTTTCAGCCCGGCTAATTGCTGACTCTACATCCTGAATCAAACGTTCGCGATCTTTCGGATAGCTCCCGGCAAGATTCAAAAAATTGGATACATGATTAGAGCGAAGGATTGTTTTGCCTGGATTGAGATTTCGTACCATTTCCAAAACCTCTATCATCAATGTTCGACGATCACATAGCTGTAATCCCTTAATAAAACTCTCATTATGTCTGTGAAACATTGTCAGCAGCGAAAAATACTCTGGATTGACGCGGTTAACCCATGCAGCTGTAGCGCGGGCATGCTCCAGACTCCTAACCTTCCCGGCTAGCCCCAAAATGGCTGTAACAGACAGCTTTATTCCGGCATTGCGAGCTTTCAACGCCAGAAGAGCCATATCATCAGTCCCATACCCTTTATCAACTGTTGCCAGAGTGGGTTCATCACCTGACTCTAAACCGAAATACAGCACTCCCAGTTTTAAGTTTTTAAGTTGCTCAAGCTCTTCTTCACTCTTACCGTCTATACTTACAGGTGACGCATAGGCCCCTACCCTGTTAAGATTTGTAAAAGTTGAGGCCAGCGCTTCAAGTATATTAACCAGCCCAGGCATGGGATAAACCAAGGCATCACCATCTGCAAGAAATACTCGTCTGACACCTGCACGATATTGTACTGGAACAGATTCAATCTCAGCAAGGATCTCATCAACTGGCCTGACACGGAAATGTTTACTTTTGTACATCCCGCAAAAGGTACATTTATTTCTGGAACACCCGATTGTAATCTGAAAAATCAGGCTATTCGCCTCACTCGGTGGACGAAACAACGGTTCAACATATTTAATACGCATTATATAAACACCATCTCATTCTTTTTTTGATCATCTAATAATCTAGTGTCCGCCACCGCTAATAAAGGCGAATATCATCAGCGCCAGCAACCCAAGACCTGTAAAAAGTGCAATAAAACCAAATCCCTTAACCAGGAAGTCGTATATGATACTGCTTGGCTTTTTGCATACAAATTGCTCAGTAATCCCCTCTTGCTCGTAACGTTTCCACTGGTCCCCACGTTCCTCCAGCATTTCTTCTTTATCAATCTGACCATTGAAAATAACGAAGTCCATCGGGAACTTTTCAGGTCGACCATGGGTGTTAAAAAAGTGAACAGTGAAGATAAATCCGGTTGCCAACAATGCTTCATCGGAATGAATGATTGTAGCTACATTAAAAACCCAACCGGGTAAAAACATACCGAAGAATTCCGGGAACCAGAGCATCAGACCGGAACCACCGATAGCAGACATACCCCAGAATACTGCAACAAAGTCAAATTTTTCCCAATAAGTCCAGCGTTCAAAAGTTGGTTTTGGTCCCTTAAAGAAGAACCATTTGACCATTGCAGTAACGTCCTTGATATCTCTAAGATTGAAACAGAGAGAATCTGGACCGAAAAGTCGTTGAATCGGCCCGCCCTTGATATCTTTTCTGATAAAAAGGAAGTGAATACTCATTGCCATGGCAGCTGCAAAATATACAAATGTCATTGCCGCACCGACACGATGCAGAAACCCTGCATTGGCTGATCCACCAAACAGATTCATCATTGTAATTGCCCAGGGCTGCGTACTGAACTTTAGAGGCAGGCCAGTGAGAGAGAGTAGAAGGAAACTGGTTATAACAATTACATGAAGAACGACATGTGTACGACGGAAACGACGATACTGTTTTTTTGCATCAGGAATAAAATGATGTTGAGTACCGGCTGCAAGCAAAGCAGCTTTTTCCCTGTTTTCTACAAAACCACGGAACATCCAGAGGATTGAATGAAACCAGAAAACGGTAAAAGTAACAATCAACAGACCTGTCATCGCAATGAACGTATAGTACATAATCGGATATTTCTTGCGATCTCCCATATCACCATGGGAATAAAATTTGGCAAAGAGCGGTGTAGCATTTGGGTGACAGACAGAGCACTGCTTAACTAGATTAGCCTCATTCAGTGAGGACTGTGGATCACTTTTAGGTAATACTGAGTGAGCGGTGTGACAGTCGGCGCAACCAGCCACCTTATCCGCGAACCCAAGTCGATAATTTTTGCCGTGATAACTTTCCAGATATGATTTAACCGCCACGTTGGTAACGTTGTTTCTGTCCATCATCTTCTGGTCACTGTGGCACTTCAGGCAGACATCTGTGTGAGCCTTACTACCTTGATGACCTGCTGGGCTGGCAACTTTTTCAACAGCATGAAGATTGTGACAGTCATGGCATGCGGCAGAATCCATATTACCTTTTGCAACACCCTTGCCATGAACCGAATCCATATAAACAGATTCTTTTTTATGGCATTGTACACATTTGGCTACAGCAATCCGCTTATCATTTTTCCAGTAAATGTGTGTGTGAATATCAGTATGACATTGAGCGCACGTTACACCTTTTTCTGCATGAACACTGGCGTAATGTTCAGAATTCTGTTTTTTATGACAACGTTCACACTGCACCTTTTGTACAGTTGTATCACCCTTCATATGTTTGAGAAGATCAGTGATATCAGTGTGACAACTGGTGCAGGCATTTTTACCATGTACTGAGGCGGCAAAATCTTTGACAGTAAACTTGTTGCCATGACATCCAAGACAGTAAACAGGGTCAATTGCCATACCCTGTTCGGATTGCGCCGGAATAACAGCTGCAAAAAGTAGGAACACTAGAGCATAAAAAGTAAATAATTTTGAAAACATAGACATAATCCTCAATAAAATTCTATAAAAAGTCACCAGTGTCCGGTTTGCTTTTTGCAGCCTTTGTCCCTCCCCCTTCCAAGGGCAGGTTAGGAGGGGGTTGGGGTAGATTTTCGGGTTTGCAGCAGCTAAAACCCATCCCCACCCTAACCCTCCCCTTGAAAGGGAGGGGATTTTAGACCAATGCAATTACCAA
>Ga0105048_10019462_pt1 | contig 10406 bp, 8 predicted proteins | sample MAT05_FD_78382 | JGI IMG/M metagenome (GOLD analysis project Ga0105048, IMG submission 78382) | Freshwater microbial communities from Lake Fryxell liftoff mats and glacier meltwater in Antarctica - MAT-05 | ecosystem: Environmental > Aquatic > Freshwater > Ice > Liftoff microbial mat | place...
CTCGGCAACCTCGGTATGGCACCCCAGCATTTCCAGGGTGCGCACCGCCACCTTCTGGTTGACCAGGTTGTCCTCCACCACCAGCACCCGCGCTCGCAGGTCGCTGGACGTGGTCGGGTCCTTGCCGGCAATCGCGTTGCGCGGCGAGGCGCGCGCCGTCAACCCGAGCAGCTCGACCAGGCCGTCGTAAAGCGCCGAGCGCCGCAGCGGACGCGAGAGCACGATGCTGGCGCCCGCGCGCCGAGCGTGGTCGATGATGGCGCGCTGCCCAAGGCTACAGAGCGCGGCCACCGGCATGGTGCCGCCGATCTTGACGACCGAGCGGACCAAAATCTCTGCCTCTTTCTCGCTCATGCCAAGCGGCAGCTCCACCACGGCCACGTCAAAGGGACCATGCTCGGAAAGTGCCTCGCTCAGCTGGTCGAGCGCATGGGTCACCACAAACTTGGCGCCGAACGGCGACAGCTGGTGGTTCATCAGCTCCTGCGTCAGGGGGTTGAGCCCAAAGCTAACGATGTGCGCGCCGCTGAGTGCGCGTGGCAGCAGGAAACTACCCGTGGTGCGGTCCTGGATGGTGATGAAGCGCGCGGTGAACGAGAACGTGCTGCCCACGCCCTCGCTGCTCTCCACCAACATCCGCCCGCCCATCAGCTCCACGATCTGACGCGAGATTGCCAGGCCAAGGCCGGTGCCACCAAACTCGCGTGCGATGTTCGAGCTGGCCTGGCCGTAGTCTTGAAACAGGTTCTTTTGGTGCTCGGTGGGGATACCCACTCCCGTATCGACGACATCGAAGCGGATCAGCGCCGTGTCGCGCTCGTGGCCAACCACCACCGCGCGCAGCACCACGTGCCCATTGCGTGTGAACTTGATGGCGTTGCCCAGCAGGTTGATGATCACCTGACGCAAGCGACCGCGATCCCCCTGCACCCAGGCGGGCACACGCGCGTCGATGATGCTGGCGATCTCCAGTCCCTTGTCGTGGGCGCGTGCCGCCAGCAGCTCGACCAGCTCCTCGAGCAGGGCCCGCAGCGCGAAAGGAGCGCGCCCCAGCTCCATCTGGCCCTCCTCGATCTTCGAGTAGTCCAGCACGTCGTCGAGAATGGAGAGCAGCGCCTCGCCCGAGTTGCGAATGATGCTGGTGTACTCGCGCTGTTCGGGGGTCAGCTTGGTCTGCATCAGCACGTTGGTCATGCCGATGACACCGTTCATGGGCGTGCGGATCTGGTGGCTCATGGTGGCCAAGAAGCGGCCCTTGGTACCGGCCGCCTGCAGCGCATCGCGGTGCGCCTCGTTCAGCTTCTCTTCCAGCTTTTTGATGTCGGTGATGTCGCGGATGATGCCCAGCACTTCGTGTGCACCGCCGCGCACCAGACGCGCCTCGAATTCGCGCGGCGCCGCGGTCTTGGCGCCGAACAGCGACTTTCGGGGGCCCCCCAGCCGATACTCGAACGTGGTGGGCTCATGGTTGGTGAGCACCTCGTGAATGGACTCCAGCGCGCCCTTGGCGCTCTCGTGCGGCAGGATGTCGGCCACGTTTTTCCCGACGCTCCAGCCCACACTGGAGCGCGACGTCTCGTCGGCTCCGCCATGACCACCCAGGATGGTGCCGGCACGGTCGATGCGCGTGATTGCGTCGGGGATGGCGAGCAGCAGCGCCTCGTGCTCGAGGCGGCGCGCAGTTAGCTCGAGGTCGGTTGCCTGGCGACGGCTGCGACGCCCGTCGATACGTAGAAAAAGCTCGCTCATCCTGCCCAGCGCAGCGCCTCCCACCACCGTGGTGAACGCCACCAGGCCGGTGGCTGCGCCGGGGACAGTGCGCAGGCTGGTGCCCAGCAGAAAGAGCGCGCTTGAGTACAGGCTCATCAAGATTCCGGCGCGCTGTCCGAACAGGTATCCGGACATGGTGCCGACCGCGAGGCAGAGAGCCGGTGCAACGACCGACAGTCGCGGCGTGGCTGCCGTCAGCAAGCACACGCCCCCGAGCAGCAGCAACAGGGGCAGCCGCAGATCCCGGCTGGGACGCGCCTCGAGTGCCTTGCTTGGTGGGGGCGCAGCCATGGCTCGCTGCAGTGAATCACAGATCGACGTGCGCTTGCGCGCTGCTGCGCGCTTTCAGACCTGGCTCACCAGCGCGTTCTCGAGCAGTTCGCGCGGGTAACCCATGCTGAAGCGCGCGTTGACCTCCGATCGGGGCTGGAACGCCAGGTCACCGCCGCTCGTGCGATAGACGAATGCGTCGACGCCGAACGGGCCGAAGTAGCCCGCTGCATACAGGGCCCGGCCCGCATCCGACACGCAGGCCGCCAGCGCTTCGCGATCGGCGAGTCCCAGCTCGTGATCCAGCGCGATCCGGCTGCCCTTCCACACGCCACGCTCGTCGCAGCGTTGCGCCATCAGCGGGCCCACCATCAGCCGTCCGCTGGCCAGCAGGTAGCCGTGCTGCGCAAAGTCGGATTCGCGCGCCAGGAGAGGCTCCACCTGCAACCCTTGCCCGCGGGCGAAACTGCGCCTGACGAAACCGAGCGTCGGCACGTCCAGATCGGCGCCGCGCACCCGTCGCCGCTCGCGGCCTGCGAAGGCGAAGTCACGCTTCAGCAGCCATTCGGAAGTTGGGCACGGCTGCGCGAGCTGCTCCAGCAGGTGTTCCTCGGATGACACGTACGCCGCGTGCGGCAACGTCTGGCCGAGCCGGGTCGCGAACGAGCGGCAGCTCACGGCCCTCAGCACTGCCAGTGACGGAGCCGCCGGAGCCGTGAAGCCCAGTTGCGTCAGCGCGGCAAGCGCACTTGGCGTCGGGCAAAACGCCAGGGCGAGCGCGTCGCGAGTCGCCACTGGATCGCCCGTGAGCAGCAGGTCAACGTCGCGCAGGAGCGAGGTCATCTGAGTTGCCAGCCCCGCCATCTGCCCTGCCAGCTTGTCCGAGCGCACGTAGCCCTCGGGCGCCTCCAGCTCCAGACCGGCATCCAGGTTCAACCACCAGGCGATACGGGTTGCCATGCTTCCAGCTCATCCAGGAACCGCTTGTCGAGGCCGGCCCGTGTCCTGCGTTCGCGCGCAAGCGGCTTGCCGCGCATCACCATGGGCGACAGCGGCCGCGGCAGCTCCGCTAGCCAGCCCGCGAAGTCGAGAGTGGCACCCAGCTCGTGGAACCAGTGCGCCGCAAACGCCACGTGCGCGACCTCCTCCTCGCCCACCACGTGCATCAAATGCGAACACGCGGGGTCGCCAGCCTCCATGAACAGGTGCTCGAAGCGCTGGGAGTGGTCCAGGTTGCCGGCCTCGAAGCCCAGACCCATCAGCGCCAGGAACTGCCTGGCCGTGGTGGCGGCAGGGGCGCGCTCCCAGAACCAGTCGCGTACCGGAAACGATCCCACGTCGAAGCCCAGCCGGCGGAGCTGCTCGCGATACATCGACATGTGTCGGATCTCGTCGAGGCAGATGTTGATCAGCCCGCGGCCAAATGCCGGCGGGGTGTCCGGGAAGGCCAGTACTGCCCAGCACAGCAGCTCGGCAGCCTGCAGCTCGTGATGCCAAAACGTGTGCAGCAGATGGGCGCGCTTCTCGGGCGAGCGCAACGCGTGAGCGGAGCGAGGCGCTTTGTATTTGTCCCAACTCACCTGCAGTTCTTTCGGCCGGCCAGGTGGCTCGACCCGCAACGGCACGACGTGCTGAACACGCAGCGTCGGCGGGACGCCCGGTTCCATCTTTGCACGCAGGCTGTCGCAGGTGATGTAGTCGTATGCCCAACGCTCCAGCGTGCCCTCGCTGGGCGGTTGATGGGGGAGCTGAACGGAGGCGTGAGGCATCGGGGTGTCCATCGGTCGTGACGACAACGGTGTCCTGCTTACGCGCTGCGTCAGGAGAGAGTCGGCACTATCTGGCCTGGATTCCGGACAAAACGTGTTAGTTAGGAGCCCGTGTTCTCTCAGCCTGTACGAGCAAGCGTGTGTGCTCTCTACTGTGCGTTGTCAGCCTGCTCCGACAATCCGCCGGCTGGCAAAGCCGAGAAACCAGCAGCGCCCAAGTATAGCGTCGAGCGTCCGATAGAGGGGCTGCCCCCGCCTGCCTCGCGCGACGAAACCTTCAAGCGCGGCGTCTCGCTGGATCTCGCCATCGGCGAGGTGGCCGAACCGCAGCGGGCCGCCTACGGCGATTGGCTCACCCAGGTCGCCCAGCTGGGCGCCACCGATCTGGAGCTGATCGTGCAGTGGTCCCAGCTTGACCGGAGCTCTGTCGAGCTGGCCCCGAACGCCGTCACCACGGTCGACGACGGCTTCCTGGTCTGGCTGATGGACCAGGCGCATGACCGCAAGCTGCGGGTGATGCTGACCCCTGTCATCGAGCTGGAGCAGCCCACGACCGAGCACCGCCCGATCGTGCCCAGTGACTCTGCTCGCTGGTTCTGGAGCTACCAACGGTTTGCGTTGCACTACGCGCGTATCGCAGAAGCTCACAAGGTAACCTGCGTCGCGGTTGGAGCCGATCTGCCGGTCGAGCTGGCCAGCGACCCCCATTGGCTGAACGTCATCAAGGACGTCCGCAAGGCCTACAAGGGCAAGGTTACCTACGTGGCTCGGCCCGAGAAGCTGGAGTCCCTGCCCATGTGGAGCGGCCTCGACCTGATCAGCGTGCTGGCCGCGGGCGAAGCGACTCAGTCAATCGGCGGCGCGCACTCGGGCTTACAGGCGCTCACGCAGCGCGCGCAGGCCTTTGCCAAGGAAGCCTCCAAGTCCTTCCAGCTCACCAGCGTGCACCCCGGGGCCGGCAAGTCGCGCACGGTTCTTCAGCAGCTGGATGCGGCCCGGGCCATGTATCAATCGCTGCACGCAGAGAGGGCACTGGGTGGACTGTTCGTGACGCTGGTTCGCCCAGGAGTGGCGGCGGGCAAACAGGACGCACCCGAGGTGGGCTCGCCCTACGCAGCCGTCTTGCGTCACTGGTACACACGGCCGACAAGCAACTGACCTGCGCGTGCCGAGGCCCCTGCGACCTCAGCCCAGCACGCTGACGGCATCGCCCATCCGCAACACGCCGTCTCCGCGGCACAGCAGGTTCTGCCCGAACGCGCTCTTGCCGTTCCACGTGTGATAGCCGGCCAGTGTCTTGAGCGGCTCCTTGCCGGTGCGCTCGCCCGTCAGCTGATCGGTGGTGATGACGACGCAGCGGTCGCACGGCTTGCGCACCTCGAACGTGACGCCTCCGACCTGCAGCTGTGACCAGCCATCTTCGGCGTAGGCGCCGGCACCCTCCACCACCAGGTTGGGGCGAAAACGGCTCATGGGCACCGGCTGCGGCAGGCGCGCATTCAGCTCGTCGAGCGAGTCCTGGCTGGTCAGCAGGTAGGGGAAGCTGTCGGCGAAGCTGACCACGTCACCCTCGTTTGCGTAGGCCGGCTGGACCTGGCGTTCGGTGCTGTCTGGCATGAACACCAGACGCGCAGGTTGCCCGAGGGCGCCGCTGCAGAAGCTGGCCGCCTCGTCGCCGCAATCGAGAGCAGCCACCGTGTCGCGCCAGACCTTCACCTGGACCGCCACGCCCGTGGGAGTGATGGGAACGCGGAGCCCTGGCTGGTGGTCGAACGCGATGCGCAGCTGGCCGGCTTCGATGGTCGGCACCAACCGCGCCATCTGCGGTACCTGACGCTGGGTGAGGAACAGCCCGTCTTGGTCCACGATCATGAAGCGCCGGTCGTGCGCCAGGCCGCGCGCTGTCAGCCGCGCCTCGCGTAGAGACAGGCCGCGCGCACTTTTGATCGGGTAGATGAAAAGGCCGCTCAGCCGCAGGGTCACGCCTCGGCCCGGTCGCGGAAGCGCTGCATCATCCTGGGCAGCTCCTGGTCTGCAAAGATTTTCTGCATCTGCTCGGGGATGGGCAGCGTGGTGACCAGCTCGCTCTCGTAGTGCGCTTTGGTCTCGCCATCCTTGGTCTCTTCGATGCGCCAGAAACCCTCGTTTTTGGTCAGCGTGGGCGACTCTACTAGCTGCCAGCGGATCTCGCTGTCGCCGAACGTGTAGTGCACGGTGTACTCGGTCTTGACCTCCATGCCGCTCACCGTGACCTCCACGTAGAAAGTGGCCAGCGCAGAATCTGCCTTGCGCTCCTTGACCACCACCCGCTTCACCTCGGGCAGAAACTCCGGGTACTTCTCCAGCGCGCTGATCACGGCGCGGAACTCCTCGGGGGATACGAACGTCTCGATGTCGGTAGAACTCTTGGGCATGGCCTCTTTTTACCACGTCGGCGCGCCTGTGCCGCGCGCCATCTGAGCCTCAGATCTTGCCTTGCAAAAGCTCCTTCACTACCAGCTTTCCATAGTGAAAGAGGGTGCTGCCCACGGTGCGGCGATCCAGCGTGCTGAAGACAGTGTCGGCCAGGCCAAATGGCAACATGCTAGGGATTGGGCCGCGCGCGTACTCGAGCATGAGGGCGTGGCTGGGGATCGAATAGCCCTTGGCCTTGTCGGCCCCCAGATAGGCCGCGTCGCCGGGCTTGTACACGGCGCGCTCGAACTCGCCCGCGTGGAAGCACCACATCTCGCCGTCCAACATGAAGTCGTAGACCTCGGTGGTGTAGCGGCCCGAGTGGCCCTCGGTGCCAATCGGCGTGCCGAAGATCAGGATGTATTCGGACAGCGAGCAGTGCAGCAGCTTCATCTGCCCCATGGCACCGCCCGCGTTGTTGAACAACCACGGCACGTCGAGCGTGATGTGCTTGGGGTAGCGCTGCTTTAACTCCTCGCTTACCAGGCGGATCATTTCGTCGCGGCTCTTGAGGCCCACGCCCTTCTTGGCGATGTCGTGAAGCGTGCTCGGATCGAAGATGTAACCCATGGCCGCGCAATCTAAAGGAGCAAGCCGGTTTGTCGACTGCGCCAGCTGCGTCAGCTGCCAGCGCGGGGACCCAGGTTGGGGGCTGTGAATGGCGCGCTCGGCTCGGCGTCAGCCCAGCAGCCGAAAAGGCATGGTCCGGGTGCGGGCGGCGCGGTACCGTCCGGTCTTCGATCGCGCGCCCGAAAGCTCGCTTCGCGTCCGCGGCACGCGGCTCGCTACGCAAGGAAAGAGACAGGTTTTCATGAACAGGCGAACACTGCAAACGGCTCCCCTGGCACTGGTCTGCGGCTTGGCGCTGGCGAGCTCGCTGACGGGCTGTTCGGTGTCGTGGCGGTCCGAGTACAGCCGGGGATCGAGCAGCCGGGGATCGAGCAGCCAGAGCTCCGGGGCCGAGCGTCCGCAGCCGGCGGTGCGTCAGCCCCGCCGTGCGCCTGCGGGCCGGGAAAACGTGGAGCGCGCGACCCGCAACCCACACGTCGGCCAGCCCAGTCAGCCTGCGGCCCGGCCCGACAAACCCAACAAGGCCGATCGCGGCGCGTCCAGCAGCCATGCCTCGGACCTGCCCGCGGTCGCCGCCGGCGCGGGTGAGTCGGGGTCGCCGGTGCCCACGCCGGAGTCCACCAGCCCCGTGGCGCCGCCCGTGACGGCGACACCGGACACGTCCGCGGGGGCCAGCCCCTCGGTCACCGAACCCCCCGGCAAGACCATCGACAAGCAAGAGGGCGAGCCCCACTACGCGCCCAAAAGCGAGCGCAAGCCGGTCAAGCGCTCGCGCGATGTCGCCGAGCCCAAGCAGAACCGGAACCGCGTGAGCGGCGAGGCGACGCCCAGCGCGCCCAAGACCGACCGCACTCGCTGAGCGCTGTGCTGGTGGACGGGCGCCCGCGCTGCTAGCTGTGCAGCGTGCGCCGCGTGATGTTGATAGGGTTGGACTGTGTGCCGCCTGTGCTGGCCTTCGAGCGCTACCGTCACGTCATGCCGTGCCTGTCCGCGCTGCGCGAGCGCGGTGCATGGGGCCCGCTTTGCTCCACCACTCCGCCCATCACGGTGCCGGCCTGGACTTGTATGGTCAGCGGGCGCGACCCCGGCGAGCTGGGCCTGTATGGGTTTCGTGTGCGACGCGATAACGGATACCAGCTGTCGACCGCGGACAGCCGCGACGTGCACTGCGAGCGCGTGTGGGATGTGCTGGCCCGTCACGGCAAACACGCAAACGTCCTGTTCGTACCGCCGTCGTATCCTCCGTTCGCCGTAAAGGGCGAGCTGGTCAGCTGCTTTTTGAGCCCGTCGGGCGAGGGTACACATACCTTTCCCGAGCGCCTGGCCGGTGAGCTCGCGGCGCGTTTCGGCAGCTACGTCCCCGACGTGAACCTGCGGGAGGGTGCCCCCGCGCAGCTGTTCGAAGCGCTGTGCCAGATGACGCGACAGCACTTCGCGATCGCGCGGCACATGTGGTCCACGCGCGACCCCGACTTCTTGATGATGGTGGAAATCGGCCCCGACCGCCTGCACCACGCATTCTATGCGGAGCTCGATCCGGCGCACCCGCGGCATGATCCGCGCAGCCCGCTGCTCGACGTTGGGGAGCGCTACTACGCGCTGCTCGATCGCGAGCTGGCCAGCCTGGTTGCGCTGGCAGACGATGACACGGCGATCGTCATCGCCAGCGACCACGGGGCGCAGCCGATGCGTGGCTGCTTCCTGATCAACCAGTGGCTGATCGACCAGGAGTTGTTGGTGCTGCATGGCGCGCCCACGACAGCCGGTCCACTGCGACCAGAGCAGGTCGACTGGTCACGAACACGGGTCTGGGCCGAGGGCGGTTACTACGCGCGTGTCTTTCTCAACGTGCGCGGACGCGAGCCCGAAGGCTGCGTCGACCCGGACCAGCGTGAAGCCCTGCGCCAGCAAGTCGCGGAGGGACTGCGCAACGTGCGCGGACCCAACGGAGAGGCCTGGAAAAATAGCGTCGAAACGCCCGAGACGCTGTACCGCCAGGTGCGCGGCGATGCGCCCGACCTGCTGGCGCTCTTCGACCAGCTCGCGATCCGTGCTCTCGCCACCGTGGGTACCAAGGGCCGCTACGCAGAGCGGGACGAGCGCGGCGGAGATGCCGCCAACCATGCCATGCACGGCATCTTCGTGTTGAGCGGAGCGGGCGTGCAGGCGCGCGGTGCGCTGGGCGAGTGCAGCATCCACGACGTGGGCCCCAGCGTGCTGGGCCTGTTTGGCGTGCCAACTCCCGCCGACTGGCTGGGCGTGGATCGGAGCATCGCATGAGCGCGCGGCACCTGATCCTGGGCCTCGATGGCGCCGACCTGGAGCTGGTGCTCGCAATCGGGCGTGCCCGGCTGCCCAACCTGTTCGCGCTGATGGATCGCGGTGTGTTCGCGCACCAGCAGAGCGTGCAGCCGCCGGCCACGCTCCCCAACTGGACCACGTTCTTGACCGGGGTCGGTCCCGGTCGGCACGGCGTCTTCGACTTCACCACGCGCCACGGCTACTCGGTTCGTTTTACGGCCGGCACGGTGCGCGAGGCGCCCACCTTTATCGCAGGGCTCGACAAGCTGGGCATGCGTTGCGCGTGCGTGGGCTTTCCCGCCACGTGGCCCCCCGAGCAGCTGCAGCACGGCATCTTCATCAGCGGCTGGGACGCGCCCGTGTCGTTCGAGGCCGACAGCTCATTCGTCTGGCCGCGCCCGCTGTTTGCGCAGCTGACGCGCCGCTTCGGGCCGCTGCGCTTCGACGAGGTCGACCAGTTTCGCGCCGACCAACCGGGCTGGCACGAAAGCCTGGGTGCGCGCCTTGCCGACAAAGTGGAGCGTCGCAGCGAGCTCGGGGCGTATCTGCTCGCGATGCGCGACTGGGACGTGTTCGCGTTCTACTTCGGCGAGAGCGACACCGCCTCGCACTACCTGTACAGCCTCTACGACGAAGGTTCGCCGCGCCGTCCTGGCCAGGTGAGCGAGGGGCAGCGTGGCGGCCTGGTGCGCGTGTATCAGTCGCTCGATCGCGCGGTCGGTAAGCTGGTTGATGAGGCGGGCGAAGGTGCGGAAATTACCATCGTCAGCGATCACGGCTCGGGTGGCTCATCTGACAAGGTGCTGTATCTAAATCGCGCGCTGGCCCAGCTGGATTTGCTGACCTTCAAACCGCACAGGCGCGGGCCGCGTGCTGCCGGTGCGGTGAAGAGGTTTGCGCTGGAGGCGCTCTCGCCGCGCTTGCGGGATCGACTGTTCCGGGCCGGCTCGGCTGCGCTGCCTAGCTGGCTCGAGTCGCGGGCACGGTTTGGCGCCATCGACATGCCGCGTACGCTGGCCTTTAGCGACGAGCTCAACTACTTCCCTGCCGTCTACCTGAACATCGCCGGGCGGGAGCCGCAGGGCAGCGTCGCACAGCATCAGGTCGTGGCGACGCGCGAACGTGTCTGTGAGGCACTCCTCTCGCTGCGCGATCCGCACACCGGCCGGGCCATCGTGGCCGCGGTGCACCCGCGCGAAGAGCTGTTCGAAGGCCCCTTCGTGACGCGCGCCCCGGACCTGCTCCTCTCGCTGCGGCTCGACCGTGGCTACA
>Ga0105048_10019466_pt1 | contig 10405 bp, 9 predicted proteins | sample MAT05_FD_78382 | JGI IMG/M metagenome (GOLD analysis project Ga0105048, IMG submission 78382) | Freshwater microbial communities from Lake Fryxell liftoff mats and glacier meltwater in Antarctica - MAT-05 | ecosystem: Environmental > Aquatic > Freshwater > Ice > Liftoff microbial mat | place...
ATCCTGCTGACCAGCGAGTGCTCCACCTGCGTGGGCGATAGGGCCTGCGCCTGCAGCCCGGCGTGCTGGGCGCGCACCACCTCGCGCTCGCGGACGAACATGGCCGGCAGCCAATCCGAATCGAACACGTCCATGGTGGCGTCCACAACCGCACCGCGCTCGATGGCGCCCACCAGCTTGCCAGCGCAACGGACCGCCAGCTGCCCCGGCCCGCTCACGTGGATGATTGGGTCGTAGCTCCAGTTGGGTACCAGGCTACGGCCGCCCCACGATGGCGCCAGCCAGGCGGGGCCCGAGTGTGCGACACCCCAGATGCGCAGCGCGCTGTCCTCCACGTGGGCGCCGATCAGCGAGGTCTCGAACTGGGCGGCCGGGCTCAGGCGACGCAGCTCGTCGGCCGTCAGCGGGCGGCTCTGATCGAAGCGGAGGCGAAGCACGCCCTCGTTGGGGTTGCCGCCTTCGGGCAGACGGACGGCCGGCGTGAGCAGCAGCCGAAAGCGTGTGGGACGGCCTTCCTCCGAGCTCAGGGAGGCCTGAAATGCGACCGACAGCGCCTCGCACAGCTGCTGCGAGGATACGCCCAGCACGTGGCCCTCGGGCCAGCGGGCCTCGACGTATCGGGCCAGGTCAGGAGGATAGGCATAAACGCGCATGGAACTGTGTAGTACCAGAGAGATGCCCCGAAAAGCCACTCCGGTGCGCACTGGTCAATCCGGTCAGCCCTTGGGTGCGCAGGTTGGGTCCCTGAGCGCCGAGGTTACTTGGTGGGCGCCCTGCATACCCCGGTCACCGCGTTGTTGGTCTGCTCGTTCAGATTCAGGCGCACGCGGCACTCGGCGTCACTCTCGCAACCCACGTCCACGCAGCGGCCAGCGTCACAGACCTGGAAGCCAACGGTGCTGCACTCGGCGTCGCTCTCGCACGGGGTCTGACACTTGGTTTCGGTGCACTTTGAGAGCGGATCCCTCGTGGAGAAGTAGCACTCGCGGTCGGAGCTGCAGCCCGCGTACACACATTTTCCAGCCTGACAGTTGAAGAAGAGCGGGCACTCCTCGTTGCGTGTGCATGCCGCCTTGCAAGCACCATCGACGCACGCTGCCATCGGGTTGGAGCAGGGTTTCTCGACCGAACACTGTACGCACTTCTCGTTCACACAAACCAGGGCCGCGCTGCACTCACTCGAGTTCATGCACTTGTTCGAGGTTGCGCACAGCTGGTCTTTACAGGCCTTGCGGCAGACGCAGATAGCCGCGTAGCTGGTGCAAGCAGTCATGTTCGTACCCGCCTCACACTCCACCTTGAGGGTGGGGCAGCTGTTCGGGGCAACGAAGTTCTTGCAGCAATCGGCGTCGGCCGCGCACTCCACACGGGAGCACTGCTTGGTCTGTACCGAGACGTCATATTCGTCCTCGCGGCAGCGGCCCGCCACGCACGCCAGGTTCTCCTTGCAGTCGTTGCGCGCCGTACAGGTCTCACCGCGATCGCCCCTGCGCTGAACGGGCATGCCGCTATCGCCAACCAGCGACTCCGTATCCTCGACGCAGGTCTGATCCATGCAGGCAAGATCGGGCTGGCAGTCGCCGCGCCAGGTGCAGCTCTCTCCGGCCTTGCCGCCCGTGGCGATCTGACCACCGTCGCTGTCCGGCCCCTGCTCTTCGGTGGCGGTACAGCGGCCCGCAAGGCACGAAAGGTCCTTGGCGCAGTCGTCACGCCTCGTACAGGACTCCCCCTCTGCGCCCTTGGCACTCGGGTTGACGGTGACCTTGTCACCGCATGCGAACTGCAACGTACACAGCGCGAGGAGCGCCGCGAAAACTCGGTTCTGCATCGGGATCACCTCGGAGCGAACATTTTTGAGAATGAGACAAGCGGCATCGTGCATAGCGCATAGCAGCTACCCGATGCGGCCTGTTTATGCAAGGTACGTGCAGAGCGCAGCGACACGCAGGCGAAGCGGGCCACGCGGGCCAAAGACACGCAGCAGGCGCGCGCGGCTCGTCGGGCCCTCAGCCTCGGGTCACCACGGCGACCATGAAAGCGACGTAGAGGGCGAGCAGACTACCACCCTCCACGCGCGAGATGGTACGTGGCGCACGAATGACGATGCCGAGCAGAATGGTCATGACGGTCAACGCCACCAGATCGAGGGCCACGCTGGCCAGGGGCGCACCGACCGGGCCTGCCAACGCGGCCGCGCCAAGACACACCAAGACATTGAAGATGTTCGAACCCACGACGTTGCCAACGGCCAGATCTGAGTGGCCACGCAGCGCGGCGACGATGCTCGTGGCCAGCTCTGGCAACGACGTGCCGACCGCCACGATGGTAAGCCCCACCAGCTGATCGCTCAGGCCAAGCGTACGTGCGACCGCCACCGAACCATCCACGAACAGACTGCCACCCACCACCAGCAGAAGCAGACCCACGCTGGCAAGCAGCGCCCCCCGCGCGCTTCCGCCCTTTTTCGCCTCTGGCGCACCCGCTGCGTCTGCTGCTGCGCCGGCTGCCGAAACAGCGGCCTCGACGCTGGCCAGGGATGACGCGCTACGTGCCTCGCGGACCATCCAGATTGTGTAGCCCAGGGCCGTGAGCAACAGTCCAGCGACCTCCCAGCGGCTGATCTTACCGTCGATCAGCAGCAGGGGTAGGAAAGCGAGACAGCCCATGAGCACGGGCAGCTCGCGTCCGCGCAGGCCTTGGTGCACTCGGGCAGGCTTGATCAGCACGGCTACGCCAAGAATCAGCCCGACGTTTGCGATGTTGGAGCCGATCACGTTCGCGAGCGCCAGATCGCCATGACCCGCACTGGCGGCCTCGATTCCAACCACCACTTCGGGCGCCGATGTCCCGTACGCAACCACGGTGAGCCCGATCAGAATTTGCGGGATGCGCAGCGCAAGGGCCAAGGCCGACGCACCACCCACGAACCACTCCGCGCCGAAGTAGAGGAGCACCCCTCCTCCGACCAGCTGCATCCAGTCTGTCACGCGGCCTCCGTGCCGAGAGTTGCGAAGCGCTTGAATGACCAGTGTGGGAGCGGGTGCGTTGGGAATGCAGCCATGAGCGAAGCCTACCAGGAGCTACACGCCGTGAGCATGCTTCTCGGCATGCCTTGCCCGACACACAATCCTACGAGACGCGCGGTCGGCGGCGGCGGCCCCGTTCCGGCTCGACGGGACTGTTGGCCCAAGCTGCGCTACCTCACCACGCAATCTTGGAGAACGTCGAATGATCAAGACGATGTTGATGGTCTCGCTGGCAGCCTGCGTCAGCGCGAGCTGCAGCAAATCCGAGCCGGCCAAGCCGGTGGAGTCGAAGAGCGACGAGCTGCGCACGCCCAGCGCAAGCGCAAGCGAGCTGCGGACGCGGTCCAAGGCCCTCTTTGCACCCTTGCCTGCAGTCATGGAGAGCCCCACGCGCAAGCTGACGCCGGAGAAGATCGAGCTCGGCCACAAGCTGTACTTCGATACGCGGCTGTCGCGTGGCCAGGAGCTGTCGTGCGCATCATGCCACGATCTGAACGGCTACGGGATCGATACACGCCCCGAGGCCATCAAGGAGGGCCGCAGCTTCGGCCATCGCAAGCAGTTCGGCGAGCGCAACTCACCCAGCACCTACAACGCGGCGCTACACCTCGCGCAGTTCTGGGACGGGCGTGCCCAGGATGTCGAGGAGCAGGCCAAGGGGCCCATCCTCAACCCCGTGGAGATGACCATGGCCGACGAGACCAGCGTGCTGGCCATCTTGAAGTCGATCCCCGGCTACGAGCCGCTGTTCAAGGCTGCCTTCCCAGGCGACGCCGCGCCCGTCAGCTTCGAGAACCTGGCGCAGGCCATCGGTGCCTACGAGCGCACGCTGGTCACGCCCGGTCGCTTCGACAAGTTCCTGGCAGGCGATGACATGGCGCTCGGGCCCGAGGAGCTCGAGGGCTTTGCCGCATTCATGGACACGGGCTGCATCGCTTGTCACATCGGGCCCGGCGTGGGCGGCGGCATGTTCCAGAAGCTTGGCCTAATCAAACCCTACCCAAGCAAGGACCCGGGCCGCGCGGCCATCACCAAGAACGCCGCTGACACCGGCTTCTTCAAGGTGCCTTCGCTGCGTAACGCGGCCAAGACAGCGCCCTACTTCCACGATGGCTCGATCGCAACGCTGGACCAGGCTGTGAGCATCATGGCCGAGCATCAGACCGGTTCAGGCAAGCTGCCCGAGGCCAAGGTGAAGCAGATCGTCACGTTTCTTGCGAGCCTGACCGGCGACATCCCCACCGACAAGATCGCAAAGCCCGAGATGCCCGCCAATGGCCCGAAAACGCCGGCCGGTGATCCCAACTGGGCGCCAGCGCCGGCTCCATCCACCGCCAAGGCTCCGGCTGCGCGCTAGCGCTGCTGGTCGTCCTGCTCGAGGACAGTCTGCTCTACACCACCTGGTCACGACTCCGAACGGGAGCGTTTCGGGCGCGGCCAGCTCGTTCTCGAAGATCACTGTGTTGAGTGTGCCAGGAACTCGCACAGATCGGACATCGTCGAGTCGGCTCATGGTGCATGTCGTAGTGAACGACCGGCCGGCCGCGACATTTTCTGAAGGGGCATGGTGCGTTGCGGGACATCTCCTACGCTTGGGGCCATGAAGCTGCTGCGCTGCCCGTTTTCGCTGGTCCTGATCTCGCTCCTGTCGCTGGCTGCTTGCCGCGAATCGCAGCCCCTTCCGCCAGGAAACTGGACCGGCCGCTGCACGCCCAGCCCGGACGCGAAGGGCGAGGCCCACTATGGCCCCACGCCGACCAGCTATGTGCACGACAAGGCCAAGATGTTCAGCGCCGAGTTCCTGGCCGAGCTGCAGAAGAGTCTGACCGAGTTCCAGCGCAAGTCTTGCCACCAGCTACTGGTGGTCACCGTGGCAACACTCGATGAGAAGACGCTGGAGGACTACGCGCTCCAGTACGCCAACCGCGTTGGCCTGGGCTACCGCGGCCTGAACAACGGCGTGATGATGCTGCTGGCGCCCAACACCCGTCAGGCTCGTCTGCAGATTGGCTGTGGACTCGAAGACGTGATCACCGACAAGCAGGCCGGCGAGATCATGACGCGCGACCTGCTGCCCGCACTACGCGACGGGGACGAACGCGAAGGGATCCGCGCGGGGTTGGCCTCTCTGATGGCGCTGGCCAGCAAGAAGACCGTCGCCAGCCAGTATCGGCCCGAGGGCTGCAAGTAGACAACAGAACGTGTGCCAGCAGCGTCCCGCTTACTTGAGACGCTTGCGCGCCAGCACGCTGCCGCGCTTTGCCGCAGCCTGCCAGGCCTGTCGTGAATCTTTGCGCTTGCCAGCCAGCTTGTAGGCGTCACCCAGCAGCACGAGCGCGCTGGGGTCTTCGGGGCTCGCTTCCACCAGGGCGCGTGCTCGCTCGACCGCCTGGTCACCATCGCGCTGCTGGATGGCGATCTGCGTGAGCCCGCGCAGCGCGCCAACGTGGCCAGGCTCAAGCGCCAGTGCCGCCCGGTACTTGCTGCGTGCAGGTCCCAGCTTCTTGCGCTTTCGCAGCGCGCTGGCCTGTGCGCTGAGACTGTCCGCACGTTTGCCCGCGACGTCTGCCTCGGGGGGCGTGGGTTCTGCCGCAGGTACCAAGCTGGTCGGTTCCGGCAGTGCGGCGGGCGCTGCAGCCTCAGGGACCCGGGCTTGCGAGGCCACGGCGGCGCTCGGCTCTACCCTGACGGCACTGGCCGTGACCGGCCTGGGTGGCGCTCCAAGCAGCCACCAGCCCGCGCCGAGCAGCAGAGGCACCGCCGCCACTGCCCACAGCCAATTCCTGGCCGGCCGAGGGGGCGCCGGATGGGTAGAGCACACGTCGCCGCGCTCCACGCCCAGCAGCAAGGGCTCGGCCTCAGCTGCGCCACTTGACTGGTGTGACGCTAGCGAGAGCTCGTGCATGAAGACGTTCTGGGTAACCTCGCCGGCATCTGCGGGCTCGGCGGACAGGCCCAGCGAAGCGAGCGACGTGTCTGCCAGCGACACCTCCTGGGTGGCCTCGCGTTCGCGCCCATGAGGCGGCCCGCCTCCGGCAAACCTGGGGTCGACCGCAGCGGGAGCACCAGATTGCTGGCCGAAAAACGAGGCTGCGGGTAAGCCCACCAGCGTTTTTTTGGACTGGAGCGGCGCGCGCGCGACTGGCGCAGAGGCCGAGCCAGGCACTGGCCGGGCAGCGGGCGCGGCCTTGGACGAGGCGGAGGAGGCGGGTACGGCGGTCCAGCCGTCACGAGGTGTGGAGCGGGAGGTCACTTGCTGTCCATGATATCGACAGGTCGGGCGTCAGGAACAGGATTGCTTTCTGGTCCGCGCCGGACGTGGAGGGCAATGGCAGACATCCTCACACGTACGCGCGGCTGTACCCCCTCGCGCGGTGCCCCGCAGGCTGGGCTACGGCTTCGGCTCGAAGTGAAAGCCCTCGTAGCGCACGCCGAGCTGCGAGTAGTTGTAGAACGCGAACTTTCCTTCGCCGTATGTGGCGTCATTGGACTCGATCAGCGCGACGCGGGTGCTGCCGTCCAGAATCTCGATGCGGATGCTGCCGGGGCCATGCTCAAGCAGGAAGTCGTAGTTCACGTTACGCCGCCAGCCCACGGGATGGGCACTGGCCGGCGACAACACGACCACCTTCTCGGTGCCGGCCGAGCTCCAGAAGTCGGCACACAGGTTGGGAGCTTCGGTGCCACTCACGCGCTTCAACGAGATCCCGGCCAAAGCGATCAGGCAGCTTTGCGACGTTGGGGCTGGCCCCTGCGTGACCTGCTTCCAGTCCAGGAGATAGAAGTGCGCGTCGTCCTGGTAGCCGAACGCAAAGCCCACCATGTCGTCGTCCGCGTCGGCATTCGAGACGCTGAAGCGGCCCCGGACGCGCACGTTACTGAACACGCGACTGTTCAAGTAGATGGATGGATTCGCATTCACTGTCTGCGTGGCCACGGTACCGTCGCTCGAGAACGAGTAGCTGGCGGACGGCGTGGTCGGCGCATCCGAGATGGGGAACAGGCGCACCATCCACTGGCTGAGATCAGAAGCCAAACACTCGGGGATGCCGGCATCCGTGTCTGACGCGCACGCTTCATCACACTCGAGACCGCTCCACTGGCCCTGCGCATTGCACACTTCCAACAACGTCGCGCTGCTGCAGCGACGTTCCCCGGCGCTACACACCGGGCCGGAGGCTGCATCCACCGCTTCCGCGTCGACCTGCGCCGTCGCGTCCTGCTCCGCTGCAGCATCACCGCCGGCGTCCAGTTCGTCTGCGCCAGAGTCGGCAATGTCCTCGCCTCCATCCAGCCGCCCAGGACCTGCATCGCAGTCCTCACAGACGGGTAGTTCGTCATTTTTGGAGCCGGAGCATGCAGCGATGGTGAGAAGGCTGGCCAGGAGCAATGGTTGTTTCACGGCCACCACTATAGCGGGCATTTCTGCATTCGTGGGCTGCACGAGCGTTTACGCGCTCGCGTAAGCAGAACGCCGGCCACGCGAGTATCATCGCCGGCATGATTGCGTCGCTTCGTCGAGCCGGGCTCCCGATTCTCCTTTATTCGCTGCTGACTGCTGCCTGTGGCGCAGTAAAGTACACGCAGCAGCCACGTTCGGCTGTGCACGCCAGCTCCGCCGCCCCGACCATCCCCTCGGAAGGGGCCGCCAGCCTGTACGCGGCCGACGAGGCGCTGCTAGACGCGCTGTCGGGTCCGCTCGAGTTCGTCGGCAGCGGCCAGTGGCACGGCATCAACCGTACGGCTGCCTGCGCATTCCGGAACAGCCGTGTGCTGGTGGTCGATGTCTACTGCACTCTGACCGAGACACCTGCCTTTCGCGTCGACGTGTACTCGCCCAGCCGCGGGCGCGTGCGCATCTACGCCGAGTCGCGCGGCGCGCTCAGCGCACACATGCGCCAGCAGTACTTCACGTTCGCAGCCGAGAGCGAGCCGTTGCCCGCTCCGGGTGGCAGTGTGCCCGCGCTGGCGTTGAACATGTCCTTCGAACAGCTGCTCGACTACGAAGAGAAGCGTCACAACGCGTTCCTGCCCGCCTGCTACGGGGGCATGGAGCGATCACAAGCGCGCGGCGGCTGTCTGGGTGCGCTCGCGCCGCGCGCGGGCGAATGGGCCGCGCGACACAATGCCTTTTTGGAGCGCGCAAACGACGACTGGTATCGCCTGGTGCGCGAGCTGCGCAAGCAGGCCGCACGCCACGGGAAGGATCCCACCTGAAGCAACGTCAGGCTCAGGCACGGTGCCAGGCTCACTTGTCACGGTGGCCCCTGGTACAGACGGCTCGGATCGTGTAGGAGGCCGCCATGACGTTTGCCGTGTTGGGCCTCTCCGCTCCGCTGGTGCGCACCGCTGCGGCTCTGGGTTACCTGGCGCCGACACCTGTGCAAGAGCTGGCCATCCCCGCCATCTTGCGCGGCCACGATGTCTGGGCGTCGGCCCAGACGGGCTCGGGCAAAACTGCCGCGTTTGCGCTGCCCCTGCTCGACCGACTGGCCTGCGTACCACGCGCTGCACCGCGCGCCGCGCGCAGCCTGGTGGTCGTGCCCACCCGCGAGCTCGCGCTTCAGATCGGCGCGGCCGTCCAGCGTTATGGCCGCCATCTACCGCTTCCACCCAGCGTCTGCATCGCAGTGGGAGGCGCCTCTGTGGCCGCGCAGGTCGACGCGCTGCAGCCTGGCGTGGATGTGCTGGTGGGCACGCCCGGCCGCCTGCTGGACCTTGCCAGCCACGGCGAGCTTAGCTTGTCGGCGCTGGAGGTGTGCGTGCTGGACGAGGCCGACCGCCTGCTGTCGTTGGGCTTCGCCAGGGAGCTTGGCGAGCTGCTTGCCTTGCTGCCCGAGGACCACCAGCGACTGCTGTTCTCGGCGACCTTCCCGCCCAAGGTCGTGACCCTGGCCGAGCGAATTCTGCGCACGCCTACCCGCATCAACGTGGATGCGGGCGCAACCCCCGCGGCCGACTTGATCGAGCAGCGGGTCATCGAGGTGGACAGCGGTCGACGCGCTGCGCTGCTGCAGCGTCTGCTCGAGAGTCAGGGCTGGCCCAGGCTGCTTGTATTCGTGGCCAGCAAGCTTGGCGCTGACGACGTGGCGCTGCAGCTTGCGGACGCCGGCATCGCTGCCTTGCCCCTGCACGGCGACCTCTCGCAGGCCGCCCGCACGGCTGCGCTGGACAGCTTCAAGGCATCGTCGATTCGTGTCCTGGTGGCCACGGATCTTGCCGCGCGCGGCCTGGACATTGCCCAGCTGCCGGCGGTCGTCAACTACGACCTGCCGCGCTCGGCGGCGGACTATCTGCATCGCATCGGTCGCACCGGGCGCGCCGGCGAGCGCGGGGTGGCGGTAAGCTTCGTCAGCGCCCACAGCGCCCCCCACTTTCGTCTGATCGAGAAGCGACACCGGCTGCGCCTTGAGCGCGAACAGGTCGAGGGCTTCGAGCCGCAGGAGCTTGTGCCGCCAGCACGTGATGTGAACGGCGGCGTGAAGGGACGGCGCAAGAGCAAGAAGGACAAGCTACGAGAAGCCGCCGCGCGCGGCTCGGGGCGCCCGGACGGATAGCGGCCTGATCGCGCGCCCCGTCAGATCTTGGGGATGCGAAGCGTGCTGATCATCAGACTGCCGCTGACGAAATAGACCAGCGACAGGGGATGCAGCATGAGTGGGCCAAGCTGCCAGACGCCGAACAGCAGCTGCTCGCCAATGCGCCCTTGCCAGACCAGGACGCCCATCAGCAGCACCAGCAAGACGCTCGTGGGGATGGGTGTACCCTCGAAGTACTTGACCTTGCCGTCGTCGCCCGACAGCTCCTCGGCTGTGACGTTGAAGCGCGCCAGACGGCTGATGCCGCACGCAACGAAGTAGAGCAGCACCAGCACGTCCACGCCAGTGCGCAGCCCCACCGCGAAGCCGACGGCGGCGGGCGCCATGCCGAATGAGATGACGTCGGCCAGCGAGTCGAGATCGGCGCCGAGTGGCGAGGAACGGTGACGCCAGCGCGCGACCCTTCCATCGGCGAAGTCCAGCACCAGTGCCACCGGCAGCAGCCCGATGGCCGTCCACAGCCAGCCGCGGTCGCTCTCGGCGATGTACTGCATCAGCGCCAGGATCGCGCCCGCACCACAGAAGCCATTGCCCAGCGTGATCACGTCGGCAAAAGCGAACGAGCGAATCATGGAGAAAGGGCGGCGCGAGTCGGGTGCTTGGCTCATGTTGCGGTGGGCTCCGGCGGCCCATGGTACGCCGTCCGCGCGACCGAACAAACTGAACCGCGGGTACGTCCTGCGGGCGCGTCACGCCGGATCTTTGTCGTCGAGTCGTCACGCCCTGCAGCATCGCGTTCCACGCGGGCTGCGAGACGCACGAGGCGCCTTGTCGACGCCG
>Ga0105048_10019469_pt1 | contig 10405 bp, 6 predicted proteins | sample MAT05_FD_78382 | JGI IMG/M metagenome (GOLD analysis project Ga0105048, IMG submission 78382) | Freshwater microbial communities from Lake Fryxell liftoff mats and glacier meltwater in Antarctica - MAT-05 | ecosystem: Environmental > Aquatic > Freshwater > Ice > Liftoff microbial mat | place...
CCAATGAGCGGTGGTGAGCCGCTCGGGACCTACGGCTTTTGTTTTTCACCCGTCTTGCTGCGTTGGACCACCAGGGACCGGAACGGCGCAGTGAGACGGGACTTTTTTAACCCTCGATCGCAACTGAACCCGACCAAGGAAATCCATGCGCACCCAGAAGATCCTCCTGCACCTCCTGCCCTGCTTGGCATTGTCCGGGCCAGCCTTGGCTCAAGACGACGAGCCGGGTGTTGATGCAGACAGCGCCAAAAAGGACGAAGAAGCTGACGACGAGGCGCCTGCCGTGAAGACCAAGAAGCGCCGCACCGGTGGGTTGGGCATGGCAGCGGATGACACCCTAGTCAGTGGACAATCGGTGGGCATCTCGAACAAGGATGACGATGGCGGCGAATGGAAGTTCGATTTCAAAGGCTTCTTCCGTGCCCCGATGCGCGTGGGCATTGGCTCCGTGGATGGGCAAACCCAGTTTCACTCGCCCCCCATCGTTCCCGACAACAACTACACCACTTGGCAATACACCAACGCAAGTCCCGGACCTTGGGTCGAGATGTTGTTCCAGTACGGCAACAGCCGCGCGAAAATGACCACCGCGCTGGCCTCGTACAACATAACATCGGGCGGGTACCGCGAACTGCAAGCGCAGTTGGGCATCGACCGGGCGTTCTTGACCTTGAACTTCCCCGACGCCATTGGCGACATCGGCACCTTGTCTTGGAACATCGGCGTGTTCTCGGATCGGTACGGCACCGCGGGTCGCTACGACGCTGGCATGTACGAAACGTTCCTCTTCGGTCGCACCCGCATGGCTGGCGAGACCCTGCATGCCAACTTCTACGTGGCAGACAAAATAACGCTTACGGTGGAGCACGGTATTGGTGCCAAGACCGACAAACAGAAGTTCACGAATCGCTCAGTGCAGTCGGTAGACATGGGCGGCTACCAGCCTTACGAGCCTTACCCAGGCCCAGTACAGCAAGGCTCAACGCTGATTCACCATGCTCACTTGGGGCTGGGCATTGGCGACATGCTGACGATTGGCGCGCACTACATCAACACGTGGACAAAAGACTCGTTCGCCACGGGCACAGGGGCTGACGGCAACATCCGCGTGACAGGCGCCGAAGTGAAGTTGAACGGGGGTTACATGGGTCAAGGTTACTTGGGCTTCTCCAACGTGAACGCCACGAACGCTGTGGCCGTGTCTGATGCGATCGAGCTTCTGCACTCGCAGGGCGGCTGGCAACTTGCGAACAACTACTTCGGTGGCAATGGCACCGGCACCATAAACACTGTGTTATTTCAGTACCGCTTTAGTTTGGCGGCCTTTCTGCTGCGCCCCCAACAATGGTGGGGCGATGGCTCGGACTTGGTGGCAACCGTGTTCGGTATGTACAACTCGATCAGCAGCGACAGCGTGCCTCAGAACGGCGCGGGCAAGAAGAAGTTCAAGACCGGTGCTGACGTAATGTACAGCCCGCTGCCCTACGTGGGAGTGGGCGCTCGATTCGACCTCGTTCAGCCCGATCTTGATGATTCCTCGCGTTCTTTCGCGGTGATTTCTCCCCGTGTTGTCTTAAAGACCAACTACGTGACCCACGAACAAGTCATCATTCAATACTCAGCTTACTCGTATCAGGCAAACGCGGCACAGGTTTTTCCGTTCGACAGATTTGGGCCCTTTAACAACGTAGGCAGCTACCGTGACAAAGGCGTACTGACCATCTCTGCATCCATGTGGTGGTAGTCCCCCCAATCCGCGAAAGCAGATCGCACATGAATACCTCGTCGACGAAACTGTTCGCTGTTTGTGTTGCGCTGCTGCTCTCGCAGTCGGCTTGCCTTTCCTCCGGTGGGGGGAAGGCAGGTGGCGCGCACGGGTCCAGTAAGAAATGGAAATCGAAAGGCGTGCCGGGCAAGGCCTCCTATTCGGGAACAGACAAAGCCATTTCGCCCAACAATCTGATTGCCAACGCCACGTTCAACGATGGCACCAGCTTGCCCTGGACCGTGTCGTTTACAGCCCCAGGTGATGGCGGCGCAGAGATCGTTGCTGGCTTCTTGTGCATTGATGTGAAAAACAAGGGAGCCTCCAACTGGGACGCCCAACTTCGCCACCGTGAGATGACCGTTGAACGCGGTCATCTTTATGACATTTCCTTTAAGGCCTACGCCTCACACGAAACGCGCATGCGCGCGAAAGTGGGCCAGCAAGGCCCTCCCCACCGTGAATACTGGGTCGACACGCTGAAGTTGGATTCTACGCCCCGCAAGTTCACGGGAACCTTTCGGATGGCGAACGACAACGATCCCACGGCGGAGTTCTCGTTTCACGTCGGCGGCAACCTTGCCTACAAAGTTCCTGAGCCCTTCAAAGTGTGCATCGATGATGTGCAGTTGATCGACTCGCAGTTCACGCGGAAAGACGCTGATTCCGCAGCACCTGTGCCAAGTGTTCTGGTGAACCAAACGGGATACCTGCCGGCAATGGCGAAGTTTGCAACCGTACGCACCGACGCACGTGAACCTTTGGTTTGGCGCCTGTTAGACAACGGCGGCCGCGAAGTGTTTAGCGGCAAATCTGTGGTTGTGGGCCGCGACGCCCCTTCGGGCGACAACACGCACACCGTTGATTTTTCGGCGTACACAAGCCCCGGCAAAGATTATGTGTTGGACGTGGCCAACGAGAAGAGCCACCCGTTCGATATCTCGAAGGACGTGTACAGCAAGATGCGCTACGACGCGTTGGCGTACTACTACCACAACCGCAGTGGCACCGAGATCAAGCTGCCTTACGCGGGCAAAAAGGAACTGACCCGTCCCGCAGGTCACCTTTCAGACAAATCGGTTCCGTGCGCACCGGCTTCCAAATGTGACTACAGTTTGGATGTATCTGGTGGTTGGTACGACGCTGGTGACCACGGCAAGTACGTTGTGAACGGCGGTGTTTCTGTTTGGACGCTGCAGAACATGTGGGAGCGCGCCAAGTTCGTTACCAAGAACACGAAAGCAGTTGATGACGGCAGCATGAACATCCCTGAAAAGGGCAACGGCAAGCCCGACCTTTTGGATGAAGCGCGCTGGAATCTTGAATTCATGATGAAGATGCAGGTTCCTGACGGCAACGACATGGCCGGCATGGTTCACCACAAGATTCACGACAAAGAATGGACCGCGTTGGGATTGGCCCCACAAGACGATCCAATGCCACGCTTCCTTTACCCCGTAAGCACGGCTGCCACTTTGAACCTTGCTGCTGTGGCTGCTCAAGGCGCCCGCATTTGGAAGGCTTTGGATCCAGAGTTCTCGGCTCGTTGCTTGGAAGCAAGTGAACACGCCTACCAGGCTGCGCAAAAGCACCCTGCTTTGTTTGCGAAGCCAGGTGGATTGGGCGGCGGTCCTTACGACGATGACCACGTTGATGATGAGTTCTACTGGGCGGCCGCTGAACTTTGGATCACTACGGGCAAGGGCGAATACAAAGACGCAGCGTCTCGTTCGCCTTATTTTGGAAAACTTTCCGCTTACCTGCGTGATGCAAAAGAAACCGGCATTCCAAGCCCTTTGACGTGGCAAGACACCGCAGCGCTTGGAACATTGTCGCTGCTCACCACGCCCGCACCTCTAACGGCAGCAGATCGCAAACAAGCAGAAACCTCGCTGCGCGAAGCCGCAAACACCTACGTTCAATTGATTGAACAACGTGGTTACCGGGTGCCCATGACTTACGGCAACACCAACAAAGCGCCTTGGGGATCGAATTCATTCATCACCAACAACTTGTTGCTGTTGGGCGTGGCTTACGAACATCTGAACGACCGCAAGTACTTGAACGCCGCCGCACAGGGCATGGACTACCTCTTGGGCCGCAACGCCATGGATCAAAGCTATGTTTCAGGTTACGGCGAGCGCCCCTTGGTGAACCCCCACCACCGCTTCTGGTCTTACCAAGTGGACAAGCGTTTCCCGAAAGCCCCTCCTGGTGCAATTTCGGGCGGACCAAACTCGGGCTTAGAAGATCCTTACGTACAAGCCGCCGGGTTGGCCGGGTGCGCTGCTGAGAAGTGCTTCGTTGACAACATCGAAGCGTGGTCAGCGAATGAAATCACCATTAACTGGAACGCACCTTTCGCTTGGATCACTGCGTTCCTTGATGATCACAGCCACGATGCCCCTGCTGCGAAGGCAGCTCGTCCCGCAAAGCGATAAGCCCCTCCACCTCACAGGAAAACACCAATGAACCGACAGTCGCTCGTTCGTCCTTTTGCTTTGTCGTCTTGCTTGGCCGTGGCCTTCACCGCTTCGGGCTGCGTGACCCCAGGCCAAAAAGCTGTTTCTTCAAACGCCGCCGATGCTGTGGGAGGTTCATGCGGCCCTGACGGCCTCATTGACAACATGGAAGACAACAACAACCAGACGATGGTTGTCGATGGCCGCGGTGGTTACTGGTACACGTACGTAGATGAACTTGGTTCTACCGTAGAGCCGACCGCTGGTTCGCAAGGCGGCGTTTTTACCCAAAGCGAAGGTGGCGCAAATAACTCTAAGTTTGCCGCACGCGTTCACGGAATTTTGGGATCAGGCGCGGTGATCTTTGGTGCCGCTGGCATGAACTTCACGGATCCTAAAGACGCCTACGACGCTTCCAAATTCGGTGGCATTTCGTTCTGGGCCAAGAAGGGCGCTGGCACGTTGGCCAATGTGCGCGTGAAAGTGCCCGATGCAAACACCGATTCTGAAGGTGGCGTTTGCAAAGAATGCTTCAACGACTTTGGCGCGGACGTTGTACTGACCGACAGTTGGAAGCAATACGTTCTTCCGTTCTCGAAAATGAAGCAAATGGAAGGCTGGGGCAGCCCTCGTCCTCGAAAGATTGATAAGTCCCAGATCTACGGATTTCAGATCCAAGCACAAGCGCCAGGCGCCACTTACGACATCTGGATCGACGACGTAGAGTTCGTTGGCTGCGAGGAGTAAACCACCAGTGAAACGCCTGATCGGACTGGGTTTATTGGTGGCGCTGGGTGGCAGCGCTTGTATGCAAACCACCTCGAACGCTCGTCGTTCCAAGAAGCATAAGGTCTCGAAATCAAAGTCGCAGGCTGCGCAAGCGGGTGATCTTCAGGAAGAAGAACCTTCTGTATTTCCTACGGCACCGCTGCCTTCATACGCAAGGCTGCCTGGAAAGACAGGCAACGTGTATTTAGATCGCTTCGCAGATTTGTGGAGCGATGTGCACGACACCAAGAACGGTTACTTTAGTCCCGAAGGTGTTCCATACCACTCGGCAGAAACGCTGCTGGTTGAAGCCCCCGACTATGGGCACGAAACCACTTCAGAAGCCTACAGCTATTGGATCTGGCTTGAGGCCGCTTACGGCCGCGTGACCGGCGATTGGAAGCCACTTGAACAATCGTGGAAGAGTATGGAGACATACATTATTCCCACGAAGGAAGATCAACCCACGGCAGGGTCGTACAACTTCACGCACCCTGCTGTGTTTTCGCCCGAGCTTGACGATCCACGACAATACCCAAGCCCTATGGAAAACGGTGCCACTCCGGGCTGGGATCCTTTGTGGAAGGAGCTGCTGGCCACGTACACGGAACCGTATGTTTATGGCATGCATTGGTTGCTGGACGTTGATAACTTCTACGGTTATGGCCGCCGTAGCGATGGTGTTTCCAAGCCTTCGTACATGAACACGTTTCAGCGCGGCATGCAGGAATCGGTTTGGGAAACCATTCCACAACCTTCATGGGATTCGTTCAAATGGGGCGGCGACAGCGGTTACTTGGATCTGTTCGTAAGGCAGAACGGCGGTTACACCAAACAGTGGAAATACACCAACGCGCCTGACGCTGACGCGCGTGCCATTCAAGCCCTTTACTGGGCCAAGACGTGGGCCGACGACAAGGGCGGCAACCCTGCGGTTGACGCTTTGGCGAAAAAAAGCGCGAAAATGGGCGACTTCCTTCGTTACTCGTTGTTCGACAAGTACTTCAAAGCGCTTGGCTGCACTTCGCCCAACTGCCCTCCTGCAGAAGGGCGTGAATCGGCGCACTACTTGATTTCTTGGTACTACGCTTGGGGTGGATCGCTTTCAAAGAAGGGCGGATGGTCGTGGCGCATTGGTTCCAGCACCAGCCACCAAGGTTACCAAAACCCTTTCGCGGCTTACGTCATGTCACACGTCGATGCTTTCAAAGCGGCATCGAAAACAGCGGCAAGCGATTGGGGCACAAGCTTGGATCGCCAGTTGGAAGTGTTGCGCTTCTTGCAATCTTCGGAAGGCGCGATTGCTGGCGGTGTAACCAACAGCTGGATGGGGCGGTACGCACAGCCACCTGCGGGCACCACCATGTTCTACAAGATGCCGTATGTTGAAAAGCCGGTGTGGGAAGATCCTCCCAGCAACCAGTGGTTTGGCTTTCAAGTGTGGGGCATTGAACGTTCGGCGGCGTTGTATTGGTTGACCGGCGACGAGAAGGCCAAGATCATTTTGGACAAGTGGGTTGCTTGGGCCACGGCCCACACACGCTTGCTTGCCAACGGCAGTTACGAAATTCCTTCAACGTTGTTGTGGGAAGGCCAGCCCGGTAAAAACTGGGACAAAGAACACCAGAACTGGAACGGCGCAGACAAGAAGTTCAACGAAGGCCTGCACGTCAAAGTGGTTGATTACACGCAAGACGTGGGCGTGACTTCAACATACGCACGCACCTTGATCTACTACGGCGCGAAATCAGGCCGCCATGAGATCTCGAAGATCGGCCAGGAACTTTTGGATCGTATGTGGAAGCTTTATCGTTCGCCCAAAGGGATCTCGAACCCAGAAACGCGCGGCGACTATAAACGTTTCAACGAATCGGCTGTGGTGCCTTCAAGCTTCAAAGGCAAGATGCCCAACGGCGACGTGATTGATTCCAACTCGACCTTCCTTTCCATTCGGACGAAGATTAAGCAGGATCCTGATTGGCCCAAGGTACAAGCCTTCCTATCGGGCGGCCCGCCTCCTGAATTTCACTACCATCGTTTCTGGGCACAAGCGGACATCGCACTTTCAAACGCAACGATGGCTTGGCTGTACCCGCAGGGCATCCCCACAAAGAAGGCCACAGCACCTGCAAAGACCCCTGCGGCGAAAGCCAAGGGTAAGCCTGCTGCAAAAGCTGGCGCCGCTAAGTAACACCACCGTTCCCACCGTCACTTCCGCATAAGAAAGCACACCCACATGAAGTTTGGTCATTTCGACGACGAGAACCGCGAATACGTTATCACCACGCCGAAAACGCCGTATCCCTGGATCAACTACCTGGGATCCGAGAATTTCTTTTCGTTGATTTCGCACCAAGCGGCTGGGTATTGCTTTTACCGAGACGCGCGATTGCGCCGCCTTCTGCGCTTCCGTTACAACAACGTACCGGCAGACATGGGCGGCCGTTACTTCTACCTGCGTGACAGCGGCGACGCGTGGACACCTACGTTCATGCCTATGAAGAAGGAACTCGATTTTTACGAGTGCCGCCACGGCATGGGTTACACAAAGATCACCGGCGAACGCAACGGATTGCGCGCCACGGCCACGTTCTTTGTTCCGCTGGGCTCCACCGCTGAAGTGTGTGAGTTCAAGGTTGAGAACCGTTCGGACGCGGCGAAGAAGGTGGAACTGTTCTCGTTTGTTGAGTTCTGCCTGTGGAACGCGTTGGACGATTCCACCAACTTCCAGCGCAACCTAAGCACAGGCGAAGTTGAAATTGGCAACGGCGGCAGCACGCTTTACCACAAGACAGAATACCGCGAACGCCGCGACCATTTTTCCTTCTTTCACGTGAATCGACCTGTTGCGGGCTTCGATACGGATCGCGAGACTTTCGTTGGTCTTTACAACGGCCTGCATGAACCCCAGGTTGTGTTAGGTGGCGAATGTCGCAATTCAGTGGCCAGCGGCTGGTCGCCGATTGGCGCGCACCAGCTGACGATGAATTTGGCGGCAGGCGAATCGCAGACGCAGATCTTCGTGGTTGGTTACGTGCAGAACCCTGTGGCAGAAAAGTGGGAAAAGCAGGGCGTTATCAACAAAACACGGGCAGACGCACTGACCGCAAAGTTCAACACGCCCCAGCAGGTTGCAGAAGCCTTGGCGGCCTTGGCAGCACATTGGGATTCGCTGCTTTCAAATTACCAGGTGTCTTCAAGCGACGACCGTTTGGATCGCATGGTGAACATTTGGAACCAATACCAGTGCATGGTGACGTTCCACATGTCGCGCAGCGCTTCGTTCTTTGAATCGGGCATTGGCCGTGGCATGGGCTTCCGTGATTCTAACCAAGATTTGCTTGGCGTGGTGCACATGATTCCAGAACGCGCCCGCGAGCGCATTTTGGACATTGCGGCCACCCAACGTGCGGACGGCAGCGCGTACCACCAGTACCAACCGCTGACCAAGCGTGGCAACGACGAAGTTGGCAGTGGGTTCAATGACGATCCTTTGTGGCTGATCTCAGGCGTATCGGCTTACATGAAGGAAACGGGCGACGACGCCATCTTGGACGTGCACGTGCCTTTCGATCACAACGTCGAAAAGGGCGGTTCGCTGCTTGAACACTTGCGTCGGTCCTTCGGCCACGTGCTGCAAAACTTGGGACCACACGGCTTGCCATTGATTGGCCGCGCCGACTGGAACGATTGCCTGAACTTGAACTGCTTTTCGGAAAAGCCCGATGAGTCGTTTCAAACCACGCAGAACCAAAGTGGACGCACCGCTGAATCGGTGATGATAGCGGGTATGTTCGTAGCCATTGGTCCTGATCTGGTTCAGATCTTGCGCTCACGCGGGCACGAAGAAGAAGCGAAAACGGCCGAGCAGCACATCGCCAACATGCGCGTGGCGATTGATACACATGGCCGCGACAAAGACTGGTTCTTGCGCGCTTACGATTACTTCGGCACAAAGATCGGCAGCAGCGAAAACAAGAACGGCCAGATCTTCATTGAATCGCAAGGCTGGTGCATCATGGGCGGCCAAGGCTTCAATGATGGTTTTGCCTTGCGGGCTTTAGATTCAGTGAAAGAACGCTTGAACACGAAGTACGGCATCGTCCTTCAGGATCCACCCTACGCGGAATACCACAAAGAGCTGGGCGAGATTTCTTCTTACCCGCCAGGGTACAAAGAGAACGCGGGCATCTTCTGCCACAACAACCCTTGGATCGTGATCGCGGAAACCATGTTGGGCCGTGGCGATCAGGCGTTCAAATACTGGAGCCAGATTTGCCCCGCCTATCTTGAAGAGATCAGCGAAGTGCACCGCACCGAGCCTTACGTTTATTCGCAGATGATCGCAGGCAAGGCCGCCGTCCGACACGGCGAAGCGAAGAACTCGTGGCTTACAGGAACTGCGGCGTGGAACTTTGTGGCCATCACGCAACACATTCTGGGTGTGCGTCCCGACATTGGAGGCCTGCGGGTTGAACCGTGTTTGCCTTCGGATCTGAAGCAAGTGAGCGTTCGCCGCAGATGCCGCGGCGCGATGTTTGACATCGACGTGCAAAACGGCCCTGGCACGCAGTGGAGCCTTGAGGTTAACGGCAAGGCCATCAATGGCTTGGTTGTGCCGTTCGCTGCCAAGGGCGAAACGGTGAAGGTCACCGCCCGCCGCGTGTAGAAACGGAAACGTGTTACCGATCTTCGGAACGCTCATGCAACGAGCGTCCGGAGACCAGCTCCAAGAGTTCCTCGGGCAGGGTCATAACAATGTTTGTGACTTCGCCCGTGCTCACATGACGGTTCAGTACACGAAACAAAGCCACCACGATGTCTGCCGCGTGCGCGCTGCCGCCATCGATTGGGTTCGATTCGTGCCCATACTTTTCAACCAAGAGATCCAAGAACTCTGCCTTGTGGCGAAGCTGAAGTGGCTTGCCCTTAGGCACCCAGCCCTCGAAGAACACGCCCCGTAGCAATAACGGCAATTGCGCGCTGAGCGCTGCCGATTGATCCACCGTCATGCGATCGCGCAGGGTTTGAAGCCCCGCCCGCAAAGCCCGCAACGCTTTATGGGGATCTGATTGGTGCAGCTCGTGCATCATGTCTTTTACCCACACGTTGGCTTGCTGGTTCGCGTGATCAAATAGGTTGGTCATGGCTTTTTCGGTTTCGCGTTATGCAATACCAGCAAGAGACGTACCAGAATATGGAGACGCCCGGTGGCCGAACCTTTCCACCAACAAGACGCGCAAGAACTGCGTCTTCGCTGCTTTTGACGTAAATGTTGCAGCTCTCAAGTCAGAAATGAATTTCCGCAAGTTTGATCGCTCAACGACCGGTGTAAGAATTGGCAACTCGAGACACGAAACCGCCGTTGGCTAACAAGGGAAGCGAAAAGGGTTTCGCTGTGTCGATTTCA
>Ga0105048_10019470_pt1 | contig 10404 bp, 4 predicted proteins | sample MAT05_FD_78382 | JGI IMG/M metagenome (GOLD analysis project Ga0105048, IMG submission 78382) | Freshwater microbial communities from Lake Fryxell liftoff mats and glacier meltwater in Antarctica - MAT-05 | ecosystem: Environmental > Aquatic > Freshwater > Ice > Liftoff microbial mat | place...
CCACGGCCGTGCCGTTGACGATGCGCGACACCGTGCTGGGCCACACGCCGGCGGCCTCGGCCACCATGTCCAGCGTCACCGGTTCGCTGTTCGGGCGTGGCATGCGGGTGGCGCGCGCTGGCGCTGCGGCCGCGACAGGCGCGGCGGCTGGCGAGGCTGTCGCGGCTGGGGCAGGCGCGTTGGCGCGGCGGGCGGGCGGTGGGCGAGGCATCGAAGAGGGTGGAGGGTGGCAACAGCAGTTCAGCCAGCCGGCCCTGGGTCGACGGTCCTGGGTTCACGGCCCTGTGTCCGCCTGCGAGCCCGATCAGCCATGTCCCCTTGGCCCCAGGTAGAAGTGTCCCCCGCGTGTTGCCCGCGGTTGTCGCGCTTGCCGCGGCTGCCGAGGCTGCCGAGGCGGGGGCTGCCGAATAATGGCTCGAGCATCTGCATGCGTCCGGCGAGCGCCAATCTGCGCCAAAGTCGGCGCCATCCATCGAGGTCTTGTCCATGACTGCAACCCCATCCGCGACCGTGGCTCCGCGCGAAGCCGCGCCCGCCACCCGCACCGCGCTCGTCACCGGCGCCAGCGCCGGCATCGGCGCCGCCATCGTCCGCGCCCTGGTGGCCGACGGCTGGCGTGTCATCGCCGCCGCACGGCGGGCCGACCGCCTGCAGGCCCTGGCCGACGAACTCGGCGCCGCCGCCGTGCAGCCGCTGGTGCTGGACGTGACCGACGCCGACGCCCTGCGCGCCCTGCCGCAGACCCTTTCCAGCGCGCTGCCACCCGGCTGGGACGCAGTGGACCTGCTGGTCAACAACGCCGGCCTGGCGCTGGGCGTCAACCCGGCGCACAGCGCCGAGATGGCCGACTGGCACGACATGGTGCGCGCCAACATCGACGGGCTGATCGGTTGCACCCACGCGCTGCTGCCGGGCATGGTGGCGCGGGGGCGCGGGCACGTCATCAACCTGGGCTCGCTGGCGGGCGACCTGCCTTACCCGGGCGGCAACGTCTACGGCGCCAGCAAGGCGTTTGTGCGCCAGTTCTCGCGCGGCCTGAAGGCCGACCTGATCGCCACCGCCGTGCGCGTGACGTGCATCGAGCCGGGCATGGTGGCCGGCAGCGAGTTCTCTAACGTGCGTTTCAAGGGCGACGCGGCGCGGGCGGCCAGCGTCTATGCCGGTGCCGATCCGCTGCAGGCCGAGGACGTGGCCGCCACCGTGGCCTGGTGCGCGGCCCAGCCGCCTCACGTCAACATCCTGCTGCTGCAAATGATGCCGCAGTGCCAGGGGCCGGGCGCGGTGGCGGTGCACCGGCGGCCGACTTGATTTGAGGGCCAGGCCGTCAGATCGTCAGGCCCGTCGCTTCGGCCTGGGGCGCGCGGGCTCAGGGAATTCGATGAGGGTGCGTCCACCCCGGTGAGCACGCGGCGGCGGCCAGAATCGGGGCATGACGCAATCCACGATCTCATCCCTGTCTTCATCCCCTTCCCCCACCGTCATCGTCACCGGCGCCTCCTCCGGCGTCGGCCTGTATGCCGCCCGCTCGCTGGCCCAGCGTGGCTGGTTTGTCGTCATGGCTTGCCGTGACTCCGTCAAGGCCGAGCGCGTGGCACGCGAACAAGGCATCGCCGCCGAGCGCTACGTGGTGCTGCCCATCGACCTGGGCTCGCAGCGCAGCGTGCGCGACTTCGTCGATGCCTTCCGCGCGCTGGGCCGCCCGCTGCATGCACTGGTGAACAACGCCGCGGTGTACCTGCCGCGGCTGAAAGCGCCGATGCGATCGCCCGAGGGCTTCGAGATCAGCGTGGCCACCAACCACTTCGGCCACTTTCTGCTCAGCCTGCTGCTGCTGCCCGATCTGCAGCAGGCCAAGGCCGCAGGCAGCGGCCCGGCGCCGCGCCTGGTGACGCTGGGCACGGTGACCGCCAATTCCGAAGAATTCGGCGGCAAGGTGCCGATTCCGGCGCCGGCCGACCTGGGCGACCTGGCGGGCCTCGAAGGTGGTTTCAAGGACCCGGTGGCGATGATCGACGGCAAGCCCTTCAAGCCCGGCAAGGCCTACAAGGACAGCAAGCTGTGCAACATGATCGTCAGCCGCGAACTGCACCGGCGCTTTCACGACAGCACCGGCATCGTCTTCAACACGCTGTACCCCGGCTGCGTGGCCGACACGGCGCTGTTCCGCGACACGCCCAAAGCGTTCCAGACCATCTTCCCGTGGTTCCAGAAGAACATCACCAAGGGCTACGTGACGCAGGCGCTGGCCGGTGAGCGCGTGGCCCAGGTGGTGATCGACCCCGAGTTCGCGCGCTCCGGCGTGCACTGGAGCTGGGGCAACCGCCAGGCGCCCGGGCGCCAGGCCTTCGCGCAGCCGCTGTCGGCCAAGGCCGAAAACGAGGCCCGGGCGCGTCGGCTTTGGACCATGAGCGAAAAGCTCGTCGGCCTGGCCTGAGGCGCCCCAAGGACGGCATGCCGATCCGGTAGCGTAGGCATTGCCTGCCCGGTAATGCTCTCGACCATGGGCTTCGACATTCCGCCACCACCAAGTCAGCCGGCCTTGCCCAAACATCGACGTTATGTCGCAATATTGTTTGCCGATCTCTGCGACTCCACCGCCATGTCGCGTGTGCTTGACGCCGAGGACTTGGCCGACACGCTGGCGCGCTACCGCGAGGTCTGCCGCAGGCTGGTGGAGCGCCATCAGGGCTTGGTGGTGCGGCTGCAGGGCGACGGCGTGCTGGCCGTGTTCGGCTACCCCAGGCCGGCCGAGGACGCGATGCGCCGCGCACTCGAGACCGCCGCCGACCTGCGCGATGCCGTGCCGCACATCGAATCCCTCTGGGCCAGGCCGCTGCAGGTGCACAGCGGCGTGCACGCCGGGCTGGTGTTGATCCAGGAAGGCGATGTCGAGCGCGGCCGCATCGACATCGTCGGCGACCTGCCCAACATCGTCTCCCGCCTGTCTGCAGCGGCCGGCCCGGCCGAGGTGCTGATGGGCGACGGCGCCGCGGGCCCCGACGACGGCCACTTCGTCTTCGGACCGGCGCGCGAGGTGCCCATGCACCGAGACGGCGCCGTGCTGCGGGCGCGGCCGCTCACCGGTCGCGCGCCGGCCATGCGGCGCCACCAGGCGCGGGTGCGGCGCGGGCTGGCGCGCTTTGTCGGGCGCGATGCCGAGTTGGCCCGTCTGGCGGCTTTCATCGGCGACGTGCTCGAGCCCGGCATGCAGCCGGCCGCTGCCCGCTGCGCCACCGTCAGCGGCGGCGCTGGCATGGGCAAGAGCCGACTGCTCGACGAATTGCGCAGCCGACTGTCCGGCCCGCCGCTGCGCGTCATCGATGGGCACTGCGAGGGCTATCTCGGCATCGAGCCGCTGCAGCCGCTGCGCCAGGCCGCGCGCGGGCTCGTCGGCACCGCCGAGGAACTGCATGCCCTGTTGCCTGAGGCAGGCAATGCAGGCCTGCTGGCGGCGGCGCTGGGCCTGTCCAACGAACCGGCGGCCGACCTCTCGGGCTTGGGCCCGGCCCTGGTGGACCTGATCAAGGCCGCCGCGGCGCGCACGCCCTTGCTGCTGACGCTGGACGACTGGCAATGGGCCGACGACGCCAGCCACCTTGCGCTGCGCGCGCTGCTGGACGCGCCGTTGCCGCTGGCCGTGGTGCTGACCAGCCGCGAGGCCGAGGTGCACCGCTGGGCCGCCGCCGACGGCCCGCAACTCGCGCTGCAGCCGCTGAGCCTGCTTGACGCCGCCAGCACCGTGGCCGGGCTGTTGCCCACCGCCGACCCGTTGCTGGTGCACGACCTGCACCAGATCGCTGGTGGCGTCCCGCTGTTTCTGGAGGAGCTGTGCCTCGCCACCAGCACCGGCCGGCCCTGGCAGCTGCCACCGCGTTCTGGCGAGGCCAGCAGTTGGGTCGGCATCCTGGTGGAGACGCGGCTGGCGGCCATGGCGGCCGAGCCGCGGGCTTTTCTGGAACTCTGCGCGGCCATCGGCAGCGTGCAGCCGCGCTGGTTGCTGGCGCAATTGCTCGGCGACGCGGCTGCGCTGTTGCCACTGGCAGCCGCCGGCGTCGAGGCCGACGTGCTGCTGGCCGACGACATGACATTGCGCTTCAAGCACATCCTGACGCGCGAGGCGGTGTACGGTCTCGTACCGCCGGCGCGACGGCATGAGTTGCACGCCCGCGTCTACCTGGCGCTGCAGCACGCCGGCAGCGCGGCGGCCGACGACGACGCCCCGCACGACGCGCTGGCCCGCCAGGCCGAAGGCGCGGGCTGGCCGCGCGTGGCCGCGGCGCATGCCGAGCGCGCCGGCGACCGCGCCATGGCCGCGGTGTCCTTCGACCTTGCGCGACGCCACTACGCCAACGTCGTGCGCCTGCTCGAGAGCGAGCCCCATGCATCGTCCGAACTGCGCGCCGACTGGGCCCGCGCCGCGGCCAAGGTCGGCATGGCCTGCGTCTTCGACCCCCTGGCGTTGGCCGATGGCGTGGGGCTGTTCGAGCGTGCGCTGGCCAATGCGCAGGCGCTGGCCGATCCTGGGCTGCTGGCACGGGCGCACTACTGGCTCGCCTACATCCTTTACGCCAAGGGCCGGGCCCCCGAGGCGCTGCGTCACGCCCTTGCGGCGCTGGAGGGCGCCGAGGGCCAGGGCGACCGCCGCCTCGCAGCTCAGGTGCGCGCCACGCTGGGCCAGATCCTGGCCTCGGCCGGCCGCTACGACAAAGCCCTGCCGCTGCTCGACGAGGCGCTGCAGGGCAAGCGTCAGCAGGCGCAGCCGGGCAGCGGCGTGGCCATCGGCTCGGCCTACACCCTGGCCTGTCAGGGTGGTGTGCTCGGCGATCTGGGCCGCTTCGACGAAGCCGCGCAGTGCTTCGACAAGGCGCTGGCGCTGCTCGGCGACTCGGCCCATCCCGTGGGCGCGTCGCTGCGCGGCTGGATGGGCGTGGTGCTGCTGTGGCAGGGCCGGCCCGAGCATGCGCTGGCGCTGGCCGTGGCCGGCGAGCAGATTGCCGAACGGGCGCGTGTGCGCCAGCTGCTGGCGTTCAACCGGGCGCTGGCGGGGTACGCGCGCTGGCGCCTGGGCGGCGGCGAAGCGGCCTACCGGCAGGCCTGCGAGGCGACGGTGTGGACCCTCGAGCACAAGGGCGCTTTCTACACCTCGCTCAACCACGGTTGGCTGGTGGAGATGGCGGTGGCACTGGGCCACGACGACGAGGCCCGAGCACACGCCGCGCGGCTGCTGCGTCGCGCGCGCGCGCACGACCTGGCGGGCACAGCGATGGGCTGCCGTGCGCTGGCGCGACTGGCGGCGGCCCAGGGCCGGCCCGAGGCCGCGCGGCGTTATCTGGCGCGCGCCGAGCAGGCGGCGAGGCAGCGCCAGGCGCCGCATGAGGTCGAGGCCAATGCGGCTTGCGCCGCGGCCTTGGGGTCGGCGCTGGGCGGCGAGCCCGGGCTCAGGACGGCGAGGCTTCTGGCGAGGCCTCTGAGCTGACGCTGGATGCCTGCGGCGTCGGCAGCTTCAACAGATCCTGCAGTTTCTCGTCGACCTTGGCGGCCATGAGCGTGAAGCCGCCTTCGGTGGGGTGCAGTTCGTTGCTCCAGCCCAGGCGCGGGTTGGTCGGCCAATGGTCCTGGATCGTTCCGCGCAGGTTGAGGTGATGGGCGAAGAGTTTGAACTCGGATAGCAGTCCTGTCTGCGCGTCGTTGAGATCATCGATCAGCGACTTCATGACCGTCGCGGCGGCTTCCCGCCCCTGGTCGCTTTCTGGAAAGCCGCGGTCGCGGCCGAACACCGGCCACAGCCAGATCGGCAGTACGTGGCCGGGGAACGGGTGGTCGTAGCCGTGCATCAGCACCGGCATCAATGGGCAGCGCGCGTCCCGGCAGGTGGCCTCGATGCCGCGCAGCACGGTGCCGTAGTGGTGCGCCAGCTCACCGATGTGCCTCTTCGTCGCGTCTTCGTCCCGGTAGGGCCCGCCCTCTTTGTAGGGCAGCACCAGCGGAGTCAGATCGTCGCCGGTGGAGTCGTTGCCGCCGCCTGACAGCAGGATCGCCTTCGGCGGATCGCCGATGTCGATGCGGGCGCGCAGCTCGGCTGTGAAGCGGTCCAGGCGGGTGGCCATTTCGCTGATGCGGCCCCAGGTGGCATAGGACGCAAAGCCGCCGCGGCCCTCCATCCGGTAGGCCGGGGGCTGCCGGTGCCGCAGCACCTCGAGCAGGTCGATGCGCGGACCTTGGCTGAGCCGCTCGCGGTAGTCCAGCCACGAGTCGCCCCAGCACATCACGAGCGGGAGGGGCGCAGCGGGCTGGGTGCGCGGCGTGCGCGGGGTGCGCGGGGTCTGGGCTGGAGGCGGCGGCGCTGGCTGCGCTGCCGATTTGAAACCAGAGTCGCCCACGACGCGCCACGACACCGTGCCCGGCAGCGCCTGCAGCGGCAGCGTCGTGCCAACCAGGGCCGACAGCGCGCCCAGCATCGCAGCACGGGCTGCGGCGTAGCCGGGGCAAGCATGGGTGGGTGAGCCGGGTTTGCCGCGCACGCCGCCGAACATCGCGCGCGAGGGGTCGCGCCGACCTTCCTCCAGTGCCTCCTGCGCGGCCGATCCCAGGCCCAGCACCAGCCGTTCGCCGGGCTGCGCCACCACGCCGGGCGCCACCTCGAAGGCCGCGGTCGCGGTGCGCCAGACCAGGTCGGGCACGCTGCGCAGCTGCAGCGCGCGGTCCATCGCATCGGCCAGGTTCGCGTTGGCTTCGGCCAGGGTCCAGGCGCGACCGCGGCCCTGCGCCCGCAGCCGCCCGAGTTCGCCCGTGCGCAGCCACTCGGCGGCCACGGCGCGCAGCGCGCCGTCCATGGTCGGCACGAAGCCCATGATGGCGCCGACCATCGTGCGTGCGGCAAAGGCCGGGTCGCCCTTTGCGAGCGGGTGATCGACGATGGCGTTGCCTACCGTTGCCAGCTGGCGGGTGCACCGGTCCTTCAGCGACACGCCGGCCTTGGCCGCCAGGAAGCCCGCCATTGCCGCGGTCAGCGCCTGACCGTCGCGCTCGCCGCGCTCGCGCACCGTCTGGCCCGGTTGCGGCTGGAAAATGTGGCGCGACGGCGCCATGAAGTGGCCCGGATAACGTGGCAGTGCGCCCGCCGGCGCGTCCCAGCGGAAGCCACCGCGCTCGAAGTGGGCGCCCTGGTCGGGTGCTTCGAGTCCGAACCAGTGTTCGCACAGCCGGGCCAGCACCTCGTCGACGAGTTCGCGCCAGTCGAACACCAGTTCGTAGACCGGGTCGTTGGACATGCGAGCCTGTGCGATGGCGCCTCGCCGAAGTCGGGTCAGGCGTCTGCGGACGGCGATTTGCGCCACCGCGAAGGCGTGCGCCTCATCGAGCGCCTGGATGGCCGCCACCACCGGGCCGGCCTCGTCCTGATAGCGGCCGTCGGCGCGGTCGTCCAGGCCGAGGAAGATCGGCCCCATCGAATGCGCCGTGCGCTCGGCATAGCCGCGCACCGAGCTGTGGCGTTCGGTGTCGCGCAGCACGCGGTCCACGCCCTCGCGACTGCCCACCAGCACACCCATCGGGCAGCGCCGCGCGCCGCCCGAGTCGCGCCGCAGCGCCGCCCACAGCGAGGCGGCGTCGAAGCCTTGCTGCGACTCAGCGTCTTCCAGCGCCGACTTCCAAGCCTCTGCATCGCCTGTGGCCGCGTCATCCAGGCCGGCCAGCAGTGCACGCCCGCGCTCGGCGCTGAAGGGCAGGTTGTGGTTCGAGGCGTCGCGCAGTGCCAATGCGCGCAGCTGATCGATGGCGCCCAGCGACGGCGCCAGCCAGTAGGCGCCCCACTCCAGCCGCACCAGCGGCTTGGCGTCGGCCAGCAGCGTGCCCTCGCCGTCGAGCGTGATGCGCATGAGCTGGCCCGCGTGCGCGAACTCGAAGCGCCGCGGCCTGCCGGGCTCGGGTACGCCCACGATCGGGCAGCTGATGCCGGACGTGGTGTCGGTGGCGTGGCCGCCGACCAGCCAGCGCTGCACGACCTCGAACTGCTCGGCGATGTCGGCGTTGAAGGCCATGAACATCAGGCCGCGCTCGGCCTCGGGGTCTTGCTCCTCCGACAGGCGCGGCCCGAAGGACACACTGCGGCGCAGGACGCGCGGTTCGCGCTCGCCCGCGACCATCTCGTAGGACAGCCGGCGCGGGTTGGCGCGGCGCACATGGGCGTGCAGCGGGCAGTGCCGGCCGTCGGGATCGGCCAGGTAGGTGAACTGGTTGGTGTTGCTGCCTGGGAGCACGGGCCGGCGCACGAGAGCGCGACCCTCGCGGTCGCGACCCATCAGGCGCGCCGCAACCTCGTCGGCTGTCAGGCCCGTGTCCGACGCTGCACGTGTCAGCGCGTTGTCGAAGCGATCTGGCCACTGCCGGTACTTGCGCACGACGAGAAAGCTGCTGTTGCGAAACCACTGCGGCGGCTGGCGCACTGGCTGCGGCGGCACGCCGGGCAGCGGCTGCACGTCGCCGCGCCCCGGATGGCCGAGCAGAAATTCGCCGAAAGGCAGGGTGTTGCCGGGGTAATCCTCGGTCTGCGCAAACTCACCCACGCCAGGCTGACCGTTGCCGTCGGTAAAGCCGAAGTGCTCTTGCACCCCGTTGCGATTCTCGGGCTCGGCGTACAGCCTGCGCAGCGGCTCGACGGCCAACAGATCGGCCCCTGTCACCAGCGTGGCCAGGCGGTCGATCTCGCCCTGCAGCGGGTGGGCCGTGTGATCGAGCGACCACACCGAAAGCGCGCCGTCGGGTCCGTTGACGCGCACATAGACCACTGCATGCACGGCGCCCAGGTCGATGCGGTCGTCGGCGCCCGTGCTGCCGCGGCGCGGCGGTGGTGTCCAGCGCTCGGGGTGGTTGTCGTGGCGGTCGCCCAGCAGGCCGGCGCGCGCCGCCATGCCCTGCACGAAGGCCTCGGGCAGGGTGGCGATGGTGGCGTCGTCCAGCCCCAGCCGGCGCAGGCCCGCGAGGGTGACGAACAGCGTGCGCCGGTGCTCGCCCGGCGGCACGATCGAGCCGGCGCTGGCCGCATGCAGCCGGGGCCGCAGCGCCGCCAGGAAGTGGCCGCCTGCAGCGGCCGAGGCAAAGCTGAACATCAGCAGCGCCCCGTGCGTGACGCCGTCGTATCCCTGCACGATGCCGCCCTGCACATCGCCGCGGTCCTGCGGGCTCAGCTGCATGCCACCGCCCACGCCCACGCGCGGTGTCGGCCGCTGCCCGAACAGCCAGTCGATCTGGCGCCCGAAGCGTTGTCTCAGCAATGTCTTGTCGTTCGCCAACGCCAGCTTGAACAGATTGCGGTCCCAGGCCTGCACGAAGTCCAGCAGCAGCTCGTGCGCAGCGCGGTGCAGCACATCGCCGTCAGGCGTGCCGGGCACGTACCAGTCGGCCAGCCGGTACAGGCCTGCCAGGCTCTGGATGCCCTGGCGCAGCATCGTCGACACCATCAGCTCGTTGCGCGGCCATTGGCGGTCATCGATGGTCGCCTCGGTCATCTCCAGCATCTCGCGCGCCCGCTGCTCGGCGCGCGGCAGCGCCGCGGGTGGCGCCTCGGGGTCCGTATCGGGACGGTCCTGGCGCAGCCGCTCCTGGCGCCGCAGGTACAGCAAGTCGGTGGCCGAGCCGTCGGCGCTGCCGTAGAAGAAGTGCGTCTGCACCTGCGCATGCCGTACCCATTCGGCCCAGGCCTCGAACGAGTGCAACCGGGCCTCGACATAGCCCTCGGTGTTGCAGAAGATCACGTCCAGCAACCCGCCCACCTTCACCCACAGCGTGCGGATGTAGGCGTCCCAGTTGCCGTCGAAGCTGACCGTCAACAGCAGCTTGTCCTCGGGCTCGAGCAGGGCCACGCGCACCGACTGGATCACCCCTACGCGTTCGACCGCGTCCGAGAACAGCCGCGCATAGGCATGCTCGTGACTGCGCTGGCGGCCCAGGTGCAGGGCATCGAGCAGGCGCTGCGCGCGCGTCTTGTAGCTCACGGCATCCAGAGCCGGCACCAGACCGCGCTTGAGCGGCGCGGCGATGCTCAAGTCGGAGCTGAGGGCGAGGCTGCGCCCCTTGAAGGTCGGATCCTTGTGCATGCCACTCCCCCTGTCTGGTGCCGCGCTGTGCCGCGCTCTGATCTTCATCGAACTCCATGACGATGGACATGTTCAACGCGCTGCATCAGGCCGCATTGCAACAAGCACATCAGCCAGGGGATGGACAGCGCGCGAGTGCCAGTGGCTTGCTGGCGCGGGCGCCGGCTGTGGACGGGCATCGAGGGCATCGAGGGCATCGAGCGCGACTTGCCGCGTTCACCACTCAACCCAAGCCCGCAGCGGTCGATATCCCAGCATGGGGGCGACCTTTGGCTGTGCCTGTGTCCGGATGCCCCCTTCGCCCACGCCC
>Ga0105048_10019471_pt1 | contig 10404 bp, 11 predicted proteins | sample MAT05_FD_78382 | JGI IMG/M metagenome (GOLD analysis project Ga0105048, IMG submission 78382) | Freshwater microbial communities from Lake Fryxell liftoff mats and glacier meltwater in Antarctica - MAT-05 | ecosystem: Environmental > Aquatic > Freshwater > Ice > Liftoff microbial mat | place...
CGATGTCCCGAGGCTGGTTCCGCTTTCCTGGCGTTGAGCAGGTGCGCGGATTGAAGTAGAAGATGGCTTCGCCGACGAAACCGGCGCACCGAATACTTCGATGCCAACGATGCGCATGGTGTTCGACTTTGCGTCGACGGCGTCGGGATCGCGCTTCACGAGCGTGACCACCTTCCCCAGCCTCGAATCGATGGAGGAACTGGTGAAGATGGGGATGATGGAAGGGATGAAGTCTTCCATGGGACAGATCGACGCGCTCTTGGCGGACCTGTCCAGTTTCGCGGCGACCCGTGCAACGGAGGCGCAACTGTTGAGCGACACGCAGGTCCGCATCAGTCGTGTTACGTGGCACCGTCGACCAGGTGTGGCACGCGCATCACGAGCCCGCGCTGATACCGCGCTGGTTGCGGGGACCGGACGGCTGGACGATGCCCGTGTGCGAGGTGGCAACGAACGTCGGCGATTCGTACCGCTACGAGTGGGCCCCCAACGACGGTGCACAAGGCTTCGGGTTCGAGGGCGAACTGTCGGAGTCCGCCGCGCCACATCGCGCGGTGACCACCGAACGCATGATCGGGACGGACGGCCCATCGACGCGCAACGAACTCACGCTGGTGCCGGTGCAAGGCGGTACGCTGCTCAGCCTGGTCATCACCTATCCGAACAAGGAGCTGCGCGACATGATCCTGGGCACGGGGATGACGACGGGGATGGAGACGAGCTACGCGCGGTTGGAGGCTGCGCTGACTTGATGTGTCGGCTCAATACTTACGAACGCGAAGGCACAGATACCATTACCGTTCGCTGAGCGGGCTATGCGACCTGAACGCGCACGGGTGTCACCGTGACGAGAGACGAAAGTCATGTGCGGCCGGTGACGGTCACCGCGCGCTTGCAGCCGGCGAGATAGGGCGCACCCAGAGTGCGCATCCCGTTTCTACCGTCCGCGACCCGCCATCACTTTCGGTGCGGCTTTCTCTGGCGGTGGCGCCAGATTACCCAACGCTTCGTCGGCCCAGGCCAACGCATTCGTATACATCTCGCCCAGCCGCGACGGGTCTACGCCCATTTCGCTGGCCAGTTCAGCGGCGTGCTCGAACATTCCCAGCTCATACGCCTCCACAAATGACAGCGCGTCGGAATACGGCCCGCTGCGATCAAGCAAGGCGTTTGTCGCATCGTCACTGAGCGTGACGCGCTCCAGGATTTCCGGCAGCGACATGCGAAACACCGCGTCGAGCGCGGAGAACAGTCCAACCAGAAAGAGGGTGCCACTGTCCCGTGGGCCACCACTGAGCTGTTCAAGCAAGCGACCGCGCTCGATGGCCTTCCGCACGAGCTCCTGATCGACACCCGTGGTGGACTTGCGTGAGGCTGCCACCGCGACGGCCAGCCACCGCTCAAAGGTGGTCCGGCCGATCATGCGCAACGCTTGCCCGATCGAACTGACGCCGCGCATGCCCACCGACGCCGAATTCACCAACCGAAGCAGCTGGAACATCAAGACCGGGTCGGTTGACAGCACATCCTCGAGCGTGCGATCGTTCACCTTTGGATCGCGTGCCAAGCCCATCAAACGCATCGCCGCGACGGTATTCTGCGGCATGTCGGTCGCCGGGACGGGCTCCGGGCTACTGAAAAATTGTCCCTGAAACCCCTCGGCGCCGAGGGCACGAATGGCCTCGTACTGCGCCCGCTCGGAGATGTTGTAGCCGATGACCTTGAGCCCCGCGCGCTGCCTGTTCAAGCGACCAACGCACTGCGCCAGTTCCACCGGATCGCCGGTACCGACATCGACCCGCGCCCACGTTGCGTATGGGAGCAGTTGCTCGGAGGGCGCCTCAACGCTGCTCAAGTGGTCGAGCGCGATGTGTCCGCCGGCGTCCTTGAATTGCACGATCGCTTCGACGATTTCAGGTGACGTGTCGATGGATCGTGACACCATCAACACTGCCGTCGACGGATTGAGCAACGACTGTGCGTGCTGCAGCAGCAGCTCTCGGCCACACGACACAAAGGCCGGCTGACGACCGCGTACCAATTCGAAGGTCCCGCTCACGAGGCTTTGGACCAGCGCACGTTGATCAGCATCGGTATCGCCGAAACGGATCTCGTAGCCAAGCAGAGCACCCGAGGTCCCAAAGACCGGTTGACGAACGAGACAGGTGTCAGACATGCTGTTGAGGATCGGGCGCTTGCGGCAGGAACTGAAATGTCAAAACGGACGGATCGGCGTCGAGCATCCCGTCAAGCGCGAGGTTCTCGACACGCCGTTCGCTCAGGGGGTGGCGCGGATGTGGTGTCCCTAGCGACTCTTCGACGATTCACTGGCCCGGTGCGCCGCCGGCTGTCGTTCCTCCCCGAATTCTCCCCGGACTCCATGAGCGTTACCACTCTTGAAGGCACGCAGCACCGCGGGTGTGGTGGTCGATACACGCTGCAGTCAGAAGTTGTCACGATCCGCGTGAGTGGGATGTCGGCCGAGGCGGAGCGCACGTTTTTTCGCTGTGAGAAGTGCGGCCATGAGCAGCGCACGATCGACCAGCGCGACCTGGCGGAGAAGACGGCCGTCGAACGGATTCGTCTTGAGCACGACCTCTTGGCACCGCGAGCGATTCGCCATCTGCGGGAGTCACTTGGTCTGACGGTGTCGCAGTTGGCTGACCTGTGTTATGGGACGCCGAAGGGCATTGTGGAAGGGTGGGAGAAGGGGAGGTACCTGCAGAACCGTGAAGCCGATGCTTTGCTGCGCAGCTTGAACGATCGCGAGACCCTGGAGCGTCGGGCGGCCAAGGCGGGGGTCCAACTGCCGGAGCTGGTGCCCGCCGGCGCCATGAGGAGCAACGAACCGGCACACGCGGTCACGCTGTCCGCGTGAGTGGCCCAAGCATCATTGAAACGTCGGTCCTGACCCGGCGGTACGGCACCGTCGTCGCGCTTGACGCGCTGACCGTACGTATCGAACAGGGGATCACCGGCCTGGTCGGCGCCAATGGTGCGGGCAAGAGTACCCTGATCAAGATTCTCCTCGGGTTGGTCGAGCCCACGAGCGGGACAGCGCGCGTACTGGATCACGCCATTGACGGCGACCGCGCGGCGATCAGCCGTCGTGTGGGATACATGCCGGAGCATGACTGCTTGCCACCGGAGATGAGCGCTACAGAATTCGTGACGTGGCTGGCGCGCTGCTCCGGCTTTCCCGCGTCATCAGCGCGCGAGCGTGCGGCGGAAGTGTTGCGCCATGTGGGGTTGTTTGAAGAACGCTATCGCCCCATGGGTGGCTATTCGACCGGTATGGCACAACGCGTGAAGCTTGCGCAAGCGTTGGTGCATGATCCCGCGTTGCTGATTCTTGACGAACCCACCAACGGACTGGACCCGGCGGGGCGCGATGAAATGCTCGCGCTGATCGAACGGACAGGACGCGAGTTTGGCATTTCTGTCTTAGTGTCGTCGCATTTGCTTGGCGAGTTGGAGCGCATCTGCGACGGCGTGGTGATGATCGACAATGGCAAGCTGGTGCGCGCCGAACGACTCGGCGTGTTGACCGGCGTAACGGGCACGCTCCTGGTGGAAGTTGATGGCGATGCGGCGGCGTTTGCGGCCTCACTGATCGCGCTGGGCGTGCCTGCGACCTTCGATCGACAGGTGGTGGTGGTCACGCTGCCCGAGTCGCCGGATGATACCGCCGAACGGATGGCCTACGACGCGGTGCGCGACGTAGCCGTGCTTCAGCACTCCGCGTTGTTGCGCATGGAACGTCGCCGCGGACATTTGGAAGACCTCTTCGCGACGGCGCTGTGAACACGCCGTCGATGAGTCGCGTGACGCCGAGTACAACGCCGCAGGCATCACCGTCGGCCGATGGGTCGACCATTCACGACCTCGGCTATCGGCGCTACAAGGGTTTGCGCATCGGCGCGTCGGGAGCATGGAGTGCGCTGTACGTGCAGAGTCTGCGCGCGATGTTTGGACTGGGCAGACCAGCGAAGGCGAAGGCTATTCCGGCGTTAGTGATGATCGCGACAATGTTGCCGGCATTGGCCATCATCACGGCCGCATCGCAGTCGAATGGGCAGGTCCCGATCAAGTATGGCCAGCTCATCGGCGGCCAGCTGTTTACGTTTGTGCTCTTTCTGGCAGCCCAGTCGCCCGAAGTGTTGAGTCGCGATCAGCAGCATCGGTTGTTGCCGTTGTTGTTCACCCGCGACGTGACACGCGCGTCGTATGCGTCAGCCCGCTTTCTGGCCATCTTCACGGCCACCTTCATCGTCGCACTGGCGCCATTGCTGGTGCTGTATGTGGGGCAGCTTGGCATCGCGAAAGATCCCGCCGCCGCATTTCGGACGATGGGCGATCGCGTCTGGCCAGTCCTGGCCCAGTCGACGCTGAGTGCCTTCGCGTTTACGGGCATCGGTGCTGCCTTGGCCGCATTAACGCCGCGGCGCGCGTACGCGACGGCGGCGATTTTCGGCACATTCTTATTGCTGGCCGCGTTGGCGAGTGGCTTGGATGGACTGGCCGGCGTGGGGCTTCGTTCGGCGGAACTGCTCGACCCGCTGCGCGCGATGCGCACCATGGCGCTCATTCTCTTCGGTGAAACCAATCGCGGCATGGAGCTCACGCCACCGCCGCCGATTGGCGTGTACGTCGCGCTGACCATTGGGCTGGGTGTCGCGGGGCTGGGTATCCTGATGCTGCGCGTGCGGCGGTTGCGCGCATGACGTCGAGTCCCGGTACGAGTACGAGTACGAGTACGAGTACGAGTACGAGCACGAGCACGAGCACGAGCACGAGCACGAGCACGAGCACGAGCACGAGCACGAGCACGAGCACGAGCACGAGCACGAGCACGAGCACGAACACGTCTGCGGCGCCGGCGACCGACGTGCCGTTGGTGTTTGATCGCGTATCGCATTGGTACGGCGACGTGGTCGCGGTGAACGACATCTCGTGCACGGTCACGGCGGGGATTACCGGATTGCTCGGTCCGAACGGTGCGGGCAAGAGTACACTGCTGCAACTGGCTGCCGGCGTGCTGTCGCCGTCCAACGGTGCGGTGCGCGTGTTTGGTGAGTCGCCGGTCGATCGACCCGACGTGTATCGCCAGGTGGCGTTGGTGCCGGAGCGTGAAGCGCTGCCGGGCATGATGAAAGCGCGCGCGTTTGTCGCGGCGCGCGCCGAATTGCTCGGTGTGCGGAACGCGAGCGAGGCGGTCACGCGTGCGCTGACGATTGTGGAGATGGATACCGTCGCCGATCGGCGCATCGATACGTTCTCGAAGGGGATGAAGCAACGCGTGAAACTGGCTGCGGCGCTGGTGCATGATCCATCGCTGGTGTTGCTCGACGAGCCCTTCAACGGACTCGATCCGCGCCAACGGCTGCACATGATGCGGCTGTTGGAAGAGCGCGTCGCGGAAGGTACCGCGGTGCTGCTCAGCTCACATATTCTTGAAGAAATCGCCAACGTCGCATCGAACATTCTGGTGGTGCTTGCCGGCCGATTGGCCGCCACCGGCGACTATCGGACGCTGCGGCGGTTGATGACCGATCGGCCGCATACGGTGCGTCTGCGCTCCAGCGCGGATCGCCTGCTGGCCGCCGCGCTGATGCAGGAATCGTCGGTGCTTGGCGTGGAAGTCGACAACAGCGGAGTGATTGTGCGCGCCACCGACTACTCGGCGTTGTCACTCGCCATTGCACCGGTCGCGCAGCGGATTGGCTGCACCCTATATGAAGTGCAGGTCACCGACGAATCCCTGGAGCATGTGTTCGCCTATCTGGTGGCGCGATGAGTAACGTGGCTGGTGTTGCGCCACCGCGCGCCGCGCGCGCCGTGTTGGGGCGTCCATCGTGGTTCCGCTCGGCGCGCGCGATCGTGCACCTGTCTATCGTGCGCACGCTCACGCCGGTGCTGCTGCTCACCATGGTCGGGTTGGTGATTTTGCCCATGCTGTTTGCCTTGGTGTTTGCATCGCGTGGCTATTTGTCGGGTGATCCCGTGCCGTTTCTGGTGGAGCGCTACGATCAATTGGTGGCCGCGTTTGCGACGCCGGTGATCGCGCTGTTGCTGAGCACGAGTGCGTTCAGCGCTGAGTCGGATGACGGCACGTTGCTGTACCTGGTCACGACGACGACACCGCGATGGTGGATTGTCTTTGTGCGTGTGGTGTTTGCGATGGTGGGCACAGCGGCGGCGTCTGCGGTGGCGGTGTTTGGCACCGGGCTGATTGCCACGGGTCTGCATGACCCCGAGCATATCACGCGCGCGTTCGGTATTGCGTCGGCTTTTGGCGGTGCCGCGTACGCGTCGCTGTTTACGTTGCTGGCGTTACTCACGCGCCGAGCGTTGGTCAGCGGTCTGCTGTATGTGGTGTTCTGGGAGGGCGTATTGAGCTCCACCTTTCCGGCCTTGCACTATGTGAGCGTGCGGCAATGGATGTTGGCGGTGGCGAACGCACTGACCGATGCGACCGACACGCGTCTTGCGGATGGGCCGTCGCTGACCGTGTCGCTGGTTGGTGCCGGGCTCATCGCCGTGTTGGCCGTGGTGGCGGGTGCGCGGCAGCTGTCGGAGCCGCGGATGAGTCGCATCGGGACCTGAACCGGGGCGGTGGGTGTGTGAAGGACACGACATCCGCTACGTCAGGCCAAGCGCTACGGTACCGTCCCCACGACTGACGCGGTAATACACGCTCTTGCCGTGACGTCGGGTCTCGTGAATGACGTGCTTCTCGAGCATGCGCTCGCGCGATACGACGCCCGCCATCCGGTCGCGCTGGAGCGGCTGACCTACGACCGCAGCGCGAACGCGGTGACCTACCGGTCGGCCAAGTCCGGGGGCCCGACGGCGGGCACCGAGACCGTGGACCCGCTGGAGTGCCTCGCCCGGGTGCGCGTGCACATGCCGGACACGGGGCACGTCACCACGCGGGACTATGGCTGGTAGGCCAATCGCCCGCGGGGCATGCGGGGAAGGCGGCGCCCGCCGCGGCGAACGATCCGCCCGCGATGGTGGCCGCAGCCCGGCTGGCGCCGACCGAGGCGTCCCGCCGGTGGGCGGCCCTGCGGCAGCAGATCTTCGCGGGCGACCCGCTGGCGTGCCCGACGTGTCGCGGGCCCATGCGGATCATCGCGTGCATCACCCAGGCCTCCGTGATCGACCGGATCCTCGCGCCTCGCCGCACCCGCGCCGCGACCGCGACCCACGCCGCCGCGCGGAGTCCGCCCGCAACCCAAGGACCGTCGGGACCGGGCCCCACGCGACGACCCGCCGCCGCCGGAAACCGCCGTCCACGTGGCCACCGAGGCGCGGCGGCGGGCGCACAGCAGGCCGCCGCGCATCCGCCTGCCCTCGCAGGGTCCGCGATCGCGCCGTACGTTCACCGAATACTCGACCCAGCCCCATTGAATTTCCTATCCATTAAGGATCGTGCATGCGCAGCTTCACCGAGATCGCCTTGAGCCATGCACTTCTTGGCGTTGCTCGCTTTGCCGAACGCAGACTACAGGGCGATGTAAAAAGCGAGCGCAGCCGAGTTCTACAGGCGACCGCGCTCACACGCTGCCTTCGGGCCATGGAGGGCAGCCCCGTGCGCCAGCGGCATGGCGTATCGCTACTGGAAACCCCCGACTCCTTGAGACGCAAACAACTCTGCATCGATCCAGCCGAATTCCAGGCTCTCATACACGGAGATGAATTTCGTCCTGAGCATTTCTCGCGTGAGGGTGTCCTCTCTTTCGCCATAAGCTCAGGGACCTCATCCACGAGTGCGAAGCTCTTTCCCATCACCTGTGAGTATGTCCGCGCGCTCGAGCGGATGCAAAAGCTCTATTTCATGCACCGCCTCGCGCTCGCTGGAAACCCACACCTCTCGCTGGGAAATGCATTCATGATCACAGGGCTAGACATGAAGACAATGCACGCAGGCAAACCGGTCAACCCGATATCGCGCATCCTCTACGACCTTTTCAAAAATCCTCCGCTGTCGCTCACGCGCATCTGTCACGTGAGCACATTCTTCGACGAAGTCAGCCTCGACCTACTTCCGAACGCCCGCCTCGAAGACATGCGCGATGTGCGCATGCATTCACTCTTTGGCATGCCGCCTTTCGTGCTTATGATCTTTGAACGCCTGCGCGAGCGCTTTGGCATTTCCTCGCTTCGCGACATTTGGCCCCATCTTGCGTTCTACGGACACTCGGGTTTCAACGTCGCACCTTACCGCGACCGCCTTTTACGCATTCTCGGCGACGGCGTCTTTTTCTTTGACGGGTACGCAGCGAGCGAAGCTATTATGGGTCTTCAATACAAAGCAGATGCGCCAGACCTCGTCTTCCTCCCTCACGATACCTTTTACGAATTCCTTTGCCTGCGATCTGGAGATCGCCTGCACCTTCACGAACTGCGTGAAGGTGATTCGTACGAACTTCTCCTCACAACTCCAGGAGGTCTGCTGGCCTATCCAATTGGGGACGTCGTCACAGTCACCGGCACAGACCCCGTAAGGTTCCTCGTCTCGGGGCGCCTTGAAGAAACCTTGCGACTCACCAGCGAACAAGTCGACGCCACGCAGATCGCCTCTGCTTTGCAGCACGCATGCCAGAGCGAAGGCCTCGAGCAGGGCAGTTTTATTGTCGCACCGCGCCAAAAGAAAATGGGCTACGAAGTCTTCGTCGAATTGTCTACGATTCATAAAAATGGCAGTCTGTTTGCTCAGAGCTCAGACGGGCATCTCGAAGTGACGTTAACGCGAATCGCAGAGCATTTCGACACGCACCTGCGCGACATAAACAACGTCTACGGAATGATGCGCACATCGGCACTGCTTGCCGAACCTTGCATTGTGCCGTTACGAGTCGGTTCGCTCGATAGCGTCATGCTGGAAGGCAAGCGGTTAGGCCAAGCGAAATTCCGCCGCCTTTATTCAAACCGAGCAGAAGTCGAAAGTCGTGTAGCACGCTTCGAGCGACTCGATAGAATTTAATTTGACACGTTAGAATTGAATTTGGCTCATTCAGCCAGAAAATCTAAAGAAACAAAACCGGACTTCACACGGCCGCTGAGCGAAGAGAGCGCTTCCGCATTCTGTATAAGCACCGCACGAACCTGCTCAGGAGTGGCAGTGGAACCGAGTTTAGCAAAGACAAGCGCAGCAGCTCCTGCGGCATGAGGCGTCGCCATGCTCGTACCGCTTTGGGTAACGTAACCACCGCCCGCGGGGGCGCTCACGACGCTAGACCCTGGCGCGGCCACGTGGACGCTCGCTGAACCGAAGTTGCTGTAAGACGAAAGTCCATCGCGGGAAGTCGTTGAGGCAACGGCCATGACGTTCTCGAGTTGGTAATTGGAAGGATAGCTAGGCTTTCGATCGTTGTTCGATCCGTCATTCCCAGCCGCAGCAACGAGAAGGGCACCCTTTTCGCCCGCATGTTTTATGGCGTCGAACAAGACCGCGCTGTAGTCAGGGGCTTCAGGCGCACCACCCCGGCTGCAATTAGAGACTTTCGCCCCTCGGTCGGCGGCATACAGGATGCCTTTGACGACGGCATCTTCACGGCTCGCGCCGCGGTTATTGTGCGTTTTACGGCAAGGATCTTGGCACCGGGTGCGACGTAAAAAAGTCTTGAGAAGCAAGGTCGCCCGCCTTGTTCCTGCAACGTGGCTGCCGTGACCCTCATTGTCGTCGGGGTTTGAGTCCTTAGAAAAGAAGTCCCATCCGGTAACGTCGTCAACGTAACCGTTACCATCTACATCAACACCGGCGCGGCCATTTTTTTCGGCCTCATTCAAGGCGATGTTGTTTGCGAGGGCCGGGTGCGAAGCATCGACGCCCGTATCGACCACGGCAACGATGACACCTTCACCGCGTGTCACTGCCCAGGCTTTTGGTGCCTTCATCCGCGATACGCCCCAGAGTCGAGAATCGATACCGACAGCTTCGCGCCCTGGACCTGGCAATTCGACTGACGGTTCACTTGGGGGAATCTGAAAGGCGCGGTTCTCGGTAAAGGACCCAACGATGACGCCCGCAGTTTCGCGCGCAGATGCTGCGAGGAGGACGCTGCGTGAACCAAAAGCCCACGGGAGTGCAGGGTGCAGGCGCTCCACACCTTCGTTCACGGAACGCCTCCGTCAGCCGCGCGGTGTCGTGCACCGGCCACGAGACGAAGGTCCCGTCGGGCCGGAAGCCGCCGTCGGTGACGAGCAGGTGGAGATGCGGATGCCAGTTCGCGCGTGAGCCGTGCGTCTGCAGACACGCGACGATGCCGACCGCCAAGTCGCGCTCACCCGTCAGCGCGCCGATGGCCGCCGTGACCGTGCGGGCGGCGACGCGAGCGATCTCGCCGAGCAGGCGGCGACGATAGAGACAATACGCGCGGAGCCGCTTCGGGATGGTGC
>Ga0105048_10019473_pt1 | contig 10404 bp, 5 predicted proteins | sample MAT05_FD_78382 | JGI IMG/M metagenome (GOLD analysis project Ga0105048, IMG submission 78382) | Freshwater microbial communities from Lake Fryxell liftoff mats and glacier meltwater in Antarctica - MAT-05 | ecosystem: Environmental > Aquatic > Freshwater > Ice > Liftoff microbial mat | place...
CGGATCGAATTGTGTCCGGAAGGCAAACCGGTCAAACAACTGGTGGGTTGATCCTTGGGAATTCTCAGCAATCGTCGCGGGTTCATCCTGGGCGCAACTGCGGGCCTCCCCGCTGGCGTGCTTGGTTACGGCGCTGTTGACTGGTTCAACCGCTCCCGCATTCAATCTCCCGCATCAATCAAGCCGAACAGCGAATTCACGATGCCCGGGCCGTACCCCGGGCGCGTGATCGAGGTGCATCATCCCCATGCCGTGAACCCCCGGCACGAGATCGACCGCGCCGCGGTGCGGCAGATGATCAATCGCGGCATGTGCAATCTTGTCGGGGCCGACTTCCCCGAAGAAGCGTGGAAGCGGTTCTTCAATCGCGATGATGTGATTGGCATTAAGGTCAACCCGGTCGGCAACCGCAAGGGCCGTAAGGACGTGGCCGAGTCGATCTCGAACAAGGAAGTGATTCTCGAAGTCGTCCGCAACCTGAAGGCGATCGGCGTGCCCGGGTCGAACATCATTCTCTTCGAGCGCTACGCCCGGGAGTTTATCGACGCCGGCTATGCCGACCTGATGCATGAACGCGAGATGGACGGCGTCCGCTGGTACGCCTCGGGGGCGGTCTACACCAACGATCAGGTGGCGATCAACGGTATCGAGAATCCGGGTGCGCATTCACCGGAGTTGCTGAACCATGTCGTCGGGTACGATGCCGATGTTTTTGTGCAGATGGGTTTCGCTGCCCCGGATCACGACAAGCGCGACGATCGCCGCTTCCGCTCGCATCTGTCAACGATTGTCACGCAGATCGTGAACAAGATGATCACGCTGCCGGTACTGAAGGACCATCGATCATCGGGCGTGACGCTATCGCTGAAGAACATGTCCCACGGAATGAACAACAACGTGGCGCGGAGCCATCTGGTCAACATCGTTCACGGTTATGCCGACTCGCCGGCCCGCAATTCAGTCGGGCCGAACCAGTGCAACACCTTCATCCCTGCCGCCGTTAATCAGCCGATTCTCAAAGAGAAGGCGACGCTGCACATTCTGGACGGATTGATCGGCGTCTATGAAGGCGGGCCCGGCAACTGGAACAAGACGTGGGGAACCTGGCGGTATAACTCGCTGTTGTTCGCCACCGATCCGGTCGCGCTCGATCACATCGGCTGGGATATCATCGACCGCAAGCGCCTGCGTGAGGGGTTGCACCGTGTCGGTTTCATGGGCCGGCATCTGTTCACGGATGATCGCCGGGCGGCCATGCATCTGGCGCCGCTGGCGGCCGCCGGCCTGCCGCAGGCGATGGCCGCGATGGCATCGTCACAGTTCATTCTCGGTGGCGGGCAGTCGGAAGTGCTTGATCGTCGGCAGCCGGAGCATATCATCCTGGCCGGCTACATCGGACTGGGCGAGTTCGATCTGAAGAACATCGTTCACGAACGCATCGTCATCTGAAACGGAGCGACGCCGCAAGCAGCTTGCGGCGTCGCCCGATCATTACTGCTCGGCACCGCTTTCCACGACACCGGTCTGCCGTTCCTGCTCTTCGCGATTGATGATGATGCGGGGCGTCACCATCATCATCAGGCTTTGAGCGTCACGGCCATAACCGACGTTGCGGAACAAACGGCTGACGTACGGGATCTTGCTCAGTACCGGCGGCCCGAATTCGTTGCGGCCTTCGGAGAGCGTCTTCAACCCGCCCAGCAGCACCGTACCGCCGTCCGGCACCACCACCGTTGTCGAAACCGAGATCGTCGAAAAGGTCGGCTGCTGGATGAACTGGGTGAACGGCACCGGCTGACCCTGTGCTCCGCCCTCGAAGATCGGTGTGACGATCGTCGTGATCGGGAACAGGGGAACCGTGGCCGAGGCCAGGTTGGTCATCTGCTGCTGGATGTTCAGCCGCACGAAGCGGCGATCACCCGAGACGACCGGCTGCATGTTCATCTGCACGCCCAGCGGGAACGGCTGATTCTGCGGCGTGAACACCAGCGTGCCGTTGACCGAGGTCACGGTCACGCCTGTCAGGAAGAACTGCTGATCCTGAATCTCGATGTTCGCGGACTGGCCGTTGAACATCGTCAGCTTCGGTGCCTGCATGACGTTCGTCCGGCGATCACCCTGTGCGACGTCCAGGAACATCTGCACCTGGATGTCGTTGAGGAACGCCAGGCCCAGCGAAAGGCCGCCGTCCAGCCCCGGGGCATTCGGGTAGTTGCCGAACGGCGGGATCGCCATGCCGAAGCTGGATGAACTGATCGGCAGATTCAGGTCGGGCGTCGGCACGCCGGGCACGGCCAGACCGACAATCTTCCCGCCGACGTTCTGCACGTTCCGCAGATTGTTGTTGGAGATGGTGCTGTTACCCAACTGGGCCGCGGCACGACCGTTGTTTGTGTCGATGTTCATCGAGAAGTCGAGGCCGATCCGTTCGTAGAACGTCTCCGCCAGCGTGATCATGCGGACTTCAATGGCGACTTCGAGATCCTGCAACCGACGCAGAGCTTCAAGCAACTGGTTCACCTGCTCGATGACGTCGGGTGTCTGGTTGATCACCAATGCCATGCCGAGCGGGTAATATTCGATGCGGCCGGCACCGCCCATCGCTTCCCACGTGTCCGGTTGAACCGAACTGGTGATCAGCCGAATCAGCGACTCTTCGATCGTGCCGGTCGCGTTATTGATGCGCGTGCCCGAGCCACCGCTCCCGTTCTGATTGTTGACCAGCGTACCGCTGTTGGCCGGGCGTGCACCCGTTCCCGTCATGGAAGCGACACCGGTCGGCGTACCGGTACCCGAAGGCAGACCCATCGACGGTGTGAACGGCGTGGCGGGCCCGTTCAACTGGGCACCGTTGCGCTGGGTACGCTCAAGTGCCTGTTCCAGGCTGCTGACACCCGAGGGCTGGTAGTTTTGCACCGGGATGACCAGTTCAGCCACGGGCATGGTGCGCTGGACCAGCTTGCCGCGAGCCCCCTTGGGCGTTGTGATGCGGACAACTTCCTTGTCGACAACGTACTTCAGGTTCACGCCCGGCAGGATGATTTCCAGCGCGGACTTCAGCGTGATCTGGTTCAAGCTAGTGTTGATCGGCAGTGTCTTCGGGTCGATGCGGGCTTCTTCGAGCGCCCGGGCATCGAGGTAGAAGTTCAAGCCGGTCTGCGTCTGCAGGTACTTGATCACGTCGTCGAGCGGCGTGTTGTTGAAGTTCAGGTTGACCATCGTCGTGCTCAGGGACGACTCGATCTTCTTCTCGATCGGCGTCAGCGGCTGCAGCGAACTGTAGCCATCCGAACCCGGCGTCCGCTTGCGCATCCGGTCGAAGCCGTCCTTGGTGAACTTCAGCGGGTTGTCACTGCTGACCGGCGGTCCGAACGTGTGGGCATCGTTGCCGGTTTCGTAGTTCCACTGTTCTTTGCCGTCCTTGATGCCTTCCCACTTCTCGACACGGTAACGCATGCGCGAGATCTGCATCGCGGCGCCGGTGGTCGGGTCTTCCGGGTCAAGCTGGCGGGCCTTCATGGCGACCATGCCGGCTTCCTGGAACTTGCCCTCGTCCATCAGCTTGCCGAACTCTTTCATCAGCTTGGCGACTTCTTCCTTCTTGTGTGCCGTGTGCAGGGCTTCCTGTGACATCTGGCTGCGGAAGTTCTTCAGGTCTCGGGCTTCCTTCGTCAGGAAGTCCTGCTGATGCTTGAGGACATTCAGCTTCTCCATCCGGTTTTCAACCGGACGGACGAGCAGCGCGATCTTCGCGGGGTCGATGTTGGCCGATTTGACCCGCAGGATGAAGTTGTTCAGTTCCTTCATCGCCGCGTCGGTCTCACCCTTGCCGAAGCGGGCGGTGGCGTCGGCTTCAAGCTTTAAACCTTCCGAACGCAGTTTCTGGAACTGCAGTTCACGCATCGCCTCTTCCTGCTTGACGAGGCTGTCAGCCCCGTTCTTCTCGGGCGACACGACTTCCGGGGCCGGGTTCGTCATCGCGGTCTGCGTGAGGTTGTTGGCCTTGTCGATGTGCCGACGGGCGGCGGCCATCTGGTCGTTCATCAACCGTTGCTTGCTGGGCGGCAGCAGCGTCGGCTCGATCAGTTCGAAGATGCGCAGAGCTTGTTCGTGGTTCTTGCTCTGCAGGGCGTCGACGCCGCGATCGTAAGAGAGCAGAGCGATCTTCTGCTTCTGCGACGTTTCCTCGGCATCGATGGTGCGAATCAGGGCCTGGGCCTGGTCCTTGTACTGCGACGGAAGGTTCATCACCTGGGCAGCCAGTTTGCGGGCGGTATCAAGCTGATTGTTCCGCATTTCAACGCGGGCCTGCTTGATCAGTTCCTCGCCCTGGTCGACGACGACGGCCGGAGCCATCGGCTCGATGATCTGCTGCGGGGCCTTCACGACCACATCGGCGGGCGGCAGCACCGGCACCGTCTTCGGTTCGACGATCATCGGCTCGGCCGGCGGCGTCACGGCGGCCACGTTCCCCTTCGCCAGCTCACGCTTGATGGTACCCAGTACGTCGCGGTGATCGCCCAGCGGGCCGGCATCAAAGCCGAAGCCTTTGACGATCACTTCAGCGTCGTTCAGGTTCTGTTCGGACGCCAGCACTTCGCCCGGCGTCTTCTTGATCATCTGCATGTGGGCTTCGATGCACATCTTGTGCACGCGCTTGTGGGCGAGCGCGTTCAGCGACTGCAGCGCCAGTTCCGGCGTTTCTTCATCCGGGCCGAAATTGGCCTTCAGCGCGGTTGCTTCCGCGAGCGCCTGACGGGCCTCGACCAGCTTGTCGCCCTTCTGGAGGGCGCTGGCTCCCTGCATCAGAGCGATGGCACGCGGCTTGAGCGTGGTGTCGACCTGGCGCGGGGCCGGCATCTCCTCGACCAGCGGCATCTTGACGATCTGTTCGATCTGCTTCGGCGGTACGGGCAGCGGCTTCGCGTTCGGATCGACCATGTCTGCCGGCGTGATGATCGGGATCGTGTCTTTGCCCAGCATCTGCGGCGGCGGCACCAGGCGCGGCATGTCGTCTTTGAGCGGATCGGTGACGACAACGTCCGACTTCATCGGTGGGACGAGCGGCAACTCCGGTGTCCTGTCCAGTGGAGGCAACTGCAGTACTTGCGCTGGTTCATTGACCTTCGGCAGTTCAACGGGTGGCTGCTGGTCCGGTTCCGGAACGGCACGTGGCGACAGCGGCTTCGAAACGACCGTACCGCTGTTGAACGGATCGGTCTCGCCCTTCATCGGGTTGAAGCCGGCCTGCTGCGCACCCGGATCGTAGACCGGCTCGGTGCTCTTCGGGAAAGATGGGTTGTACGGGTAGCGAGGCTGCTCGACCTTCGGCATGGCCGGTCGGCCGTTGACGATCTCGAACGGCGTGCGTGCCGGCTGTTCGACGCGGGGCGTTTCAACCTTCGGCAGCGGACGATTCTCGTTGGCGGTGTCCCAGCCTTCGGGCGGCACGTACGGCGTGTTGTCCGCCTTGCGTAGCGTGGGCGGCAACCGGCGCGGGTTTTGCTGGGTGAGTTCGGTCACGGGCGGCAGCAGGGAGCCGGTTTCGGTCTGGACCGGCGGGCGCGCGGCGATGTCAGTCGCGGGCCGCTTCTCGTCACTCCAGCCCGCCGGCGGAACGTAGTAATCGTTCTTCGGTCGGGGGGCGTTCGCGACGTCGTTCTTCGGCGGCGTGTAGACCGGCAGCTGGTCGTTCTTCGCGGCAGGCCGATTGCCTTGCGCGTATTCGTTGCCACTGCCCGAGGGAGGCGTGTAGAAGTCGAATTTAGGCTTCGGTTTGGCGGCGACGTCGGTGGCGGGTTGACGGGGAACGTCGCCCATGCGGGAACGCACGCGGTCGATTTCCTTCAGCAGTGTGTCGGCCCGATCGCCGAAGTCCCAAGTCGTGTACTGGCCATGCAGTTGCACGGCCTCAAGGCACATGCTGCGTGCCTTGTCGAGGTTGGCCGCCCGCTGTTCCGGGCTGCCGCTGTGCTTCTCGAACAGCGCCCGCGCCTGCGCGGTCAGACGGTCGGAAGTAACCTTGTCGCGCTTGCTGAGCGCTTTCTGCACGTCCCGGAGGACCTTCTCCGGTGTGTCTTCAAACAGCTTCCATTCAGTGCTGCGACCGTTGGAATCCGCCTGGCGGGCGAGGTCGAGCGCGTTGTCGACGCGCCCGCCTTCGAGTGCTTCCCGCGCTTTCTTCACGAGCATGCGCGGGTCTTCGTTGGTGACCCGCGGTGCGCCCTTGCCACCTGACTCGGCAGCGGGCCTCGAGTAGGGGCGATAGGTATCGCTCATCCGTTCTTCGGCTCGGGCAGTCCCGAGCAGGTTCAACATATCCGCCCCAACGGCGGATAATCCCGGCAACAGCATCAGGCTGGCCGCCAGATGTTTCCATCCTCGTCGATTTGCCTGGAACACCCCTGGCCTCCTTTTCCGTCGTTGCGATCCATCCTGGTGGGCGCCCGGTGATTTCCCCCGGCCGGGCTGCTCCCACTTGCGATTCCGATCGAACCCATGCACCAGTCGAACGCCTTACGGCGGACGCAGCGCGGGCAAGAAGATGGAACGCGGCGGGACATTAGCCACCGGCTTCCGTCTGATCAAGCCGAACTCACGACGAATGAGCCGGATTTGTTCAAGTTTCACGCAGGCAGCTTTCGGCTGAACAGCCCAGTTTGATCAGCTTGCCGCAGGTAGCCGAACGGGTCGCAATTGCCTGAATTCAATGTCTGGGGTAAGGTGGCCGCTCGTCGTAGCGTACACGTCCACGTGTGCGATCGGTGAACTTGCACGTATGACGCGTGCTGCACGATTGGGAAGACGCATGGTCGCATCACGCTGGTTCGATCGCGGCTGGTTGTTGTTGTGGGGCGTGATCTCCTCGATCTGGTGTATCACGGCCGCTGGGCAACTCAGTGCCACTTTCGATGAGCCGCATTACCTGAAATGCGGTCTGCACTCCTGGCGCACGGGCAGCTATCACCCGCTGCTACGCGCGGGCACGATGCCGTTGCCGTCCGACGTGCAATTGCTGCCCGCATGGGCGATCGAGCAATTCCGCGACCGGCCGTTCAACCTCAATGAAGACTTCGGCACGGTGCTGGCGATCGCCCGGGCCGGGAACTTGGTGTTCTGGTGGTTGCTGCTGTACTTCACCTGGCGGCTGGCAATACGGTTCGGGGGACCCTGGGCCGGGCGGCTGGCCGTGCCGTTCGTGGCCTGCGACCCGAACTTCCTGGCCCACGCCGCGCTGGCGACCACCGATATCGCCGTCTCCGCATGCCTGCTGATGTTCACCGAGTTCTACATGGCCGGGCGTAACGGCAATTGGAAACAGCGCGTGCTGTTGCCGGCCATCTGCTTTGCGCTGGCGGTACTGGCGAAGGCGTCGGCCCTGGCGTTCGGCGTCATCATCATGGGCATGATTGAACTGCATCGGCTTTACTTGATGGGTGACTGGCGGCAATTGTGGTCCGCGACTCGGTTGTTTCGGCGTGAGGCAATCCAGGTCGTCGGACTGGGCCTTCTGGCGACCTTCATCTACTGCGGCTGCGACTGGCGGATCGACCGGGGGTTGTTGACCTCCGCCGAGAAGCTGCCGCCCGGGGCAGGGCGGGTTGCGGCGATTGCGGTTGTCGAACATCTGCCGCTGTTCCCGAATGCGGCCCAGGGGCTGATCTATCAGATTCAGCATAATTTCCGCGGGCATGGCGCTTACGTTGCCGGCGAGTGGCATCATCGGGCCGTCTGGTACTACTTCCCGCTGGTGCTGTCGATGAAACTCACCGTCCCGATCCTGCTGCTGATGGCGCTGACACTTGTCGTCCGGCCGCGCGGCTACGCGCACGTGCTGGGCCTGACGGTCGCCGCATTGCTGCTGTTCACGCTCAACTGCAGGGTGCAGATTGGCGTACGACTGGTGCTGCCGGTGTTGTCGCTGCTGCTGATCTGCCTGGCGGTGGCCGTGATGCGAACGGTGCCTGTCGCGAAGCGTCGCATCGCCCTTCCCGCCATTTGCGCGGTGCTGATGGTGCCGATGCTCGGCATCTGGCCGCACGGGCTGTGCTACTTCAACCCGCTGTGGGGCGGGCCGGAGACCGGCTACCGGCACTTGAGCGACAGCAACTACGATTGGGGTCAGGGTGTGGCCGAGCTCGACCGCTGGCGCGACGAACGGGCGGACGCCCCCGTAAAGGTGTGGTACTATGGGGCCGACCCGCGCATGCTTGCGCGTACCGAGAGCCTGCCGCTGCACAACCTTGAAGTGAAGGATGAACAGCATCTGCGGCAGCAGATGGGGCCGTGCTATCTTGCCGTGGGAACGACGATCCTACACTCCAACCCGGCCCCGACCGAAGCCGGCCGGCGCATGATCGATCTGTTGAAATCGAAACACCCGGTGGCACGCACGATGACGTTCTTCATCTACGATTTCACCGAGCCGACACGTTTGGCCGCCAACCCGTGATTCTACCCCCGCCATTCTCGAATGCGATGATTCTCACCGGGCCGACCGCCTCGGGCAAGTCGGCCCTCGCGCTCGACGTGGCCGAGCGCTTGGGAGCCGAGATCATCGCGATGGACTCGATGACGCTGTACCGCGGCATGGACATCGGCACGGCCAAGCCCTCATCTGAGGATCGCCTGCGGGTTCCGCATCACCTGATCGATGTGCTCGACCCGTGGCAGCGAGGCAGCGTTGCCTGGTGGTTGGACGAAGCGAAGAAGGCCGTGGCCGATATCGAATCACGCGGCCGACAGGCGCTGTTCGTGGGCGGCACGCCATTCTACCTGAAGGCGCTTGTGCATGGCCTGTTCGACAGCCCGCCGGTGGATGCCGAACTGCGCCGCCGGCTGGAAAAGGAGGCCGCCACGATCGGCCCAGCCGAATTTCATGCGAAACTGATCGCGGTTGATCCACCTTCGGCATCGCGGTTGCACCAGAATGACACCCGTCGGCTGGTGCGCGCGCTCGAAGTATGGTGCCTGACCGGCAAGCCGCTCAGCGAGTGGCAGCAGCAGAACTGGTGGGGCGAAACACCGGAGAAACTGGTGGATGATTTTCCGCGTTGCCTTGTCGTCGATCTGCCGAGGGAACAGTTGTACGAACGCATCAACAAGCGTGTCGAGCTGATGGTTGCCGAAGGTTGGATGGAGGAAGTGCGAACGCTGCGATCATCGCCCGACGGCTGGAGCAAGGAGTCAGCGCACGCGCTGGGCTACAGGGAAATGGGTGCTGTTCTCGATGGCCGAATGGCGCTGCCTGATGCAGTTGCCGAGGTGCAGCTTCGGAGTCGCCAATTCGCCAAGCGACAGTTGACATGGTTCCGCGGGCTGGCCGGTTGCCGGTTTGTCGAAGGGAAATTGACAATCGACCTCTGGCATAGGAAAATGTCGTAGATTGGGGTGAAGGGATTGCTGCCCACTTTGGGGACCGCGATGAAGAAGGTCACGTTTCAGGTTCTGGAAGGCGTCGACAAAGGCCGCGTCTTCAAGGAACTCGCCATCCCAGTCACGATCGGCCGCGAAGAAGGCAATTTGCTTCGCCTCAACGACGAGCGCGTCAGCCGTTTCCATGCGAAGGTTCAGCAGGAAGACGGCGACATCATCATTACCGATCTGGAAAGCACCAATGGTACCCGCGTGAACGGGGCTCCGGTACAGATTCGCCGGTTGCGGGCAGGCGACCAGGTTGGCATCGGCCGCTCCATGCTGCTGTTCGGAACGTTGGAAGAGATCGCCGCCCGCCGGGCCAGTAACAAGCCGACCGCCCGCGCCAAGAATTACACCGAAGGGGCCACCGTAGCGGGCACCGTACCCGGCGACGACCTCGACTTCGATATGGGCGGATTGACCGGCTCAGCCGAGCAGATGTGGGGCGGCCACGAAGCCGACATGCCGCCCCTTCCACAGAAGTTGACCCCCGCCCAAGCCGCCCGTCTCGCGGAGATCTTCGACTACCTGCACCGCGGCCTGACGCTGGCCGTCGACAACATCGACGCCAACGAGGATGGCAACGTCGTTCGCCTAAATTTCAACGAATGGCAGACCATCCAGGCCGTGCAACTGTTCCTCGCACGGTACATGCGCGCGGTAGCCGAGCCGGAGTAGAAATCGAAAGTGAGCGACCATCGCAAACGTATGATCGTTGATCATTCACGTTTAGCGTGCATCCCGGCGGGATGCACGAATTCAAATCGTATCGTGCCGCAGCGATCTTAAGCCGCGGCCGCATGCGATACTGGACCAGAAGCATCACCCCTCAAACAACTGCCGTACCGGCACCGCAAATCCTGGCAGCACATCCGCGAGGACCAGTTCATCGCCCTTGTCGAAGATCTGCTGAATCTCATCGGCCCGGTGCACACATGCGGTGGCCGTTGCCGGATCGAGAATAATGACAATGCGAACGCCTCCTTC
>Ga0105048_10019475_pt1 | contig 10403 bp, 7 predicted proteins | sample MAT05_FD_78382 | JGI IMG/M metagenome (GOLD analysis project Ga0105048, IMG submission 78382) | Freshwater microbial communities from Lake Fryxell liftoff mats and glacier meltwater in Antarctica - MAT-05 | ecosystem: Environmental > Aquatic > Freshwater > Ice > Liftoff microbial mat | place...
CACCGGATAGATCAGCAGCAGCAGCGTCAGCGGCAACAGCCAGACCCACGCCGGCCAGGCGCCTGCCGCGCCGAGCACCAGGGCGGAGAGAGGAAAGCCGACGGCCGCCAGGGCACCACGCCACAGCCGGCGCAGGGCGAGCGCGGCAGCCCCGCCGATAGCCAGGCCAGCCAGCGCGGCGGCCACCTGCGAGTGCGGCGAGATGAGCATGAAGGCCGTCCACGCCCCGGCCCAGGCCAGCACCGCCGGCAGCGGCCACGGCAGGCGCAGGGCTCTACGGAGGCGCAAGGCGCGTGGTGAATCCGGGCTCGAAGCCTGGCTCTGGCGGGCGGCATCCATCGGGCGGCCAGTGTGGAAGATCGGCGGCGCGCGCAAAAGGCGCATCAGGGCCGAGAGCACCGGCCAATCTGTGCCGCGCGGCGTGAACAGAAAAATGGCGGGTCCCGAGAGACCCGCCAGAAAGGCACAACGAATGTGCCAGGAGGAGCCAGACTGCAAGCCTTTATCGACGCGCCGCAGCGCCACTTGAGGGCGGCGGCGCGCGACCCGGCGTCGCGAAGTTCAGTGCGCCACGCCCGCCGAGCTGCGCGCCGGTCGCGGACGCGTCGGTGCCGCGGCGCGCGCCGCAGGCCCGGCCTGCGCGACAACGGGCCCGGCCGCGGTCGGTGTGGCCGACAGATCGAACGCGTCGTGGTCAGCGCGAAGGTCGGCATCCGTGTGCAGCACCGCAGCGCGCCGGGCGCGGCCGGACTCGAGCTGCAGCGCGCCCGCCAGACGGCCCTTGCCCGCACGCGCCGGCGGGTTGCACAGGCCGCAGACGTAGTGGCGGGCGATCTCGTGGGGATGGGTCACGAAGTGGCCGCCGCACTTGCTGCAGGCGGTCATCGTCAGCATGCCGTTGTCGACAAAGCGCACCAGGCGCCAGGCGCGCGTCACGCTGAGCAGCGCGTCCAGCCCCTGGGCCTGGATCTGCTCTTGATAGAGCTGGTAGGCCTTGATGACGACATCGATCTCGTCGAGCGCGGCCACCTTGTTCAGGTACTCGTGGATGTTCAGGAACAGGCTGGCGTGGATATTCGGCTGCCAGGTCATGAACCAGTCGGTGGAGAAAGGCAGCTGGCCCTTGCTCGGGCTCTTGCCGGCGACTTCCTTGTACAGGCGCAGCAGCCGCTCGTAGCTGAGGTCGGTCTCCGACTCCAGCACCTGCAGCCGCGCGCCGAGGTGAATCAGCGTCACCGCGCGCTCGATCTGCCGGGCTTCGGTCAGGATGCTCTTGTTGCGGGCCATGGTGCGTCGTCCTGTTGTGGTTGTTGTCGTTGTGGGCGGTGCGGGCGGGGCCGGGCGGGGCCCGCTCAGGCCGCTTCCTGGTGACGGCCGGCCATCAGGATCGACGCGTGCAGACGCGCGACACCTTCGTTGGCGGCACTGCGGCCGTGGCTCGTCAGCAGGCTCCAGACGAGCTCGTCGTCCATGCGGAAGCGGCAAAGAAGCGTGTTGCCGGCGGCGATCTTCATCATCTGCGCCGGCGTCAGCAGCGCGATCATGGTGGCGGTGTCTTCGTTGACCCCCAGGCGATACAGCGCCTGCTCGCGGTCGCTGCGGATCAGGCTCTGGGCCAGCATCAGATAGGACAGGTTGGCTTCGCGGATTTCTGCAAGGATCTGTTCGGCGGTCATCTCAAGCTCCGGGTTCGGGGTTCGCTGTGACGGGTTGTCCAGCGGCTGAAACGGACTGTAGGGATCGGAAATGGGGTGCAACATCAGGCCGGTTCCGTGGCTTGAGTCCGCGAAGTTCCCGTCCGGCTGTAGGGCAGATTCCTATACAGCGCGCCCGGACCGCGGCGGCCACGCCAGCGCAGCGACAAGATGGCCCACCCGCGCCGTGCATTTCGGCCCATGGCGCAGCGGGGCGCTGCCTAGACTGCAGCGACGATCCCCCTGCCCTGCGCGCCCCCATGACCACCACCCAATCGTTGCTCGGCCTGATCAACGCCTATCTGGCGCCCGTCTTGCTGGCGGTGCCGGTGGCGGTGCTGTTGCTGCTGCTGGGTATGCGGCGCGGCGCCGACGACGAGGACGCCGCAGCGCACGCCAGGCGTGAAGCCGGGCGCGCCCTGCCCGCGCCGGCCGCCCAGAACGCACCGGCAACGACGACCTCGGCGACCGCGGCGGCGGCGCCTGCCCTTCCCGCCGCACCCGCCGCACCCGCCGCTGCCGGGCTGGTGGAAGCCGCCAGCGTGCTGGTGGTCGATGACTCGGCGGTGGTGCGCACCAAGCTGCGCCGCCTGCTCGAGGGCGCCGGCTACCGCGTGCTGCAGGCGGCCGACGGCGAGCAGGCGCTCGAGGTGCTGGCCCGCGAGCCAGTGTCGCTGCTGCTGACCGACCTGGAGATGCCCAACATGGACGGCTTTGCGCTGATCGCCGCAGTGCAGGGCAGCCTGGAGACAGAACATCTGCCCATCGTGGCCATCACCGGCCACGAGGAGCTGCGCGCACGCGTGCAGGATTGCCAAGGCCTGTACGGCCTGCTGCGCAAGCCCTGGAACGACCGCCAGTTGCTCGACCGCGTGGCTGCGCTGGTGGCCCTGGGCCGTCGCTCGACACCGACCGTGCACCCCGCCTGAACCCCGTCTGAACCCCGTCTGAACCACGGCCCGGACCATGCGCCCCAACCACGTTCTTCAACGACACCCCCGCGCCGCCAGGATGGTCACCGGCCCAAGCGCGACCCCGGCGCAAGTCAAGCTGCTGCTCGACGCCCGCAGCGCGCTGTGCGAGCAGCGCTGGGCCGACGCCGGCCGGCTGCTCGAACGCGCCGTGCTCGTCATCGGCCGCCATGCCGATGTGTGGCTTGCGCTGGCCGAGGTGCGCCACCACCTGGGCAATTCGAAGGGCAGCGTCGAGGCCGCGCAGATGGCGCTGGCACGTGACCCACGCGACCTGAAAGCCTGCCTGCTGTCGGCGCTGGGCCTGATGCGGCTGCAGCGCCACGCCGAAGCGGTGGCCGTGTTCGAAGCCTTTCCGCCCGAACTGGCCGCGCAGGACCGTCAGTTCCACACCCACCACGGCGAGGCGCTGCGGTCCATCGGCCGCCCGCAGCAGGCGATCGGCCCGCTGATGAACGCGCTGGCGCTCAAGCCCGACGATGTCTACGCGCACAGCCAGCTCGGCTTCGCGCTGCGCGCGCTGGGCCTGCACGCCGAGGCGGCAGAATGCTTCCGCACCGTCACCGTGCTGAATCCGAAGAGCCTCGTCGGCCACGCCTACCTGGTGCACTGGGAGCAGTTCTGCAGCCGCTGGGACGACTTCGAAGGCAACGTGCAGCGCCTGATCGAGGCAGTACATGGCGCCGTCGAACAGGCCGACGCCTGGCAGGAGTTCAGCGCCCCGTTCGTCATGATCGGCCTGCCGCATCACCCGCTCGACCTGCTCGCCGCGGCGCGGTTGTCGGCACGCTTCGTCGCCCGCGGCACCACGCCGCTGCCGGTCCGCCCAGCGGCGAGTCAGGTCCGGCGCAGCCCGCGGCTGCGCATCGGCTACCTGTCGGCTGACTTCCACACCCACGCCACCGCGATGCTGCTGGTGCAGGTGCTCGAGCAGCGCGACCATGAGCGCTTCGAGGTGGTGCTGTTCTCGCATGGCGCTGACGACCGCTCGCCGATGCGCCGCCGCATCGAGGCCGCGTGCGAGCGCTTCATCGACGTGCGCACGATGACCGCGCGCGAGACCGCACAGCGCATCCACGAGGAAGACATCGACATCCTGGTCGACCTCAAGGGCTACACCGGCGACAACCGGCTGGGCACACTGGCCTGGCGGCCGGCGCCTCTGCAGGCCACCTGGCTCGGGTTCCCGGGCACCACCGGCGCGGACTTCATCGACTACTTCATCGGCGACCCGGTGGTCACGCCGCTGGACCATGCGCCCTGGTACAGCGAGACGCTGGCGCAGATGCCGGTGTGCTACCAGCCGAACGACCGCCAGCGCGTGCGCCCGGGCACGGCGTCGCGCGCCGAGTGGGGTCTGCCCGAGGATGCGCTGGTGCTGGCGAGCTTCAACCAGACTTTCAAGATCACGCCCGAGGTCTTCGATGTCTGGATGGACCTGCTGCTGCGTCTGCCGCAGGCGGTGCTGTGGCAGTTCTACAGCGGCGAGCAGTCAGGCGAGCGCCTGCGCGCCGAGGCGGCGCGGCGTGGCGTGGACCCTGCACGCATCGTCTTCGCGCCGCCCGTCAAGCCCGATGCGCACCTGGGGCGCATCCCTGCCGCCGACCTGGTGCTCGACACCTGGCCCTGCAACGGCCACACCACCACCAGCGATGCACTGTGGGCCGGCGTACCCGTCGTCACGCTGCAGCAGCTGAACTTCGCCTCGCGCGTGGCGGCCAGCCTGCTTCACGCCGTGGGCCTGGACGAGCTGGTCTGTGAAGACACGGTCCGGTACCGCGACACCGTGCTCGCACTCGCCGCAGATCCGGCGCGGCGCCAGGCGCTGCGCCAGCATCTGGTGGCTGCCCGTGACAACGCCCCGCTGTTCGACGCAGCGCGCTTCGCGCACGACCTCGAGGCGCTGTACCTGCGCATGTGGCAACGCCACTGCGACGGGCTGGCGCCGCAGGCGCTGCCGGCGCAGGCCTCATCGAGCAATCGGGTCAACCCGCCGGCGCTTCAGGCGGCAGAGGCGGTCGCCTGCCCGCTGGCGTCGAAGAGTCCTTCGAACAGCACGGTGCTTAGGTAGCGCTCGCCCGAGTCCGGCAGCACGACGACGATCATCTTGCCCTCGTGCTCGGTTCGCTTGGCGACGCGCACCGCCACCGCCGCGGCGGCGCCGCAGGAGATGCCGCACAGGATGCCTTCCTCGCGCGCCAGCCTGCGCGCGAAGTCGACCGCCTCTTCGTTGCTCACCTGCTCGATGGCGTCGATGAGCGAGAGGTCGAGCACCCCGGGCACGAAGCCGGCACCGATGCCCTGGATCTTGTGCGGCCCAGGTTTCAGTTCCTGGCCGGCACGCGCCTGCGTCAGCACCGGGCTGGCACTGGGCTCGACCGCGATCGACAGGATCGCCTTTCCGCGCGAGTGCTTGATGTAGCGCGTGACGCCGGTGATGGTGCCGCCGGTGCCGACACCGCCGACGAAGATGTCGATCGCGCCGTCGGTGTCGTCCCAGATTTCCGGGCCGGTGGTGGCCTCGTGGATGGCCGGGTTGGCGGGGTTGTTGAACTGTTGCAGCAGCACCCACTTCGGGTCGCTGGCGGCGATCTCCTCGGCCTTCGCGATCGCGCCCTTCATGCCCTTGGCGCCCTCGGTCAGCACCAGCTTGGCACCGTAGGCCAGCACCAGCTTGCGGCGCTCGATGCTCATGGTGTCGGGCATCGTCAGCGTGATCGGAATGCCGCGCGCCGCGGCAACGAAGGCCAGCGCGATGCCGGTGTTGCCGCTGGTCGGCTCGACGATGGCCTTGCCGGGGCCGAGCAGGCCGCGCTTCTCTGCGTCCCAGATCATCGACGCGCCAATGCGGCACTTCACGCTGTAGGCCGGGTTGCGGCCCTCGATCTTGGCCAGCACGGTGGCCTTGGCCCCGTCGGTGACGCGGTTCAGGCGAACGAGCGGCGTGCGCCCGATGGACAGCGAGTTGTCGGTGAAGAACGCAGGCATGGCGGGATCCTGGTCAGTGCTGGGTAAGACTGCGGAGTGTGACTGCGGGGTAGGACTGCGGGGTGGCGCTGTGGGGTGCTGTTTCGGGGCAGTGCGGTGCCTAGTCAGCCAGCGCCGCGGTCGCAGCGTCGATACGAGCCATCACTTCGGGTGTCAGCTTGTCCATCACGGCCAGCGCGCCCAGGTTGGCTTGCAGTTGCTCAGCGCGCGACGCACCGGTGATGACGCTGCTGACGCGCGGGTTCTTCGCCACCCAGGCGATCGCCAACTGCGCCAGCGTGCCGCCCAGTTCGGCCGCGATGGGCTCGAGTTGCGCCACGGCGGCGTTCTTCGCCGCATCGGTCAGGCCGTCGCGCAGGAAGGCCATGTTCTCCAGCGCGCCGCGGCTGCCATCGGGGATGCCGGCGCGGTACTTGCCGGTGAGCAGGCCGCTGGCCAGCGGGCTCCATGTCGTCAGCCCGAGGCCGATGTCTTCATAGAGTCGGGCATATTCCTGTTCGACGCGCTGGCGATGGAACAGGTGGTACTGCGGCTGCTCCATCACCGGCTTGTGCCAGCCGTGGCGGTCGGCGATGTCCCAGGCGCTGCGGATGTCGGCCGCGCTCCACTCGCTGGTGCCCCAGTAGAGCGCCTTGCCCTGGGTAATGATGTCGCTCATCGCGCGCACCGTTTCCTCGATCGGCGTGTGCGGGTCGGGGCGGTGGCAGTAGATGAGGTCGATGAAGTCCAGGCCCATGCGCGCCAGGCTGCCGTCGATGGCCTGCATCAGGTACTTGCGATTCAGCGTGTCCTTGCGGTTGACGGCGTCGCCAGCGCGGTCCAGGCCCCAGAAGAACTTGGTGCTGACGACGTAGTTCAGGCGCGGCCAGGCGAGCGTCTCGAGCGCGCGGCCCATGATCTCCTCGCTGCGTCCGCCCGCGTAGACCTCGGCGTTGTCGAAGAAGTTGACCCCGGCGTCGAAGGCCGCCGCCATCATCTCCACCGCCTGTCCGGTGTCGACCTGGTTGTGATACGTCACCCAGGAACCGAGGGACAGGGTGCTGACGCGAAGGCCGGAACGACCGAGGGTGCGGTAGTGCATGGTGGGATCGGACCGGTGGGCTGCGATGGTGCGAGCGTAGCCTTTTCGTCGTGAGCAAGCTGGTTCACGTGATCAGCCGGGCCCCGCGGCCAGACCTTTATGGCGGTTGCGCCGCAGGGCGTTGGCCGTCACCGCGACTCAACCAATGACAGGAACGCCGCGGCACTCAGAACCGGCACCTGACGCCACGGGTAGGATGGGCTGCCGCGACTTTGCAAACGGCAACCTGGTTGCCCTGAACGACCGGCCCGACGCGGCCGGCTGATCAGCAGCGGCGGCGCCGCGCCAGCCAGCCCAGGCTGACCAGCCCGGCCAGCAGCATGGCGGTGGTGCCGGGCTCGGGCACCGGCGTGGCGGAGAACTGCTGGTTGGGCGCTGCGGCGTCGAAGCTGAAGGCGCTGATGTCGAAGGCCGCGGCGCTGGCACTGAACTGCGTTGTGGCGAAGAGCCCGGGCGCGAGCCCGCCCAGGCCGCCTTGCGCATCCTTCAACTGGAAGAAGGTGCCCGTGTTGAAGCGCCCGCTGCCGTTGAAGACCCTGGGGTCGGTGCCGCCCAGGAAGCGGAACTCCACCTTCAGCTGCGCCAGGTCCAGAGGCTGGCCGGCGTTGAACACCAGCTCGTCGGTCTTGAAGCCATTCTGGCCGTCGGATTCCACCTCCAGGATCAGCCGGCTGCCGGCCTCGGCGACGAAGCCGCCGTTGATCTCCAGCCGCCCCGGCGAATTGCCTGGCGCGAAGATGCCGCGGTTGGTGACCACGCCGTTGATGGTGCCGGTACCGCCCAGGAAACCATTGGTGCCGATGACGATCTGGCCGGCGTTGAGCGTGCTGTTGACGAGCACGAAGGTGCCGGTGCCGCCGTCGGTGTCGCCAGTGTCGGTCTTGCGCGCACCCACACCCACCCAGCCTGCCGTGATGCTGGATCCTTCGGAGGCGATCACCGTACCGTCACTGCCGCTGTCGCGCGCCACGGTGAGGTTGCCGTCACCCACGTCGATGCTGCTGCCGCCACGCACGCGCACCAGGGCGCTGCCGTCGCGGCCCACGGTCATTGCGGCCAGTCCGGGTGCGGCGACGATGTTGATGCGTGAGCCGCCCGCCAGCGTCAGGCTGCCGTCTCCGCCCGGGAACGCCGTGGTGACGCCGGACGTGCCGCCCAGCGCAAGATTGGCGCCCCCACTGCCCGCATTGCTCAAGCTCACCACACTGCCACGGTCGATGCTGGCCACACCGATGCCACCGCCATTGCCGATCACCAGGAACGCGCCCGCCAGATTTCCGGCGGTCTGCTGGCCGCTGAAGCTCAGGCTGGCGTTGTCGACCTTCAGCACGCCGACACCGCCGGAGCGGCCGACGTTCATGCCGATGCCGCTGACGCTGGCCTGGTCCAGCACATTGAGCTGGCCGCTGGTCTGCGGGCCGATGCCCACGCCGATGAAGGTGTCGCCGCCGGTGAGGCGGATCTCTGAACCCATGCCGGTGACGGTGGCCACGCCTTTGCCGCCGGCCAAGGAGTCACTGAAACCGCCGATGTACAGCGGCGTGCCGCGCCGGTTGGCCGGCGTGGACACCGCGCCCCCGTCGAGCAGCAGCTTGCCGCCGCTGCTGATGTTGAGCAGGCCGTTGCCGTCGCGGCCGACCGACATGAACGGGTTGCGCGCCTCGCCTGCGCCACCGCCGGGCACCGCCGAGAAGGCGCTGAGCTGCACCACCGACGCAGCGCCGCTGATGTTGAGCGTGCCCGACGACGCCACGTCCCGACCGAGCTGGACACTGGTGCCGCCCTGCAGAAGCTGCCGGCCCTCCAGCACCAGCCGCCCGCCATTGCTGACCGTCACCGTGCCGGTGCCGTTGCGGCCGATGTCGATGGCGGCATTGGCGGCCTCGCCGCTGGGCTGGTTGGCCTGTGCGGTGGCGCTGCTGTTAAGCCGCAGCAGCGAGCCGGTCCCGTCGATGCCGAGCTGACCGGTGGACCCATCGCGTCCGACCGCCAAGTACCAGAGGCCATCGACCACACCACCGTCGGCGACCAGCAGGTGGGCTGTGCCGCGTGAACGGCCCACTTGCAACACGCCGCCCAGGCTGCTGAACAGCACCTGCGAGCCAGCGCCCGTGACGACCATATCGGTGCGGCCCCCGGCCAGCCCGGAGCGGCCGCCTGCGCCGTTGGTGAGGTTGATGTAGTTGGGCACCTGCGAGGTGCCCTGGATCTCGATGACGCCCCCGTTGCGCACACTGATCGTGGCCCAGGCATTGCTGTCGTTGGCGGTGAGGATGCCAGCGCCGCCTTCGCCGACCAGCCCGCTGGCATGGTTCAGCACCGCTTGCCCGCCGGTCACCTGCCAGCGAGACCCGGCACCGTCGACATTCACCTCGGCAAAGTTGCGCTCGAAGCCGGTGGCATTGGTGCTCCAGTGGCGCGGGCCGACCTGGGCGCGGTCGGTGCTGAGCAACGCGCCACCGGTAACGTTGACGGTGCCGCGGGTGGTCCCGCCGGGGGTGCCACGGGTAAAGCCGTCCAGCCCCTGCACAGCCAAACCCGGCTGGGCGACGAACAGGTTCTGCCCGATCAGCGCCTGGGTGCCCGCGCCATTGATGTTGAAGGTGGCATTGTCGCCAGCCGCACCACCCACGAAGCTGTCGCAGTAGTGAAACGCCAGCAGGCAGGGTGCCTGGTTGCCTCGGGCGGACAACAAGGCGCCACCGCTGACGTTGAGCTGACCGGTGCCCCAGTCGCCGACGATCAACCGCTGGACTTCACCGCCGGTGCCCGAGCCGAGCAACTGCAGCTGGGTGCCCGGGCCGGTGATCAGTCCGGCGCCATTGCCTGTTCCGCCGGCGCCGAACGACAAGCGGGCCAGCGACAGAAACGACCCGTTGTCCACACCCAGGCTGCCAACGCCATTGCCCAACCAGCCCGCACCGATCCAGGCCGCGGTGTTGGGCGATGAGGTGTCGCCCGGCCCCAGCACGACCGGGGCAGGCCCCGTGCCGACGTTGCCGGCCGTGGTGACCGCGGCATGGGCGGTGACGGCCGCCAGAACGGCGGCGGCGAGTGCGGTGAGGCGCAGCGCGCGATGCATGATGGTGGACATTCGTGTTCCTCCTGTTCTTGGGCGATCACCTTCCCATGGATCGGGAGCGGCGGCATCCCCCTAACTAGCGATGCGCGGTGTCTCACCGGGAAGGGTCTACCCGCTCTGGCGCGGTCCCCAGCGCTGGGACGCCTCAGGTCGCCCACGCCCTGCGCAGCCAGCGCGCGCGGACGCGGCGTGGGCATTTCATCGGCACTGGACCGCCCTCCCGGATTTGCTGAGAGCTGCTCGGAGCTGCTCAGACCGGGCGGTCGCCGACAATCCGACCGTCCACCAGTTCGACGATGCGGTCGCACTGCTGCGCCAGTCGCGGGTCGTGGGTGACGATCAAGAAGCTCGTGCGCAGTTCGGCGTGCATGCGGCGCATCAGCGCGAACACCTCTTCCGAGGTGCTGGTGTCCAGGTTGCCGGTGGGCTCGTCGGCCAGCACCAGGGGCGGGCGCAGCACCAGCGCACGCGCAATCGCCACGCGCTGCTGCATGCCGCCTGAAAGCTCGCCCGGGCGCTTGTCCATCGCCTCTTGCAGACCCATTTCCGCCAGCACCTCTTTGGCGCGTGCCAGCTGCAGGGCGCTG
>Ga0105048_10019477_pt1 | contig 10401 bp, 2 predicted proteins | sample MAT05_FD_78382 | JGI IMG/M metagenome (GOLD analysis project Ga0105048, IMG submission 78382) | Freshwater microbial communities from Lake Fryxell liftoff mats and glacier meltwater in Antarctica - MAT-05 | ecosystem: Environmental > Aquatic > Freshwater > Ice > Liftoff microbial mat | place...
CAGTTGAGTCGCTCGCGTCAATCGGCTGATTCGCCATAAACTCACCGGAAATGTTCCCGGCGAGAACCAGTCGAACGGCTGATGATTCCAATGATGAGGACGCGACCGGCTGACGGGTTGGCAATGCGCCTTGGGGGAGAAGCGGATCGACTGCGGGAGGATTGGAGGGTGAAGTCGGCGCCGTGGGATCAGAAGGCGTAGAAGGGGTCGCCCCGGCGACTTCCTTCTTGCGAATGACGTACACGTAGTCCGAACCGACCGTCTGAGGCTGGCCTGCCTGAAGCAGCGCGTCCATCAGTCGGTAGTCATTCTTCTCAATCAAGTATTGTCCTGGCGTGGGAATTGCGCCGCCGATGCGGAAGGCACGGTTGCGAGCTTCCACTACAGTGACAGTCACGGTTGAAGTGTCCGCCAAAATCTGTGCATCAAGATATGCTTTCTTAACCGCGACTTCGGTTTCGTACTCCGTCAAACCCGCCACCGTGATGGGATTGGGCAGATTGGGCATGCTGATTTTCCCGCCCGAAGTAACGCGGCGGGGCTCGGTGGACTGAATCCCCGGGCCAACAAGATCGGTAATATTGATCTGAACGAGATCTTCACTTCCGAGCTTATAATCGTCGTCGGCGACGACCAAGTCCTCCGCCTTCACTTCGCGGGCCTGCGGAAACACCGTATCATAAGGCTCAAGCCCCACAGATAGCCGGTCAAGAATAGGCACGATCAGCGGCGTCTGTTCGTATCGGCCGACCTCACCCGGGTCGATCCAGCTCTTCGTGCCACACCCGACCGAACCGGCCGCTAAAATGGTCAGGCTCAGCCCTCCGAGTAAATAAGCTCTGGAGGCAGAAGTCCTCGAGTTCTTACCTGCCAGATTATTATTCAAATTGTCGATCGGCGAGGCCGTTTGTGCACACTCGTTTTGTGCGCAGGCCTTGTTGGCAGATCGTGAAGAAACCGTTGATTTCAAATTCGTCAGACGCAAGCGATGCTCCTTTCGGGGCGAACCATCAGTCCATTTCTTAACACAAGAATCGCCCGTTTCAGCAAGTTTCCCTACTGCCTTTAGCGATTCTACTGGAATTATCGGCCGCTGCTGCGCGTTTGCTTGAACCTCGCACGCTCGCATTGGTTCTCGCCTACGCACACACCGACCGACTTCTAACCCACCATACTACCGCCACATACTTCAATGCAAGAACGAACCGCCTGCATAACCGATATATTGAGAACGAAATGTTCCAGTTATGACGAGCATACAGGCGAGAGCAATCAATCTCATCCGTCAGATCCTGCGGTTAAGGATTTATCGATTGTTCTTTGGCTTCGTCAGCCCGTCCAACAAGCCAGGAATCAGCCCCTGCTGCGCGTTCTGCTGTATCGCGCGGCCTATGTCGAACTGTGGATTATCCAGACTGCCCTTGATCGGCACGATCAGCGTAGGCCCGAGGAACCGCTGTAAATCGCGGGCCTTGATCAGACTCGTCGGAAACTCAATTTGTGTATTTTTTAAGCTGAACGTTTTCAGGTCAATCCTGCCCGCAAATCGCAAAGGCAATTCGACGATCCTTTCCAATTGTCGTCCGCGATCATCCGTCACGGTTTCTTTTCGCTCGAGCGTGATGGTTAGGTCGGACACGCTCGTGCCGTCCTTTAGCTCCAGCACAGATCCGCGGATGTGCCCGCGAAGGCCGTCCGTGCCCAGGTCCAAAGCCTGCGATAAAAGTCCGGGGATCATTCCGTCGAGATAGAGCTGTTCGATGGAAAGCTCCATAACGCCCTTCTGATCGCCGCGTGCGCTGACCAGATCACTCGGCACATTGTCGAACTGCCTGATCTTTAAATTGACGATGCCGAACGCCTTCTCGGTGTTGCTGAAAAGCACGCTGGCGTATTTGCCGAAACTCGACGCCATCTGCGGGTTCAGTTCTACGTCCTTCAGGAACTGTGTATCTCGGCGAATTGAAATGGTCGGAACAGGGCGGGTCAGATCGACGACGATTTTGCCAAGCGACATTTCGCCCTTGTTCAGCGCGATCGGAGCGGCATCTTTGCCACTGCTGGAGAGCGTGAGAATTCCCTTCTCAATGGTTACAGGCAGATTCGCCTGCTGCATCCACAATCCCTTATCGGGCGCTTCGAACTGATCGACGGTGATCTCGCCTGACGCACTGAGAAAGCGGATCGACTCTCCGAACTCCGCGGGCCGGCCGTTGACCACCGCAGGAAATTTGCCGCTCACGTCGAACCGCTTTTTGTACTTGCCTTTCGCCACCACACCTCGGCCCAGCGACTCGCCCGTCGGATCCATCATCGGCCCGAGGATCGGCCAGAGCTGCTCGAGGTCGTAGCTCAAATCCAGTGCGACATCCTTCATCACACGTTCGGTCGAGAACTGATTCACCGTGCCAGCCGCGACGAGTTCGAGCGAATCATTGTCGGGGGTGAAAACCCGCAATTTCGCAATGCCGACAGTGTCTTTCACTAAATCAAGTCGCAGGTCGTTGTCCATGCGAAGCCGGTCTGACGGGAACGGGCTCGCGCCCTTTTCTCTGGATCGCAGCTTGGTGAATGATACCTCGCCGACGAGTGCGATGGCGGAGCCTTCGGTCTTGAGCCTCTGCGTAAAACTGACATTGCCCAATACGCCAATCGGTGCTCCTGAGGTAGCGACCTCCAGCAGATCAGAGATGAAATCCAGGCGTGCGGTGGCGTCGACGGCGCCTTGCGCCTTCGGATTGCCGGCCGGGTCGGTGATGACGATCGGCTCGATCATCTTGAAACGCCCTTCGCCAAACAGATCGCCCTCAAGACGCGTCACCTTGACGTCTTTCAACGCCTTGGCGAGGTCGACCTGAGATGCGTCCGAGCGAATTTCTACCGACAACGCCAGTGTCATCGGCTTCTCGGGCGTGAAGCGGACGTCGCCACGCGACATCGAAAGCTTCTCAACCCCCGGCACATCGAAATCGATGGCGAGCAGCCCCGCCTTTTCGTCATAGCCCGCCTTCCCGCCGAACGTGAGTGAACCGCTGTTGATGATCAGCGGCGCGATTGTCTTATCAACAGGCGACATGCCCGCGACCAGTGCGTTCACCTTGGCGATACTCTGGATGCTCCCCGAGAAATTCGCCGCTCGAAGCATTGATAGAGCCGCAACTGGTTTGCCTTTCGTGTCTGTTAATCGAACGTCGACATCAGCGAGCTTCACATTGCCAAAGCCGCTGACGACGTCCGCCCACGCAGTGATTCGCGAAAAATCCTCGGGCGTAAACACGCGTGAAATGAGCTGAACATTTTCGCCCTTAATGGCATCGCCCACGTCAAGATTCGACAGCACGGCATCGGTGCGAATCTCGTACTGCTTCTTTTCGCTGTTGGTGTCGAACGCGAGCGTGAACTGCGCTGTTCCACGCTTCACGCGTGTAGACGGATCGGCATCTGGAGCCGCGATCGCAGAAAGCCGTGCGACGTCTGCACTGCCTGAAATCGTGCCGGTTCCGACCGGCAACTTCCCCGCCGCCAGCGTGACGATCATCGGCGAGTCGCCCTGCTTCTGCACGTCCAGCAACTTGCTGCTGCTGGTAACATTGAGCCTGGAGATCGAGAGCTTGGTGATGTCGGTGTTCTGCTCAATGTCGGCGATGAACTGTGTTCGAAGCGTTTCGTTCTCAAGCAGCTTTCGATCATTCAGTGTGACGGTGATCCCGCGCGTGTTCAAGCCCGCATCGACGCGAAACGTCTTTGCGGATTCGAACGGGTTGCCCGTTGTCTTCATCGCGAAATCGACTTTGCCGCTCAGTGTCAACTTGCCGACGAGTGCTTCGATATCGACGAACTGTGCGACCTGCGACTGAAGCTTATCGAGGTCGGCCTCGGCGGTGATGTTGAACGCATCGATCGCGCCCGAACCCTTTACCGTCGCCAGTGGCGAAGCGAGATTGAGCACCACGTCTTTGACTTGTTCGACTTGGAGCTTGCCGTCACCGCTTGGGATGAACGCCGATGCCTGAAACGTCGTGTCGTCGAGCGAAATCGCCCTGCCGTCGTTCGTGCCGCGTACGCCCTGAAGTTTCGTCAACTGACCCACCGAAACGCCTTCGGGCTTGATATCGACGCCCGCGGTATTCTCGAATGCCCCGCCTTCGATTTCGACATCGGGCAGAAGCTTCATTGTGGAGGGAAACTGCGACGCCAGGGTTTTCAGATCAACGCCTGTGGTCGCGATTTTCAGTTTGCCCGTTCCTGCAGGTGCGAGGCCCGACGCGAGGTTGGAGGCGGCGATCTGATCAATCTCGCCGCTGATGTCGATGTTCACCAACCTACTGCGAATTCCGGTATTGGTGATGACAATTTTTTCGCCTTGCCTCTTGACCGACGCCGGCAGCTTGACCTCGGCGAGCCGCAGGATATCGCCGTTAAGATGAGGAGTATCGAGAAGAAATTGCGTGGCCGTGAGGTCGCTGTCGATGGACGCATTCAGCCCCGGCTTGAGGTCGAGCGTCGCCTGTCCGTTGACCACGCCTTCGATTCGATTGACCGGAATGCCGAGCGGCGCGAGCACGGCATTCAGCACCGACAAATCAATGCTGCTGAGGGTGACATCGGCGCGGGCCGAGAGCTTGGTCGGGTCGGTTTTAATGATGCCCTTATCAACGGCATCGGCGTGGGCTTTGAAATCGACGGTGCTGATTTTGCCTTGGGTCTGGTAGACAAGTTTGCCTTCGAGGCCGATGTCTTTTTCCGGGTCGAGCAGATCGATCAGGATCGTGCTGCCCTTTTCAATTTTGATCGGCGCGACTGCCTTTCCCGCGATCGCGGGCGGCTCGATCGTGCCCGTGAGATTGATCACGATCCTCCCTTTTACGTTGGGAAGTTCGATGGGAATGTCCGCAGAGCTTCCCGTCGGCGTTGATGGCGTCGAGGAGGCAGATGTTACGAACGTGCGCTGGAGGTTCGATGACCCATCGGCCTCGATCTTCAATCTGACGATGTCGGCATCAATGACGGTATTGCCCAGGTCGTAGTCGCCTCGAATTGCAGAGAGCAGCGAGAGGTCTGTGCGGACGCTAGCGTCGATCGCGACGATCTGGTCGGCGTCGGTGATACGGATGCCGCTGATCGATTGCCCGCCGAACCAGCCGAACGACCACGAGGCGATGTCGAGCTTCGCGTTGGGGTGCGCGAGCGCTGCGCTGCTGGCGCGGGGCAGAATGAGCGAACGCACAATGCCGGTTGAAACAATCGTGGGCAAAAGCAAAACAACCAGCACGAGCAGGATAACCAGACTCAGCAGCACATAAGGCCAGCGGCGACGCTTGCGGGGAACGGGGGCTTGAGACGGCACAGCTGATGTAGTTACTTCACTCATTAGTCTTAAGTGTATCGACAGGTCGAATGATAAAGCTAAGCCGCAATCGGCTACTTCCTCCGCATTGCAAAACTGACAATCCCGGACTCGCCGTTATAGCGGTATCGGGCTTGGCTCTATGGAGCGAGCACAAAAAAATTTGGAAGAGCGGCGTTTGCAGTAAGAGGGGTTTAAACGACCGACATTCTGACGTTTTTCAAAAACATATGTTGCAAACGGAGAAAAAACCGCTTGCGTCATGCGCGGCTCAACAAATCACCTTCAAGCTCAGCCGCCTACACCACCCCGGCCGTGCCCGTCTCGATTTTTGACGTCACAAAATCTCGCGGGTCGGTGACGTATCCCGTCAGCGCACTGGCGGCGACGGTAAGCGGTGAGGCGAGGTAAACGCCCGCACGCTTGTCACCCATTCGGCCCGGGAAGTTGCGGTTCGTGCTGCTGATGCAGGTGATCGGACTGTTGAGTCGGCCCAGCGTGTCGGGAGGTCCGCCCAGACACGCGCCGCATCCGCTGGGCGCGATGTCGCAGCCGGCGTCAGCGAGAATGTCTTCGATGCTCTTTTCATTGCCCTCTCTTAGGGCCCCGCGCAGATTGAGCCGCTTCATGTCCGCATGCACTTCGGTGCTACCCGGCACGACCCAGGTTTTGATCTTGACCTTGTTGCCCTTGAGGATGTTGGCTGCGAAAATCATGTCGGTGATTTTCCCGCCCGTGCACGAGCCGAGATACGCCTGATCGAGTTTGACATCGCGGCAGTTTCGAGCGAGGTCCTTGTTGTCGGGCGAGTGCGGCTTGGCGACCATCGGCTCCATGGTGGAGAGGTCCCACTCGTGGCTCGAGAAATATTTCACGCCACGCTGTTCCTCGACGATATCCCAGTTCGGCCGATTCGACCGGGCGCGGACATAGGCCAGGGTTTTGTCATCGACGTCGCAGATGCCGTTTTTCCCGCCGGCCTCGATGGCCATGTTGGTCAGGGTCATGCGGTCTTCGAGGGTGAGCGAGCCGATGCCGTCGCCGGTGAAGTACATGCTGCGGTAAGTCGCGCCGTCGACGCCGATCTCACCGATGACCGCCAGGATCAGGTCCTTGGCGGTGAGGTACGGCGGAATCTCGCCGTGGAAGGCGAACTTCATGGTCGCGGGCACTTTGAGCCAGGTTTTGCCAGTGCCCATCGTGAACGCGGCGTCGGTGTTGCCCACGCCTGTTGCGAATTGTCCGAACGCCCCGGCCGTGCACGTGTGACTATCTGTCCCGAGCAGAATCTCGCCCGGACGCACGTGTCCTTCTTCCGGAAGCGCTTTATGGCACACGCCCTTGTAGCTGGTCTTGGTCGGATCTTTGTAGGGCGTTGGGAAGCCGGGGTTGAGCGTGATGAACTCGGGATCGTAGAAGTACTTCAGGCCGTGCTTCTTGACGAAATCTCGCAAGGTTTGGACGTTGCGGTGCGATTTTTCGTCTGCCGTGAAGATATAGTGATCGGGGATGATGACGATGGAATCGTTGTTCCAGGGTTTTGCGTCCTTGCCGAATTCCTGCTCGAAGATGCCGATGGTCGCGGGACCGCACACGTCGTGAGTCATGAGGACATCGACGTCGACCCAGACGGTCTCCCCGGCCTCGACGGAGGCCTTGCCCGCATGTTGAGCGAGGATCTGCTGGGTCATGGTCATTGGCGGGGTCGTCGTCATACTGGTGGTCGAGGTTGGCATAGGTGAATCTCCAAGGGTGCCGAAATGGTAGGCCGACATCCGTTATAGCAGCCGTCCGCGTCTTGTAAACCGGCGGTCCTTTCCGCGATTCATTTGAAATCGGGACTGATTTCAATCGCAAACAGCCCGATAACTCGAATCAAGATCGATCACTTCCTCGCACCCAGACCTGTACAGCAGGATGAAGGCGCCCCCAGAAGCAAAATAAAGCACCCCCCAATTGCTGCCGAAATAAGAGATAAGCACCCGACGTGAAGTCAACCGGGCGAAAGGGGCACGTCTCCATGTCAATTGAAAAACAACCAGCGCGGCCGGGCGACTCGAATTGGTATCCCATCGCAGCGAATGAGGCGCAGCGGCTCAAAGCCGTACGCGCTACCTTGCTTCTCGACACGCCAACCGAGAGTACGTTCGACGCACTCACACAGCTCGCTGCCCAGATATTTGATGTTCCGATCGCGCTGGTCACGCTGGTGGACAGCAATCGTCAATTCCTGAAGTCCCGCTTCGGGTTGGATGTGACGGAGACACCCCGGTGCGTATCGTTTTGTACTCATGGGTTGGTCGAGCCCGAAAAAATTCTCGTTGTTCCCGATGCCACTTTAGACGAACGATTTCACGACAATCCTCTTGTCACCGGATTTCCGCACATCCGCGCTTATGTCGGCGCACCGCTCATCGACCATCAGGGTAACGCCCTGGGATCGCTCTGCATTATCGACACCCGCCCCCGCGAGTTCACGCCATGCCAGCTTGAAGCCCTGACCGTACTTAGCAGGCAGGTCGGTCAATTGATCGAGCTCAAACGAATCAATCGGCAGCTCCAGACCGAATCGACGGCCCGTGAAGAATCTGATCAGCGTCGACTGACCACCGACTTGCGCCTCACTACGTTGTTGAGCAACATCAAAGACCATCTGGTTCTGATGCTCGATGAAAACGGGATTATTCAGAGCTGGAACCCGGGCGTGCGAATGATTTTCGGCTATGAGGCACAGGAGATTCTTGGCAAATCCTTTGCGATGCTCTTCACGGATGGTGACCGAAATTTAGGCTATCCCGAGCTCGAACTCGAAAACGCACGCCGCAACGGCGAAACAGCGGGCACGGCTCAGCGCATCCGTAAAGACGGCACGATCATCTGGGTCAACTATTCCGTTCGCAGCATCACCGACGATTCGGGTCGCTGTATCGGATTCAGTAAGGTCAGCTCTGACGCCTCAAACCGCGTCGCCGACGACCGGCGATTCGAGGAAAAACGCAACCGCCTGCAGGCCCTGACGGACTGCAGCACCAGCGCCATCGTCGAACTCTCAAAAGACGGTGAGATCATCCGCGCCAACCAGTCGGCTGCGGAGATTTTGGGCATCGTGCACATGGAAGGGACGATGTACAACGCCCCCTGCTGGATCCACGAAACGCTCGACGGCAACCCAATCCCCGAAGAGCAAATGCCTTTCTACATCGTCCGGCAAACAAATCAGGCGATCCGCGACCACGTGGTGGCGATTCGAAAGCCCGACGGCTCGCGAGTCGTGCTCTCCATCGGCGGAGCGCCAGTTCTGGGTGCCGACGGGCTGACCCTGAGCTTCATTTTCAATGCGATCGACATCACCCAGCAGACCAATTCACTCCATGCCCTAAAACTCAGCGAAGAACGATACGCGATGGCACTTCTGGCCACCGAAGACGCACTTTGGGACTGGCACATCCCCAGTGGACGAGTCACCACAAGCGAGCGCTGGCACACCATGCTGGGCTACCCCGGCGCGAGCGAGACTTCGCTTATGCTATTTGAAAATTTGATCCACGTGGACGACCGGAATCTGCTCGAATCCGCTATCGAAAGGCACTTCTCGGGCGAATCCACTGCGTTTCAGACCGAACTTCGCCTTCGCCGCGCAGACGGTTCATACGCACACGTGCGATCACGGGGAAAAGTCAGTGTTCGTGACGATGAAGGCAGCCCGATTCGAATGGTCGGCACAAACCAGGATATCTCCGTCGAGTGTGAAGCACTGAATGCACTCCAGATAGCCAAGGAACAGGCAATAGGAATGCTGAGTGAAATCGCGAGCAGCCGCGAGCATCTTCAACTCGCAGTCGACGGTACGGGGTCAGGTTTCTGGGACTGGGATATGGGTACCGGCGACATCGCGATCAACGAAAAGTGGACCGCGCTGCTGGGCTTTAACCGCGACGATTTCCCGAGCACCATCGAAAGCTGGAAAAGACTCACCGACCCACGGGATGTCGAACGTGTTCTAAGACAGTTGGACGAACATGACCGGAAAAAAACAGAATATTTCGAATCTGAATTTCGAATGAAGCACGCGGGCGGTCACGACGTTTGGATTTGCGCCCGCGGGCGCATCATGGTTCGAGATGAGAGCGGGCGTGCACTCCGCATGGCCGGGACGAGCCAGGATGTGACTCAGCGCAAGTCGATCGACGCCAAGCTCGACGCCGCACGCGACGCCGCCAACGCCGCCAATGCCGCCAAGAGCGAGTTCCTGGCAAACATGAGCCACGAGCTTCGCACGCCCATGACTGCGATCCTTGGATTCAGCGATCTGCTCGGCGAGGAAGATTGTTCGCTTGAAAATCGTCTGGAGTACGTCAACACGATCAGGCGAAACGCTGAACACTTGCTCAGCATCATCAACGATATTCTGGACCTCTCGAAGATTGAGGCTGGAAAGCTCGAGTGCGAATCCATCGACACAAATCCCGTGCGCAAGGTCAACGACATCGCCGATCTCCTGCGCGTGCGTGCGGTCAGCAAGGGAATCGGTCTAACGATCGAAGAAGCCAGCCCGCTTCCGTTTAACATCAAAACCGACCCCACACGCCTGCGACAGATTCTTATGAATCTGATCGGAAACGCGATTAAGTTCACCGAAGTAGGTGATGTGCGAGTCCGACTGCAGTTCGAACCGATCCAATCCATCATTCGATTCGACGTTATTGACACCGGCATCGGCATGACTGAAGAACAGCGACAACGCATCTTCAGCACCTTCGTCCAGGCGGATACCTCCACCAGTCGCAGGTTCGGCGGTACGGGCCTGGGACTCGCGATATCCGTACGTCTGGCGCGACTGCTGGGCGGGGAGATCAAAGTCGAATCCACTCCGCAAAACGGCAGCACGTTTTCATTGATCCTTCCGGTGGACCCGGACACTTCGACCCTCTTTGAGCCCGCCTCGAATAAAACGCCCGAATCGGCCGACACCCGCGACAACAAATTAAGTGAGGGTAAGCAAACGACGCAGTGCATCAAGGGCATGCGGATTCTGCTCGTCGAGGACGGCCCGG
>Ga0105048_10019478_pt1 | contig 10401 bp, 8 predicted proteins | sample MAT05_FD_78382 | JGI IMG/M metagenome (GOLD analysis project Ga0105048, IMG submission 78382) | Freshwater microbial communities from Lake Fryxell liftoff mats and glacier meltwater in Antarctica - MAT-05 | ecosystem: Environmental > Aquatic > Freshwater > Ice > Liftoff microbial mat | place...
GTGGGTCCCAGGCATCGGCGAATCAGGCCAGCAGAAACTGAAAGCAGCCTCTGTACTCATCTCAAGAGTAGGCGGGCTAGGCGGCCTAGTCGCACTCGAGCTAGCTGCGGCTGGGGTTGGAAGGCTGATTTTGGCTCATGCTGGAGCCGTGAAGCCATCCGATTTAAATCGCCAGCTACTGCAAACGCGGAACCAAATCGGACGACCGAGAATGGAGTCCATCATCCAGCGCCTGAAGGATCTAAATCCTGACTGCGAGATCTTCGCCACCACGGAAAACATCACATCCGAAAATGTGGATGCACTCGTGGCGCAGGCCGACATCGTGGTAGATGCAGCGCCTCTCTTTCAAGAAAGACTGGCTCTAAATGCTGCGGCCTACCGCGCTGGCAAACCGATGGTCGAGTGCGCAATGCATAATTTAGAAGCCAGTGTCACGACATTCATCCCTGGGAAAACAGGCTGTCTCGCCTGCTACGTGCCAGAGGTGCCACCGACTTGGAAACGTCAGTTTCCAGTTTTCGGCGCGGTTTCAGGTACGGCTGCCTGCATCGGGGCCATGGAAGTCATCAAACTCATCACAGGTATCGGCCCACCACTTTCCGGGGAAATGTTGTGCATGGACCTGAGTCAGATGCATTTCCGCCGTGTCAAACTACCCAAAAGAGTGGATTGCCAAGTGTGTCGAACTTTCACAACTAGCGGCGATGTGTAAAAGTTGATCTGTAGATTCATCGCAGCTCGTATTTGACTGAGAAAAGACGGTGCGCGATTGAATGGTCTGTCGAGGCAACCGAAAAGTCACCTTTAGCAGCCCCCCACTATGAATACTTTAACCGCCAGCGCTAATACTCCCGTATTCCCCTTTGAACTGATCCGCAGTGATCTCGAAGTGGTGGAAAAAGCGATCCGTGATCAGGCGCGTGCTTTTGATCCAGCTGTGGAGGGTTACGTGGCCTACGTCTGCCAAGCTTCAGGCAAACGCATACGCCCAGCACTAGCTCTGATGGCCGGTGGTGCCACTGGCGGCAAGACAGAACATCACACGCGGCTTTCGGTCATCTTAGAGATGATCCACATCGCCTCCCTCGTGCATGATGACATTATGGATGGAGCGGCAACTAGGCGTGGCATGCCCACAGCCGCAGCGAAATGGGGTAGTGCACTTAGTGTCCTGCTCGGTGACGCCCTCTTTGCTTATGCTCTGGAACTGGCCACGGAGTTTGATGACTCAGTCGTCTGCCGAAGCATCGCCAAAGCCTCCCGAGATGTTTGCAGTGGCGAGATCTTCCAGACTCAGCGCCGCTTTGACTTGAATCTTTCTGTAGCAGATTATCTGCGCATGATCGAGATGAAAACCGCTGCTCTCTTCGGCGTGGCGGCAGGCATGGGTGCTCGGCTCAATAAAGTGCCCGAGCATGTCGAAGCAGCCCTCTTTAGCTATGGCATGAAACTCGGCACGGTTTACCAAATTTATGACGACTGCCTAGATCTAGTCGGAGATGAAGCCAAGGTCGGTAAGACTTTGAGAACTGACTTAGTTAAAGGCAAGCTAACCCTTCCCATCTTATACCTCCTCATGGAGGCGACCGATGCGCAGAAGCAAAAACTCAATAAAATGCTGCTTCAGGGTGAGCCCATGGACACCACCATTTTAGCGAGCATCGCAGACTACGAAGGTGCTATTGAAAAGGCGGTCAATTTCGCTCAAGCCATGCTTAAAGACGCCGTTGCCGAACTGATCTGTCTGGAAGATAACGATTACAAAGCGGCCTTCAAAGGCGTGGCAGAATATGTGCACAGCCTGCTGGACAATTGCCGGGCCTTATCCCGTTAAGCTGAGCAGAGCTAGCTTTAAAGAAGCGGAATGAAAAGGCGAGAGATCCCATTTCGCAATCTAACACCAAGACTCATGGCAGCCAAAAAAGATTCGGTGACTTCCCCGCTCTCTGTTTTTTTAGTAGCAAAAATAGCCGCTAAGTTTTCACACAGATTCCGGTTGTGACAGACAAGATTGAATTCAAAGTTGAGTCTTAAACTACGCGGATCCCAATTGGTAGAACCCAGGCAGGACCAAGTGTCGTCAATGAGCAATATTTTCGAATGGTCAAAAGGCGCCGGTGATTCATAGATTCGTCATCCAGCCTCAATCAACTCCGGGTAAAGTGTTTGCGCCGCCCACGCCACCAAGGCAATGTTGTTCTTTTCAGGCGTGATAATCGACACATCGACACCGCGAGTGGCGCAGAGCTTGAGAGCTGCCATCAAAGTGGCTGGAGGCAAGAAATATGGCGTCACGATCTTCACACTCAGTCGTGCCGCATTGAGAGCCGCAAACAGAGCGATCGACATGACATCAAAATCTTCATCAGGACCATCAATGATGCCCAAGGCATGAACCTTGCCATTCGTGGTGGCATCATGAAACCACAATTTTTCTTCCAAAACTTCACCGTCGCAAAAAGCCCAATCTTCTGCAAAGACACGCTGCATCTGAGTCACCACAGGCCCCGTGACTTTAAAATGTAAATCTCTGACTGGATGCCGTGGGTTACGAGAAATCATATTGCCCTCCCGAATATTCATACCGCCGGTAAAGGCCAATTGGCCATCGACAATGAGCAGCTTTTTATGATTCCGCAGATTCATCGTCAACAAGCGAATCAAGAAGCGGTTTGGCATAAATCGTTTCACCGGAACACCCTGCATCCCTAGCTCACGGGTCACCGGAGGCCAAGAATAGCGAGTGCCGGCATCATCAACAATCACACGCACCTGAACGCCACGCTGATGCGCAGAAACTAGCTCTCTGACAAAATCAGCGCCGATGTGATTCGCTTCAAAAATATAAGAACATAAAGCCACAGTTTCTCGGGCATTACGAATAGCCTCCAGCATAGCGGGCATGGCTTCATCCCCATTCAACAGAGGACTGACATGATTCCCTGAGGTGAATTTGAATCGCGAGATACGATCCAAAGTAACAGCCAAGGAACAATCGCGATCAGCAAACTCTGAATCTTCAAAGAGCGGACAGATGGGTGCTTGATCTCGATATGCTGGCCCGATGGTGCCGCGATAGTGCCGACCACGCCGCCGCACAAAATTGATCCCAAGTAATCCATACAAACAGGCTCCGAAAAAAGGCAGAAACACAACCAAGGCGACCCAAAAAGCGGCTGAGCGGTGATCCCGGTGTTTGATCAATAAATGGAACAAGGCTAGCAAACTCAAAGATACAGCCAACCCGGCAAAAATTAACTCCAGGGAACTCATAACAATCAGGCGAGGCAGGTTCATAAAAAGATCCTTATCGAGTCAAAGGTAACGAGCAAAATAAAACGCCGCCAAGGGAATCCTTTGGCGGCGTTATTAACTGAATGTCAGAACGATATAAAAACCGTTCAACGGTTACTGAGCAGGAGCGCCAGGCAATGCTGGCAGGCCGCCGGCACCACCTGGCAGCGCAGGTGCACCGGGAAGAGCAGGTAGCTCACCTGGAGCACCGCCGGGTAAGCCGGGAAGACCAGGAAGGCCACCAGGGAGTGCATTCAAGTCACCACCGCCAGGGTTGTAGGAGCCGCCGCCTGTGGACAATATATTAAGCACTTGCTGAGGCTGATTTTGGCTAGCCATCGTGAAGATGTTATAGCCACCGGTCATTGCCTTGGGTCCAACAGATGGCCCCCGCTTGGAGGCCAATGGCTCGACATTTACAGAGTTATCATTGCGACCAATGATAATCTTACCACCACGCCATGTCCGGCCTGGTTTCAGCTGACCAGCTGCGTCACAGTTCCAGTTCGGTGGCCAGCTAGGGGCCAATGGGTTCTCGTAAACCAGCGGCATGATTCCATTACTGGAAGTCGTCTGCCCCTGAGTCACCGCCCAGTGATTTTCACCCGCTTGGAGTGCTTGGTCATAGGAGGGAGCTGTACCCACGTTACCATCTGGCTGGTAGATGGAGGCCTTCGCGCCAAAAATGCGCTCGTCCTGAATCACTTCTTCCTGAATCAAAACGCGGAAGGCGTCGTTGGCTGTAACAGCCGGACCACCTGTTTGCGGATTGTTGTAGGAATCTGGGTAGATGGAGTTTTGCTCCTGCGCGAAGATCTTCATAGCCATGATGATCTGTCGGCAGTTGTTGGACGTGCTAGTTTGGTTTGCCATGTCCTGGATGACGTTAAAAGTAGGGACCGCCAAGCTCGCGAGAATCGCGATAATGGTGATCACCACCAGGAGTTCAATGAGGGTGAAACCTCGTTGTAATGCTCTTTTCATAGTAGTGCGTTTTTTGGTTATGTTATTATGTATATTGAGCGCCGAAGGTTGAATTTTTGTGCTCATGGCAATTAGACAAAATTGCCACGCATTTAGCGAGTTTTTTTATTTTTGAATTCGCCTTCCTTCACAAATGGTCACTTTGTGACGTTATTATTCCTCTTACCATGCTCCGATTACTCATTTTAAGCAGCCTTTTGACTCAATTTACGGCAGCCCAACAACCCATAGAATGGACTCATTCGCGAGGCAATGAGTCGATGACGGGGCTTTCAAATTCGCATCTCCGCTTTCCCTTAGAGTTAGCCTGGCAACATACCATGATGGAAAAGCCAAAAGGCCAAGCGGAGATGCTCATAAGCAGTGCCGTTGTGCGTGCGGGCAAGGTTTATTTAGGATGTAAGGAGGGCTTTTTTCGCTGTCTTGATTTGGCATCAGGGAAACAAAAATGGCAGGCTGTCGGTAAAGGTGCCTTCGATGGCGCACCGGCTTTCGCAGGGGAACTCGTTGTTGCCGGCTGTCAGGACGGCTTTGTCTATGCATGGAATGCCGACACTGGCAAAGAAGTCTGGAAGTACGAAACGGACGCTGAAATCCATGCTTCTGCGAATGTCTGGACAGACCCCAAAAACCAAACTCAGAAAGTCTTGATCGGTAGCTATGACTATAAGGTTTACTGCCTGGATGCCAAAACCGGCAAGCAGGACTGGGCAGCCGAAACGGGCTATTATATCAATGGCGGCTCAGCTGTAGGTGATGGAATGGTGGTTTTCGGCGGCTGCGACAGTGTCCTGCATTTGCATGATGTAACCACGGGCAAGGAGGTCCGCCAGATCGAAGTTGGCTCATACATCGGAAACAACGTCGCCATCGCTGACAGCATTATTTATGTCTCTCATTACGGCAATCGTATCGGTGCTTACCGCATGGGCGATGGCAGCAAAATTTGGGAATACGGTGAACGGGAATTCGAGTTCTACGCAGCTCCTGCTGTCTGGGAAAATACGGTCTTCTGTGGTGGCCGCGACAAGCGCTTTCATGCCATTGATCGTGTGACAGGGAAGCAATTGTGGGAGTTCCGCTGCCGTGACCGTATTGACAGCAGCGCCGTGATTTGTGCGGGAAAAGTAGCTATCTTCGGCTGCGATGATGGCTACTTGTATGCTTTGGACATTAAGGACGGTAAAGTGCTGTGGCAGAATGAGATCGGAGCCCCATTGAAGGCGTCACCAGCCATCGCTGGAGATTATGTTCTCATCGGCGCGGACGATGGCATTCTGTACGCCTTCAAATCAGCCTCTGCGGTCAAAGAACCATGATTGGTTACTGCATGATTTAATCTTTAATGGAATGGAATAAAATACTTGCGTTGAGAAGCCCCGCACCTATCATCGCGACCCGTTTCAAAACGGGACAACGTTCCTGAGTAGCTCAGCGGTAGAGCGGGTGGCTGTTAACCACTAGGTCGTAGGTTCGAACCCTACCTCAGGAGCCATCATCTGGCAGTGTAGCTCAGCGGTAGAGCAGAGGACTCATAAGCCTTTGGTCGGCGGTTCAAATCCGCCCCCTGCCACCACTTTTACAAAAGGTGGATCTCGTTTATCAAGAAACGCTCGCGACGTACAATGACGCGATGCCAAAACTTAAGCGCCGCGTTTTAACGGATTGAAAGCCACACGAAAGGATCAATTCTTCCATTTCCCGACCTGAAGGGAAGCGCTCCACAGAGCTGCATAGGTACTCATAGGCAGCTCGTTGACCAGTGATCCAGCCCGCGATCTTCGGCATTACATTCTTCAAGTAAAAGAGATAGGCCGGACGTATGAGCGGCAAAGTAGGCAGTGAAAAATCAAGCACAAAGAGGCTGCCTTGCGGTGTAAGCACGCGGCGCATTTCATTCAGGGCATCTGGCCAAGATGCCATATTGCGCAAACCAAAAGCAACGGTGATGACATCAAAGCTCGCGTCTTGAAAAGGTAAGGCGAGACCATCTGCCGCGATCAATGTCTTCAGATCTCGCTGCTGAGCCTCTCTCATCATTGGCACTGAAAAGTCGGCTCCGAGAAGTCTGGCTGAAGGACAGGCCTTTTGCACCGCCTGCGCTAGATCCCCACTCCCGGTGGCCAGATCGAGGATGCGCGCGGGTGATTTCTCTGCGACACACTGAGCCGTCATTCGGCGCCAGAGCACATCTATTCCCAAACTGAGAACATGATTAGCGAGCACGTAGCGACCAGCTATTTCGGCGAAAGCTTTTCTGACAAATCCAGCGTCTTGCATAAGAACAATCATCCCTTTTAAAAAGAGATGGTGCGCTCGAGAGGACTCGAACCTCCACGATGTAAGTCACTAGAACCTGAATCTAGCGCGTCTACCAATTCCGCCACGAGCGCATTCCCAAATTAAGGGGGGCCAAATAGTTGACCATCTTCAAGACTTCTCAACCGGAAAAATGAAATACTTCAAAGCCCGATCACACAGAGTTGCAGGAAGCGCCTGCTGAGGCATGGGGTAGTGACGCCGAATGAACTCTGAAAATAAAACGACACCGCTACAGCGCGACTATTGGCGCTCAATGCAGCGTGACCACCATGCTACCGTAGCCCATCAGGCTGACAGCTTTGTGCTTCGGCGCAGCCGCGAGGAGAAACATCCCGTACACGACTTTTTATTCACGTACTATAACTTCTCTCCCGCAAAATTGAAACAATGGCTGCCACCTTTGGGCGTGCAGCTCGTGGTAGAAGCATCTGACCTGACCGAGATGCCTTGGCTGCTGCGAGCGGGGATGATACACCAGCAGGACAGGCTTTGGCTTGATGCTGATGCTATCAAACCGCACCTCAAGGAGCTGGCTCAATGGGTGGCCAAGCTCTGTGTAGAAGTCCAAAAAAGAACTCCACGGTACCGCTGCTACGGTCTCCATGAATGGGCGATGGTTTACCGCCAATCACGCGAGATGGTGCGTCATCAAGGCTTTGAGCTGCGACTCACGACTGAGGCGATGTCAGCGTTTATCGAGTCTCAGTCGGTCTGCTGCTCACACTACGATGCTTTTCGATTTTTCACCCCAGAGGCACGTCCGCTCAATGTGCTGCAGCCGACTTTAGACAGTCGTCTAGAAATGGAGCAAGGGGCGTGTCTCCATGCCAATATGGATTTATATAAGTGGGCCAGTAAACTTTGGCCATGGGTCGGTTCGTCGTTAATTGGCGAGTGCTTTGCTTTAGCATCAGAAGGACGCGATTTAGACATGCGGGCCAGCCCTTATGATTTAAGCCACCTGGGATATGAGCCCATCATGATCGAGACAGCTGAGGGGCGTTCATTTTACGAAGCAAGTCAGCGCCAATTGGCTGAAAAAGCCGCGCCATTGAGAGCTCGACTACAATTGGCGGCAGAGCGTTTGTCTGGATGATTTACTTCAACTCACTAAGCCTGATCGTGCGCTCGATCTGTGGTGCAGAATGTACGTCGCGGATAAGAAAAGTCAGCGAGACATCTGGCTGAGTCCAGTCCACATCCAGAGTGCCGACGTTCGGCTGATGATAGGTTTTGCTGTCGATACGATTTTTGTTCTGCGTGGGAGTTCCCCTTTCGTGCGTCTGAGTCATTGAACTAGAGGTGACATCGTAGAGCGGATACGCCGCGTCATTCCTCAAAGCGGAAATTTCAGACCAATGGCGATCACCGCTCAAGAAGACGACACCCTTTGCTGCGGTGCTGCGGATGAGTTCGACGAGACGTTTTTGCTCGTGGGGGAAATTGGCCCAGCTTTCACTGCCGCAGGCTTCTGCGGCGAATTGAATGCTTGTGACAATGAGGCGAAGTTCGGCTGGTTTCTTGAGCTCTCCAGCAAGCCAAAACCACTGCGAGGCACCAAGAATCGTGGTGTTTACATCATCTGTGGGCACGGTACTACCACCGACTTTTTTCTGATCATCGGACACTTTTTTTAAGGGGCTGCGGAAGTAGCGTGTGTCCAGCATGATGACCTGTGTCCGCTTTCCATCTGGACCATAGCTGCGGGAGTGATAGATACCTTCTTGCTTACGAAGCTTCGAGCCGGCGGGTTCGTTCAGCCAATCCAAAAACTCTTTCTGGGATTGTTTGAGCATCGGGTATTCAGAGCCCCCGTCATTCAGTCCCATGTCATGATCGTCCCATGTGGCTAAGATTGGCGCGCGCGTCCGCAAGCCCTGGAAAAAGGTGCTCTGGCTAAGAGCAGCGTATTTTGCACGCATGATGGCCATGTCAGTAGTGTCCGCATAAATATTGTCTCCCATGAACAGGAACAGATCCATCGGTAAAGACAGTGTTTGATTGAGCATCGGGTGATCCGTAACATTCAGACATGATCCAAAAACGATGTGCTTGAGTGGCTCGGGAGCTTTGTTTAGCTCAAAGGGAAAGCTGGTCTCCCCTGGAAAGAGTACTGAAAATTTAGGATTCTCGACAGTCTCTAGATAATTACGAAAGACGATAGCTAGGGGTGTTTCTTTGGTCGCTCGGATGCGCCATTGAGCGGCACCTTGCGGCACCTGTGTCTGCCATGATCCAGTCAGGACGACGATGTCGTCATCTGCGACTAATGGAGCGCGATCATGTCCGGTGAAGTCGAAGCTAAATGCGGGAGCGATAAGCTGGCCTGGCTCGAAATAAAACTCCACATAACGCTTCACTAGATCTGCGGCCTTTGATCGCAGCTCAGCCTTCCTTTCTTCAGTCAAGGTTTCGAAGATGGGTTTTAAAAGTGAAGTCGCTGTATTTGGATCTGCTGAAAAACAACGCGGATCTACCTCCACATGCACGGTGCAGCTACCATCGTGCGTGAAGTAACTCCTCACCGGAATGTCTGGAACAGGATGTGCATTGCCCAAAAGCGAAATCGTAGCGAGCACTGACAGGAGGAAAAATCTCATGCGATAAAAATAAGTCTTGTATGCAACGACTGCTTATGAACAATCGTTTACTTGTAAAGCAACGGCTGTCGTTGCCAAACTCCATCAAATATAACATCATGAAAAAAATCCTCTCCATCCTCGCGATCACCACCATCGCTCTCGGCTCTGCTTATGCAGGCTGTGGTAAAGTCGTCACCAATGAAGGTAAATTGAAGGAATTCGACGCAGCGACTAAAAAAGTCGTCGTTGAAGGAAAAGATGGTAAATCAGCCACTCTCACCCTGACTCCAACATCCGAAGGCGCAGCTGAGGCTGACAAACTCGTCGGTAAAAACGTCAGCATCAAAAGTGAACACGGTAAGATCACCTCCATCGCTAAGGCTTAATTTATCACCCAATAGATCTATGGAAGCCCGGCAGAGATGCCGGGCTTTTTTGTGATCGGGCAGGGTTATTGAGTGCCCGTTTTGGCCTTTGACGTGAACACATGTCCCGTGGACCATGCGCGGAGCCGACCATCAGCCACTATGCGTTTTTTTTGCCTCTTCTTTTTTTCCTGTATTCTATCATCCAAAGTTTCTGCTCAGAAACCCGAGGAGCTCAGCGCGCATACCAGCGGTATTGGCATTAAGTTCGTATCGGTGCCTGGATCTAGCGTGCTTTTTGCCATCCATGAAACCACGGTCAGCCAGTGGCAGGCCTTTCTAGCTGCAAGTCAGTACGAGTGGACTTACAAGCCGCATTTTGAGCAAGGCGCAGATCACCCAGTCGTGGGGATCACGCTCCAAGATGCACGCTCCTTCTGCGCCTGGTTGACTGACAAAGAACGAGCAGAAAAACAAATCAATGTCGCTCAATCCTACCGCATCCCCACACCAGCAGAGTGGGATGCTGCGGTTATTTTGACTCGAACAAGAAAACCTGATCTCACCGTGGATGAAAAAGTCCAGGATGAGCGCACCTTTCCATGGGGAATGAGCTGGCCACCGCCAACGAAGTCGGGAAACTTCGCGGAAAGAGAGATCCCGGGTTATGAAGATGGCTTCCCGTACACCTCCCCCGTGGGCCAATTCAATCCAACGGGAGAAGGGCTGTACGACTTATCAGGCAACGCATGGGAGTGGTGCTGGACATCAGAGATCAGAGCTGAGCAAATTGGTGTGCTCAGGGGTGGCTCCTGGGCCTATTTCCGCGCCGAGTGCCTCACCTCTGGCTA
>Ga0105048_10019479_pt1 | contig 10401 bp, 10 predicted proteins | sample MAT05_FD_78382 | JGI IMG/M metagenome (GOLD analysis project Ga0105048, IMG submission 78382) | Freshwater microbial communities from Lake Fryxell liftoff mats and glacier meltwater in Antarctica - MAT-05 | ecosystem: Environmental > Aquatic > Freshwater > Ice > Liftoff microbial mat | place...
ACGAGACCGCGCTCAATTTCTTCAAGGCTAACAAGATCAAGGAAGCGGCGGTCGCTTTCGAGACCTTCACCCGGGCGTATCCGGACGGTACGCTGACGCCCAACGCGCAGTACTGGCTCGGCAACGCCCATTACGCGCTGCGCGACTGCAAAAAATCGATCGACGCGCACCGGGTAGTCCTTAGCCGCTGGCCGCAGCACCCGAAAGCGCCCGACTCGCTGATCGGCATCGCCACCTGCCAGCAGGAACTCGCCGACGCGCGCGGCGCGCGAACGACGCTCGAGACGGTGCTCATCAAGTATCCGGACAGTTCGGCAGCGGCGACCGCGAAACAGCGTCTCAAGAAGTAAGGCTTGGTGCACAGCAAGGCCGCCCCGGCGCTGAAGATCAGCGAGATTTTCTATTCGCTGCAGGGTGAAGCGTCGCGCGCCGGTCTGCCCACCGTGTTCGTCCGCCTGACCGGTTGCCCGCTGCGCTGCACCTGGTGCGATACCACCTACGCCTTCACCGGCGGCAGAGTGATGCCGCTGTCGGCGATTCTCGACGCGGTCGCCGCTTATGGCGCGCGCCAGGTCTGCGTCACCGGCGGCGAGCCGCTGGCGCAAAAGAACTGCCTGCCGCTGCTCGCCGCCCTGTGCGACGCCGGCTACGACGTCAGTCTCGAGACCTCGGGCGCGCTCGATATTTCGCCGGTCGACGCGCGCGTCTCGCGCATCGTCGATCTCAAGGCGCCGGGTTCCGGCGAAGGCGACCGCAACCTCTGGCCAAACCTCGACCTCCTGAGCGCGCGCGACGAACTCAAGTTCGTCATCAAAGACCGCGCCGACTACGAATGGGCGTGCGCGACGATCGCCGAACGCCAACTCGACGCGCTCTGCCCACTGCTCTTTTCACCCGTCCAGGGTCAGCTTGAAGCGCGCACGCTCGCCGAGTGGATTCTCGCGGACCGGCTGCCGGTTCGCTTTCAGTTGCAGCTACACAAGCTGCTATGGGGTAGTATGCAGGGCAGGTAAACCCTCCCGAGGACGCGCCATGAGCGACGAGCGCCGCCACTATTCCCGCATCGCCTTCCAGGCGCCCGCACGAATCATCTTTGCCGACTGCAGCGTCAAGGTCACCGTCATCGACCTCTCGCTCAAGGGCGCGCTGATCCGCCTGCCGGCGCACACCCGGGTTGAGAACGACGCGCTATGCATGCTTGAAGTGCAGCTGGGCGCCAAGCGCGAACTGATCAGCATGGAAGCGAGCATCGCCCACGTCGAAGGCGATCACGCCGGCCTCGCCGGGCTGAGCATAGACCTCGACAGCGTGACGCACCTGCGCCGCCTCGTCGAGCTCAACCTCGGTGACCCGGCGCTGCTCGACCGCGAGATGTCGGCGCTGCTCGCCGAATGAGGCCTCAGATTCCCAGATAGCGGTGCCAGACGCCGTGGTCGGCGGCAAGCTCTGGCGAGCTGCCTTGCCAGACGACCTGCCCGCGTTCGAGGATGGTGTGCCGGTCGGCGAGGCCGATCAGCCGTTCGACGTACTTGTCGATGACCAGAATCGCCTGCCCGCTGGCGCGCAGCGCTGCAAGGCAGCGCCATATTTCCTCGCGCACGAGCGGCGCCAGACCTTCGCTCGCCTCGTCGAGAATGAGCAGTTTCGGGTTGGTCATCAAGGCGCGGCCGATCGCCAGCATCTGCTGCTCGCCGCCCGAGAGCCGGCCGCCGAGGACTGCGGCGCGCTCGCCAAGGCGCGGGAAAAAGGCATTGACGCGCGCCAGCGTCCACGGCTCGCGCGCGCCGTTGCGCCGGGCGGCGAAGGCGACGAGATTCTCGCGCACCGTCAGGTTGGGAAAGATCTGCCGACCTTCGGGAACGAGCGCGATGCCGGCCCGGCCGATGCGGTCAGCCGACAGCCCGTCGATGCGCTCGCCACAAAAACGGATGCTGCCGGCCTTCGGCTTTTCGAGACCGCAGATCGAGCGCACGGTCGTCGTCTTACCCATGCCGTTGCGCCCAAGCAACGTCGCCACTTCGCCTTCGGCGATCGTCAGGCTGACGCCGAACAGCACCTGGCTTGCGCCGTAGGCCGTTTCGATGGCGTCGACTTCGAGCAGAGTCCCGGCACTCATATTTCGTCCCCGAGATAGGCACGGCGGACCTCGGCGTCGGCGCGGATCGCCTCGGGTTCGCCACTGGCGATGATGCGCCCGCCGACGAGCACCGAGACGCGGTCGGCGAGACGAAATACCGCGGCCATGTCGTGCTCGACGAGGAGTAAGGTGACGCGGTGCGCGAGTTGCTCGATCAGCTCGACCATGCGCGCCGACTCGTCGGCCCCCATGCCGGCCATCGGCTCGTCGAGCAGCAGCAGTTTGGGTTTGGTCGCCAGCGCGAGCGCCACTTCGAGGCAGCGCTGCTCGCCGTGCGAGAGCTGGCTGGCCAGACGGCCGGCGCGGCCGGGCAGGCCGACCTGGGCGAGCAGACCGTGCGCCTCGGCGATGATTGCCGCGTCGACCGAGAACGGTTTCCAGAAACGGAAGCTCGTTCCCCAGTCGCGCACGCGCGCCTGCACGGCGATGGTCACGTTGTCGAGTACCGTGAGACGCGGGAAGACGCTGGTGATCTGATAGGAACGCGCCAGCCCGCGCGCAACACGCTGATGCATCGAACGCCGCGCGAGATCCTCGCCGGCGAAGCTGACTTGTCCATGATCGGCCGCCAGCGCGCCCGAGAGCACGTGGATCAGTGTCGTCTTGCCGGCGCCGTTGGGGCCGATCAACGCGTGAACTTCGCCGGTCGCTACCGACAACGAGGCGCCGTTTAACGCAGTGACGCCGCCGAAGTGCTTGCTCACCGCGCGCACCTCGAGGAGGTCGAGCGAGCGCTCACTCACGGCGCCGCCCCCAGCCGAAGAGTCCGGCAATCCCGAGCGGTGCCCAGAGGACGACGGCGAGGAGCAGCAGGCCGAGGCCGATCTGCCAATGCGGCGTGATCTCAACGAGCAGTTCTTCGCCGAGCAGCAGAAAGAGCGCGCCGACGACGCCGCCATAGACGCTGCCGACGCCGCCGAGGACGACCATCACCATCAGCGTTCCCGACTGCAGCCAGTGCAGCAGATTCGGACTCGCTAGGCCGGTCTGGTTGACGAGCAGTGCGCCGGCGAGTCCGGCGAGGCCGCCGCCGATCACGAAACAGACGAGCTTGTACGAAAAAACCGGGTAACCGAGCGCCTCCATCCGGGTTTCGTTCTCGCGAATGCTCTGGATGACCCGGCCAAAGCGCGAGTGGGCGAGCCGGTCGAGCGCGATCAGGACGAGGGCGAGGATGGCGAGGACGACAAAGAAGAAGCTCGTGTCGTTGCTGAGGTCCAAACCGGGCAGCAGCGAGCGCCGGGCCAGCGCCAGGCCGTCGTCGCCGCCCCAGGCTTTGAGTGAGACGACGAGGTAATACACCATCTGCGCGAAGGCCAGCGTGATCATGATGAAATACACGCCGCGCGTGCGCAGGCTGAGCGCGCCGATGAGCAGCGCGAGCAGTGCCGAGACGCCGACGGCGAGTGGCCAAGCGAGCGCAGCTGAAACGACGCCACTCTCGGCGAGGATGGCGACGCAGTAGGCGCCGGCGCCGAAAAAGGCGGCATGACCGAAGGAGACCATGCCGCCGAAACCGATCACTAGATTGAGGCTCGTCGCCGCCAGCGCGAAGATCAGCAGGCGGCTCGCGAAACTGATGTAAAACCCCTGGTCGAGCAGCTGCAGCAGCCAGGGCAGCGCGGCGAGCGCGAACAGCATCGCGACCGCCGCCCAGCGGCGTTCTCTCGACGATTCGTAAAGCCCCATCAGCCGCGCGCCGGGAAAAGCCCCTCGGGGCGCCAGAAGAGAACGGCGGCCATCAGAACGTAGATCAGGATCGAGGCGAGCGCCGGTCCGAGATTGGACGCGACGTCGGCCGAGAGGACGCTGCGCAGCAAGGCGGGCAAGGCGGCGCGGCCGAGCGTATCGACGAGCCCGACGAGCAGGCTGCCGACCAGCGCGCCGCGCATCGAGCCGATGCCGCCGATGACGATGACGACGAAGGCGAGGATCAGGATGCTCTCGCCCATGCCGACCTCGACCGCGAGCAGCGGGCCGAGCAGCGCGCCGGCCAGCGCGCAGAGCGCCGCGCCAAAGGCGAAGACGGCAGTAAACAGCAGGCGGACGTTGATGCCCAGCGCTTCGGTCATCTCGCGATTCGACGCGCCGGCGCGCACCCACATGCCGACGCGCGTGCGCGTCACGAGGACATAGAGCAGCGCCGCGACGAGCGCACCGACGACGATGATCAGCAGACGATACGACGGGTAGAAGAAGCCGCCGATATTCACCGGCCCGGAAAATTCGTCGGGGGCGTTGAGCAGGACCGGCTGCGCGCCCCAGATCACGCGCACCGCTTCGTTAAAAATGAGGATCAGCGCAAAAGTGGCGAGCACCTGCGCGAGGTGGCTGCGCGCGTAGAGCCGGCGCAGCAAGACGAGCTCGACGAGCGCGCCGAGCAGCGCGGTGGCCAGCATGGCGACGGCTATGCCGACAAGAAACGACCCGCTGGCCTGCGTCGCCGCCGCCGCGAAATAGGCGCCGGCCATGTACAGCGAGCCGTGCGCCAGATTGATCATGTCCATGATGCCGAAAACCAGCGTCAGCCCGGCGGCGAGCAGGAAGAGCATGAGACCGAACTGCAGGCCGTTCAAGGCCTGCTCAATGAGAAGCTGGGTCATTTAAAAGAACCGCTTTCAACGCAGAGAAGGACAATAGAAATCGCCTTTCTCTGCGTCCCTTGCGCCTCTACGCGCCCTGCGTTGGAGGAGTTTTTCCTGCCTGCTATTTCATCTTGCATTGAGCAACGTAGGCGTCGGCGTGGTTGGTGAAGATCGTTCCCATTGTCTTGTTGGTGATGCGGCCCTGCGCGTCGCGGCCGATGACGCGCAGGTAATAGTTCTGCACCGGGTAGTGGTTGCTATTGAACCTGAAGTCGCCGCGTAGCGACTTGAAGCGCTTGGCTTCAAGGGCGCGGCGAACGGCGTCCTTGTCGTCGAGCCGGCCCTTGACGTCGCGCACGGCAGCGTCGATGAGCAGCGCCGCGTCGTAACCCTGCGCGGCGTAAAGCGACGGCAGGCGACCGAAATCCTTCTGAAAGTCGGCGACGAAACGGCGGTTCTCGGCGTTGTCCATGTCGTGCGCCCAGTGCGACGAGTTGAACATGCCGAGCATCGGCGCGCCGACCGCCTTGATCACGTCCTCGTCAGCTGAAAAACCGGGCGCAAAAAGTTGCGTGTCGGACGACAGGCCGGCGGCGACGAACTGCTTGACGAAATTGATGCCCATGCCGCCAGGCAGGAAGAAGAATACAGCGTCGGGTTTCAGTGAGCGGATCTGCGCGAGTTCAGCGGCGTAGTCGAGCTGGCCGAGCCGGGTGTAGATCTCTTCGCTGACCTTGCCTTTGTAGAAGCGCTTGAAGCCGACCATCGCGTCCTTGCCACCGGGATAATTGGGCGCGACCAGGACGACGTTCTTGAAGCCCTTGTCCTGCACCGTCTTGCCGACCGCTTCGTGCAGGTTGTCGTTTTGCCAGGCAACGTTGAAGAAGTAGGGATTGCACTGCTCGCCGGCGTATTGCGACGGGCCGGCGTTGGCCGAGATGAAAAAAGTCTTGCTGTCGAAAATCGGCTGGCCGACGGCGAGCATCAGGTTTGAAAAGACAATGCCGGTCATGAAATCGACCTTGTCCTTCTTGAGGAATTTCTCGGTCGCTTGCTGCGCGACTTCGGGTTTTTGCTGGTCGTCAACGGTAATGATCTCGGCCGGCAGTCCGCCGAGCTTGCCGTTCAGATGTTTGATGGCCAGCGTGAAGCCATCGCGGATGTCGACGCCAAGCCCGGCGCCGGGTCCGGAGAGCGTCGACAGCAGGCCGACCTTGACCGCGCTGCGCGCCGCCTCGGCGCTGTGCGCTGAAGTCGCCAGCAGGACAGGAAGGACTAGCGCAAGCGCCAGCCAGGCAGTGAGCGTCGTGCGCGTTTTCGCGTAGTGCATCGTCATCTCCAGGGGGAAAGCGGTCCGAACGGCCCGATTGTAGCGTACGCGGCGTGCGAAGACGGCGATGACGCGGCCAAGTCCGCTAAAATGGCCGCTTTCCCGCCACACCTGCCACGACCCATGACTAAAGTATCCGATGTGCTGCGCCCCGCCGTCGTCCTGCTCTCCGGCGGCCTCGATTCGGCGACGACGCTGGCGATCGCCCGCGACGCCGGGTTCGCCTGCTATTGCCTTTCGGTCGATTACGGCCAGCGCCACCTTTGCGAGCTTGACGCCGCGCGCGGCGTCGCCACGGCGCTCGGCGCCGCGCAACACCGCGTGCTGCGCGTCGATCTTGCCGCTTTCGGCGGGTCGGCGCTGACCGACACGGCGATCGCCGTTCCGATCGCCGGCGTGCAGCCGGGGATCCCGGTGACCTACGTTCCGGCGCGCAACACCATCATGCTCTCGCTGGCACTCGCCTGGGCCGAGGTTCTCGGCAGCCGCGACATCTTCGTCGGCGTCAATGCCGTCGACTATTCGGGCTATCCCGACTGCCGTCCGGAATTCATCGCCGCGTTCGCAGCGCTGGCCAATCTCGCGACGAAGGCCTCCGTCGAGGGCGCCAGGCTGACCGTGCACGCTCCGCTGATCGACCTCTCGAAAGCCGACATCATCGGCCGCGGCGTCGCCCTCGGCGTCGACTACGGAGCGACCGTCTCCTGCTATCAGGCCGACGCGCATGGCCGCGCTTGCGGGCTCTGCGATTCCTGCCGGCTGCGCAGTGAAGGATTCGCCGCCGCCGGTGTCGCCGACCCGACGCCGTATCAGCCACGCGCCTAAAAAAACAGTCGTTGCGAAGTGACGCGGCTCCGCATTGACAGGCCAGCAAGCCATCTCTATAATCCGGCGTTCTCGTTTTTACGGGTCGGTAGCTCAGTTGGTAGAGCAGCGGACTTTTAATCCGTTGGTCGCGAGTTCGAATCTCGCCCGACCTACCAACGTACCAACTCGGTAGAGAATCGTAATCTTCGTGGGGCGTTAGCTCAGCTGGTAGAGCAGCGGACTCTTAATCCGTAGGTCGAGTGTTCGAATCACTCACGCCCTACCACGAATTCAGGTACTTGGCCTCGGCACCCGCCGGGGCTTTTTGTTTTAATGGCCCAGGCCAATTCGTCGCGGGCGCTAACTGCGGTACACTTCCGGATCTGAAACGCGCCCCTCTCCGGCAGGTCAAGTCCACCATAAAACCTCGCCGATGCATGATCGGCGGCAATGCCTGCCTCGCGGCTGGCGCCCTGAAAGACCATGGATCTCGTCATCCGCATCGTCGGCATCATCACCCCGGTACTCATCATTTCGGCCATGGGTTACTTCTACGGCCGATTTCGCCGCCCCGACATGACGTGGATCAACCGGCTGAGCACCGACCTGCTCTACCCGCTGCTGATCTTCACCGCGATGGCGGCCAAGGATTTTCGCATTCTCGATTACCTGCCGCTCATCGCCGGGGGTGTCATCGTCATGCTCGGATCGGGGCTCATCGCCTGGGGAGTCGCCCGAGTGCTCGGCTACAACCCGCACGCTTTCGTGCCGGCAATGATGTTTTCCAACGTCGCCAACATGGGCCTGCCGCTGACGCTGTTCGCCTTCGGCCCGACCATGCTGCCGGCGGCGGTCGCGCTGTTCATGATTTTCTGCCTGACCCACTTTACGCTTGGCATCCGGATTTGCGCGCCGCACGCCAGAATGCGCGGCATTCTCATGGGGCCGATGCTGTGGGCGATGCTACTCGGGGTATTGAGCAGCCTCGTCGGCTTCGCCTTGCCACCGTGGCTGGCAAAGAGTACGGCGATGCTTGGCGAGGCGGCGATCCCGCTCGGCCTGTTTACCCTCGGCGTCGGCTTTGCCGGCTTTCGCGTCGAACGCTGGAGCATCGGCATCGTCGGCGCGGTACTCTGCCCGGTTTCCGGCCTGCTGATCGCCTGGCCACTGGTGCACATCCTGCCGCTGACGGCGCCGATGCAGGGTGTTTTGCTGCTCTACGCGGCGCTTCCGCCGGCGGTGATGAACTACATATTTGCCGAACAATACAAGCAGCAGCCGGGGCTCGTGTCGGCGATCGTCGTCGGCGGCAACATCGCCTCGATTTTTTTCGTCCCGCTCGCCCTTTACCTCGCGCTCTAAATCTGCTGCACTAACCAATTTTAATTCCAAGGGAACCTCGTGATGTGGCCACTGGCGTATATCGGGCTCGGACTGTTTACCGGTTTCTCGGCCGGCATGCTGGGAATCGGCGGCGGGCTCGTCATGGTCCCGGCGCTGACTATGATGTTCGCCGCGCAAGCCGGTTTTTCGCCTGGCGAGATCCTTCATCAGGCGCTCGCCACGTCGATGGCGACGATCATCTTCACCTCGCTCTCGAGCCTGCGCGCGCACCACCAGCACAAGGCCGTGCTGTGGCCGGTCGTCGCGCAGATCACGCCCGGCATACTGCTTGGCACGGCGGTCGGCACGCTGTTCGCGGCAAACGTTCCGGCCAAGCCGCTCGGCGTCTTTTTCACCGTCTTCGTCTGTTTCGTCGCACTTCAGATGAGCCTCAATCTCAAGCCAAAGCCTTCACGCCAACTGCCCGGCGCGGGCGGCGTCTTTGCCGTCGGCACCGGCATCGGCGCGATGTCGTCGCTGGTCGCCATCGGCGGCGGCTCGTTTACCGTGCCTTTCCTGACCTGGTGCAACGTGCGCGTGCAAGACGCGATCGGCACTTCGGCAGCGGTCGGCTTTCCGATCGCCATCGGCGGCTCGCTCGGCTACATCTACAACGGCTGGGGCCACGCCGGGCTGCCCGAATGGAGCCTCGGCTTCGTCTACCTGCCGGCCGTTGCCTGGATGGCGCCGGCCAGCATGTTGATCGCACCGCTCGGCGCCAAGGTGGCGCACTCGCTGCCGGTGACGACGCTCAAACGCCTGTTCGCCGGCCTGCTCATCGCGCTGGCGGCGAAGATGCTGTGGAAATTGTTCAGCGGATAAACGGCAGGCAAGCAAGGGCTGCGCAGCGGCGCAGCCGGTTTTCTTGCCTTGCTGGCGCCGATCACGTAGGATTACGCGCTCACAACCGGTGAGGGCCTGCGCCTACTCAGCATTTGAGAGCGTTTTTTTCGTTTTCCGGTTTGCAAAATTCGGGCGGAAGTACCGCCCAAGCGTCTTTTTTTCCCGTCTTTTGAAAGGTTGTATATGGCTAATGAAAACATCCCCGCACTGCTGAACTCGTCAAATCTGGACGCCTGGAAAAAAGCCGCCGCCAAGTCGGCTCCGGGTGGCGACGTCGAAAAACTCAGCTGGGTGAGCCCGGAAGGTATCGTCGTCAAACCGCTTTATACCAAGCTCGACGTTGCCGGCCTGGAATATACTGATACGCTGCCGGGCTTCGCGCCCTTCGCCCGCGGTCCGCAAGCGACGATGTACGCGGTGCGTCCGTGGACGATTCGCCAGTACGCCGGTTTCTCGACCGCCGAAGCGTCGAATGCGTTTTACCGCAAGGCACTCGCCGCCGGCGGCCAGGGCGTCTCGGTCGCTTTTGACCTGGCCACGCACCGCGGATACGACTCGGATCATCCGCGCGTCACCGGCGACGTCGGCAAGGCCGGTGTGGCGATCGACTCGGTCGAGGACATGAAGATTCTGTTCGACGGCATCCCGCTCGAAAAAGTCTCGGTGTCGATGACGATGAACGGCGCCGTTCTGCCGATTCTCGCCGGCTACATCGTCGCTGCCGAAGAGCAGGGCGTGACGCAGGACAAGCTTTCGGGGACGATCCAGAACGACATCCTCAAAGAGTTCATGGTTCGCAACACCTACATCTACCCGCCGACGCCGTCGATGAAGATCATCGCCGACATCATCGGCTACACCTCGCAGAACATGCCGAAGTTCAACTCGATCTCGATTTCGGGTTACCACATGCAGGAAGCCGGCGCCACCGCCGCGCTCGAACTCGCCTTCACACTCGCCGACGGTCGTGACTACGTCAAGACGGCGATCGACTCGGGCCTCGACGTCGATGATTTTGCCGGCCGTCTGTCGTTCTTCTTCGCCATCGGCATGAACTTCTACCTCGAAGTCGCCAAGCTGCGCGCCGCCCGCCTGTTGTGGTGGAAGGTCATGCAGGAATTTAACCCGAAGAACGCCAAGTCGTCGATGCTGCGCACGCACTGCCAGACCTCCGGCTGGTCGCTGACCGAGCAGGACCCCTACAACAACGTCATCCGCACGACAGTCGAAGCGATGGCCGCGGTGTTCGGCGGCACGCAGTCGCTGCACACCAACGCGCTCGACGAAGCGATCGCCCTGCCGACCGACTTCTCGTC
>Ga0105048_10019480_pt1 | contig 10401 bp, 7 predicted proteins | sample MAT05_FD_78382 | JGI IMG/M metagenome (GOLD analysis project Ga0105048, IMG submission 78382) | Freshwater microbial communities from Lake Fryxell liftoff mats and glacier meltwater in Antarctica - MAT-05 | ecosystem: Environmental > Aquatic > Freshwater > Ice > Liftoff microbial mat | place...
CTCAGCGCAGAGGGAAAACCGCTCGGGCGATAGCACGACGGCGGAAAGGCCGGCTCTGCCGAGCGGCCCAGCGTCTCAGAACTCCGCCTGCTTGGGTGCTCGCGGGAAGGGGATGACGTCGCGGATGTTCTGCATGCCGGTGATGAACTGGATGAGGCGTTCGAAGCCCAGGCCGAAGCCGGCGTGGGGGACGGTGCCGTAGCGGCGGAGGTCGCGGTACCACCAGTAGTCGGCCTTGTCCAGGCCCATCTCGTCGAGGCGGAGGTCGAGCTTGTCGAGGCGTTCCTCGCGCTGCGAGCCGCCGATGATCTCGCCGATGCCCGGGCAGAGCACGTCCATGGCGCGGACGGTCTGGCGATCGGGCTCGCAGTCGTCGTCGAGTCGCATGTAGAAAGCCTTGATCTGCTTGGGGTAGTTGGTGAGGATCACCGGCTGCTTGAAGTGCTCCTCGGTGAGGAAGCGTTCGTGCTCGCTCTGGAGATCGGTGCCCCACTTGACGGGGAACTCGAACTTCTTCTGGCCCTTCTTGATCGCGTCTTCAAGGATCTTTACGCCGTCGGTGTAGGTGACGCGGAGGAAGGGTTTCTCGACGATGTGTGTCAGCCGCTCGACGGCCGTCTTCTCGATCCGCTCGGCGAAGAACTTCATGTCGTCGGCACGCTCGGAGAGGGCGGTCTTGAACAGGTACTTGAGCATGTCCTCGGCGAGAAGGGCGTCGTCGTTGAGGTCGGCGAAGGCGATCTCGGGCTCGATCATCCAGAACTCGGCGAGGTGGCGCGAGGTGTTGGAGTTCTCGGCGCGGAAGGTGGGGCCGAAGGTGTAGACCCGGCTCAGGGCCATGCAGTAGGTTTCGACGTTGAGCTGGCCCGAGACGGTGAGGTGGGACTCCTTGCCGAAGAAGTCCTGGTGGAAGTCGACGGGTGCGCCGGGCGCAGGGGGCTGGCCGTGGTCGGTGACGCGGGGCGGGTTGAGCGCGTCGAGGGTGGAGACGCGGAACATCTGGCCCGCGCCCTCGCAGTCGCTGCCGGTGATGATGGGCGTGTGGACGTAGTAGAAGCCTCGCTCGTGGAAGAAGCGGTGCACGGCCATGGCCATGGCGTGGCGCATGCGGGCGACGGCGCCGAAGGTGTTGGTGCGGACGCGGAGGTGGGCCTGCTCTCGGAGGTACTCGAAGGAGTGGGGCTTGGGCTGGATGGGGTAGGTGTCGGGATCGTCGACCCAGCCGATGACGCGGATGGCGCCGCCCTTGTCGGGGTCGGCGGCGATCTCGTTGCCGCCCTTGGGGTTCTGGACGATCACGCCGTCGCACTCGATAGCGCACCCGGTGGTGAGCTTGGCGACCTCGGCGGCGTAGTTCTCGAGCTTGCCGGTGGCGACGATCTGGATGGTGTCGAAGCAGGTGCCGTCGTGGAGGGCGATGAAGGAGAGGCCGCCCTCGGCCTTGGAATCTCGGCGGGTGCGAACCCAGCCCTTGACGGTCAGGGGTGTGCCGACGGGGGCCTTGAGGGCGTCGGAGACTTTGAGCCAAGCGGGCATGATGCGGGCCTCGGGGGATGGGTCGATGGGCGGGGACTCATGGTAGGGATGCGGGGTCGGCCCGACCGTGCGGGCGCTGGCGACGCCGCTAGCATGACGTATTGACAGCGCTCGATACACAGCCGTCGCGCACACCCCGGTGGGTGCTCCCGACTCATATTGTTTCGGCATCGCTGGTCATGTCGACGACGGTGACGGTGGCGGCGATCCTGCCGCTGATCGCCAAGAAGCACTTCAACGCGAGCGACACGGGCACTGTGCTGGTGACGGCGGCGCCGACGGCGTCGTATGTGCTGTCGATCTTCTTCAACCACGTGTTTGCGCGGCGGCGGTTCGGGACGTACCTGATCCAGTTCTGGCTGCTGGCGAGCGTCCCCATGGCGGTCATGGGCCTGGCCCACGAGTTCTGGCAACTGCTGGTGCCGTTCCTGCTCGCGTGCATCGGTGGGGCGGGGTATCACCCGGTGGCGGGCGAGCTGCTCAGGCGGCTGTATCCCGAGGCGGTGCGGGGGCGGATCTATGCGATTGTGTGGGGCTCGTCGATCCTGGTCTCGGCGGGGATCGGCTGGACGGTTGGCGAGTGGCTCAAGCACGACGCCGAGGCGTTCAGGGTGTTCCTGCCGGTGTTCGCGGGGCTGCAGGGGGTCGGGCTCATCGGCTACTGGCTGCTGTGGCGGCTGACGGGGCAGCGGCGCGAGCTCGAGAAGAGCGGGTCGATGCTCCGGCTGCTCGAACCGGTGGTGCACATGCGGCGGGTGCTCAAGGACGATCCGACGTTTGCGCGGTACGAGGCGTCGTACATGGCGTACGGCATCGGGTGGATGATCTGCTGGGCCCTCTTGCCGCTGATGGGCGTGCGGATGGGGCTCAACTACGACCAGTATGCCCACTCGACACAGGTCGCGTATCAGGTGATGCTGGTGCTGGCGATCTATCCGGCGGGGCTCTTGATGGACCGGATGGGGGCGGTGCGGTCGACGGCGTTGAGCTTCGCGATGCTGACGTTCTATCCGCTCGGGCTGATGTTCGTGGGCACCGAGATGCACCTGATCGTCGTCTCGGCGCTCTACGGCCTGGCCCACGCGGGAGCGAACATGGGGTGGATGCTCGGGCCCGTCTCGCTGGCGCCGACGCGGGAGAAGGTTGCGCAGTATGTGGCCATCCACTCGACGCTGGTGGGCGTGCGGGGGGCGGTGTTCCAGTTCCTGGGCGTGTGGGTGTATGTGCTCACGGGTAGCTTCATTATCCCGCTGGCGATGGCGGCGCTGGGCTTCGGAGTCAGCGCGTGGCAGATGTTCAGCCTGCACCGGCGGATGACGGGGGCCAGGGTGGCGAAGACGCCAGAGCCGGCAGTGACGCTGGAAGGCAAGTAGGCGGGGGACGGTTCGGCGTTCAGCGTTCGGCCGCGGCGCGGGCGAGGTGGCGCTCGAGCTCGTCGATGAACGGTGTGAGCGAGAGCGGGGCCCCGGCGGCGCGGGCGGCCCGCTGAGCGCTCTCGAGGCCCATGGGATCGAGCAACTGGCGGATCGCGCGGGCCCAGGCGTCGGGCGTCGAGGGCTCGATCACGACGCCGGGGCGTGAGCCGTCGGGGAGGGCCAAGCGGCACAGGTCGTAGCCCGGCGCGCCCGAGACGGCCAGCAGAGGGCGGCCCAGGCGGAGGGCATCGGCGGCGAGGCGGCCCGAGGCGCCGGCCTCGAAAGCGCCCGCGGCGGCCCGGGCCGGGAGCGCGACGGCGTCGGCGGCGGCCAGGGCCCGGTCGATGTTGGACGTAGGGCCCAACACCTTGACGTGGTCGATCGCGCCCGAGCGGAGGGCGCGGGTGTGCTGGGCGACGGCGTCTTTGCTGAGCACCAGGAGCATCGGCGGGTCGCGGGGATCGCGGCGCGAGAGATCGGCGATGGCCTTGATGACCGGGGCGAGGGTTCGCCCGGCGTACTGCGTGCTTGCGCAGAGGATGACGCGGCGGGCATCGGGGATGTTGAGCAGGGCGCGGGCGGCGGCGCGGCGAGGGGCGAGGTCGGCGTTGGAGTGCGCGGGGAGGGTTGAGAAGTACGGGAGCTGGGCGAGGCGCTGGTCGAGGCCGGTGGGGGCGAGGAGGCGTGCGGCCTCGCCGTGGGAGGTGGGGCCGATGGCGAGGATGCGCGGGGAAGGGGCGTGGGAGGCGGAGCGGGGCATTCTGCGGAGGGCTTCGACGAGGGCGGCTCGGAGAACGCCGTGGTGGCGAACGAGGCGCTTGAGGAGGCCCGGGCGGCCGTGGGCATCGAGGGTGTGGCGGATCCAGCTTTCGGCGGAGGGGTCGAGGGGGAGCCAGAGGTCGGCGCTGACAACGCGGGAGAAGCTGAGGCTGGCGTCGCAGGGGATGTTGCGCGCGGCGCGGGCGGCGAAGCGGGCGTAGTTGAGGGGCCAGTCGCTGGTGCCGGTGGCGAAGCGGCGCATGGTGGTGACAGCGCCGAGGTGGGCGAAGGCCTCGGGGTCGTCCATGTCGTGAGCCAGGAGGTGAAGGGTGTGGCCGCGATGGGCGAGGGCGGCGGCGATGGTGGTGATGGTGCCGGCGGCGGACCAGGGGTGGCGGGAGAAGCGGCCGGCGATCAGGAGGATCCTCATCGCGGGGCTCCGGGGGCCGGGGGAGTGTGGACGGTGGGCTCGCCGAGGGCGCGGGGGCGGATGGACAGGCAGAGGGCCATGAGCATGAAAAAGAGAAAGGCGGTCTGCTGGTTGATGGTGATGGTGTCGAAGAGGCCGGCCGCGGCGAGTCCGACGAGGCCTAGTGGGGGGGCGGCGTCGTAGCCGGAGGGGGGCGGGCCGTCGCGCGGGCCGCGGAGGCCCGAGCGGATGGCGAGGATGAGGGCGGAGAAGAGGAGCGAAGCGCCGAGCAGGCCGGTGGTGGCGAGGGTGTGGAGGTACCAGTTATGCGCGTGAGCGTGGAGCATGGTGCGGGCCCGGGGCGGGGCGTCGAGCTCGCGGGCCCGCTGGGACGTTTGCGCGGCGGCCCAGGATTGATAGCCGCCGGCACCGACGCCGAGGATGGGATGGGCTCGGAACTCGGCGATGGCCCAGCGGGCCATGGCGACGCGGAGGCCGGTGTCGGTGGTGAAGCGGCTGTCTTCGAGGGCGGCGCGGGTCTCGGCGATGCCTTGGTCGAGGCGGGCCCGGACGGGCGGGGTGAGCCAGACGGCGGCGGCGGCGATGCTGACGAGGGCGAGGCCCGCGAGCAGCGGGCCGGCGCGCTGGCGGGAGGGGAGCCGGAGGAGGGCGATGAGGGCGGCGATGCAGATCGTGAGGACGGCGGCGATCCAGGCGCCGCGGCTGCCGGTCGCGAGGATGCCCAGGAGGGCGGCAAGAGCTCCGAGGGTGCCAAGGAAGCGAGCGGGGCGAGTGGTGCTGAGCAGTGACCCGGCCAGGTGCATGCCCAAGGCGGCGCAGAGGAGAGAGCCGCCGACGACCGGGTCCCACCAGCCGCTGATGCGGCCGGGGAGCCGCTGGATGCTCGTGAGGTTCAGGGCGTGGGCAAGCTGGACCGATTGGCCGAGGGCGAAGGAGATGAGCAGGGCGGCGATGAGCCAACGGCGGCGGTCCAGCACGGGATAGAGCGCGAGGATAAGGACGGCGAAGCGGAGGGACTGGGCGTCGCCCAGCCACGACCGAGGGGCAGCGTGGGTGTAGAAGAAGGAAAGGCAGATCAGCGCGGCCCACGCCGCGAGGAGCCAGACGACCGGGTCGAGCCAGAGCGGGCGGAGCACGCGGTGGTGCTCGGTCATCCGAATGAGGAAGGCGGCCAGCAGGGGGAGCGCGGCCCACTCGAGCGGGGTGGTCGGGAAGGCGGCCAAGAGGCAGGCGACGACGGCGAGGGCCGTGTGGATGCGGACACCGAGCGGGTCGACGTGCCGCTGGCGGAAGAACAGGTCTTGCACCTGGAGCGGCGAGCGGGCGATGGTCCAGGGGCTGAGTCGCATCGGGCGGGGACATCATCCGCCACCCGGGAGCGGGATGCAAACGCGGGAAGGGGCGGAACGGTCAATCTGTTCGGACTGCGCACGGGCGGATGGGCGGAGGGAGGGACGGCAGAGGGAAGATTCGGGCGGCGAGCGGGCAAAGGTCGAACGGCGGTGCGTCGCGGGCCGAATAGAGTGGTATACCCGGAGATGGCTTGGCCCGGGCATACCGGGGAGGAACACGCGATGAACGACATCAACAGAGTGCTCAGCGCGGCGGCCTGGCGGCTGGGCGTGACGAGCTTTCTCCGCGGCGCCGTGTTTGCGGCGGCTGTCGCGCTGGGGGCGCTGATCGTGCTGCGGCTTGCGCAGCAACTGTTTGTCTTCGCGGTGGACTGGCGGCTGGCGGGGGCGGGGGCGGCGGGGGCGTGCGTGGCGGCGGGGGTGGTGTTCGCGGTGATCGTCCGGCCCGGGAGGATCGCGGTGGCGCGGCGGGTGGACGAGGGCGCGGACCTGCGGGAATCGCTGTCGACGGCGCTGTGCGTGGCGGGGCGGGGCGAGGACCCGTGGGCCAAGGCGGCGATCGAATCGGCGACGCGGCAGGCTCGGGGCGTGCGGGTGTCGCAGGCGGTGCCGATCGCGCCGCCGAAGTTCTGGCCGGTGCCGGTCGCGATGGGGATGGCGCTGACGGTGCTGTATTTCATGCCGGCGGTGGACGTGCTGGGGTGGCGGAAGAAGGACGTTGTCAAGGCCGCGGACACGGTGCAGATCGTGCAGGCCAAGGCGGACGCGGACCAGGCGCGGCAGAAGGTCGAGGAGATGGTCAAGGAACTGGGCCTTGAGAAGGACCCGTCGGAGCCTCCGGCGGCGGAGAAGCCCGAGGCTCGCGATCCGGACGCGATCCGCAAGTCGGCGATCAAGGACCTGACGAAGCTCAACGAGCGGCTGGAGCAGCTGCGGACGGGCGAGAAGAGCATGACGCTCAAGGCCGTGCAGGACCGGCTCAAGCAGCTGCGTCCTGCGGGCAAGGAGACCAGCGAGCTGAGCAAGGCGCTGGCGAGCGGCGACTTTTCGCAGGCGGGCAAGGAGCTCGAGAAGCTCAAGGAGCAGGTCGCTTCGGGGAGCATGTCCGAGAGCCAGAAGGCGGCGACGGCCAAGGAGCTCGAGAACATCGCCAAGCAGCTTGCGGAGCTGGCGAGCAACAAGCAGGAGCTGGAGCAGGCGCTTCAGCAGGCGGGGATGGACCCGAAGCTGGCATCCGATCCCAAAGCGCTGCAGCAGCAGCTCAAGGAGCAGGCCAAGACGGCGGACCAGTCGCCGCAGGAGCAGCAGCAGAACCAGCAGATGCAGCAGATGGCCCAGGCGATGAGCCAGATGCAGAGCGCGATGGACGGGCTGTCGCAGTCGGCCCAGCAGATGGCCTCGGCGTGCCAGAATCCGGGCGGGCAGCAGGGCGAGAACCAGCAGCAGGGTCAACAGCAGGGCCAGCAACAGGCCGGGCAGCAGCAGGGGGCTCAGGCGGCGCAGCAGGCGGCCCAGCAGGGGCAGCAGCAGCTCAGCGAGCTCGAGCAGATCAGCCAGGACATGCAGACAGCCTCGGCGGCGCAGCAGGAGGCGCAGCAGCAGATGCAGCAGCTCGCCTCGGAGTGCAACGGCGGCGAGGGGAGCGGCGAGGGGCAGAGCAACGGGGGGCAGGGGCAGTCGTGGACCGATTCGTTCGGTCAGGGGCAAGGGCAGGGACGCGGGCAGGGCGGGCAGGGCTTTGCCGGCACCCGCGAGCGGGGCAGCGCGGACTTTGAGATGCAGAAGCGCAAGAGCATCGGAGCTATGGGGGGCGGGCCGATCATCGGGTCGCGGCTGGTCGAGGGCGAGAGCATCAAGGGCGAGAGCGTGGCGGAGTTTTCCGCCGCCGTCGCGACGGCGGAACAGGGGGCGACGGAGGCGATGGAGAACAATACGATCCCGCGCGAGTTTCACGAGGCGGTGAAGAACTACTTCGGGACCCTGAAGCAGAAGGCGGGGACCGCCCCGGGCAAGGATGCCAAGCCCGCGGCGCCGGCGAAGCCCGCGGAAGACGCGAAGAAGTGAGGTCCGGGGGGGAGAGCAGGAGAGAAGGACGTATGAGCATGTCGCTGAACCGGAGGCGGTTTCTTCGGGCGTCGGGCGTGGTTGCGCTTGGGGCCATCGGGGGGGTGATCGGGGGGGCGGCGGGGTGCCGGCGTGGAGGCGAAGGCGGCGAGCGGGGGATCACGGTGTATTGCTCGGCGGACGCGGAGATCGCGGGGCCGGTGTTCGAGTCGTTCACGGCGGCGACGGGGATCCGGGTTGATGCGGTGCTGGACACGGAGGCGACCAAGACCACCGGGCTGGTGAATCGCTTGTTGAGCGAGCGGGGCTCGCCGCGGGCGGATGTGTGGTGGTCCAGCGAGCCGTTCGGGACGATCCGGCTGGCGAAGGCCGGCGTGCTTGAGCGTTTCCGCGCGGCCCGGGCGGAGGACGCGATGAAGGGCTCCCGGCAGGGGCGCTGGCCGGAGGAGCTGCGCGATGTTTCGCCGGACAAGGCGGGGACGGTGGACACGCCGATGTGGTACGGCTTCGGCTCGCGGCTGCGGGTGATGGTGTACCACACGGGGCATGTGCAGCCCGCGGAGTTGCCGCTGGCGCCGGGGCGGCTCGGGCTTTTGGCGCTCGAGCGGTTCAAGGGGCGTGTGGCGATAGCCAGGCCGCAGTTCGGGACAACGCGCGGGCACATGGCGATGCTGCATCTGCAACACGGCGACGCGGATCTGCGAGCCTGGCTCGAAGCGCTGAAGGCCAACGACGTTCAGATACTCGACGGCAACGCAACGGTGGTGCGCGCGGTGGCCAGCGGGAAGGCGCAGCTCGGGCTGACGGACAGCGACGATGTGTTCGCGGGCCAGCGGCAGGGTTGGGCGGTGGACATGATGTTCGAGCCCTTCGGGATGCTCGCGACGGGCGTCGACCCGGCGCGGTCGGCGTCGCCGGACCTGATGCCGATGGGGCCGGCGAGCCTGCCCAACACCTGCGCGGTGGTTGCGGGGACTCGGCGGGGCGAGGCGGCGAGTGCGTTCATCGAACACTTGCTCGCGCCCGCGACGCAGCGGCTGATGGCGGTGAGCGACAGCCGGAACATCCCGGTCGACGAGGGGCTTGCGCGGGAGCTCGCGACCTGGGCGCCCGCCCTGCCCGCGGGCGTGCACACGCTTCCGCGGCGGCTGGAAGAGGTGGAGGCGTTGATCGAGCCGGCGATGCGCGCGGTGGCCGACGTGCTCGGGGTGTAGCGGATGCGCGGGGTGGGCGCATAGCGCGCGGGGGCGGCGGCGGCCAGTGATCCACAAACGACAGGTGTGCTTTGACAAGCAGAGCGTGCTCTCGCTACTGTGGCGGCGCAGGGAGGCAACGCTCTCGCGTCCGGGCCCGGAGCCGGTTCCGGCCTCGGGCAAACTCGGGAGCACGCAGCGGGCGCGGGACGCGCCGACACACCCCATGAACACCACCACCGCTGGTTCAACAATGCTCTCAACGACCACCGCCATCGCGGGCAGCGCGGCCATGCCGCTGGCGACGTTCTCGATCGCGGCGGCCGCGCCCGAGGCCAAGGCCGGCGACACGCGGCAGCGGCTTGTGGAGGCGGCGACGAACCTGTTCTGGGAGAAGGGATACGCCGCGACCGGCCTGAGCGAGGTGCTCAAGGAGGCCGGGGCGCGGGCGGGGAGCCTGTACCACTTCTTCCCGACCAAGGAGTTGCTGCTGCTGGCCGTGCTGGATCACCACAAGTTGATTTTGGAGACCGTGATCCTGCGGGCCGGCGACGCGGAGACCGACGCGGGCAAGCGGGTGCTGGCGATTCTTGGCTTCTATCGGCAGTTCATGCAGCGGACCCAGTGCGCGCTGGGCTGCCCGATCGCCAACCTGGCGGCGGAGGTCAGCGATACCTATCCCGCAGCCCGCGACAAGGCGGCGGCCCTGTTCGACATGCTTCGCCGAGGCATCGGCGAGGCGCTGGCTTCGGGACGGCCGGGGCGATCGGGGATCAGCCCGGGCCGGGCCGAGGAACTGGCGGCGATGATCGTCGCGGTGCTCCACGGCGGACTGATGCAGTCTCGCGCGGCGCGGTCGATGCAGCCGCTGGAGTTGTGCCTGGCGGCGATTGAGGGCGTGCTGCGCGCCGAGGCGGGGCGCGGGGTGACCGGGACGGCGGGGGTGGAGATGGCGGGGGCGTGAGATTCTTGCGGTGGGCATGTCGGAGCCTCTCGCGTGAGCGAGAGGTGAAGGGGTCCTTTGGGGGGCTGCGGGGTAGGGAATACGTCTCTCGCTTACGCGAGAGGCTCTGAAGTGACATGGAGGCGTGCTGCACGGCGAGGCGGGGGTGGAGATTGCGGGGGCCTGAGATTCTTGCGGTGGGCATGTCGGAGCCTCTCGCGTGAGCGAGAGGTGAAGGGTCCTTTTGGGAGCTGCGGGGGAGGGGGTACTTCTCTCGCTTACGCGAGAGGCTCTGAAATGACATGGAGCGGTGTTTGGGCGTTTGCGTCGTCGAGTGGGCGCTGGGTAGGCTGGCGACATGGGCGTGCCGTTGGCGTATTTCCTGACGTGGACCTGTTATGGCACTTGGCTTCCCGGCGATGACCGGGGGTCTGTCGATGACCAGCACAACCGCTTCGGCGGGGCGATCGTCGAGCCCGATGCCCTGAGCGTCCATCATGCCGGGCTGGCCATGTCAGAGCCGGCGTTCAAGATGGGGGATGAAGAGCGGCGTGCGGTAGACGCGGCGATCCGTCAGACATGCGCAATCAGGCGTTGGGCGGCCCATGCGGTGAACGTCCGGACGAACCACGTGCATGTCGTCGTAGCCGCGGCGGGCGTTTCGCCCGAGCGAGCGATGGGGACGCTCAAGTCGTGGGCGACCCGGGCA
>Ga0105048_10019481_pt1 | contig 10399 bp, 10 predicted proteins | sample MAT05_FD_78382 | JGI IMG/M metagenome (GOLD analysis project Ga0105048, IMG submission 78382) | Freshwater microbial communities from Lake Fryxell liftoff mats and glacier meltwater in Antarctica - MAT-05 | ecosystem: Environmental > Aquatic > Freshwater > Ice > Liftoff microbial mat | place...
GGACGCCGGTCGTGATTCAAACGGCCTACGACCAGCGTTTCATCCTTCTCTGGAACCCCTTCGCCAACTTCGCCCGAGCCGCCGTGATCGATCGTGACGTCTCCCCCCGCGAGCTCGAAGTCGTATCCATGCCCGTCAACGCCCTGCTGGTTTACAACGCCCGCTACGGACAATTCATCAACGGAATCACCGGCCTCAAGCCAGACGGCACCGCCCCCACAGGCTTCGGCCGCGAGCTGCCCGTGCAGGTCATGTCGTGGTCGCGGTGGCGCGCGATCCACCCCGCGACCAAAGTCCTCGCCCCTCCGCCAAGGTCCGACGAACTGGCTACCGCAGCCGCCGTCCCCCTCCGCCCGCGCTACGCCATCCCACCCACGACACGCCCGACGGCCGACCCCATCGCCACGGCCCCGAACGCCGCTGTCGAGTCCGCCCCTATCGAGACGCCAGTCGTGCTCATCCGAACCACCACGCCCATGGCGCTCCTCCCCACCGACATCTCCGACACCCCGATCAACCTCTCGCAACCCACCTCGACCGCCATCGTCTTCCGCGAGTCCAAGTGGGGGCGCGTGCGGGCGTTCTCGCGGCGGACGGAGGGGTCCGAGTTGCGGATGGCGCCCATCCCAGAGTTTTTGAAGAAGCTGCCCGGGGCGGCGATGGTGGATGTCGCTTCGGCTTCGATGTGGTCCGAGACCGGCCGGAGTGTCGAGTCGACGGGCCCCTTCCTCGGCCGGGCCCTCGAGCCGATCCCCGTCTTCGAGGGCGGATACTTCGAGGTCCTCAGTTACTGGATCCCCACCCTCAAAGTCCACCACGTCACCTCACGCGACTTCGCCGAAGTCCAGCCTCCTCCCCCACCCCCCCCAGCCACCCGCCCCGCACGCAAGCCCGCCACCCCCGCTAGAAAACCCGCCCCCACCCGCAAGGCCCCGCGATAGCGATTTTCCCGCCCGCCCACCGGCGAGCATGGTAGAATCCGACCATGGCGACCGTCGCTGACATCTCTGTCAAGCCCTTCAAGCCCGGCAGTTCCGGCTGGACCGTGGAAGACCTCGAAGCCCCGGAAGTCTGGTCGGCCTGGGAGTCAGGCCGATACGAACTCGTAGAGGGAGTGATCACCGAAATGCCCCCGGCAGTGTTTGATGGAAGCAGTGCAGTCGTAAAACTGATCCGACTGGTGCTTGACCAAGTTGAGAACAGCGGCTTGTCCGTCGAGCCCGCCAGCGAGTGCGACATCGTGCTCGCCCCGACCCGCATCGTCCGGGCCGACGGAATCATCCTGCTCACCAGCGAACTCCGACGCAGCCGACAACTTTCCCGCGCCGCCGGCGCTGTCATAAACGCACGCCAAAAGATCCTCGTCCCACCCTCCCTCGTGATCGAATCCGTCAGCCTCGGCCACGAGTCTCACGACCGCCAACTTAAACGCCTCTGGTACGCCGAGTTCGGCGTCCCCAACTACTGGATCCTCGACGCCCTCCGAAAGACCGTCGATTTCCTGCGGCTAGAGAATGGTGCCTACGTCGAAAATGCTCGCAGTGGCACGACCGCGTCAGTCCGCCCGACGGCCTTCGGCGGCGTCGAAGTCGAAATGTCCAAAGTCTGGCCGACGGACTAACCCATTGCCTCTACCCCAGCGACCGGGCGAACCTCTCCCGCATTCGCATCATCTCCGCCATCTCAGCCGGGTCGATCCGCTCCGCGTTTTTCAGCATCATCGTCATCCGCGGGTTTCGCGCGTACAACCGGCGGTGTGTTTCCAGAAACGTCCAAAACAAGTAGTTGAACGGACACGCCCCCTCCCCGGTCCGCCTTTTGGGGTCGAAGCCGCATCCGTCGCAATAGTCGCTCATGCGATCAATGTACGCCGCGCTGGAGATGTAGGGCTTGGTCGCCATCGTGCCCCGGTGCGGCGCTTCGGCGGTGGCGTCGGCGTTCATCCCCATCCCCACCACATTGGGCGTCACGACCCAGTCGTGCGAGTCGGCGTACATCGCGTAAAACCAGTCGTTAACCGCCTGCGGCGACAGCCCCGCCAGCGTCGAAAAGTTGCACAACACCATCAGCCGCTGAATATGGTGCGAGTACGCCCGCTCGATCACCCCGCCGACCGCCTGCCGCAGGCAGTTCATCTCCGTCTTCCCCGACCAGAAGAACGCCGGCAACCCGGTCGTGTCCCCCCGCGCATTCCTCTGCCGATACTCCGGCATGAACGACCAGTAGATTCCATACACAAACTCCCGCCACCCAAGAATCTGCCGCACGAACCCCTCCACCGAATTCAGCGGCGCCTTCCCGCTCGTGTACGCCCCCTCCGCCGCCCGGATGCACTGCATCGGTGAGAGCAGTCCCGCGTTGAGCATCGGCGACAAAAACGAGTGGAACAGCACCGGCTGCCCGGAAACCATCGCGTCTTCAAAGTCGCCGAACAGCGGCAGGCGGTTCTTCACAAAGTCCGCCAGTGCCCGCCGCGCCGCCTCGCGCGTCACGGGCAACGCAAAGTTCGCCGTCGATCCCGGATGCTCGGGAAACCTCCGCTCGACCTCAGCCAGCACCTCCCGCGTGATCTCGTCCTTCGCAAACCGCGGCAACTCCGGCACGAGCAGCCCTCGCGGCGGGGCCTTGCGGTTTTCCTTGTCGAGGTTCCATGTTCCCCCAACGGGTTGATCGCCATCCATCAGAACCGCGTGCTTCACCCGCATCCTACGGTAGAAGTGCTCCATCACCGGAGCCTTCAACGCCTGCGCCCAGTCCGCAAACTCCTCGCGATCCGTCAAAAACAGCGTGTTCGCAAAATACCGAATCCGAATCCCAAGCTTCTCCGGCAAGCTCTCCAGCCACGCCCACGTGTGATACTCCGACGGCTCGGTCACCCAAAACTCCCGGCAGCCCGTCCGCCGGATGTGCTCACGCACCGCCGCCAGCGAATCCCGATATCCGCTCGCCGCAAACGGAAAGTACGCCACCTCGCGCCCGCTTCCGCGAAGCTCCTCTGCAAAGTGCCGCATCGCCGACACCAGAAACGCGATCCGGTGCTTGTGAAACGACACGGCCCGGAAGTTCCGGTCCGACTCCACCATCAACACCGTCGCCCCTGCCGGCGCCTCCCGCAAACTCGGCAACTCCATCGAAAGCTGGTCCTCAAACACCCAAACCGTTGGAGGCGGGGGGGTAGCCGGTTCGGCCTCCCGGCCTGTGCGTGCAAGGGTGCGGGGTTTTGATTTACTCACGATGGAACAACTCTATTGCCCCTCTCCCTCACACGCCCGGTTTGCTGCTATCATTGAAAACCGGCGGCCGCACATGGAGGTGGCCGGGGCGATCGGTGTCTCAACGGCGGCTGGACGATGCAATACGGTGTGATCATGGCGGGCGGCGCGGGCACGAGGCTCTGGCCGCTTTCACGGCTGGGCAAGCCAAAGCAACTCCTCGATGTCATCCGGGGAAAGTCCCTCCTCCGCCTCAGCTACGACCGACTCCGCGGCGTTCTCCCAGCCGACCGCATCTACATCTGCACCAACGCCGCATACCTAGATCAAATCCGCGCCTCCATCCCCGAAATCCCCCCCGAAAACCTCCTCGGCGAACCCGCCGGACGCGACACCGCAAACGCCGTCGGCTTCGCCGCAGCCGTCATTCAAAAACGCGACAAAGACGCCGTCCTCGCCTTCACCACCGCCGATCACGTCATCGAACCCGTCGAAAAATTCCAAGCCGCCCTCCGCGCCGCCTTCGATGTCGTCACCCAAAAACCCGAAGCCCTCGTAACCTTCGGCATCGTCCCCACCTTCGGCCACACCGGCCTCGGCTACGTCCAGCGCGGCGAGGCCCTCCCCGTCGCCACCAACCCCCCCAGCTTCCGCGTCCAAGCCTTCAAGGAAAAACCCGACAAGCAAACCGCCGACCGCTACGTCGAATCCGGCAGGTACTACTGGAACTCCGGCATGTTCGTCTGGCGGGCCGACACGGTCCTCGGCGAGCTGCAGGCCTTCCTCCCCGAGTGCCACGCCGGCTACGCCAAGATCGCCGCCGCGTGGAACACCCCCGACCGCCTCAAAGTCCTCGCCGAGGTCTATCCCACCCTCAGAAAGATCTCGATCGACTACGCCGTCATGGAACCCGCCGCCCAGGGCAAGGGCAAGTCTCAGGTCGTCGTCGTCGAAATGCCCATCATGTGGATCGACGTCGGCAGCTTCCCCGCGCTGGCTGAAACACTCGAAGTCGACGACCACAACAACTCCTACTCCGCAACCGCCGTCGAAATGATGGACTCCGACGACAACGTCATCATCTCCGACGACCCCAATCACCTCGTCTGCACCATCGGCCTCTCCGACATGGTCGTCGTCCACACCAAAGACGCCACCCTCGTCTGCCCCAAAGGCGAAGCCCAAAAAATCAAAGACCTCGTAGGCAAGATCAAAGAAAAGTTCGGCGAAAAATACCTCTAAACCCCCCTACCCCCGAACTCAATCCCAAAACTACCAACCACCAACTCCCCCCTCCATGCGTCACCTCGCCATCGACTTCGGCACGAAGCGTATCGGCCTAGCCCTCTCGGACGCCGGCGGCACTTTGTCGCAACCCCACGACGTCCTCCCCAACACCGCCGACGCCCACCTGAAGATCGCGAAAATCTGCACTGATGAAGGCGTCGAGAAGCTCGTCGTCGGCTTGCCACTTCACATGGACGGCGCCCCCTCCTGGATGACCCGCGCCTCCCTCGACTTCGGCGCCAAGCTCGCCGCCGCCACGCGCCTCCCCCTCATCTTCATCGACGAACGCCTCTCCTCCTTCGCAGCCGAGCAAGGCCTCACCGACCGCAAACGCTCCGGCGAACACCTCACCCGTCAAGACAAAAAATCCCGCCTCGACGCCCTCTCCGCCGCCCACTTCCTCCGAGACTACCTGGAAGGCCGCCTCCACCCCATCGACCCCGACTCCCTCCCCAAAACCTAGCCCTCCCCCCGCACACCTCCCCCCGCACCCCTCCCCCCGCACACCGCGCCCCGTTACACTCCCGCCCGGGATTCAACGAACGGCCCAAGGACACAAACGATGACGATCTCTCGGCGGGTGGCGTTGGCGCTCTTTTCGATTCTCGCATTCACATCGACTTCCGCACTGGCGCAGGTCGCGGTGACCCAACCCATCGCCCCGTCGGTCGCGCCGGGGACGCTCGTCGAGCGGCTGCAGTCGGCGCTGGGGCTGGTCGTGCTCATCGCCATCGCGTGGGGTATAGGCCGCCTGCGCAACGGCCGCGTCGCCACGCCGTGGCGGACGGTGACGTGGGGCGTCGGGCTCATGGCCGCATTTACGCTGCTCGTCCTCAACTTCCCAGCCGGCCTCGCCGTCGTCAATGACGCGATCAACGCGCTTCTCGGCTATACCCGCGCCGGGGCCGCGATGGTGTTCGGAAATCTCCACGAGTTCACCATCCCCGCCACGGTCACCACCGAGTCCGGGGGCACCCTCAAGGGCGTCGCGGTGGCGGGCGGCGTCGTCGCGTTCTATGTGCTTCCCACCATCGTCTTCTTCTCCGCCCTCACCGCCGTCGCCTACCACCTCGGGTTCATGCAGTGGATCGTCCGCGGTATTGCCTGGGTGATGTCAAAGTCCATGAAAACCAGCGGCGCCGAAACCCTCGCGTCGGCTGCCAACATCTTCGTCGGCCAAACCGAAGCGCCCCTCATGGTCCGCCCGTTCATGAAGTCCGCCACCAACTCCGAACTCATGGCAATCATGGTCGCCGGCTTCGCCAACATCGCCTCCGGCGTGCTCGGCATCTACACCGAGATGCTCCAGCCGTTCGTCCAAAACGTCGGCGGCCACCTCGCCGCAGCCTGCTTCATCTCCGCCCCAGCCGGGTTGCTCGTCGCCAAGCTCCTCGTTCCCGAAACCGGCACCCCCGTCACCTCCGCCGGCGTACCCTACAAGGTTGAGAAGCTCGACCACAACCTCATCGACGCCGCCTCACGCGGAACCTCCGAGGGCCTCACCCTCGCCCTCAACGTCGGCGCAATGCTCATCGCCTTCACCGCCCTTATCGCCATGGCCAACGGCATCCTCGGCTACTTCAGCGCCAAGCTCGGCGTCGTCACCCCGGCCGGTCCGCTGACCATCGAGTACATGCTCGGCTGGGTCTTCGCGCCGCTTGCCTGGATGACGGGGGTCCCGTGGTCCGAGTCGCCCCGCGTCGGCTCGCTCCTCGGCGTAAAAACGGTCCTCAACGAATACATCGCCTACGCCGGAATGCAGCGCGGCTTCATCGCCGACCCGAACTACCTCTCGCCCCGGTCCGCGCTGATCACCACCTACGCCCTGTGCGGCTTCGCCAACTTCGCCAGCGTCGGCATTCAGGTCGGCGGAATCGCCAGCATCGTCCCCGAGCGGCGGGGCGACCTCGCCAAGCTGGGTATGCTCGCCATGGTCGGCGGCGCACTGGCCACCCTCATGGCCGCAGCCATGGTCGGAATCGTCGTCTGACTCGCAACCGCAACTACCTGCCGAGACCGCGTCCCGACAGCGCCCGGGCAATCGTCGCGTTCTGCATCGGCGCCGCGCCGGGTTCGCCCGGGCTCGTCCCCACGATCTGCGCCGTAAGAATCTTCCGCCCCTCCACCGCCGGCTTGCCAATGATCACCGCAAGCTTGTTCACCTCGCTGTGCTTCAACGCCAGCTTCTCCTCGAGTTCGGCGATCTGACTTTCCAGATCGTGATACTCCGCCAGGGTCGCCGAGTACAACTGTTCACCTTCCGCCAGCCATTCCTGAATCGATTTCGACACGGGCATCCTCCAGAATTGATTCGTTCGCCCCACCGGAATAATCGGGTAAACCCCTCCCCAAGCAAAGTCAAAACTCCCACGCCGACCCAACTTTGTCCACTGCCAACGCCCCCCGCCGCACGAACCTATAACAACCAGATCGCCCACGACCCGCGCCAACGTCTGATAACTCACCCGCCCCTTCGCCCCCCACCCCACATCCTGTCTCCAAGCGGGGGGTCGCTTGTCGGGCGTACGCTGTTTATCATTTCCGCGCGTCTTCGTTTCCCAACCCTTGGAGGAATCTTCGTGAGCCCCACTTACTTCGCCTGTGTCGCCATCCTCGCACTCGCCGTCTCGGCCGTCGTCTTCGCAGCCGAACCCGCCGCCACCCAACCCGCGCCCGACGCCAACTCCCGCACCACCGCCTCCGGCCTGCAGATCATCACCGTCAAAGTCTCCTCCGACGAAGAGTCCGGCGCCCGCAAGGGTGACACAGTCTGGGTCCACTACACCGGCCGCCTCCAAGACGGCAAAAAGTTCGACTCCTCCCTCGACCGCGGCCAGCCGATCGAATTCGTCCTCGGCACCGGCCAGGTCATCAAGGGCTGGGATGAAGGCATCGCCGGAATGAAGGTCGGCGAAAAACGAAAACTCATCATTCCCCCAGCAATCGGCTACGGCACCCGCGGCGCCGGCGGCGTCATCCCCCCCGACGCAACCCTCACCTTCGACGTCGAGCTCGTCGGCGTCCGCCGTCCCTAACTCACCACCCCATGTCCCGTTTCACCCTCAGCCGCCGCGCCTTCCTCGCCGCCTCGGCCTCCGCCGCAGGCACGGCCATCGGCGCAGGCTACTACACGACCCTCGTCGAGCCCTTTTGGCTTGACGTCCACACCGAAACCCACAACCTCACCTCCTGGCCCACCGGCCTGGACAATCTCCGCATCGCCCACCTCACCGACCTCCACCTCGACGCCCGCACCCCCCGCGACTACCTCCGCGAACTCTCTCGCAGGGTCCGCGAAGAAATCAAACCCGACCTCGTCGCCTACACCGGCGACCTCACCACCCACGACGCCGACCACCTCGCCGAAGGTGCCGACTGGCTGGCGAGTTTCAACCTCCCGACGTTCGTCTGTCTGGGCAACCACGACTACGACCCCGCCACGTCAGTCCGCCCTTTTCGCCCGATGTCATTGGCTGAGGACCTCGAACGTCTCCTGCGAAATACGTCCGTCCGGGTCCTGCGAAATTCTGCGGTGCCCCTGAATCTGACGCCTACCCCATCCGCCGCCACCACCGCTCCCTCGACATCCCCCTCTCCCGCGCCTCCCACCGAACTCTGGATCGCCGGCGTCGAAGACTTCTACACCGGCCTCTGCGACGGCAACGCAGCCGTTGCCTCCGTTCCTCCCGGAAGTCCACGCCTCATGCTCTGCCACAACCCCGACGCCTGGCGACTCGTCGACGACGCAGCCGACGGCGGTTTGGTGCTCTCCGGCCACACACACGGCGGCCAGATTCGCCTTCCGTTTTTCGGCCCGATCCTCGTGCCCGTCCAAGATCGCGACAAAGTCGCCGGGCTAGTGCAGTTGACCCGCAGCAAAATGTACGTCTCCCGTGGCGTCGGATACCTGCTGCGTGCCCGCTTTAACTGCCGCCCAGAGCTGGCCGTCCACAGGATCTTGGTTCGCCCGACAATCTCCCCGACCTAGCCATCCGCCCACTTCCCGCCCCCCCCAAGGTGACAACTCGCCCCCCATCCGCCACAATGCCTCCGCCATGGCCCAAGGCGTCGTACAACGTCAGATCTCCCTCCCCACGAGCAAAGCCGTCGAGATCGCCTACAAGTCGATCCGACAGCGACTCTCCCGTTCCCTCGTCGTCACAAGCGGCATCGTCCTGGCCCTGGCGTTTCTAATGTCGATCCTCGTCTCCGAAGCCGTCATCGGCAGCATCCGCCAGTGGGTCGCCGAGTCGTCCAAGAGCCCACAGTTCATCGAGCTCCGACAAAAACAGGCCGACGTCGAAACCCAGCTCGCCGACCGCGCAGCCAAGCTCAAGGCCATCGCCGCCGGCGTCGCCGACCTACCCGTCGATCCCAAAGCCTTCGAGTCCGCGACAGGCTCCCCCCTCGACAAGCTCCGAAAAACTCTCGGCGGCTTTCCCATCTCCAACGACGACATGACCCGCGTCGCCGCTACCGACCCCGTCGCCCTCCGCGCCTGGACCGACACCGTCCGCCAATCCCTCGCCATCCGCGAAACCCTCACCGTCCCCCAACGCATCGAAGCCCAAATGAAAGCCTCCGGCGTCCCCTCCACACCGTTAGAAATCGAAAACAACAAAATCCAGAAACGCTGGCTCGTCGGTCTGGCCCTGCTCGTCGCGTTCGTCGGCATTCTCAACGCCATGCTCATGAGCGTCACCGAGCGCTTCCGCGAAATCGGCACGATGAAGTGCCTCGGCGCACTCGACTCGTTCATCATCAAGCTCTTCCTGATCGAATCTCTCTTCCAGGGGATCACCGGCACGATCATCGGCGTCTGCCTCGGCCTCGGCCTGTCGCTGGCGGCGTCCTACGCGTCATACGGAAGCTACACGTTCGTCAACCTCCCCTGGGGCGACCTCGCCGTCTACTTCGGAATCTGCTTCGTCGTCGGCATGGGCTTGACCGTCGCCGGGGCCGTCTACCCCGCCTGGCAAGCCGCACGCATGCAACCCATCGAAGCCATGCGCTCCGACAACTAACCGCCCATCAACCACACCCACCAACCCCCACCCATGACCACACCCCCAACCATACCCCCGACCACACCTCCCGCCGCCACCGCCCGTCCCACCTCGCTCACCGAGTACACCGTCCGCACGATCGACGTCAAGCGCGAGTACCGCATGGGCACCGAGGTCGTCAAAGCCCTCAAGGGCGTCACCCTCTCGATCAACCGCGGCGAATACATCTCGATCATGGGCCCCTCCGGCTCGGGCAAGTCCACCCTCTTCAACATGATCGGCGGCCTGGACAAGCCCTCCGAGGGCAAGGTCTACATCGACGAGGTCGACATCGCCCAGTTGGACAGCTACGAGCTCGCATGGATGCGCTGCCGGAAAATCGGCTACATCTTCCAGACCTTCAACCTCATCCCCGTCATGACCGCACTCGAAAACGTCATGCTCCCCATGGTCTTCGCCGGCCTCAACACAGCCGACGCCCAGGACAAAGCCCGCGACATCCTCACCCGCGTCGAACTCGGCCATCGCCTGAAAAACAAACCCTCCGAAATGTCCGGCGGCCAGCAACAGCGCGTCGCCATCGCCCGAGCCTTCGCCAACGACCCCGCCATCATCCTCGCCGACGAGCCCACCGGTAACCTCGACCTCAACACCGGCACGCTCATCATCAAGCTCCTGCGCGACCTCAACCGCGAAAAGGGCGTCACCATCATCTCCGCCACCCACGACCACAAGATGCTCGCCGTCTCCGACCGCATCATCTGGATCCGCGACGGCCGCTGCGACAAAATCCAAAACCGCGAAGACCTAAAAATCGAAGTCGGCACCATCGAAGGCGCCGGCGACGAAGACGCCCACTAACCCCTCGTTCATCAGAAGGCGAGGTGCCCATGA
>Ga0105048_10019487_pt1 | contig 10398 bp, 5 predicted proteins | sample MAT05_FD_78382 | JGI IMG/M metagenome (GOLD analysis project Ga0105048, IMG submission 78382) | Freshwater microbial communities from Lake Fryxell liftoff mats and glacier meltwater in Antarctica - MAT-05 | ecosystem: Environmental > Aquatic > Freshwater > Ice > Liftoff microbial mat | place...
CCGGGGGAACCGTTACGCGTCAATTGGAAAGCTGGCCGTTAGCTGTTTGGTTTCCGGTGGGCCGAGGTGAAATCCTAGTAACCACGCTTAGCCCCCGTGCTTGGATTAAACCCAGATTTATACCACCAGATATGCCCGAGGAAAAACGCACCGCGTACGAATTAAGTCCTTGGGCGTTCGAACTTGGACCGCAATTCTTCCAGTCTCGATCAGACAGTCGCCTAACGAACTCTTTGAAAGACTCGGACTATCCGTTGCGTCAAATAGGAAACCCCGTGGTTTCAAAAACGATCGTGAGCTGGGCACTAGGGAGCTTCGTTGTCGCACTATGCGGACTAGGAATCTACCAAATGCGAATAGGTGGCGCGGTTCGCCTGGGATGGATGGCACCTTTGATTTCAGTTCTTGGTTGTATTCCTTTAGTGTTTGCATCGCTTTGGATTCGCAGTGAGATTCCGGAAACATGGGGGCAATTGCAAATCATCGACGTTTCATCAGATGGTTCGAACGCCGTCATACGAGAGGCCTCGGCGATGTACTTGACTGACACGACCAATATGCATTTGTCTTCAAACCTTGAGTCAAGGGTTGAACCCATCTCGAAACAGGATGTCGGCGTTCGTCGCTGGGAATGGAAAGATCTACAGCAATGGAGTTGGCGAAACGACAATTGGCCTGCAGGACTTTGGCGTGCCAACGATCAGGTCTCGCAGGCAACCAAGGAATTGATTGTAAAAGGGAGTTTCGATGAGAATGGACTTGTTCTTGAAACTCCTATTGGGCTGAGTTCACCGTTACAAGATCCATTGGTAAGTTTTTCGCAAGGGAGCCAATTGCTATCTAGGGCGAAAGGAGAGCGGCTTTGGGTTGCAGATTCGTCGCAAGTTGCAGCGGGGGAGCGATGGATTTCGGGCACATTGATTTCGGACGAACAAATGCGACGTGCAGAAATTTATCGTTCGATGTTTGAGTCGAACGTAGGGACCGAGGCTCGTACAAAGCGAGTTCTATACGGCTTCACGGATTTGTGGCAAGGTGGACCAACATGGGATCGTCAGTTAGTTCGACGCGGCACAGCTTTGGTGTCGCTTCCGATCCGTTTGCAACGACCCATTGCTGGCTCCAAGATTCATATTCCCTACAGCCTTATGACTGCCGAAGCATTACACGAAAAGACGCGGCTAACGACAGCATTTAACCAGAAGACTGGTCGATGGAAGCAGGATGCGACGATTGGTACAGTGGCTCAAGTCCGTTACCGTTTGCCACCTGAGGTACTTCCGCTCCAGGCTTCTTCCATTGCGATTGAAGTCATGGCGAATGCTCCGCAACGTAGACTCGTACTGTCAAAAGTTAACGATGGAAAAGTTTCTGAGATCGCAAATATTGAAAGCCCTTCCATCCCTTGGAGTAAGACGCTGACCGCGACTAAGGATATGCCTGATCCGAATCTCGGATTCATTGATCTCCAAATCGAGGTGACTTCCCGATTGGGTGCCAACGCGGAATTCGAACAGGTTGTAAATTGGGGAATTGAATACGTACGGGTGCATGTTAACGGCATCGTTCTTTCAAATGCAATCGATCCTTGATCGATGATTATCCTTCTAGTTGGAATGTATGCATGACTTCATCATCTGAACCGGTTGTCGAAACAAAAAACCTTACAAAGCGATATGGCGATTTTGTCGCTTTAGATGGGCTGTCGATTCATGTTCACAGGGGTGAAATACTAGGTTTCATTGGGCCGAACGGAGCAGGGAAAACAACAACCATCAAAATCTTGGTTGGGTTATCCCGTCCGACATCAGGTTCGGCTCGCATCGCAGGGGTCGATTGCTCAGCGGACGGCAAACGAATCAAGCGATTGGTTGGCTATATGCCCGATAGATTTGGCTCGTATGACAATATGCGTGTTCGAGAGTATCTCGACTTTTTTGGGGCTGTTTTTGGAATTCCATTGTCCAAGCGAAAACGCCGAGTGGAGGAAGTGCTCGATATTACCGACGCGACCTACATGCAAGATAAGTTTGTCGAAAGCCTTAGCCACGGGATGCAACAACGAGTCGGAATTGCAAGAACACTGCTACACGATCCTGAAGTCCTGATTTTGGATGAGCCCGCGAATGGATTGGATCCGAAAGCACGGATTGAAATGCGGGAAATCTTGCTTCGTCTAGCGGACCAAGGGAAGACTTTGATCGTGACTAGCCATATTCTTCCTGAGTTGGCTCGGATTTGCAGCACCGTCGCAATCGTCACGGGGGGCAAGTTATGTGCATTTGGCAAGTTGGACGATGTGATGAAAAGCATCTGTCCTCGCCGTAGTTATGAAATTCAAGTTTCAGACACTACAGACTTTGCCGCTGCAGAACGTTCGATTGCGGATTTACTTCTAGAGGATGAACCGATCGAAGCAAGCCAAGCCGAACATCTATTCCGTTTTCCAACATCAAGAACCGAAGCCGAGCTTTCAGAAGTGCTGAAACGGCTGATCATAGGAGGGGTAGCAATCGCGCAGTTTCGCGAAGTCGCAAGCGATTTAGAAGACGCTTTCTTGACGATCGCTCAATCCAAGGTATCGGTATGAGCGATGCCTTAGTGTGGAAAAATCCGGTCCTGGGACGAGAGCTGCTCGACCGACTTCGGTCACCCAAAACGGTCCTCACAATTCTGGCGATTGCGATCGGGACGTGTTTATTGGTTCAGCTGCGTTGGCCAAGCGATTCGCGTTTGGATGTCGTTAGCCAGAGTTCGATGGAAGTCTTCAGGCCGCTCGCGTATGTGCTAACTCTGGCGGTCATGTTTCTGGTTCCAGCATTTCCCGCGACTTCGTTGGTGAACGAGCGTCGCAAAGGGACACTGGCATTGCTTCTCAATTCACCGTTAGGACCTTGGCAAATTTATCTCGGGAAGTGGTTGAGCAACGTAATACTGGCGATGATCATGATTTCGGCCAGTCTGCCTGCTTTATCAGCTTGCTATGCAATGGGTGGAATCACGTTTCGAAGCCATATCGGACCATTACTGATGGTTCTCTTGGCGATGGCGATTCAGTATTCGGCCGTTGGGCTTTGGGTTAGCGTTCGATCGCACTCCACCGATGCAAGCCTTCGCTGGACCTATGTTGTAGTATTGATCTTGTCGGTACTATCGGTCGGCCCCTTAGCCTTGGTAGGCAATCTCAGTGGCAGCATGGGTTGGATTGCAAACGCTTGTACGGCATTGTCGCCGCTGGCGGCATTGCAGGAGATTACCCAATCCCAGGCTCAGGTAGCCGAATTGGGGCTATCGCGGGGATGGCTGGACTTTCTAGTCGCGACCGCACTGGTAACGACAATCTTCGGAATTCTTACGATGTTAAAGCTAGATCCGATCTTATTGGATCGGGTTAAGCCAATGGGCAAGGTAGCGCCCAAAGGAACCGCGTATTCGATTCTGCGGCGCATCGCATTTTTAATCGATCCCAATCAACGGAAGGCTGGGATACCGCTTTGGATCAATCCTGTGATGGTCAAGGAGTTTCGGACTCGGAAGTTTGGTCGACTTCATTGGCTACTTCGAATCGTTGCGTGCTGCATCATCGTATCGCTTGCGTTAACGGTCGTGTCGGCAACAGGCACGGTCAGCTGGGGCGTTCAAAGAATTGCTGCCGCGATGGTCTTGTTACAAGTCGGCATGTTGATGTTGCTAGGCCCAAGTCTCGGTGCTAGTTTGATTGCGGGTGAGGTTGAAAGTGGAGGATGGCAAATTTTGCGCACGACACCGATTGGTCCCTTCCGAATTCTTACTGGAAAACTGATGAGCGTGGTTTGGACCATGCTCATTTTGTTGCTTGCCACACTGCCGGGATATGTTGTTATGGGATACATCGTTCCGGTCATGGTCGGTCAGGTAAATAACGTACTTATCTCGTTGCTGTTCGTCGCATTGTTTGTGATTTCGACAAGCGCTTGTGTGAGTGGGTTCGCTCGTAGCGCAGCGGTCGCAACCATCACAAGCTATACGATTTTGATCGTTTTTTTTGCAGGGACACTCATGATATGGCTAGCTCGGGGCAAGCCATTTGGGCCCATCTTCGTTGAGAGAGTATTGTTGCTCAACCCAGCCGCAGCAGCCCTTGCGGAGATCCAAGCTCCCGGTTTTGAAAACTATCAATTGACCCCTTGGAGCTGGTGGGTTAGCGGTACGATCTCAGGTCTTTGTTTGCTGATACTCACGATTCGAACTTGGCTCCTTACACGGCCGGATTAGACCTATGCGAAGTCAACCCGTTGTCTTTTGTCGAACTGTCACGATCGAATCGCGTGTTTCAATGCAATGCGTATTGATTTGGCTTGTGCTTGGAGCCGCAGGATTCGTGCAGGAACCTATTGAATTGGAACATGCTTGGGAAGCGGATCCCCGTTTAGTTGTTCGCTGGGTTACAGAAACTCCATTGCGTAAGCCCGTCTTGAAACTAGAAGATTTCGATTCTACTGTAGTTGCGAAACGCTTTGAAGCAGCCAGGACGGCACTGGAACTATCGTCGCAGCAGATGGACAGAGCTTCGGATGTGCTCGATAAAATCTTGTCAGCCCTGGAGCGTGGTGAAGGCAACCTTCGTACTCGGCAAGTGCTGGTATCGGCCGCTGCTGCAATGATCGACGCGGAGAACGCGCATCGATTATGGCCACTTGCGGAAAAAGATGCGGAGTCGCGTGCATCCATCGAAGATGCGTTGATCCGCATAAAATCCCCCCATGGCTTGGAACACTGGCGATCGGTGATTGAATCCAGGGATGCGAATCCGAGCGAAGTGGCGCGTGCAATCGATGGGCTGGCTGTTTGTGGACAAGCTACCGATTGTGAACTCCTGCGAGCGTACGTAAAAAAACAAAGAGGCAGTCCAGCATTGATGGTGCATGCTGCGAAAGCGATAGGACGGCTTTCGAAAGGCGGCCAACTTGATCTTGCCAAGATGCTAATTGAATCCAAGTACGAACAACGCTTCTATCTTGCCGCACTTGTCCTAGTACAACACCAAGGGGACGATGTTGCTTCGGTGCTGCGTACCATCGTGAAGGAAGGAAACGGCGCCGCCAAACAAGTTGCTTTCGAAAGTTTGACCAAAATCGATCGTACCGCAGCCAGGGAATTGGCGTCGCAATTGGTATCAGACGTCGACAGTCCAGTTCGGCAAACCGTCGTTACCTTTTTAGCAAGCTTTGAAGACCGTGCCAGCTTTTTGCTAATGGCTGGCCGCTTCGCAGACGAGATCCCGTTCATTCGGCGACAAGTTCGAAAGGAGTTATTTCGACGTTCACAAGAACCTCCAATGCGAAAGTTAGTAGACAAGATCATTTCGCAAGCCATCGCTGCTCCGCAATATGAAGCGACCGAGCAAGCGGTTATTCTAATAGTTGAGTTGTCCGACATGTCGCGTGAAGGGGACTTACTTTCCCTGTTAGAGCATTCGAAGCCCGAAGTAAACATTAGAGCAGCATGGGCTTTAAGCATCCTAGCCAGGGAAGAAAAGACGCTTCAAGCGATGATGCTTCACGCTCAGTCGTGGACCGACAAAGTCACGTCGCCTACATCGCCGATTCAACGACTTGAAGTGGACGAACAACGGATTGCGTTTTTGCTTGAAGCATTCGGAGACCGTCAGTTTCAAGATGCAGAGTCGCTGCTTCGGCTTTACATTCCGAAGGCCGATGGAGTAAAACGCTTGCCAAGCCGAACGCGGCTGTCTGGAATTTGGGCGATCGGCAAACTCTACGCGAATCGACCAGACGTAGAACTGAGAAAGCAATTCGAAGATCGAGTCAACGATATGGCACGTATCGATGGTGAACTTCTTGAAGTTCGTTTTGTTTCCGCCATTGCACTTGGCAGAATGGGAGACAAGGCGGCGGCAGAAACGCTATCGAAATATCTCGGGGAGTCCGGGAACACGCTGCACGAAGCTTCCAGTTGGGCACTTAAGCAGTTTACGGCACTATGACATCCTTGGAGCAAATTGTCACTCGATCGCCTGCGAAAAGGATCGCTGAGATTCCTGTCCCGGTTTTGGACGCGTTAGGCAGTGGACTTATCCCAACGAAAAACTTGGTTGAATGGTTGGCTGTCGATCGGCAACGACTTTTGGAGACAATAAGCCAGCAGCTGGGCTTTGAGAAAGCGTATCAGGACTGCGACATATGGACCGAAGAACTGATTCAACTTTCCGCTTTGAAGCATTCGATGGCAGTCGGTAAATTTCTGTCTCAGGTCTGCAAAGTAGGCGACGAACTATGGAAAAAACTGGCTTCTCATGAAAGCGATGTGGTTCGGGAATGGTCCGCAATCATGATTGGGTTGGACGAACAATTATCGTTCGCGAAAAAACTTGCTTGGATAAAGCCTCTTGCGGATGATGCACACTCTGGCTTACGTGAAATTGCTTGGCTAGCACTGAGACCCGATGTTGCTGGCGATCCTGAAGGATCGATTCGACGCTTGGTACCTTGGACGGGAAGCCGCAACGAACGTTTACGCCGGTTTGCTTCGGAGATTACGCGTCCTCGTGGAGTATGGACAAATCATATCGCAGCTCTTAAGGCAAATCCAGAACTTGGGCTACCGATATTGGAACCACTATGCTCAGACGACTCGAAGTACGTCCGAGACTCGGTAGGAAATTGGCTCAATGACGCTAGTAAGTCGCAGCCTAACTGGGTTCGATCCGTAACGGAAACTTGGCTTGAAATCTCGCCAACGAAAAATACCGCTTCGATTGTGAAGCGAGCGTTGCGAACGATAGGCTGAACGCTACGTGATTTGTTCCCATTGCTTTGGTAATGAACTGAGAACCCGATTTCCTGACTTCGTGACGAGCACGTCATCCTCGATTCGAACACCAGCTATTCCAGGAAGGTAAATACCTGGTTCGACGGTTACAACCATGTCGGGCTCCAAAACACGATCTTGCCCCTTAGCTAAGCGAATCGTTTCGTGAATTTGCAGGCCAAAAGAATGGCCAAGAGAATGCGTGAAGCGTTTTCCGAATCCTGCTTGCTCAATGATCGTTCGCGCGACCGAATCAATGTCGCTCATCTTCGCGCCTGGTCGAATCGCTCGAATAGCCGCCTCTTGAGCATTCAAAACGGTCTGGTAGATCTTTTGAAACTTCGAATTTGTTTTCCCGGTCACGATGACTCGGGTCAAGTCACTCAAGTAAAGATTCTCTTTCGCACCCCAATCGATCAAAACAAAGGGGGCATCTTCAATACGTTGGCTCGAAGGGCGACCGTGTGGCAACGCAGCTCGTGCTCCGACACCCACGATGGTTTTGAAGGCACTACAACTTCCCCCTAACTTGCGGATCGAATACTCGAGTTCGTCCGCAATTGCTTTCTCAGTCATGCCGTCTGTCATCATGGCTTGCACCGACACGAACGCGCGTTCGGCTATGGAAATGGCGCGTTCGATTGACTCGATCTCGAATGGGTCTTTTCGTTCTCGCAGTCGTTCAACTATGCCACTGCAGGAACTCAACATCGCATTCTTGGCTTTATTCTTCAAAACCTCCCATTGTGCCAGGGTCATCGATTGCGATTCGACGCATACTGCGGAAACCTCTCGGGAATCGAGCCAGGTTGCACTTGCCTCGATCATAGAAGTTGTTGCACTGCGAATAAAGACCGGCAGGTCCGGACATTCCTGCTCAAGTTGCTCTTCATACCGAGCATCGCTAAGGATGGAAACAGTGCCATCCTCCGCGAATAGAAACGCATCTTCACCTGTGAAGCCGGTTAGGTACGTCACATTATGGTTGGAAGTGACCAGCAAGTTCGGCAATTTGTGTTCGCGCAACTGCCTAAACATGCGATCGCATCGCTTAGAATAATCGGGTTGAATGCTCATGTTACTTGACAACAAAGTTAACCATACGACCAGGAACGACGATTGCCTTTACGATTTGCTTGCCGTCAAGCAGCTCATGGATCTTTTCATGATTGCGTGCGGCTTGTTCTAAGTCCTGCGCATTGCAGTCCGCAGCCACAACGACCTTGGCTTTGAGTTTGCCATTGATTTGAAGCGGTACCTCCACTTCGCTTAGACGAGTCATACTCTCATCAAATTGCGGCCACGGGTGATAAGCCAAGGTTGAATTGTGTCCAAGTGCTTGCCACAATTCCTCAGCCATATGCGGAGCAAAAGGGGACAACAACAACAACAGCGTTTCCATAGCTTGCTTCGGCCGAACTGGTTCTTTCGTAAAGAAGTTCACGAACTCCATCATTCTAGCGATCGCAGTATTGAAACTAAGTGCTTCTATGTCGCGAGTTACAGCCATGATCGTGGTATGAATGACTCGATTTTGTTCAGCGGTTGGATCGACAACTTGAATCGTGTCTACGATCTTGATTTCTTCGGCGTGGGTGTCGATCATCAATCGCCAGACGCGGTCCAGAAAATTTCGGACTCCATTGACGCCTGTAGTGCTCCAAGGTTTCGTTGCCTCGAGCGGCCCCATGAACATTTCATAAAGACGCAGCGAATCAGCACCGTACTCGCGTACAACGGTATCGGGATTAATCACGTTACCTCGCGACTTGGACATCTTATGAGCACGGCTATCAATCCGAATCGAGGGATCGGCAGTCAGCACAAACTGATCTCCTGACTTCGTAACCTCCGAATCGGAAACCATTGCATAGGTCAGAGGTTGCTTTGTCTTGCAATGGATGTAGCCCACTTCGCCTTTCTCAGCAAGTGCTGCGCTTACCCACAGCCCATCTTCGGATTTGAAGCCGGTGAATTCCACTTCCCCAAGAATCATCCCTTGATTAACTAGTTTTTGGAACGGTTCGCATTGCGAGACATGCCCTCGGTCGAACAAAACCTTATGCCAAAACCTAGCATACAGCAAATGCAAAACGGCATGCTCTGCTCCACCCACATACAGGTCGACCGGCATCCAAGCTTTTTCCTTGGCAGGGTCGATCATCACCTGATCGTTCTTCGGATCGATAAAACGCAGATAATACCAACATGAACCTGCCCATTGAGGCATCGTGTTGGTTTCACGTCGGTAACGCTTTCCTTCGACCATAACAAACAACCAGCTATCATCTGCTTTTGCCAACGGCGGCTCGGGACGTCCGTGCGGTTTGTAGTCCTCTAGCTGCGGCAGATCAACCGGAAGGTCCTTGACATCGACGGCTCGAATGGCGCCGGTTGGCTTACCTTCTTGATCCACTTCGTGGAGGATGGGAAACGGTTCCCCCCAAAAGCGTTGCCGACTGAACAGCCAATCTCGCAGTTTATAATTGACCGCAGGGCGTGCCTGTCCGCGACTTTCAAGCATCGACGTTATCTTGCCATTGGCTTCCTCGGTCCCAAGCCCATTGAGCATTTCGCTGTTGATAGCCAATCCAGAGCCCGTGTAGCATTTCTTGCCCAACAAGTATTGGTCACGTTCGGATTCCTGCGCCGAGGGCTCGACCACACATACGATGGGCAAGGAGTATTGGACAGCGAACTCGAAGTCTCGGTCGTCGTGTGCGGGCACGGCCATAATGGCTCCGGTCCCGTATCCGATCAGCACATAGTCCGCGATCCAAATAGGAATCTTGTTTTGATTTACTGGATTAATTGCATAGGAACCAGTGAAGACGCCAGACTTTTTCTTGTCGCCCTCCGTTCTGTCTCGATCGCTCTTAAAGGAAGCCGCTTGGCAATATTTAGTAACTTCGCTGGACTGTTCCGCAGTCGTCAGGGATTTAACAAGTGGATGCTCCGGAGCGATCACCATGTACGTTGCACCGTACAGTGTATCGGGACGAGTCGTGTAGACTCGAAGCACGTTGCTATCGGGGGTATCCTTAAAGACGCGGCTTTCAGAGCTACTTTGGTTTGCATCCGCAGTCGACGCTTCTGCAATGCGGAAGTCTACTTCTGCGCCCGTGCTTCGGCCTATCCAATCGGCTTGAAGCTTTTTGATACCAGGAGACCAATCCAGCCCATCTAAATCATTGAGGAGCCGATCGCCATAAGAAGTAATCTTCAGCATCCATTGTCGCAAGGGCATTCGTTGAACGGGATGGTTGCCTCGTTCGCTTTTCCCGTCGATCACTTCTTCATTAGCAAGGACTGTTCCTAGACCTGGGCACCAGTTGACCAATGCTTCACCGACATAGGCGAGTCGATGCTGGTCTCGATAAGCTGCGACCGATCGTTCGTCTTTGGAAAGGATATCGGGTGGAATAGGAAGTTCGGCGATCGGCCGACCTCGCTGCTGCTGGGCGTCGAACCAAGTATCAAACAGGACCAAGAAGATCCATTGAGTCCAGCGAAAGTACTCGCGATCGGTTGTGGACAAGCAGCGATCCCAGTCATACGAAAAGCCAAGCATCTTGAGCTGGCGAGTAA
>Ga0105048_10019490_pt1 | contig 10397 bp, 8 predicted proteins | sample MAT05_FD_78382 | JGI IMG/M metagenome (GOLD analysis project Ga0105048, IMG submission 78382) | Freshwater microbial communities from Lake Fryxell liftoff mats and glacier meltwater in Antarctica - MAT-05 | ecosystem: Environmental > Aquatic > Freshwater > Ice > Liftoff microbial mat | place...
GCCCCGCCCCGCCTCTTCCTTCTTCCCGAGGCGGTGCCGCAGGCTCGCGCCGATGAAATCGCGGAATAGGGGGTGGGCCGCGGTCGGCTTCGACTGGAACTCGGGGTGGCACTGGACGGCGACGAACCACGGGTGCGACGGCAACTCGATGGCCTCGACGAGCGACCCGTCGGGGCTGGTGCCCGAGAAGCGCAGGCCGGCGGCGGCGAGGCGGTCGCGGTAGGCGTTGTTCACCTCGTAGCGGTGGCGGTGCCGTTCGCTCACCACGTCCTTCCCGTAGGCGGCGTGCGCCCGGCTGCCGGGGGCCAGGTGGCACGGGTACGCCCCGAGCCGTTGGGTGCCGCCCACGTAGGTCAGGTTTTCCTGCTCGCTCATCAGGCACACGACCGGGTGGGGCGACGCCCGGTCGAACTCGGTGCTGTTCGCGCCGTCCAGCCCGACGACGTTACGGGCGAACTCGATGGTCGCGCACTGGAGGCCGAGGCAGATGCCGAAGAACGGCAGGCCGTGTTCGCGGGCGAACCGGATCGCCTCGATCTTCCCCTCGATCCCGCGGCTGTCGAACCCGCCCGGGACGAGCAGGCCGTCCACCCCGGCGAGCGCCTTCGCGGCCCCCTCGACGCCGAGCTTCTCGGAGTCGAACCGCTGCACCTTGATCTTGCTCTGGTGGGCGATGCCGGCGTGGTCGAGCGCCTCGTACACGCTCTTGTAGGCGTCGCGGTGCTTGACGTACTTGCCGACGAACCCGACCGTGACCTCGTGGGCCGGGTGCCGCATCCGGTCGAGCATCAGCCGCCAGTCGTCGATCGCGAGCGGCTGGGTGAGCGGGAGGCCGAGCTTGGCCGCGATCAGCTCGTCCACCTTCTTGTCGGCGAACCCGAGCGGCACTTCGTAGATGCTGAACTCCTTGTCCTTCTCCTCGATCACCGCCCGCCGCTCGACGTTGCAGAACAGGGCGATCTTCTCGCAGTCGGTTTCCGGAATCTCCTTCTCGGTCCGGCAGATGAGGACGTCGGGCTGGATGCCGATCTTGCGTAGCTCCATGACGCTGTGCTGCGTCGGCTTGGTCTTCAACTCCCCGGCGGCCTTGAGGTACGGGACGAGGGTGAGGTGGACGAAGAGGCAGTTGTGCTTGCCCACGTCGAGGGCGAACTGGCGGATCGCCTCGAAGTACGGCATCCCCTCGATGTCGCCGACCGTCCCGCCGATCTCGGTGATGACCACGTCCACGCCGGGGGCGACGAGCTTGTTGATGCAGTTCTTGATCTCGTTCGTGACGTGCGGGATGACCTGGACGGTCTTCCCCTTGTACTTCCCCTGCCGCTCCTTCTCGATGACCGACAGGTAGATTTTCCCGGTCGTGTAGTTGCAGTCGCGGTTGAGCGGGGCGTGGGTGAAGCGCTCGTAGTGGCCGAGGTCGAGGTCGGTCTCGGCCCCGTCGTCGAGGACGTACACCTCGCCGTGCTGGTACGGCGACATCGTGCCCGGATCGACGTTCAGGTACGGGTCGAGTTTCTGCATCCGGACCTGGAACCCCCTCCGCTCCAAGAGCATGCCGATCGACGCCGAGGTCAGCCCCTTGCCGAGCGAACTGACCACGCCGCCGGTCACGAAAATATGCTTCGCCATGCGAGACGACCCTGGGGCGCGCCGGTGGGGGGGCGAACGTGGCAAAAAATGAGGGCAGGCTTCGCGCCTGCCCGTCGGGTCGGCGCGGGCCACGCTGCCCGGCGGTCCCGCGTTCACCCCACCACTATACCGCATCCCGCGGCGCGGTCCACTGACCGCCCGCCGACAGTCCGGGCGACCCGCCGTCACGCCGCCCGGCGCGACTCCCCCGTCCGGTACGCCCGGACGAAGGCGGCGTAGTCGGCCGGGGTATCGACCCCGCGGTGGGCGTGGGCCACCCGCCCGACTTGGATCGTGCCGCCGGTGCCGAGGACGCGGAGTTGTTCGAGCTGTTCCGATTGCTCCAGCGGGTGCGGCGGGGCGGCCGCGACCCGCGCCAGGAACGCCCGCCGGTAGGCGTACAGCCCGAGGTGTTGGAAGAACCGGGCGGGCGACGCGGCGAAGTCCGGCTCGCCGTCGCGGACCACGGGGATCGGCGACCGGGAGAAGTAGAGCGCCCGCCCGCGGTCGTCGCACACGACCTTGACCACGTTCGGGCTGAGGTAGGTGTCGCGGTCGGCGATCGGGACGGCGAGGGTCGCCATGTCCGAGCCGGGGTCGCGGGCGAGCAGGGCGGCGAGCAGGTCGATCGCGGCCGGGTCGATCTGCGGCTCGTCCCCCTGGAGGTTCACGACCACGTCGGCGGTCAACCCGGCCGCGACCTCGGCGACGCGGTCGGTGCCGGACGGGTGGTCGGCCCGGGTCATGACGACCCGCCCGCCGAACGACTCGACCGCGGCCCGGATACGAACGTCGTCGGTGGCGACGATCACCTCGGCGGCGCACGCGGCGGCGCACGCCCGCTCGTAGACGTGTTCGATCAGGTACTTGCCCGTCTCGCGCAACAGCGGCTTGCCGGGCAGGCGCGACGACGCGAACCGGGCGGGGATGACGACGGCGACGCGCATGAACCGACCTCCGTGTCGGGAATCGCGGGCGGGAGTGAGGCGGGATTAGAGCCGGAAGGCGCGGCGACGGGCAAGCCGAACCGCACTCGGCGCGTCATCGCGGCTTGGTCGGCGTCCCGGCGAGGAAGCCGGTGACGCGCTGGCGGAGTTTGCGGTGGGCGTGGGTCGAACCGCTGGCGAGGAGGAGGGCGTCGCGGACGTTCAGGCCCGGGTCGGGGAAGGGGAGGCGGGCGAGGGCGTCGTCGAGGCTGCCGACGAGCAGGTAGCGGCTGTCCGGGGTGGCGGTGATGGTGATGCCCAGCCCGCGGACGGTTTCGTAATCCCGGTAGAACGCCCGGACATCGAGCTTCAATCGTGACAGAAGCATCCGGCGAGTCTGGGGGCCGTCCTTGAGCAAATTGAGCATCTTGTACAGGCGGGCGGCCCGGGGTGCGGTCAGCGTGCCGGGGGCGGCGACCGTCTTCTTCCTGCCCATGTCGCCTCCACACGTCCGCGGGTGGCAGCGGATGGACGTGATAGTACGGACGGGGCGGAGGAAGGCAAGCGCCCGCGCGGTCACGCGCCGCGGCCGAGCGCCTTGCGGAGTTTGTCCAGCGCCGTGGCCTGAACCTGACGGACGCGCTCCTTCGACAGCCCCATCGCCCGTCCGACGCGCTCCAGGGTCGGGTTGTCCGTCCCCTCGACGGAGCGGAAGCGGCGGGCGAGAATTAACTTCTCGCGGTCGGACAACAGCGGGTGGTCGTCGCGCAAGAACTCCTCGACGGCGAGACTGCCGGACGACGCGAGTTGGTCGCCCGACGGGCGGCGGCGCGGCTCGCCGTCCGGCAGGGCGTCGAGCGACGTGGCCCGCGACAGCCAGTCGGTCGCGTGCCGCTGCGACAGGCGCGACAGCGCGCGGATGAGGCAGGTATAGGCGTAGGTACTGAAGCGGATGTCGAGCCACGGGTTGAACGCGGCGACGGCCTGGATCAAGACGATGTGGCAGTCGCCGATCAAGTCGTCGGCCCGGTTCGAGACCGCCATGCACTTCCGCACCGCCCGGTAGATGAGCTTGCGGTTGCCGAGGACGACGCGGTCGCGGAGGGCGAGGTACGTTTCGCGCCACCGCGCCCGGTCGCCGCGGGTCCGGGCGGCGTGCAGCCGGTGGGCGGCGTAGTGCATCCGCCGGGCGTGGTCGCGGGTCACGTCGTCCGGCATGTAGCTCGTGTCGTAATCGGCGGCACCCGACCGGGCGGGCTTGTCGTCGTACTCCCGCACGGCGTCGGGCCGTTCGAACGACGGGTGGTGGACATAGCCGGGGGCCGTCTCAGTCCGGCCGACCCGTCCCGTCAGCACCGCGTTCTGGTCACACATCGCTGTCTCCCGGTAGTGAGGAGCCGTTCATCCATGTTGCGGGATAACCGTTTCGCCCCGTGCGCGCGTTTGGTCTTTGCCCGGAGCCTGCGACTAAGATGGTGGTGTCTCGATTCGGCCCGCGTGGTTGAAAACGTCCGAATCGTCCATTAATATCCGCCGATCCAAGTGCATCCGCAACAGGAAAATTGCTTGAAAGACGGCGCGGAAAGTAATAATTCGGCCGAATCGTCTTGATTACCACGGGTTGCGCCGAGAAGGATTTTCGTTCCCGAGATACGCGATTGCTGCGTGAAATGCCCGACATGTCATTCAGACGGCCGGATGCGGACGAGGTGCCGGAGGGCGAGCAGTATGTGAGTACCGCCCGGGCCGCCGCCGCGCTCGGCGTCAGCGTCACCACCGTCAAACGGTGGGTGGACGACGGCGTCATCCCCGCCCACCGGACGGTCGGCAAGCACCGGAAGTTACTCGTCTCGGACCTCCTCCGATTGGCGAAGGCTGGGCGACTGCCGCAGGCCGACCTCGGCCGACTCGCCCCGACAGCGACGCAGGGTCAATGCAACACGAGTCTCCTGTCGCGGCTGATGTTCGAGGCATGCCGGGACGGTGACAACGGCCGGGTGCGCGACTTGATCCACGGGGCGTACCAGGATGGAATGCCGCTGGAAACGCTCGCCGATCAGGTGATCTCGCCCGTCCTGCGGCAGATCGGGCACGAGTGGGCGGCGGGACGGGTCGAGGTGATGCACGAACACCGGGCCACGCAAGCGTGCGTGGCGGCGTTGTTCGGCCTAAAGAACGCCGCGCCGAACGACCCGCGACCGGGGCGGCCGGTGGCGGTCGGCGGGGCACCGGAACACGACCATTACCTGCTTCCCACGCTCCTCGCACAGCTCACACTATTCGACGCGGGATGGGACGCGATCGATCTCGGGCCGCACACGCCGGCGGCCGCGTTCCGCACCGCCCTCGACGAACTCCGCCCCCGTCTCGTCTGGGTGTCGGCGTCGCACGTGGCCGACCCGGAAGTGTTTTTGGCGGAGTACAACGCCTTCTACCGCGAGGCCGATGCCCGCGGGGTGGCCGTGGCGGTCGGCGGGCAGGGGTTGGTGGAAGGGTTGCGGGAGCGAATGGAGTACACGTCGTTCGGCGACGGGATGACGCACCTGGCCGCGTTCGCCCGCACCTTGCATCCCCGCCCGGCGCGGCCCCGCCGCGGCCGCCCCCCGGGAAGCGGCACGAAGCGGGACGGCGGGGGCGGCGCTACCGGACGAGCCGGGACCGCCGGCGGATGAATTCGTCCACGATCGTGCCGGCGAGGAGCGTCAGCCCGATCACCGCGGGGATCACGTCGCTTTTCAACCCGCGGAGGCTGACGAGGTTTTCCAGCACCGGCAACACCATCGCGCCGAGGACCATCCCGACCGCCGTGCCCTCGCCGCCCCGCAGGCTACACCCGCCGAGGACCGCCCCGAGGATCGCGTACAGTTCGAGGTACTGGCCGCTCCCGTCCGACTGGATTTGCGGCATGTCGAAGAACAGCAGCACGCCGGCGAGTGCCGCGCACGACGAGCAGATGACGTACACCCCGACCCGCTGCCGGTCGACGTTCACCCCGGCGTACTTCGCCGCGAGTTCGTTGTGCCCGATGGCGTACCAGTACCGGCCGTAAGCCGTCCGGTGCAGGAAGAAGCCGACCACGGTAGCCAGCACGAGTAGGAGGACGAACTGCGCCGGGAACTCCAGCACGCCGGCCGAGTCCTTGCCGACCAGGAGGTAGCGGAGTGTTTGCAGCGGGTCGGCGAACGACGAATGGGTTTCGATCACGTCCGTCCGGCGCACGACCCCGGCCATGAGCCGGGCGAGGCCGCGGTAGATGAACATGCCGCACAGCGTCACCAGGAACGGTTGCAGCTTGAGGCGGGTGATGAGCAATCCGTTCCCCAGCCCGACCGCGGCCCCGGCCAGGACGACGAGCGGGAACGCGAGGTACGGGTGGACGCCCTCCTTCATTAGCACCCCGAACAGCACGGCCGAGAAGCCGACGACCGCCCCGACCGACAGGTCGATACCGCCACTGATGATGACCAGCGCCGCCCCCAGGGTGACGACCCCGTAGCGGCCCTGGATGTTGGCGACATCGACGAGGTTGCCCTGGATGCGCTCTTGCGTCTTTGAGGCCGGTTCGTGCCCCGGGGCGGTTTCGACGTAGGTGCCGACCAGCCCCCCGTAGAGGCCGACGAGCAGCGCGACGACCCCGAGAATCCGCATCATGCCGTTACCCCCCCCGTCGCCAGCCGCATCACGGCTTCTTCGGTCAGTCGGTCGCGGGGCAGTTCGCCGGCCAGCCGCCCCTCGTGCATCACCGCCACCCGGTCGGACATGCCGAGCAATTCTTCCATGTCGCTCGTAATCATCCAGACGGCGACCCCGCGGCCGGCGAGTTCGTCCACCAGGGCGTAAATCTCCGCCTTCGCACCCACGTCCACCCCGCGGGTCGGCTCGTCGAGGATCAGCACCCGCGGCCCGCGGGCGAGCCACTTCCCGTACACGACCTTCTGCTGGTTCCCGCCCGACAGCAGCCCGACCGGCTGGGCCGCCGACGGCGTCTTCACCCGCAGTCGGTCGATCCAGGTGCGGTGCAACGCGGCCTCGGCCCCGCGGCGGACGCCCCACCACGACGCGAGGCGGTCGAGGTTCGGCAGGCTGAGGTTGAACCCGACACTCTCGGGGCCGACCAGCCCGTGCAGGCGGCGGTCTTCGGGTACGAGAAAGACCCCCGCGGCAATCGCGTCGGCGGGTCGCGCGACGCGGAGCGGGCGGCCGTCGAGGCGGAGGCTGCCGGCCACGATCGGGCGGACTCCGAACACCGCTTCCGACAGTTCGGTGCGGCCGGCCCCGACCAGCCCGGCCATGCCGAGGATTTCACCCGCCCGGACTTCGAGCGAGACGGGCGACTCCGGCCCGCCGCGGTAGCGGACGCCTTCGAGCGTGAGCACGGGTGCGCCGCCGACGCCGTGGCGGTGGACCTTCGGGTAGAACTGCTTCAGGTCGCGGCCGACCATCAGCCGGACGAGGTTGTCGTGCGTGACCTCCGCCCGCGCCAACTCGCCCGCGTTCCTGCCGTCGCGCAGGACCGTCACGCGGTCGGCGCAGCGCTTGACTTCGGCGAGGCGGTGCGAGATGTACAGCACCGACACCCCGGCCGCCTTCAACCCGCCGACGACCTCGTACAGCCGTTCGGTTTCCTTCTGCGTCAGGCTCGATGTCGGCTCGTCCATGATGAGGACGCGCAGGGTCGTGGCGAGCGCCCGGGCGATCTCGACGAGTTGCTTCTCGCCCGGCGGCAGCGACTCGACCCGCAGCGCCGCCCGGTCCGGGGGCAGCCCGACTCGCGCGAGCAGGTCGGCGGCGCGGGCCGTCATGGTCCGGCGGCGTAGTATCCGCAGCCCGCCGCCGGTCGTCGCCTCGCGGCCGAGGAACAGGTTGTCCGCGACCGTCAGGTTTTCGGCGAGGTTCAGTTCCTGGTGGATGAGGACGACCCCCGCGCGCGTCGAGGCGGCGGGGCCGTCGAAGTGGACCGGCACGCCGTCGAGTTCGACCGCCCCGCCGTCGGGCCGGTAGACGCCGGCGAGAATCTTCATCAGCGTGGACTTGCCGGCCCCGTTCTCGCCGACGACGGCGAGGACTTCTCCCGGGGCGAGGGTCAACGACACCCCGTCCAGGGCGACGACCCCGGGGAAGCGCTTGTCGATGCCGACCGCCCGGAGGCGCGGGTGTGACATGGGGGTGTCGTCGAACACGCCCACCCGTCGCGACGGGTGGGCTTTGGAATGCGATTACTTCCCGACCGAGGCCAGGTCGTCCTTGATCTTCTGCTGGAAGGCGAGCGCCGTCGGGAACTTGATGTGCAGCCCGTTGATGTCCTGGTCCTTGCCGCCGTCCTTGGTGATGACCTGGTACGGCAGCGACCCTTTGACCAGCTTCGAGTCGTCGCCGCGGGCGAGGGCGGCGAGGGCGGTGACGGAGGCGTACCCGTAGTTGAACGGGTCTTGCACGACCGTCCCCTCGACCTCGCCGGCGGCGATCGCCTTGAGCGTCTCGGGGTTCTCGTCGAACCCGACGATCTTGACCTTCCCGACGAGCGACCGGGCGCGGAGGGCTTCGAGGATCGCCGGCGGGTTGTAGGCGTACAGCCCGACGAAGCAGAGGTCGGGCACGCCGTCCACGCGGTTGAGTACGTCGCGGGCGTTGGTCACGGCCTTCTCCTTCTGCCCGTCGTCGGTCTTCGACTCGCCGTCCACGACGAAGTACTTGCCGTAGAACTTGCCGGCGATCTCGGGCCGCAGCGGGTGCTTGCCCGGCGTGCCGTTGACTCCGGGAGTGGCGAGTTCTTCGAGGACGCCGGCGGGCCGGGCCTGGCCGTTCGCCGAACTCGTGCTGCCGATGAACAGCGCGAGCGTCCCGCCGTTCGGCAGGCTCTTCTTGACCAACCGGCCGACCGCCCGCCCCGCCTCCTTGTTGTCCACGCCGACGTAGCAGCGGCGGCCCGAGTCCGGGGCGTCGTTGTCCATCGTTACGAGGGGGACTTTCTTGGCGACGAGGGCGAGGTCTTCGGTCTGCCCCTTCGGGTCGATGACGCTGACCACGATGCCGCTGACGCCCTGACTCACCCAGGCGTCGATGATCGGCTTCTGGACCTCGGCGGCCATCCGCTCCGGCTGGCGGAACAGGAGTTCGACATCGTTCTCCTGGGCGGCCTTCTTCGCCCCCGCCTCGCACAAGTCCCAGAACGGGTCGGTGCAGTTGGTGACGACGGCGATCTTCGGCTTGCCGCTGTTCTTGCTGCACGCCGGCAGAGCCGCCAACCCCGCCGCGACCACCGCCGTTAGCCCGACGTGTAACCACTTCGCCATGAGATCACCCGCAAGGGAGAGAGATCGGGCAATTCGTAAAGGTTCTTTACAAAATACCCGACTCTACCCACGGGGCAAGGACTGGGGAATGGAAAAAGCCCACGGACTGCGGTCCGTGGGTCGTGCGCGCTGAGATGAGGGATGACGAAACGCCTCACTTCTCCCACGTCGGTGCGGGGGCGGACCCGGCCATCTGCTTGCGGAGCGGGCCGGTGCGGTCGGATTGCTTCAACAGCGGTTCGGCGCGGTCGAGTTCGCCCGGCTCGAAGCCCGCGCCGCGGAGCAGGTCTTTCGCCAGCTTCGCCGCGTCGGGCGAATCGACCGGCGCGGTGCGGGGCATCGTCTTTTGCGCGGCGAGTTCGGCCGCCCGCGTGCCGTCGAGGCCGCCGGTCCCGCCGCCCGGCAGGGCGATGTCCGGGATCGGCTCCTTGTCGCGGCCGACGTTCCGGGCGAACCGCTTTTCGCCCATCATCTGGCCGAGTTCCGCGCACAGGACCGCGGCGAGTTCGCCGTCGGTCTTGCACCTGGTAACCAGCCCCTCGCTGACGTACAACTCGGCCGTCCCGCGGTGGAACAGGACCGACTCGGGCACGCCGATCGTGTGGAAGATCGGCTCGATGCCGGTGAACGTGTTCTGGGCGATGATCCGCCGCCCGAGTTCCTCGACCCGCTGGGCGGTTTGGAGCGACGCGGGGGCGAACTTCGGCTGTGGGGTTGCCTTCGGATCGTCCCACCCGAGCAGCTTTTCGACGTTCCACGCGCCGCCGGTCGTGCAACCCGTTGCCGGCGGAAGAACGGCCCCGGCGAGTAGCCCGAGCGCGACACGGCGGTTCATACGCGGTCCCCTGAAAGTCGCGTCGGGATACCGCTCCGCGGCGGTCCTGTCGAGGGGAAGTCAAACGAAGAGGTGGCCTTCGTGCGGGTAGCGGGGGTGGCCCGCGATGGCGCGGTGGTCGGCGGCGCTCACGGCACGCAACGCTCCCACCGCCGCGATGACGGCGTCGATGGCGTCGCCGCCGGGGTTGCGCATCATCACCCGCCGGTGGCGGTCGCCGAGCACCACCATCGTGTCGAGGGCCGCCAGGATGGTGTGCCGGGTCAGGCGGCGCTTGCGCGTGAGCGGCCCGCCGGCCGGTTGCTTGTAGTTCTGGTGCGGCAGGCCGAGCCTCTTCAAAACCGAGCCGGGGCAGCACTCGACGACGACGCGTTTCGCCGTCCGCAGTTTGCGGTACTGGAACGGCAGCACGCACGTCCCCGGCATTCGGCTGAGTGGGCCGGCCACGTCGCGCATGCCGTAGAAGGTCTGGTAGATGATGCGGTAGTGGTAGCCGTCGAACGGGGCTTTGGCGACCGAATCGGTCGTGCGGCGCAGGTGCATCCGCTCGCCGATCAGCAGCGCCCGGCGGATGCACTCCAGGCCGCAGTTGTACGCCTCTTCGCCCCAGTCGGCGAGGAACGCGAACTGGTCCACCCACGCCGCCCCCGGCGGGAAGAGTTCGAGCGGCAACCCGAACGGGCAGTCGAACCCCCACAGCGCCGCGTCCGACGC
>Ga0105048_10019491_pt1 | contig 10397 bp, 10 predicted proteins | sample MAT05_FD_78382 | JGI IMG/M metagenome (GOLD analysis project Ga0105048, IMG submission 78382) | Freshwater microbial communities from Lake Fryxell liftoff mats and glacier meltwater in Antarctica - MAT-05 | ecosystem: Environmental > Aquatic > Freshwater > Ice > Liftoff microbial mat | place...
CCCTGGGTGTGAAGTGGGCAGGCGAGGTGAGCCCCCAGTTTCGCTTCGTGGCCCATGCCATCGACCTGGCGTACCGGGTCATCGGGCGTGACGGGCCGGGCTTCTCGCTGGCCATCGAGCCGTCACCGACCGCCGGCGGCCGAAAACTCGGCTTTGGCAGCAGCGCACGGGCGGTGGTGTTGGCGGCTGAAGCGGCCCGGTCGGCCCTGGGCGCCTCGTTCGATTCGCTCAAGCTGGCCTTGTTGGCGCACGCCGACGCGCAACAAGGCAAGGGCAGCGGAGGTGACGTGGCCGCCTGTTTCGCCGGCGGGCTGGTTCGCTACCGTCGCTACCCGCTGGAGCGCTTGAGCAAAGCCGCGAATGGCGGTGGTTTGTCGTCAGCGCTCAATGACTCGCCGCCGGTCGAGCTGCTGCGCACGCCCGAGCTCGATCACCCGATGATCTACGCCTTCAGCGGCACCAGCGCCTCGACCCCGAACCTGATCTCTCAGGTCGAGCGCGAATGGAGCCCGCAACGTCGCGCCGAGCTCGTCGAGGTCTGTGACGGGTGGGGTGATCAGCTCGAGCAAGCGCTGCTGCGCCATGACTTCGGGGTGATTCGAGACGCCTGCGCTGCGCTCCAGAGCCAGCTGTGGTCGCTGGGAGTGACCCGGAACGAGGGGTTGGAGCGGCTCCTCGCCTTGGCTGCGACGTTCGGTTGCACGGGCAAGCAATCGGGCGCGGGTGGCGGCGACGGTGCGCTGCTCTTCGCGCCCGACGACGAGGCCCGCAGCGCGCTGCTCACGGCGTTGGTTGACCGAAAAATCTTCGCCCTGCCAGTCGAGGGGACGCCGGGGCTCCAGGGAGAAGCAGTGGTGCCCGCGGCGCTGTCGTCGTGGCTTCAAGCCGGCTGGTAGCGAGCGTTTCTAAAGATCGAGAATGTAGAAGCGATCGCACCCGCCGTGCCCGGTGGCGCCCGTCACGGTGGCCCTGGTGAAGCCGACCCGCTCATACAGGCGCTGCGCCGCTTTCATGCCTGTCAACGTCTCGAGGTAGCACTGGCGAAAGCCGAATGCCTTCGCGGTAGCCAGGCAGTGACGCAGCAACGGCTCGGCGATGCCCTGACCGCGCGCTTCAGACACGAAGTACATCTTTCGCAGCTCGCACACGCACTCGGGGCCACCGATCAGCGGAGCGACCCCTGCGCCGCCCACCAATCGGTCGTGCTCGTCGACCACCACGAAGTACGCAGCCGACGGTATCGAGTAGGCGCGGCACATGAAGTCGACCTCCGGGTCATGAATCGCGAACCCGGGCCCGCCGGCGCCGAACTCTGGCATCACCTGCCGAATGATGGCGGCCATCGCCGGGTCGTCGCGGCCCTCGATCGGTCGAAAGCGCAGCGACGAGGGGCTCATGGCAGCGCCAACTTCCACTGCCCGCCGACCTTCACCAGTTGAATGTCTTCGTGCTTGCCGTTCGCGCAGTTGAGGCGAATGCCAGCGACGTCTCTGCCGGCCTGCTTGTACTCATTGGCCTTGGTGCTTTCGTCGAGCACGCAGAACGCGCGGGTCAGCCGGGCCACGTAGCGATTGACCAGGCTGCGAGGCGACTCGCCTTTGCGGCCGGCCAGGCCTTCGTTGCTGACCAGAAAAGCGATGGTCTCGTGATCTCCCGCGCTGGCGGCCTCGGTGAAGTAGCGGCCGACCCTCAGCGCGACGTCTTGATCGGGCATCGCGCTCGGGGCGCCCAGGTCGCTGCTCAGTACCAGCAAGAGAATGAGGTTCATGATCAGGCAGCCTTGGGCTCGAGGGTGGGCGCGCGCTTCGATGAGGAGAAGGCTTCGAGCAACCCGAAGCCCACGATCCAAGCGCAGAGGAGGAAGGCGACGGCGTATGGCTCGGTGCGCGGAGGCAGGTGTTGGTAGACGTAATACACCATGAAGATCAGATGCAGGCTGATCAACATCACCAGTGCTCTGGCCTGTGCGCGCATCGCCAGGGCCATCGCTAGGAAGCTGAGCATGTTCCAGTAGTACATGTTGACGGTGAGCCAGGTGAAGACGAGCAACGGGCCGAACATGAAGGCCTCGACGTCACTGGTGGTGCGGCGAATCAGCATCACGATCAACGCGGTGAAGGCCAGGCGCGCGAGCAGCCAGCTCACGCTGTAGTCGCTGATCTCGACGCCGGCCAGCTGCTGCTTGATCGCTCCGGGGAAGATGCCAGCGAAGAAGGCCGAGCCGCCTGGTGCGACGAACTGCAGAAACACCGTCTTGAGCGAGTACTGAATGCCGTAGAACTTCTCGACCTGCGCCACCTGTATTCGCTGCGCGTACTTGCCCCACGAATCGACGCCGAACATCGCTGTCGCCAGCACCACCAGCACCACGCCCGTGACCACCGCCCCCACCGCGAAGCGTACGTGCTCGGGCCTGACCTTTCGCGTCTTCGCGAATTCGCTGATCGCGCGGGCGAGCAGGGCGACCCCGAAGAAGATGGGGAAGAGCTTGGTGGCCGCTGCGAAAACGAAGAAGGCACCAGCGGTCGCCCATTTCTCGCGCTTGATGAAACACGCAGCCAGACCAAGCGCGAACAACCAGTCCCACCGCAAGAAGCTGCCGGAGAGGTAGTCGAAGACGATGGGCGGCGTCGCCCACATCAGCAGCCCCACGCTCGCCACCTTGCGGCCGAAGGTGTCGTAGACGAAGAGCCACATGCCGAGCATCAACAGCATGTCGAGCCACCCAATCAACGCCTGGTTGTGCTTCGAGAGCGGCAGCATCAGCGAGATCGGGTGCGCCAGAATCGCCCAGGCCGGCGAATTCGAGTTGCCGTGATCGCTCATCACCCGTTGCCAATCGAGCCCAGGCCACAGCCGCGCCATCGTCTCCCAATCCGCTTTGAAGCGCTGCCACTGGTCATCGCTGAACTGGCTGCGCACCCGTGCCGTATCCTGAAGCGCGCGCTCGACCGAAAGATCATTGAACGTCTCGAGCTCCCGGGTTTGGGTCACGGTGCTCAGCGCGTGGGTGCCTTCGCGGTCGGCGATGAGGGTGGCTTTGTAGAGGTCGAACCAGCCGACCTCCTTCTGGTATTTGGCGCCGAGGTAGAAGTGGTACTGCTCCCAGGGGTGGGTCAGGGGCAGCGAATCGGTGCGCAGACCCCACCACAGCCAGCCCGAAATCAGCACGACGGTCAGGCCCACCGCGGCGTGGCGGTACGACCGCTGGAGCTTGCCCAGGCCCACGTTCTTGGCGAGCTCGGCCGAGCCATCGCGAAACGATCTCTGCTCGGCGGTGGGCTCGTCGCGGGTGAAGGCGGCCTTGATCAGCCAGGCGGCAAGCAGCACCAGAGGCACGATGACCATGGTGTACGCCCAGCTCGAGCCTTCGCGCAGCGCTCCGTAGTTCGCCCAGGCGAACACCATCACACCGGCCAGGGTGGCAAACGCCAGGTGCCGAGCCTTCTCGAAGCGGTCGGGGGCGACAAAGTCGAGCAGGAGCAGCCCAATCGACGCCTCGAGAATGACTATTTTGATGATACCCGAGATGAAGTGGTTCATCGGCGCTCCGGTCGAACGAGGCAGCCCTCTTAGCTCACTCTTGCGCCTCGTCAGCGTGGCCCGTATTGGTGCCTCACATTCTGCATCGAGGTCGCGCGCTCATGGCCGTTCAAGAAATCGACATTTTCAACGCCCTCTCCAAGGTGATGGACCCTGATCTGAACACCGACCTCGTCAAGGCGGGCATGATCAAAGACCTGCGCATCGACGGTGCGAACGTGTCGTTGAAGATCGAGCTCACCACGCCGGCCTGCCCGGTCAAAGACGAGCTGCAGAAGAACGCCGAGCGCGAGCTGCGGGCGATACCCGGGTTGGGCGAGCTGAAGATCGAGATGACCTCGCGGGTTCGCAGCGCCCCCCGCGGTGCGTCGAAAGACACCATGCTGCCGGGCGTGAAGAACGTGGTGCTGGTGGGGGCGGGCAAGGGCGGGGTGGGCAAGTCGACGGTCGCGCTCAACGTGGCCGTCGCGCTCGCGCGTCACGGCGCCAAGGTCGGCCTGCTCGACGCTGACTTTCACGGGCCCTCGGTGCCCACCATGACCGGCATCAAGCGCAAGCCGGTCTCGCGCGACGGCAAGCTGCTCGAGCCGCTCGAGGCCCATGGCATCAAGGTGATGTCGATCGGTTTTCTGGTCGAGGCTGATCAGGCGTTGATCTGGCGTGGCCCGATGATTCACGGCGCCCTGACCCAGCTGGTGCGCGACGTCGACTGGGGCGAGCTCGACTATCTGGTGCTCGACTTGCCTCCGGGCACCGGAGACGTGCCGCTCACCGTGGCGCAACAGGTTCGCAGCGCAGGAGCGGTGCTGGTCACCACGCCGCAAGACGTGGCGCTGGCCGACGTGGTTCGCGCCAAGCAGATGTTCGACAAGCTCCACATTCCGGTGCTCGGTATTGTCGAGAACATGAACCAGTTCATCTGCCCTCACTGCGGCAAGGGCACCCACATCTTCGATACCGGCGGCGGCCGCAAAGCCTCCGAGATGATGGACGTGGCGTTTCTCGGCGAGGTGCCGCTCGACATTCGCATTCGACAAGGCGGTGACCGCGGCCTGCCGATCGTCGCGGGCCACCCTGAGAGCCCCGAAGCCGATGCGTTCATGAAGATCGCCCAGCGTGTCGCCGCGCGCATCTCGCAGGAGAACGCCACCCGACAGGGGCCGGTGGTAAGCATGCCGGCGGTCGCAAGCTGAGCCCAGTGGTGTAAGAGAGAGCCCATGGCCGACAACCCCATCGACGAAGACCCGCTGGCTGGTGACGAGGGCCCGGAGGCCGACACTGACGGCAAGCCCGGCTCGCGCTTCGTGCCCGATTTCGTGCGCCGCATGGCCTGGGCAGGGTTGAGCGCAGTGTTCATGTCAGAAGAGGGCATTCGGCGCCTCGCAGGTCAGCTCAAGCTGCCCAAAGAGGCGCTCGGGTTCTTATTGGCGCAAGCCGAGAAGACCAAAGACGACGTGGGCCGGGTGGTCTCTGAAGAGGTTCGCAAGCTGTTGCAGTCAGACAGGCTGCGCGACGAAATGATGAAGCTGATCGCCGGTATGACCATCGAGGTGCGCGCCGAAGTGCGGCTGGTACCAGACCGGGTCAAGGGCAAGACGCCGTCGATCATGCCGAAGATCGCCGTGCACGACGTGAAGACCAAGTACTCGAGCGACGAGAGCGATGAGAAGAAGCGCAAGAGCAAGCGCGACTCGTCTGACGATGACGCCTGATTCGAAGCGAACCTGGCTGCGTCGCAGGTTGCCGATGTTCTTGGCGTTGGGCATCGGTCTGTTCGTCTGGAAGAGCGGCTTCGGTCTGTGGGCGACCGAGCGTCAGCTCGAGTGGCGAGTGCCCGTGGCCTACGGTGACATTCGCGGCGTGCACCTGCAGCTGTGGCGCGGTGAAGACCTGCTCAAGCGCGAAGAGCGCCAGTTCTCTGACGGCGTGACCTCAGGCATCGAGAACAGCGTGCCGTTGACCCGGGGTACCCTTCGCGCGGTCGCGGTGGTGACTCTGCGCGATGGCGTGACCAAGACTTTCACCACCCAGGTCGACCCCGAGAACAACTCGCGGGTGGTGGTCGACTTCAAGCGCTAGCAACTCTCGTTTCTCGAAAACCGAGAATCAGTATTGGGACGCGCTCAACAACAAGGGGCTGATCGCCTTGCAACGGGGCGAGACCACCGCGGCCAAGACCTTCTTCATTCGGGCCATTCGCGCCAATCAAGACATGGCGCAGGCCTATTCGAACCTCTGCAGAATGGCGCTCGATGTGGCCGACTTCACCGGGGCGCGTGACCGATGCCTGGCGGCCCTGCGCATCAACCCTGACTTCGCTGAAGCCCGCCACAACCTCGGGCTGGCCTACCTGCGCTCGAATCGACTCGATGAGGCTGAGAAGTCGTTTCGACACCTGGTGGTCTCGGCGCCGATGCTTTCAACCGGCTACGCCAGCGTCGGCGCGGTGATGCTGTTGCAGCAGCGCCCGGCCGAGGCGATGCCCTGGTTCGATCATGCCCTGGAGCTGCGAGTCGCCGACCCGGCGGTGTGGAAGGGCAAGGCTTGGGCGCATGAGCAGCTGGCACAACACGACGAGGCAATCGAGGCATTCTCGATCTGCCTCGAATACGACCGGGCCGACATCGAGTGTCGTCAGGGCATCGAGCGGCTCTCAGACTCGGGCCTTTAAGGCGCGATCGACTTGCCCCTCAGCTCGTCGAAGCGCGCTTGAAACGCGGCGCGGGCCTCTTCGTTGTTCTTCACCGTGATGCGATTCTCAGAGTGCTTGGTCGACGACGACTCGGAGAAGTTGGCGCTGCCGAAGAAGACGTTCTTGCCGACCACACCGAACTTCTCGTGCATGGTCTTGGCCTTCTGAATGCGAACCTCGACCGCGAAGCCCTGATTGGCCAATGATCTCAGTGCGGCCACCGCGGTCTGGGTAAAGTCATCGTTGAGCACCACCCGCACTTTGGCTCCACGCTTCGCGGCGGCGATCATCGCCACGAACTCAGGTGCCGTCGGGTTCGCGCCGTACATCGCCACGTCGATGATCTCGCCAGCCCCCGCGCGGTTGAACAAGTCGGTCGCGGCGACCACCACCGAAGCGCGAGTCGGTGCCACCACGCCATGGGCGTCAGCCACCATCGCCAGCCGCGAGCCGTCGGGGCCGTAGCCGGTGCCGCCCGCCGAGTCGCCTCGGGCCCGGCTGTTGAAGAACACCTCGACGTCAACCGCGGTCAGCGACTCGCGCAAGCGCTCGACCGTGGCCCTCGGAACGCCGGCGTTGACCAGCTCATCAATCGAGCCGAAGTCGCCATGTGCAGAACGGTAAGTGACCACGGCCTTCGCTTGCGCCAGCGTCAGCCCCGCGCGATCGAGCTCTTCGGCGCTCGCCATATTCACCGACGTCTGCGCCGAGCCGAAGCCGATGGAGTCGACCTCGTCTGCGGTGATTCGACCCGCCAGCGAAGGCACTCGCTGCAGCAAATCTTCGAGGTCAGAGAATCGGCCGAACTTCTGGCGTTCGGAGATCACCTGACGCGCGACCGCTTTCGAGCCGGTCACGGTGGCCAGGCGCGCTTCGTCTTGCGAGGTGAACCCGTTCACGTCGAAGGCGGCCTTCGAGGTCGGCAACACGTAGTTGGCGTAGGTGTCGGTTGGCCAGTTGCCGGGCTGATCAGGCGGCTCGCCGTGCGCGATCATCATGGCGTTCCACTGTTGGTCTTTGAAGTTCTTGAAGTCGTTCGGCGAGAGCGCCGCGTTCGGGTTGTTCCAGTACCCGGCGAACTCGCGGCTGAATTGCTCGATCGGCCCGCGAGAAGCGGCGTCGCGGTTCTGAAAGATGGTGAGATCTTCGTAGTTCTTGGTGTCGGCCGTCGAAGACCAGTTGAACGAACCGGTGAGCAACGTGTCGGGTCTGCCGTCGATCAGCGTGGTGAAGCCTTTGTGGTGATTCAGGCCCGAGGTCGAACCGTGGTTGTAGTTGGGCCGTTTGAGCGCGTCGCTCCACACGTAGGGGAAGTCTTTCTTGTACTTCACCTGGAGGTTCGGCAGCCCGAGCGCCACCATCGGTGGCAGCGCGTTGCCACCCGACTCAGAGGCCTGGCCCGAGTCAGCGATGATGCGAAAGGTGACGTTGGGGTTCAGCTTCGCCAGGTCGATGATGGTTTTCTCGACTGCGTCGCTCTGAAACTCAAAGATCAACATGTTGACGTCGGTCGCCCGGCCATTCGCTCGTGACACCGAGTCTTTGAGCTCTTGAATCATGCGCTTCTCGACCGACGTGCCCTGGAGCGTGAAGATGTTGCTCATGCCGTCGAGGTTCGCGAGCGCGCTCATCGCTTGCGTCGATACCCGCGAGGCGTCAGCGCCCAGTTTGATCTGATCAGCGGTCAGCGGCCCTGCGCCCAGCGGTGCGAAGGCATCGACCACCAGCTGCGCCTCTTTCGCTGACAACACCCGGTTCAAGTCGGTCGCCGCCGCGCTGGCCAACACCTCTTTGATGCGGGTGCGGTTGGCGGCGGTATCGGCGCGCGCCAGGGTCTGATCAACGAGGGCTTGCGCAGCGGAGGCGATTTTCAAAGAGCTGTACGAGGGCATGGCAGGTACCCAGTTTTCGCCCGCCCCGCGGGAAAGGTGCCCCCATTGTCGACGTGCGTCAGCGCTAGGTGCCTGAAATGAGGCGCCTTTGGCCGATTTGGTCTAAGCCGCGCACATGTCGATCAATCACATGCTCGTGGTGGGCGCGGGGCAGATGGGTGCAGGCATCGCTCAGGTCGCGCTCGTTTCTGGTCACACCGTCACCCTGGCCGATGTCTCAGAGGCGTCGCTGGCCAAGGGCAAAGCCGGCATCGAGAAGGGCCTGGCCAAGCTGGTCGAGAAGGCCAAGCTCGACGAGTCGGGCAGGCAATCGGCGCTCGGTCGATTGTCGACGATCACCGAGGTGCTCGACGCCAAGAACGTCGACGTGGGCATCGAAGCGGTGACTGAGAACGAAGAGCTGAAGAAGCGCATCTTTCGTGACCTCGACCAGGTGGTGCGCCCCGGCGGCGTGCTGGCCACCAACACCTCCTCCATACCCATTACTCGCATCGCCTCGGCGACCAAGCGGCCCGACGCGGTGATCGGCATGCACTTCATGAACCCGGTGCCGCTGATGGCCCTGGTCGAGATTATTCGCGGAGCGGCCACCAGCGACGAGACTTACGCCGCCACCAAGGCGATGGCCGAGAAGATGGGCAAGAGCACGGTGACCTCGCGCGACTTCCCCGGGTTCATCGTCAACCGCATCTTGATACCGATGCTCAACGAGGCGTGCTTCGTGCTGCAAGAAGGCGTCGCCACCGTCGAAGACATCGACAGCGCGATGAAGCTCGGCACCAATCAGCCGATGGGCCCTCTGGCGCTGGCCGACCTGATTGGTCTCGATACCGTGCTCTCGATCGCCGAGGTGTTGCACAAGGGCCTTGGAGAATCGAAGTACCGGCCCAACCCCCTGCTGCGGCAGTACGTCGAGGCCGGGTGGCTGGGCAAGAAGTCGGGTCGCGGCTTTCACACCTATGAAGCGAAGGGGGCGAAATGACCGCGCTCGAGTTCGTGAAGCTGCAGTTCGATGGCCCGATAGCGACGATGACGGTCGACCGACCGAAGGCGCTCAACGCACTCAATTCGCAAACGCTGCGAGAGCTCGAACTCGCCGTCGCCCAAGTCGCTGCCCACGCCGATGCCCGCGCGCTAATCGTCACCGGTGCCGGCGAGAAGGCCTTTGTCGCTGGCGCTGACATCATCGAGATGCAGGCCTTTTCACCCGCGAAGGCTCTGGCGATGTCGCAGCTGGGTCACCGGGCGATGGCCGCGCTCGAGGCCTTGTCGATACCCACCATCGCTGCCGTCAACGGCTTCGCGCTCGGAGGCGGCTGCGAGCTCGCGCTGGCCTGCGACCTCATCTACGCGAGCGAAAAAGCGAAGTTCGGCCTGCCCGAAGTGACCCTCGCGGTGATCCCCGGGTTTGGCGGTACGCAGCGGCTGACCCGCCTGGTCGGCCGCGCCCGCGCCAAGGAGCTGATTTTCAGCGGCGAGCTGATCGACGCCGCCCGCGCTAAGGAGATCGGTCTCGCCCTCGACGTGTTGCCGGTTGACCGATTGATGCCGCACTGCCTCGAGGTGGCGCAGAAGATCGCCATGCGGGGGCCACTGGCGGTGGCGCAGGCCAAACGGGTCATCGAAGCAGGCGCTGACATGGCGCTCAAAGACGCCAACGAGATCGAACGCCAGGCCTTCGGGCTGCTCTTCGGCACCGACGATCAGAAAGAGGGCATGAAGGCCTTCATCGATCGTCGCCCCGCGGCCTTCAAGAACAGCTGACGATCACGCTTGCCTCGGCCGGCAGAGGGGCCGATCGTTCGGCGCATGACTTCGTGGGATCGTTTTCAGAAGTACTTTTGTGGCGTCGAAAGCCTGGGCCTCTCGCTCGACGTGTCGCAGATGTCGTTCTCAGACGATTGGCTCGCCTCGATGCAACCGGCGATGAAGAAGGCGTTCGACGCGATGGCCGCACTCGAGAAGGGCGTCATCGCCAACCCAGATGAGCAGCGCAAGGTCGGGCACTACTGGCTGCGCGCGCCTGATCTCGCTCCGCCTGAAGAGGGCGGCCAGGTGCGAGACGCCATCGCCCAGGTCAAGCTCTTCGCTGCCAAGGTGCACGACGGTCGAGTGGCGCCGGCGCCGGGGCAGCGCTTCACCAAGTTGCTGGTGATCGGCATCGGCGGCTCGGCGTTGGGCCCGCAGCTCGCCACCGATGCACTGACCCGCCCCGATGACCCGATGCACGCGTACTTCTTCGACAACACCGACCCCGATGGGTTCGATCG
>Ga0105048_10019492_pt1 | contig 10397 bp, 10 predicted proteins | sample MAT05_FD_78382 | JGI IMG/M metagenome (GOLD analysis project Ga0105048, IMG submission 78382) | Freshwater microbial communities from Lake Fryxell liftoff mats and glacier meltwater in Antarctica - MAT-05 | ecosystem: Environmental > Aquatic > Freshwater > Ice > Liftoff microbial mat | place...
CCAGACTACGACGTGCGCGCCGGTGGTCCGGCGGGCGGGTTCAACGCGGCGCGGCGCTCCTCGAGGAACCGGCGTTCGGCCTTGCCCGATTCGGCGCGGAAGACGCGGTCGAGATCCGGCACCCCCAGCGTGGACACCGCGGGCTCAGCGCTGGGCTCGGGATCGGGCTGCATGGGACGGACCTCGACCGGAACCTGGCACGCCGCCGAGCGCTTGGACGCCCGGTACCGGTTGGCTCTACCCCCTCGACGAGCGACGGCGCCCTGGATCGACACCTCGACCGAGAAACCCGCTGATCCTTCCGCGATCGGGTAGATCGGCGTGCCGGCACCTCGAGCGCGGCGTCGTCGGTCTCCGAGGTCGGGGTGCCCGCTGTCGGCGGACCAGGACCTACCCGGCGGCGACCCTGCCCCGGGTCCCTGCCGGATATGCCTTGGTCTCGGACCCTCGGCCGCCCCTCACCTCACGGGTTCGAGGTGTGCGATTGCCTTCCTCGCCGGACGATCGTGAAGTGCTCGCCGCGGTGCTCGATGGCGTCGAGCAGGTCGGCGAAGTTGCGGGCCGCGTCGGTGGCGCTCACGTCAGGCATGCAATCAGATCATCGGATTTCACGGGTGGTCGGTCCGGCTGAGCTGCCGTCGAAAGAGGCCCCCCAGGCCACGCCGCAGGACGTCGGGGTGCCGCAGCTCACCTGCAGCGGCAAGCCGGCGATCGTGCCCGCCGGGAGGTCCGGTCCGGCCGCCACGGACCACGAGGTGCCGTCCCAGACCTCGACGAAGGGCTCGTCGCCGTTCGAGTAGGGCAGGTCGCCGTCGCTCCCGATGGCCATGCAGAAGGTCGCGGTCGGGCACGACACGTCGGTGAACGCGGGGGCGTCGGCCTCGGGCGTGGGATCGATCGGCGTGGTGAGGGCCCAGCTGCCGTCGAACACGCACGACGACGCCAGCAGGGCGACGACCGCCACCGCCGCCGCGGTGCCCGCCCCGAAGGCGCGTGCCCAGCCTCGTCACGGGCGTGCGGCGTTCGATCTGATCGGCCATGGTTGGCCCTCCCCGGGATGGCGACGGTCGGTGCCGGCCACCACACAGGTGGTTGGCCCACCGGGGTGGAGTCTGCCACGACGCGGTCGGTCGGGGCCGGCCGATGCCCCTCGTCATCGTCGGGTCAGACCATCTCGTCCCAGCCGGCGACGGTCGGGGTGGGCGACTGCCGGATCCCAGCCGGCTCGGCGCTGCTGGCGAGCGCCTGGGAACGCCGGGTGGAGCACGGGCGACGAACAGATCAGTGGTCGGGATGGGGAACGTCGATGACCACGAGATCGTCGATGCCGGAGAAGTCACCCGGATTGCAGGTGTGGATCGGCAGTTGGTTCGCGACGCAGACAGCGGCGATCATCGCGTCGTAGGCGCGTGCGGCCGGCTTCCGTCCCGTTCGCCGCAAGGATGCAGCGACCTGGCCGAAGCTGCGCGCGGCTGCCGCGTCGAAGGCCAGCGGATCGAAATCCGCCTCCGCCTGTTGCAGGTGCGCCTGCCGCGCGGCCCGTTCCACGTCGCTCGACGCCACCAGCGGTCCAACCGAGAGCTCCGCGAGCGTGATCGTGGTGATGAGCGGTTCTGACGGCAACGCCTCGTCATCGGTGATCTGTCCCAGCAGGATGAGCGTGCTCGTGTCGAGGACTCCCTCTGCCATGTCAGACCGTCGGATCGAGGACGTCGTCGAGGTCGCTTCGCAGGACCGTGGGATCGACCGCGGGCAGTCGGGCCCAGCGCCGGCGCAGCTCGCCAAGCGGTACCGGTGGCCGCCGCAGCGCGACGAGCTCGGCCACCGGCTTCCCGGACCGCGTGATCGTGAGGCGCTCACCACGCTGGGCCCGTTCGACGACCTCACCACCATGGTTTCGCAAGTCACGAATCGAGATGTCCGGCATGGGATCTAGTGTATCACCCGTGATACGGGACGATGAACCGCTCCAACGCGGTCGGGGCCGCGACTGCGTTGGAGCCGCGGATCGCCCGCAGGCAACAGCGTCCCAGAACTCGCTGTGCACGCCGCTCAACCCCGCGCCACCCCGCCCCGATCGCCCGCTCGCAGCGTGCGTGACGGCCGCACCGGTTGTTCCGGGCTCGGCACAGGCGAGCGCACGCGCGTCGGGGCGGTTCGATCCTGGCGGCGCTCGAGCCGGTAGTATCGGTCGCTCGCGAACAGGACGGATCACATGACGGCGCACCACGACGATCCTGCTGGGCCAGTCGGACCCGATGACCAGGAACTGCTGATCCATCGCCGGCGCCTCCTCGGCGGTTCGGCCGTGGCTGGGGTGGCCGCGTGGATCGCGCCGCAGATCATCAGCCAGACGGCCGCCGCTGCGGCCACCGCTCCGGGGCCTCAGGGGTCCGACGGGTTCTTCGGCCCGCAGGGCCCGGTCGGCTTCCAGGGCCCGCAGGCCGTCGTCGGTCCGCAGGGCCCGCAGGGACTCATGCTGGCCGACGGCTATGTGTCGTTGGAGGTGGCCGGGGCCGAGGTGGGGCTCGCAGCGTCGGTCCAGGGTGTCCAGGGCCCGGCCGGGGTGATCGGCGCCCAAGGCCCACGCGGCCCGCAGGGCGTCGTCGGACCTATCGACTTCGGCCCCCAGGGACCGCAAGGGTTCGGGCTCGAGCGCTACCAGGACCTGGTGGCGGCGCAGGGGGTGCAGGGCCCGCAAGGTCCCGCCGGTCAGATCGGCGTCCAGGGCCCGCAGGGCCCCCCGGGTCCTCCGAGCGTGTTCATCCCCAGCTCCTGAGCCCACGCCGGTCCGGCGTTCGGGAGCGGTCCGGGGCTCGCATCGCCCATACCGACGGATCGACGTCGCCCAGGTCGCCGTCGGCTGCGGATCGCACCCCGTGGCGCAGATACATCGTGGTGACGAGGCGGGTCACGCGAGCCGGGTCGTGGTCACGTCCGCAGAACCACGCACCAGGCGCCAACGCCGCCCACCAGCGGTGCAGGTGACGAGCAGCCGTCGACGCCGGTGAGGCGTCGTCCGACGTCTCGACCAACACCAGGTCGAGGCCTTCGATGGCCGCGCGGTCGACGTCGCCGGCGGACCAGAGCGCCAGCGACGACGGGTCGCACGACGTGAGGTAGGCGCTCGCTTCGGCCGATTCGCCGACGAGCGCGACCCTTCGGCCGCGCACGAGCGCCGCCGGAACGAGCACGTCGAGATGGCGCCAGGTGAGCGGCACGCCGTCCCGGCGTGTCGCCCGGGCAAGGGCGAGATGGTTGCGAGCGAGCCGAGGATGCCCGGGGTTGACGGCCAGCGCGGCGTACGCGTGGCGCTGCGCCTCGTCCCGTTCGCCGCGCGCCCAGGCTGCCAGCGAACGCAGGTCGTGCACCATCCAGTCCCAGTCGGACGGCTCGTCGAAGGGTCGCGGGATCGAGTCGCCGGCGCCGAGTGCGTGGGCGGTCGCCGCCCACGTGGCGTCCGCATCGCCGCGCTCCCAGGCCGATGATGCGAGCTCGATCCACGGGCCGCGCTGCTGCGGGGATTCGTCGGCGGCGCGCAGCAGCCAGTGGCGGCGGCGGGCGGCCTGGAACGGCGCGACGACGGGGTTCGCCGAGCCGATCGCGTCGTGGGCGAACGAGAGGAGCATCGCCGCGACCCCACGCTCGGCTCCCCGTAGTCCGGCGGCCTGGTCCGGCGTTCCGTCGACGAGCGGAGCCAGGCACTCGATCGTCGTGCCCCACGCCCCGGCGAGCGCCGCATCGTGTCCGAGGATGAGCCGGTCGTACGCGTCGTCGCCACCGCCAGGACCGGCCGACGGATCCGATCGCCGGGGCGGCTCGGGCGCGGGCACGAGCATCGGCCCGATGGCAGTGTCGGACCACCGCTCGGCCATCCACCCGAGCGACCGACGGTGGTCGTCGTCGGAGGTGCCCGACGACAGGTGGTGCACCGGCTGGTCGAGCACGACGTTGCGCAGCCCCGCGCTCCTGGCGCGCAGGCACAGGTCGAGGTCGTAGCCGTGCCAGCCCGGACACCCCTCGTCGAAGCCACCGATCGCGGCCAACGTGGCGGCGCGGATCACGAGTGCGAGCCCGTCGACGGTGTGGACCTCGGCCACGGCGAGCCCGTCTACCCGTCGGTGGCACGGTGCGAAGCGCAGGTGGTCGCCGGCCGCGCCCTGCACCACACCGCCATAGCGCGGCGGGCAGTCGTACCAGGGCCGCCCCGGAAGCTGGGCGGCGCTCCCCGCGAAGCCGAGGACGCCGACGTCGTCGAGGGCATCCATCGCCCGTGGGAGCACCGCCGCGGCGTCGAACAGGAACCGCACGTCCTGGTGCACGAAGCACAAGATGTCGTCGGGCCCCGCTGCGGCACGCTCGACGAGGGCGTTGTAGCCCGACGCGATGCCAGTGGCGTCGCGTGCGGCGACCAACCGGTGCTCCGACAGTCGGGTTCCGAGGTTCTCCTCGAGGCCGGCGAACAGCACCTCGTCGTCCACGAGGGTCAGAAGGATCAGCACGGTTCGATCCGGTCCGTGGATGCAGGCCCTCGGTCTCGGCGACCGGACCAGGCCGCGCTCACTCGCGGCGATCCGCCGGAGCGGCCGGTACCGTTCGCACGATGTCGGGGAGCAACGTGGCCGTCATCGCGTTCAAGGATCGGTGGGAGACGACCGAGTCGCTCGTGCGCGCCCTGCTCGCCGACGAGCCCGGCGCCGGATGCGACGCCGTCCTCCTCTTCGACAACGGATCCACCGCATCGACGCGCGCCCGGGCGAACGCCTTCGTCGCCGCCCACGCTGGCGTTGCGCTGATCGAGGCCGAGGGCTGGAGCATCCATCGGATGTGGAACACCGGCGCCCGGGCCGCGTGCGGGCGTGGTGGCACGGTGAACGTGGCCATCCTCAACAACGACCTCGTCGTCGGGTCCGGTGCATCCCGCTCCCATCACCGCTGCGCTCGGAGAGCCGCTGGCGCCGGCACCGGATGCCTCGGCGAGGTGAGTCGTCCCACGAGCCGGTGGAGCTCGGCGTCGACATCGGCGGCGAACGGCGCCGCCCGAGCGGCCGCCCGGGCGAAGCGGACCGCAGCATCCAGGTCGCCCAGCTGCTCGGCCGCCGCCGCTCCCAGCACATGGGGGAGGTGCGCCCACGCGGCGGGGTTCTCGAGGTAGTGCTCGGCCGGGGTGCGGACGGCCAACGCGGCACGGACGGCACCGAGCGCCGCCCGGGTGTCGCCCTGCTCGAGGTGCAGGCGCGCCAGCTCGCACCACGGTTCCCGCCGGTCCGGGGCGACCCGGCACGCGGACACCAGCCGGTCCTCGCGCGCTTCGGGCTCCATCCACGACAGCATCAGCAACGTGTGGGCGAGCTCGTCGACGGGCAGGGACAGCTCGAGCGCGCGATGGGCCCACAACCGGGCGTCGGTGGTCGCTCCCCGCAGCCGGTGTTCGTTGGCGAGCATGTGGACGAGTCGCCCGTCCTCGGGGTCCTCCTCGACCGCCAGCAGGAGAAGATCGAGGTACTGCGACCGTGGCGAGCCCGGGTCGCGGTGGTGGTCGATCGTCAGGTCCGAGTGGGCCACCACCTCGGTGCCGGACGCGACGGGCACCTCGTGCACGGGACGGACCCACCGGTACCCGAGTCGGGCGTGGATGCGATCGTCTCGGTAACGGTGGATCGGCTCCGTTGGGCTCCATGACCACGTGCGCCGAAAGGTCACCCGCGTCACGTCGGCGCGCCAGACCTCGGCGAGGCAGCGGTCCCAACGCGGCTCCAGGACCTCGTCGAGATCCAAGGGGACGCACAGGTCGACATCGGGGGGCACGAGATCCAGGGCCCGGTTGCGGGCCACGTCGAAGCGGAACGGTTCGACCTCGATCTCGTGCACGGCCACGCCCAGGCGTCGCGCCAGGTCGGGCGTGCCATCGGAGGAACCCGTGTCGACCAGCACCAGGTGGTCCGCGTCTCCCGCCGACGCCGCCCACCGCTCGACCCGAGGCGCCTCGTCTCGGGCGATGGCGTACACCGCGACCCGAGGGCGGCTCACGGACCCACCGCCGCGTCGGCGCGCTGAGCCTCGGCCGCGGCCACGGAACGGATCATGGCGAGGTCCTCGTCGCTCTGGCCCGAGGTGGCGAACGAGTAACGGACGGTCGCTCGCTTCGACGCGATCCACGGCTCGCCCGCCCAACGCGACACCAGCTCGAAGTCGTGGGCGTAGCCGACCTGTTCCGTCGTTCGCCAGAAGCCGTAGTGGTCGAGCAGGCCGCGCCGGTGCACGATGGCGCTGGTGTCGATCTGGAACTGGATCGGCCGGTGACACACGACGGGCTCGCCGTCGATGGTGAACGAGCTGAAGGCGAACGACACCGTGGGGTCCTCGAGGACGTCGACCATCGATTCCAGGTGGGTGGGCGCCCACGTGTTGTCGTCGTCGAGGTAGGCGATGAGGGTGCCCCGGGCGAGCACCTTGAGGGCGAAGTTGCGGGGGGCGGTGCCGTTGTCGGCGTGGTTGCGGGCGAGGTTGGCGTGGCGGACCCGATGGTCGTCGATGTCGCCGATCACGGCACCGACCAGCGGGCACGCATCGCCGACCACGAGGACCTCGACGTGGTCGTAGGTCTGGTCGAGCGCGCTCTCGATCGCGGCGCGGAGCAGCTCCGGGCGCCGAAAGGTCGGGATCACCACGCTGACGAGTGGCTCGCCGGCATCGGCGGCAGCCTCGGCGACCACGTCGATCGTGGCGTTGGCGGCGGGGAGCGGGAGGTGGTCGGTGAGGGGATCGGGACGGTCGTCGTCGGGCCGGCACCCCAGCGCGGTGAGCCGGTGGTCCAGCACCGGGCCCGATCGCGTCGACACGACCTCGACCAGGTCCTGGATGCGGGCGTTGCGCACGCGCGAGGTGTTCGACGAGTCGCGGCTGTGGTGCTGCACGTACAGCGGCCTCGGCACGCGGGCGGTGACCGAATCGACGAAGGTGCGGACCACCAGCTCGTAGTCGTCGGCGACGTCGAGGCGGTGATCGTGGCCGCCCACCCGCTGGTACGCCGAGCGTCGCCAGGCCCGCAGGTGGTTGGGTGCGGAGACGATGTGGCGGATGGTCCGCCAGGTGAGCGGCGGGGCCTGGCCCACCGGGACGCGCCGGCCGGCGACGACCTCGGACGCGTACGCGCCGTACCCGAACGCCCAGCCGTCGGCGAAACGGGCAGCGGTCGGCTCCACATCGGTGCGCTCGGCGCCGAGCCAGTCGAGCCAGTCGCTGTAGACGAAGTCGACGTCCGGGTGGGCGATGAAGGTGGCCGCCACGATCTCCAGGGCTTCGGGCGTCAGCTCGTCGTCGTGATCGAGCTCGACGAGGTAGTCGCCCCGGCCGAGCGCGGCCGCCGCCGCCTTGTTCGCACCGATCGAGCCCGTGTGGGGGTGCTGGCGGTACAGGCGGACCCGGCCGGCTGCCGCTTCCGACGACGTGAGCGCCTCGAGGTGGGCCCAGGTGGCATCGGTGGTGGAGTCGTCGACGACGACCCACTCCCAGCGGCGATGGGTCTGGTGCACGAGCGATCGGAACGCGGTGCCGATACCCGAGCCGATCTCGTGGGCGGCGGTGAACACCGTGACGAGCGGGCCGTCCCCGATGGTGCGCTGCACCTCCGTATCATTGCCGAGTTCCCCGAAGCCGATCACAGGACGAGGCGACGAGCAGTGAGCGACCACCATCCCCTACCGGACCAGGAGCACCGTCGGGACCTGCTCGATGGCGCCGTCGCCCCTGCGGTGGCCACCGTGCGGGAGCTGGTCGACGGTGGCCTCGTCGGCTGGGCTCAGCGACGGGTGGCCGCCTCCGATGTGGTCGATCTCGCCGGTCGCCGGACCGGGCCGATCGGCGGTCGGGCCCGCGACGACGGGTCTCCCGCCTAGCTAGCTAGACCATCTCGTCCCAGCCGGAGGCGGGCAGGGTGGGGGAGCGGAGGGTGATGTCCTCGATGCCGACGCCGGGGTAGGCGAGCGCCGACGCGTAGAGGTCGGCGAGCAGGTGGGCCACCTCGGCGGTCTCCATGTACGACTGTTGCATGAGGCCGTGCTTGAACCAGACGTCGAGCACCGGGGTGAGCACGTCACCGGCGAAGGCGTCGCCGAACTCGGTGGGCTGGGTGGCGCCGAGGGCGACGCACGAGAACCGGACCTCGGGGTGCTCGAGGCGCCAGGCGCGGAGCGACTCGGTGACGGCGGCCTTGCTGGCGCCGTACGCGCCGAGCGCAGGGCGCGGTCGGCCGACGGTCTCGGACGAGAGGACCGCGGCCACCGAGCCATGGCTCATGACCGGCACTGCGGTCGCGAGCACCCGCTGGACGCCGATCACGTTCGTCTCGAGCGCGTAGCGCCAGTCGTCGGCCTCGGTGTCGACCAGGTGACGGAGCGGCGCGACGCCGGCGGCGTAGAAGAGCAGGTCGAGTCCGCCCAGCTCCGCGACGGCGGCGGTGACGAGGCGCTCGGGGTCGCCGTCGGTGCGAACGTCGGCGGTGATGCCGATGCCGCCGCCGGCGTCGGCGATGATCTCTTCGAGGCGCTCCTGGCGGCGCGCCGCGATCGCCACGTGGGCGCCGTCGCGGATCGCCCGCTCGGCGAAGGCGCGCCCGACCCCGGAAGACGCGCCGACGACGAGGATGCGGTGTCCGGCGAGGCTGCTCATGGCTGGGGTCCGATCGGGTCGGTGGCGGGTTGCGGATGTGGTCCGGCCACGGGGTCGTTGGTGAGGGCGTCGACGAGGTCCCGGGCCAGCACCTTGCCGACCTCGTTGCGGGGGAGGACGTCGATGGGCTCGAAGCGGGCCGGCACCTTGTAGGGCGCCAGGTGCTCGCGGCACACGCGTTCGAGGTCGGTGGGATCGAGGCCTGCGCCGGGCACGGTGACCACGAAGGCGCACGGGACCTCGCCGAGGCGGTCGTCGGGTGCGCCCACGACGGCGACGTCCGCGACCGACGGGTGCAGGCGGACGACCTCCTCGACCTCGCCGGGGTAGATCTTGAGCCCGCCGCGGTTGATCATCGACGAGACCCGCCCCTCGATCCACACGAACCCCTCGGCGTCGACCCGGGCGAAGTCTCCGGTGCGGAACCAGCCGTCGGCGCTCAGCCGATCAGCCAGGTCGCCGCCGTCCGCGTAGCCGGCGCTCAGCGCGGGGGTCAGGACCCACAGCTCGCCCGGCTCGCCCGTCTCGACATCGATGCCCGCGTCGTCGACGACCCGCAGCGACACCCCGTCGTGGGGTCGACCGACCGAGCCGAGCTTGTCCTCGCCGTGCTCACGCGAGTCCGCCGCGTTCCAGCCGACGATCTCGCCGCCGATCTCGGTCTGGCCGTAGCTGTTGAGCACGGCGATGCCGAAGCGGTCCTTGAACCGGTGCGCCTGCAGCGGTGACAACGGGGCGGTGATGCTGCGGACGAAGCGCAGCGGCGAGAGGTCGTCGAGGTCGGGGTCGTTCGCCAGCATCGTCATCGCCGCCGGCGGCAGCACGGTGGACCGGATGCCGAAGCGCTTCACCGTGGCGGCGAAGTCGGCGGGGACGAACCCGTCGAGCACGACGACCGCGGCCCCGACCCGGAGCGCGAACAGCACGTTGTAGATGCCCGCCCACAGCGACAGCGACACCGGGATGAGGTTGGGCATCGGTGGCCGGTGCGGCGCGGCGGGAGTGTCCGCCGGCGCTGCCAGCTTCGGCTTCGGGGAGCCGGCGCGCAGCTTCGCGAGCACGCCGTCGAGCAGGGTGAGCACGCCCGAGTGCAGCAGGAGCACGGGCTTGGGGCGACCGGTCGTGCCGGACGTGAACTGGATCAGGGCGACATCGGGGTCGTGGCGGCGCTCGCCGGCTCCCTCCCCGGCGCGAGGGGTCCAGCCGCCGTCGTCGGCCAGCACGACCGGAAGCGTGAAGCGGTCGGCGCGATCGGCGGTGGTCACGATGACGACCGGCTCCACCGAGTCGACGACGTGGGCGACCTCGTCGTCGGTGAGGCGCGGGTTGAGGGGCACGTACACCCCGCCGGCGCGCCATACCCCGAAGAGTGCCGCGATCACGTCGACGCCGTTCGGGAGCATGATGCCGACCGCGGCGCCCGGCCCGACCCCGGACCCGGTCAGCGCAGCGGCGAGGGCGTCGGCGCGTTCGCGCACCTCGGCCCGGGTCCAGGACGCGTCGCCGAGGTGCACGAGCGCATCATCGGGCTGCTGGTCGGCGGCGTCGACGAACAGCAGGTCGGTGAGGCTCACCCGGGACCGTCGCTGTCGCCGGGGGTCAGCTCGGCCCAGTCCGGGTCGCGCTTCTCGGTGAACGCGAGGGGGCCTTCGGTCTGGTCGGGGTGGCCCCACATCGAGACGAGCTCGCGGGCTCCGCCTCGGCAGGCGTCGGTGAGGCCGGTCTCG
>Ga0105048_10019493_pt1 | contig 10396 bp, 7 predicted proteins | sample MAT05_FD_78382 | JGI IMG/M metagenome (GOLD analysis project Ga0105048, IMG submission 78382) | Freshwater microbial communities from Lake Fryxell liftoff mats and glacier meltwater in Antarctica - MAT-05 | ecosystem: Environmental > Aquatic > Freshwater > Ice > Liftoff microbial mat | place...
CCCTGCAACGGATCCTGGGTGTCCACGGCCTTGCCCAGCAGGAGCACCACGTCGCCGGACTCCTTGAACCACTGGGTGGTGATGTGGGCCGGATCCTCCACCAGACCGACCACCGCCACGGTCGGCGTCGGATCGATGGAACCGAGCGACCCGCGTTGGTTGTAGAGCGAACAGTTACCACCGGTCACCGGCGCATCGAACGCCCGGCACCCGTCGGCCAGACCCCGCACCGACTCACGCAACTGCCAGAAAATCTCGGGGTTGTGCGGATTGCCGAAGTTCAGATTGTCGGTCGCGCCCAGGGGAATGGCCCCGGAACAGGCGAGATTGCGACAGGCCTCGGCCACGGCCGTCTTTCCGCCCTCGTACGGATCGAGATAGACGTAGGCCGCATTGCAGTCGACGGCCATGGCCACGTACTTGTCGGGAACGGGGCGTCCCTCGGCAGGATGTCCCACGGGAAGCACCGGCAGGGAATCGGCCTTGATGCGGATGACCGCCGCATCGCTGCCGGGGCAGACCACCGAGCCGTCACGCACCATGTGATCGTACTGGCGATAGACCCAGTTCTTGGAGGCGATGGTGGAGTCGGACAGCAACCGGGTCAGGTCGGCGACGGGATCCTGGCTGTCGGCGATGCCGTCGAGGCGGAAGCTCCGGACGCCCGTCATATAGGCGGCCTCGCACATCTCGCGGAAATAGATGGGGGCTTCGTCGGTCAGCTTGCGGGCCGGAATGTCGGCGATGATCTCGCCATGATGCCGGACCACCATCCGGCCGGAGTCGGTCACCACGCCGATCTCGGCCCAGGGAAGGTCCCATTTGTCGAAGATCCGCTTCACCTCTTCCTCGCGGCCCTTGTGCACGACGATGAGCATCCGTTCCTGGGACTCCGACAGCATGATCTCGTAGGAGGACATGTTCGGGGCGCGTTGCGGGACCAAGTCGAGTTCGATCTCGATGCCGGTCCCCGCGCGGGCCGCCGTTTCGCAGGTGGAACACGTCAGACCGGCGGCACCCATGTCCTGCATGCCGGCGACCGCGCCGGTGGCGAGCAGTTCGAGACAGGCTTCGCACACCAACTTTTCCATGAACGGATCGCCCACCTGCACCGCGCCACGCTGCTGCTCGGACGATTCCTCGGTGAGATCCTGGGAGGCAAACGCCGCTCCCGCCAGACCGTCGCGCCCGGTAGCCGGGCCCACGTAGAACACCGGGTTACCCACGCCGTGCGCCGCGCCGCGGGTGATCTGCTCATGTCGCAGCACGCCGATGCAGAAGGCGTTCACCAACGGATTCCCCTCGTAGGAGGGATCGAAATAGACTTCTCCGCCAATGGTCGGGATGCCGAAACAATTTCCGTAGTGGGCGATGCCCGAAACCACGCCGGTGAACAGACGGCGAACCGTCGGGTTGTCCAGGTTGCCGAAGCGCAGGGAATTCAGCGCCGCCACCGGCCGGGCACCCATGGTGAAGATATCCCGCACAATCCCGCCCACCCCGGTCGCCGCGCCCTGGAAGGGTTCCACCGCCGACGGATGGTTGTGGGACTCGATCTTGAAGGCGATGGCGATGCCGTCGCCGACATCGATGATCCCCGCATTCTCCTCGCCTGCCCCGACCAGGATGCGACTGCCCTTGGTGGGAAAGGTCTTCAGGACCGGCCGCGTGTTCTTGTAGGAGCAATGCTCGCTCCACATCACCGAAAAGATGCCCAACTCGGTGTAGCCGGGCGGGCGACCGAGGATCTCCACGATCTTTTGGTATTCCTCAGGTGTCAGGTTGTGCTTCGCGACAACCTCCGGGGTGATGACAGGTTCACTCATCGATTCGAAAGCCCGACCCTAGGGGTTTCACCCGGGCAGACAAGCTCGTGGAAGAACCCAGGAACCAGAGGTTTGCTCCCACCCTTCCACTTCCCCACCCTCGCCGACGTGTCCCCTGTTCTTCCTCCGGCCGGGGCGGTCCGGGTCGCCCGGGTCGCCATGGCCACCCGCTTCGAGTTGTTCCTGACTGGCCCCCGGCCCGAGTCGCTGCAGGCCGCTGCCGAGGAAGCCCTCGACGAGATCGAACGCGTGGAGGGTTGGCTCTCCCCTTATCGTCCGGGGAGCGAACTGGTCCGATTGCATCGCGAGGGCGTCGGCCGACCACTGCGGGTGGATCCCCGCCTGTTCCTCTTCCTGCAATTCGCCCGGGATCTCACCCTCCGCACCAGCGGCGCGTTTGATCCGACCCTGGGTCCATTGATTCGGGCCTGGGGCTTTGTCGGAGGGAATCCGATCGCACCCGATCCGGCCGCCATCGCCGCCGCGCGGGAGATCATTGGGTGGCGACACGTCGAACTCGATCTCGAACACGGCACCGTGTGCCTGCTGCGTCCGGGGGTGGAGATTCATCCGGGAGCCATGGGCAAGGGCTACGCACTGGATCGCGCCCTGGAAATCCTACGGGAGGCGGGGGTGGAAAATGCGCTGGTGCACGGAGGCACCAGCACGGTGTGCGGGCTGGGCACGGCACCCGACGGCGACGGTTGGCCCGTCTCCCTCCCGGATCCCCCTTCCACTTTGGGTGTGCGCTGGCCGGAAGGGCGCGCACCGACGATCCGCCTGCGTGACACCACGCTTTCGGTCAGCGCCACCTGGGGCCGCAACCCAACCGGCGAGCCACACCGTGCCGGTCATGTCCTCGATCCGCGCACCGGTGCTCCGGTCGAGGGACGTATTCTGGCGGCGGTGGAACTTCCCGGTGCCGCGGAATCGGATGCCTGGTCAACGGCGCTGCTGGTGGGGGGGATCACCGTGACGGCGGGGATGAGCCCGGGACGTTGCTGGATGCTCCCGTCCACCGCGCCGTTTGACACCGACCGGTGGTCCCTGTAACGGTCGAAGCGTCGTTTTCGTCATTCACACTTAATTACACTCCCTCAGAACATGCCTATTGCAGTCGGCTCCAAAGCCCCCTCCTTCACGCTCAAGTCCAAGACGGATTCCGGCCTCGTCGACGTGTCCCTCGCCGGGAACCTGGGCTCCAAGAATACCGTCATCCTGTTCTTCCCGCTGGCGTTCACCGGGGTCTGCACGCAGGAGATGTGCGACATCACGTCGGGTCTTGGGCAGTACGCCAGCCTCGGTGCGGAAGTGATCGGCATCAGCGTGGACAGCCCTTTCGCACAGGAAGCCTGGGCCAAGCAGCACAAGATCACGATCAAGCTGGCCAGCGACCTCAACAAGACCGTGACCGACGCCTTCGGCGTGCGCTTCCCCATGCTGGCCGGCGTGGGTGACACTTCGGCCCGTGCGGCCTTCGTCGTGGACAAGAGCGGCGTGGTCCAATACGCCGAGCAGACGGCGACCCCGAAGGACCTGCCCAACTTCGAGGCGATCAAGGCCGTCCTTGCTGGCCTCCAGTAAGGTTCCCTGCGCCCCCGGGGAGATCAGACCGATCAGTCTGATCCGACTGATCCGACCGTTCCCCCCGGCTCGGCGCTTGCCATTGGTGCGGGGTTGCCGGTCAATCACATCCGGAAGGCTAACCATCATGTCCACCAAATTGATTCTTTCGGTCGCTCTGGCACTCGCCGGGGGCCTCGTTGTCCACGCTGCCAAACTGGGTGATCCGGCACCGGCACTCACCCTCGCCAAAACGGTCAAGGGCGAGCCGGTGGATCTTGCCGCCGGCAAGGGCAAGCAAACCTACGTGGTGGAATTCTGGGCCACCTGGTGCGGTCCCTGCCGAGTTTCGATCCCGCACCTGACGGAGTTGCAGAAGAGGTTCAAGGCCCAGAACGTGACCTTTATCGGCATCTCGGACGAGAAAGAGGACAAGGTGAAACCCTTCGTGGACAAGATGGCCGAGAAGATGGACTACACGGTCGCCGTCGATGACGGGCGGAAGACCTTCAAGGCTTATATGGAAGCCTACGGACAGAACGGCATTCCCACCTCCTTCGTGGTCAACCCGGAAGGCCAGATCGTCTGGGTCGGGCATCCGATGGACGGGCTGGATAAAGCCGTGGAGCAGGTGCTGGCCGGGAAGTTCGACCTCGCTGCCGCCCAGACGGAGTTTGGCGAACGCGAGGTCAAGCAGAAGCGGATGATGGAATTGAACACCGCCTTCGGTAGTTACCTGCAGTTGAATGAGAAGGGGGAGAAAGAGAAGGCCGCCGAGACCGGCAACAAGCTGCTCGAGCTCGCCGGCAAGGATCATTCGATCCTCAACGCCATCGCGTGGAACATCCTCACCAATCCCCGCATGAAGAATCGCGACCTGCCCTTCGCCCTGAAAGTCTCCCAGGCCGCCGTCGAGGCCTCCGGCGGAACCGAACCCGCCGTCCTCGATACCCACGCCCGGGCGTTGTTCGACAACGGCAAGGCGGCCGAGGCCATCGCCACCCTGAAGCGGGCAGTCGCTGCTGCCAAGGACGACAAGGTCAAGGCAGAGATGGAGAAGACCCTCACCAAGTACGAAAACCCGCCCGCGAAGTAGGCCCATCTACTCCCCCCATCTACTCCACCCGGTACTTCGACAGATCTTCCCGGGGCTTGGGCCAGGCCAGCTCCATCTGTTCCATCGCGGCGCAGACGTGTTGGGCGATGAGATGGTCCCGCACCCATTTTTTGTCGGCGGGAATGATGTGCCAGCGGGCGTGCTTCGGAGAGCAGCGGTTGATCGCCTCCTCATAGGCCGTCATGAACCCGGGCCAACGTTCGCGCATGCGGAGATCGGCCCCTTCAAACTTCCAGTTCTTCGCCGGATCCAGGAGCCGGGCGCGGAGGCGCTCGGCCTGTTCCTTCCTTGAGATGTGCAGGTAGAACTTGAGCTGGACGTAGCCGGCCTCGTGCAGGTTGAGTTCGAACCGGTTGATCTGCTCAAAGCGCGGCGCCCACACTTCCTTGCCCGCCAACTCCATCACCCGCACCACCAGCACGTCCTCGTAGTGGGACCGGTTGAACACCCCGATCCGACCGTACCTCGGCACCGCATGATGCACGCGCCAGAGGAAATCATGGGACAACTCTTCGGAGGACGGTGCCTTGAAGTCGGTCACCTCGACCCCAGCCGGGTTGACGAATTCGAGCAGGGACTTGGCGGCACCATCCTTTCCGGCGGCATCCATTCCCTGCATCACCACCAACACCGCCTGACGCGTGTTGGCATAAAGCTTCGCCTGAAGGCCACCGATCCGCTCCAGAAGACGACGGGTTTCCACGCGGGTCTTCTCCTTCCGGAGACCGAAGTCTTCGGCGGGATCGAAATCGCTGAGACGGATGCGGGATTTGACGACAATGTTCTGTGCCATGCGAAGGGGATGAGGTTCCGGCTCTTTCTTGGACTCTTTCGAACCCGTTGGAAACGCTTGTTTCCAGACTTGGCCGCGCTCAGGGGACGCGGTTGAAGGGCAACGGCGGCGGTGCCGGACGAGTGCCACCTGAGTGGGCCGTGGCATGCAGCCAACCGTCGCGACGTTGCCAATGCGAACGCACGCCGCTGAGGATGTCGCGGTAGGGCAGACGGAGCTTCGATTGTGCCCACGCGGCCAGCAGCGGAGGCACGGCCAATCCGGTGCAACAGAGAAAATCCAGCCCCGTCGAGAGGACCACCGTCACCCCGAAGGTCTTGGCGAAGGCGACCATGGGTCGCGGTTCACTCAGGGCGAACCACAGACCCACACTGCCCAGAGCCAGCACCTGCACCAGAGTGCCGACTGAGTCGAGGATGGCCACATAGAACAAGCCCGAGGCAGACGCCGCTGCGAACTGACAGGCCACCAACAACACCAAAGGCAACAGGTAACGCCGCGCGAGGTGCGAATGGACGGCAGCCCCGATCTCCGCGTCCCGGATCGGGGTGGCCAACAGCAGTTCCAGCGCCCCGGTTCGGCGCGCTTCGGCGATGAACGAGGTCACTTCCCAGGCCATCAATCCCTTGAGGCCCACCAACAACACCAGATGCAGATGAACTCTGCCGATCGCCGATGCCCCGGACCAATGGGCCAGCACCGCCGCCAACAGTCCCACCGCTCCCACCGTCCAGGCAACGCGGACCGGCCACACCTCGCACGCCAGCAGTGCCCGCAGCGGATCCGTCGACAGCCAGCGGCGGTCGAGGGACCGACGCTGCGAGGGTCGATCGCCGGTCCCGGTCTCGGACCTCCAACCCCGGTTCAGCACGAAGGCCGCGTACCCGAGAAACGCCCAGGCCGTCAGATGACTGGCCCCCAGGGCACGCAGGAATCCGCCCGGATCCCGGTTGTACTCGGTGTCGCGCACGGTCACGAGCACCTGAGTGGGGGACATCCACGTGGCGAAGAACCATGCCGATGCAGCGCCCGTCGCCTTCAGCATCTGGTCGAGAGCGGGCAACCCCACCACGAACACTCCCACCACGATCAGGGTCTTTCCCAGGGACCGGGCCTGACGGCTTTCCCCTGCGGAGACGGCCAGCCCCACCGTGGTGGCGAAGAACAGTGCGTTCAGCAGGCCGGCAGCGTTGCGCCAGAACTCACCATTGCTGATGCCCCCGATGAACCAGGAGATGGCCAACACGGGAAACACGGCCGCCAATCCGTAAAACGCGCTCAGCGCCAATCCGACGAACTTCCCGGCCACCACATCGATCCCGGTAAGATCGGTGAGGAACAGCAATCCCAGCGTGCCATCCCGTCGTTCCTCGCTGATGCCGTCGGCGGTGAGCAGCACTCCGGCAAGCACCGCGTAGACGTGTCCCGCGAAAACCAGCGTGTAGAATACGAATCGTCCGCTCTGCGCCCCGGCCCCGCTAACGCTGACGAACAGCAGCATGAGAAAGGTCAACCCGGCCGCGAACAATGCCGTCCCGATCCGCATCCGGAACGTGGACTTCCGCCGGGAGGCAGCGAGCAGTTCACGTTGGGCAACCGGAAGAAACGTCATGCGTCGCACGGAATCAGGCCGTGCAAAGGCGGATCTTTCAACCCCAGAGGCGCTGAGGCGCGGAGATGCGGCGCACGCTGACACTGCCCCCGATCAGTTGGGCGGCGACACAAACACGGGTAGCTGCCGACGTGAGGAGGCGGATGCTCCCGTGCTTTGCCGGGTCTGGGATCCGCCTCGTTCCCTCGGCAGCTACCCCCTCGCGCCGTTCGTAGCTGCCGACGTGAGGAGGCGGATGCCGTTCGTAGCTGCCGACGTGAGGAGGCGGATGCCAGTCGGGCGGGGGCAGTGTCAACATGCGCCTGAAGCTTGATCCTGGCCTGTCGCCCGCGTTGACGCCCCGGGTGGGCACCCATAACTTGAACGCCATGATTGCCGGAAAAATCGGAGCGGGAGCCGCGGCACCGCCGTCGGTCCGGGTGGGCGATGAGCGTTTGATCAAGCTGACGGGTGCGGCCGGGACCAAGGTGAGCACGCTGCTCACCAAGCAGGGACGGCCCCGGGGAGTCCTGCGCGTTTCCGTGGTGGGCGGCGGTTGTTCCGGTCTCCAGTACAAGATGGACCTCCAGGATGCCCCGCAGAACCGCGATATCCTGGTCGAGAGCGCCGGCGTCCGCGTCGTGGTGGATCCCAAGAGCGCCCTCTACGTCACTGGATCCGAGCTGGATTTCGTCGATGCCCTACAAGAAGGCGGGTTCAAGGTGAAGAATCCGAACGCCGCCACGAGCTGTTCCTGCGGCGAGAGCTTCAGCGCATGACCGACGCCTTCGCGTTGCTGGGCGAGGCGCGGCACCCCTGGATCGACGCCGACGCCCTCAAAGACCGTTTTCACACCCTGTCGGGGCCGTTGCACCCGGACCGATTCCACGAAGCCCCGGAGGCGGAGCGGACGGCGGTCGGACACCGCTACGCCGACCTGAACTCCGCGTATCAGACCCTGAAGGAACCCCGGGATCGTCTGTTGCACTTGCTCGAACTCGAGCTCGGGGAGAAGCCGAAGGACATCCAGCGCATCCCGCCGGGCACCATGGATCTCTTCGTGGAGGTGGGTCAGACCTGTCGTGATTGCGACGAATTCCTCAAGAAGAAGGCCGCCGCCACCTCGCCCATGCTTCGGTTGCAGGTCATGCAGGCGGGCATGGAATGGATGGACCGCCTGCTCGACCTCCAGGGACGCATCCGCTCCGTCGGCGACACGCTCGGATCCGAACTGTCCGGATTGAACGTCGTCTGGGACGCGGCTCCGCCGGTGGGCGATGCCGGCCGACCGACAGCCCTGCCGCTCGAACGTCTGGAACAGATCTATCGCGCCCTCAGCTACGTCGCCCGCTGGACCAGCCAACTCCAGGAGCGCGTGGTGCAACTGGCGGTTTGAGGGGGTGGGACCTTTAGTTCCTCCCTCCGCGGTTGAAAGCCCGCGCCGAGAGGGCACTGTCTTGTCCAATGTCTGCGCATGCATGGAATCGGTGGCTCGGTTGGGGTCTGGCGATGGCCGCATCGGCCGCGGGCCTCTCGGCGGACGACCTGCTCTTCAATCGCGATATCCGGCCGATCCTCTCCGACCAGTGCTTCGCCTGCCACGGGCTCGACGCCAAGAAACGCAAGGCCGGGCTCCGTCTGGACCTGGCCGAAGGTGCCTTCGCCGCCAATCGCGAGGGACGGGTCGCCATCAAGCCCGGTGATCCCGAAGCCAGCGAGTTGTGGCAGCGCCTGAACACCGCGGATCCCGACGAGGTCATGCCGCCGCCCGAATCGCACAAGACCCTGTCCGACGCCCAGAAATCCCTGATCAAACGCTGGATTCAACAAGGGGCACGCTACCAGAAACACTGGTCTTTTGAATCGCCAGTGGCGTCCGCCATCCCCGCCCCGGTGAACGCCGCCTGGACCGTTCAGAATCCCATCGATCGCTTTCTCCAGGCACGCCTGGCGGCGGAGAAACTGGCACCGACCGCCGAAGCCGTTCGTCCGCGGTTGGCGCGCCGCCTGAGTTTCGATCTCCGGGGACTTCCCCCCACGCCGGCCGAAGTCGAGGCCTTCGAAAACGACCGTCTGCCGGGTGCCTACGAACGGTTGGTGGATCGCTGGCTCGATTCGCCCCGCTACGGGGAACAGATGGGGCGCCATTGGCTGGATGTGGCGCGTTACGCCGACACCCACGGGCTGCACCTCGACAACGAACGCGAGATCTGGGCCTACCGCGACTGGGTGGTGCGCGCCTTCAATCGCAACCTTTCCTTCGATCGGTTTACGGTGGAGCAACTGGCTGGCGACCTTCTGCCGGGGGCATCCGAAGATCAGCTCGTCGCCACCGGCTTCAACCGCAACAACGTCACCACCGGCGAAGGCGGGGCCATCGACGCCGAGTACATCTTCCGCTACGCCGTGGACCGGACGGCCACGACGGCACAGGCCTGGATGGGACTGACCGCCGGATGCGCGGTCTGCCACGATCACAAGTTCGATCCGGTGTCGCAGAAGGAGTTCTATTCGCTCTACGCCTTCTTCCACAGCGCGGCCGATCCGGCCATGGACGGCAACGCCCGCCGGACGCCGCCGGTCCTCGAGTTGAAATCGGACGAAGATCAACGGCGCCTGGATCAGTTCGAGGCCACCCTGCGCGAACGCGAAACCCGCGTGAGCGACGCCGTCGAGAAGCTCCTTTACCAGGACCCCGCCCTCCTCACGCCGCCCCCCGCCGCCCGCGACATCGAAACCGTGTGGTTCGATGACGACCTGCCGCCCGGCGCGAAACCCCAGATGAAACCGTCGCTCGTAGCCGCTTCCGAAGGACCGGTGTTCGCCGGTCGCCAGGCACTCAAGCAAAAGGGCGCCGCCCTCTGGCAGGACGTGTTTGAATCCGTCGCGCTCGACACACCGCGTCAGGGCAAGTTTTTCGCCCACGTCCACCTCGATCCCATGGATCCGCCCAAGACGATCATGATGCAGTTCTTCCAGGGGAGCTGGGAGCATCGGGCGGTGTGGGGCGACACCGACGCCATCAGCTGGGGCGAGAAGGGCAAGGCCAGCCGTTGGATCGTCGGCCCATTGCCCAAGACGGGCGAGTGGGTGCGCATCGAGGTGGATGTCGAGAAGCTCGGCCTGAAACCAGGCGAGAAGCTCACCGGCATCGCCTACACCGAATTCGGAGGGACCCTGTACTGGGACAAGACGGGATCGATGGCGCGGGTGGATCCGGCCAACGACCCGCTGACCTCCATGGCGGCCTGGATGCGTCCGTACGAAGGCAAGGACGCCAAGGAACTGCCCGAACCGGTGCGCAAGGTCTTCCGGGAAACCACCTCGACGAATCGCAGCCCGGAACAGGTGCAGCTCTTGCGCAGCCATTATCTCTCCCAGGTGTGCGCCGAGACTCGACCGGTCATCGAACCGCTCACCACCGCCGTGGCCGACGTACGCCGCCAACGCGACCAGTTCCGGGACGCCATTCCCCGGACGATGGTCTGGCATGATCTGGAGAAACC
>Ga0105048_10019495_pt1 | contig 10396 bp, 8 predicted proteins | sample MAT05_FD_78382 | JGI IMG/M metagenome (GOLD analysis project Ga0105048, IMG submission 78382) | Freshwater microbial communities from Lake Fryxell liftoff mats and glacier meltwater in Antarctica - MAT-05 | ecosystem: Environmental > Aquatic > Freshwater > Ice > Liftoff microbial mat | place...
CCTGCAGGAACTGCTCGCTCGAACCGACGTGGTCGAGATCGTCGGGCGCTACGTTCAGCTCAAGAAAGGCGGAGCCAATTTCATGGGGCTGTGCCCCTTCCACGGCGAGAAGTCACCCTCGTTTTCGGTCAGCCCGACCAAGCAGTTCTATCACTGCTTTGGCTGCGGCAAAAACGGCAATGCCATCAGCTTCCTGATGGAACACGCCGGCATGACGTTTGTGGAAGCCGTGAAAGACCTGGCCCAGCAATACGGGATGCAAGTGCCCGAAGACGACGCCAGCCCACAGGACCGCGCCCGCGCTGCCGAACAGCGGCAAAAGCAGGTCACGCTGAACGACGTGCTGGAGAAGGCAGGCGACTCGTTCAAGAAGCACCTCAAGACATCCAGCAAGGCCATCGACTACCTCAAGGGCCGCGGCCTGTCGGGCGAAGTCGCCAAACAGTTTGGCCTGGGCTACGCGCCTGAAGGCTGGCGCAGTCTGGCCAGCGTCTTCCCCAACTACGACGACCCGCTGCTGGTTGAAAGCGGCCTCGTCATCCTCAATGTCGACGAGAACGGCGGCGAAGAAAAACGCTATGACCGCTTCCGTGATCGGGTGATGTTCCCCATCCGCAACGTGAAGGGCGAATGCATAGGCTTCGGCGGGCGCGTGCTGGGTGACGAAAAACCAAAGTACCTGAACTCGCCCGAGACGCCGGTCTTCAGCAAGGGTCGCGAACTCTATGGCCTGTTCGAAGCCCGCACTGCCCTTCGCGAACACGGCTACGTGCTGGTCACCGAAGGCTACATGGACGTGGTCGCGCTGGCGCAGTTGGGCTTTCCCAACGCGGTGGCCACGCTGGGCACGGCTTGCACGCCCGACCATGTACAAAAGCTGTTCCGTTTCACCGACGCGGTGGTCTTCAGTTTTGACGGTGACGCCGCCGGCCGGCGCGCCGCGCGCAAGGCGCTGGACGGCGCCTTGCCCTACGCCACTGACGTGCGCAGCGTGAAGTTCCTGTTTTTGCCCGCAGAGCACGACCCGGACAGCTACATCCGCGAGTTTGGCGCAGAAGCGTTCTCGCGCTACGTACAGCAGGCGGTTCCTCTCAGCACCTTTCTTCTTGATGCCGTCGGTGAAGGTTGTGAAATGGGGTCCGCAGAGGGGCGGTCACGGTATGCAAGCAATGCAAAACCCCTCTGGTTGCTGCTCCCGGAAGGCGCACTAAAGTTGCAACTGTTCAATGAAATCGCTTCGCGTACTCAGCTTGGCGAGCATGAACTTCAACAACTTTGGGGACTATCTCAAACCGGAACGCTCAGAAAATCACGATCGAACAAGGTTTCAGATTACGGCCAGCGCCGCTATGGCTCTGGCAAGCGTCAACCGGTAAAGCCGAAAGCTGTTGCGCTTGCCGAACATATCGCTCGTCATATATTGCGAAATACAGATAGCTGGTCCAAGTTCAGTTCAACAGACCATCACCTGTTGTGTGAGCTGGAAGTGCCGCATGGTGATTTGTTCTCCTGGATTGATACCCAATTTCACGAACACGGAGGCGAGCCATGGGCCAGTCTCCAGATCTCCCTTGAAGGACAGCCATTTGCGACGCTGGCACAGCGTCTGAATGATCTGGACAATATGCAAATCAGCGGTGGTAACTCAGTTGAACCGGAAGAGGTCAGCGACGAGGCGCTGGTTCGGTGCATGCGCGATATCCACCTGGATGCCGTGAGCGCAGCCATTGCAGAAGTGAACGGCCTGTCCGTTAGCGACCCGACTCGCCACGAGCGCCTCCTTGAGCTATCCAGAAAACAGATGGCTCTGCAGCGCACCTGAATTTGCCCCTTGAAAAACGGTGTCAAGGGTATAATGTAGAGCTTAAGCTACTCGGCAAGAGCGACAGCAGCACCTCCGGACACCGGCCAACCGCGGACATAAGCGCCCGACCCGCCACCTACCCGCAAGGACTGCACACCAAATGTTCGCCCACCTATCTTGCCAAAGTGCTTGTCAATGAGTTGACGGCGTCCCAGGACTGCCTTTAGCTCACCGCCCGCGCCGGGACACAGTTGGCGCTTTGTGATTCTTCATTATTTTTGCCTGAGGTAGATTCATGCCCGCTCAAAAGAAGCCCGCCAAGCCCGCTGCCAAACCTGTCGCAAAACCTTCCGCCGCAAAGAAACCCGCCCCCAAGGCGGTTGCCAAGGCAGTCAAGGCCGCCCCCAAAGCGGCCAAGCCTTCCGCCAAGGCACCGCCCACGCCAGCAACGAAAGTCAAACCAGTGCCCAACAGTTCCAAGCCTTCCGCCAAGCCCGTTGCCAAAGAAGATCTGAAGAAGACCGCCAATACCGCCACCGAAGAAGTGGTCAAGAAAAAACCCGGCCGTCCGCCCAAGGCCGTTGTGGCCGGCGATGAAACGTCCAATGCCGGCGCCAAGCGCGGCCGCAAGCCCAAGGCAACCGCCGGCGGCCTGCCTCACGGTGGTGATGACACCGACATGTCCGACATCGAAGCCGACCTCGTCGGTGAACCTGTGGCCGAAACCACCGAGAAGGTCAAGCCGCTGCGCATGAAGATCAGCAAGGCGAAAGAACGCGCCTTGATGAAAGAATTCGGCCTGGACGAAACAGTCCTGTCTGAAGAAGACATGGCCAAGCGCCGCCAGCGCCTGAAGACCCTGATCACCCTGGGCAAGACGCGCGGCTACCTGACGCAGGGCGAGATCTCCGACCACTTGCCCGACAAGCTGGTCGATGCCGAGACCATGGAAGTCGTCGTCACGATGCTGAACGACCTGGGCGTTGCGGTGTACGAGCAAACGCCCGACGCCGAAATGCTGCTGCTGAACAATACGACGCCCACCGCGTCGACAGTGGAAGAAGCCGAAGAAGAAGCCGAAGCGGCCCTCTCGACGGTGGACAGCGAATTCGGCCGTACCACGGACCCCGTGCGCATGTACATGCGCGAGATGGGCACCGTCGAGCTGCTCACGCGCGAAGGCGAAATCGAAATCGCCAAGCGCATCGAAGGCGGCCTGATGCGCATGATGGAAGCCATCAGTGCCAGCCCCGCAACCATTGCCGAAGTCTTCCGCCTGGCCGATGACATCCGGGACGGCAAGGTCGTCATCTCCACCGTGGTGGACGGTTTTTCCAACCCCAACGAGGCCGACGACTATGTGGCCGAAGAAGACTTCGACGAATTCGACGCCGATGATGACGACGACGGCAACGGCGGCTCCAAGGCCCTGACCAAGAAGCTCGAAGAGCTGAAGAAAGAAGCCCTGGCGCGCTTTGAAAAGCTGCGCGACCTCTTCGAGAAAGTCCACAAGGTCTACGACAAGGAAGGCTACGGTACGCCTGCCTACGTCAAGGCCCAGCACGCCCTGTCCGAAGAGCTGATGACCATCCGCTTTACGGCCCGCACGATTGAAAAACTGTGCGACATGCTGCGCAGCCAGGTCGATGACGTGCGCAAGAAAGAGCGCGAGCTGCGCCGCATCATCGTGGACAAATGCGGCCTGCCCCAGGAAATCTTCATCAAGGAATTCCCGGCCAACCTGCTCAACCTCAAGTGGGTCGAGAAGCAGGCTGCTTCGGGCAAGCCCTGGAGCGTGGTGATGACGCGCAACATCCCGCCGATCCAGGAACTGCAGCAGAAGCTGACCGACATACAGTCGCGCGTGGTCGTGCCGCTGGCGCAGTTGAAGGACATCAACAAGCGCATGAACGAAGGCGAAGCTTCGTCGCGCGATGCCAAGAAGGAAATGATCGAGGCCAACCTGCGCCTCGTGATCTCGATTGCCAAGAAGTACACCAACCGCGGCCTGCAGTTCCTGGACCTGATCCAGGAAGGCAACATCGGCCTCATGAAGGCAGTGGACAAGTTCGAATATCGCCGCGGCTACAAATTCTCCACGTACGCCACCTGGTGGATCCGCCAGGCGATCACGCGCTCGATTGCCGACCAGGCCCGCACGATCCGCATCCCGGTGCACATGATCGAGACGATCAACAAGATGAACCGCATCTCGCGCCAGCACTTGCAGGAGTTCGGCTTTGAGCCCGACGCCGGCATTCTTGCGGCCAAGATGGAGATCCCGGAAGACAAGATCCGCAAGATCATGAAGATCGCCAAAGAGCCGATCTCGATGGAAACCCCCATCGGAGACGACGACGACTCCCACCTGGGCGACTTCATCGAGGACACCAACAACACGGCACCCGTGGAAGCAGCGATGCAGGCCGGCTTGCGCGACGTGGTCAAGGACATTCTTGACAGCCTGACGCCGCGCGAAGCCAAAGTGCTGCGCATGCGCTTTGGTATCGAGATGTCCACCGACCACACGCTCGAAGAAGTCGGCAAGCAGTTTGACGTGACGCGCGAGCGCATTCGGCAGATCGAAGCCAAGGCACTGCGCAAGCTGAAGCATCCGAGCCGCAGCGACAAGTTGCGCAGCTTTATCGACACGCTGTAAGAAGCCTGTACCCAGGCAAAAAGGCGCCCTGATCGGGCGCCTTTTTTTTTATGGTCTCAGCACCGGCGCGGCTCGGCCAGTCGCATCAGCCGTGGTAGAAAAAGCTCTCTTCCACGACCTTGTCGCCCTTGACCGTGTAGACCCCGACCTCGTCCATGGTCATGCGCGTGCCGCCCTTGGGCGTGATGTCCATGGTGAAGCGCACCACGAACTGGTCGCCGCTCACGTAAGGCCCTTCTACCTTGGCGCCATGCACCTCGTGATTGGCGTACCACCAGGCGCCCTTGCCTTCGACGCCTGCACGGCCTTTGACTTCTTTCATCTCGCCCATGGGCTCGCGCGAGACGATGTCGTCTGACCAGAACTGCTCGCCCGCTTCGTCAAATTTGCCGGCCTTGCACAGGTCGGTGAAGGCAGCGGCGATTTCGTTGGTTGTCATGATTTTTTCCCTGGCTGGAATGGGGTTGATTGAAACTATTGAGAATTTCATAAATCATGACATCCAACTCACCACCGTTCGCCCTGAGCTTGTCGAAGGGCCACTTCGACAAGCTCAGGACAGGCTTCGACAAGCTCAGCGCGAACGGTGTTTTGTCCTGAATTATGAAAAGACCAATAAAGGTACAGCGCTGCGCAGAATGCCACGCATGAACGGGCCACGCAACTGACAGATTTGAACAACGAGGGCACGCACGTTTCGCAATGGGGCCTGGGTAAACCAGACAAGCCGCGCCGTCGAGTCGGCAAGTCAGTCCGGCAAAACCACCGTCACCGCCAGGCCTGGTTGCGCATTGCGCACCACGAAGCTGCCGCCGTGCGCCAGTGCCACCAGTTTGCACAGGTGCAGGCCCAGACCCACACCGCCGGTGGCCCGTTCGCGGGCGGCATCGGGGCGGTAGAACGGCTCGGCCAGATGCGGCAAAGAGGCGTCGTCAACGCCCGGGCCGAAGTCCCGCACTGACAAGCGCACGCCGTGCACTTCGCCTTCCAGCGCGAGGCGCGGCGCTTGAGCGGCACCAGCGCTGTGGCGCAAGGCGTTATCCAGCAGGTTACGCACCAGCAGCCTGATACGCGTGCGATCCAGCGGCAATTCGGGCAGGCCATCTTCGACGGCCACTTGCACATCCAGCGCGCCTTCGTGACTGAGCGCCATCGACTCCACGACCTCGCGCGCGAGCGCACCCAGGTCAGTCGGCTCCACATGCAGCGCCGCATGGCCCTGCCCCAGGCGCTCGCTTTCCAGCAGGTCAGTCACGAGGTCTCGCATCTCGCCCAGGTCACGCAGCAATGCCTGGCGCTGCACCTGCACCTCGGAGGTCTCCGGCAACAGCTCGGTATTCAGACGCGCGCGGGTCAGCGGGCTGCGCAGCTCGTGGCTGATGGACAGCAGCAGGCCGCGTTTGGCCTCCAGCATCTGATGCAGACTGGTAGCCATGGCGTTGACGTCAGTGGCCAGCTGGCCGAGTTCATCGCGGCGGCGGATGGGTATGGGGTTGGCGAAATCACCCGTGCCAAAACGCCGCGCGCCGGACCGGATGTCGTCAAGCGGCCTCAGCAACCGCCTTGTGTAGGCATGCGCCAGGGCCGTGAGCAGCAGCAAGACGGCCAATGTCATCCAGCCCACCTGGCGCGGCCTGTCCTGCCAGGCCTGCACGCTCAGGCCCAGCTGGATACGGTGGCCGTCAGAGGTCATGCGTTGCAGCAGCGGCATATCGCTGTCCTGCCCGAAGTGACGATCACGCCAGGCTCTTTCGCTGCCGCCTTCCTTGTCCGTATCGGACTGCCAGTTGACGACAGGCCCCGAGATACGCACACGCACCGGCAAGCGCTGCGTCAGCGCCTTCGCGCGTTCCACATCAGGCGGTGTGCCGATGTCTGTCACAAGCCGATCCACATAGTCGGTGACCAGCGGTCTGGCCGCGTCACGCCAGCCCACGCTGAGCGCCTTCTGCATGCCATAGATGAAGGTGCCCGTCATGGCGAGCGCCAGCAGCAGAAACAGGATCACCAGCCGCCATTGCAGCGAATGGCTGAGGGCATGACGGGCGCGGTGGCGCCATCGCCGCTTTCGGCCTTCAGGCGGCATCACACCTGGTGTGACAGCCTCACGCACGAGCCACCGCCAGCGAGTAACCCGCATTGCGCAGCGTCTTGATGCAGTCCAGCGGCTCCAGCTTCTTGCGCAGACGGCTCACCACAATGTCCACAGCGCGCGTGTAGAGCTCGGCCTCGTGACCGCGCAGCTGGTTGAGGATGTCGTCGCGGCTGAACACCTTGCCGGGTTCGCGCGCCAGCAGGTGCAAGAGCTCGAACTCGGTGCCGGTGAGCTCCACGCTCTGGCCCAGGCGCAGGACGCTGCGGGTGGCAGGGTCGACAGTCAGGCCTTCGAACACGAGCGCCGAAGATGCAGCGCCTGAACGCAACGGCGCGCTGCGGCGGCGCAGCACGGTCTGCACGCGGGCCACCAGCTCACGCGGCTCGAAAGGCTTGGGCAGGTAGTCGTCGGCGCCCAGTTCAAGCCCGACCACGCGATCCATCACCTCGCCACGCGCAGTGAGCATGATGACTGGCAGGTCACTGTTCTTGCGGATCGTGCGGCACAGCTCGAAACCGTCCATCTCGGGGAGCATGACGTCCAGGATGGCTGCGTCATAGCCGCCACGCGCCAGCATCGCCAGGCCGGCGCCAGGGCGCGTGGCATGCTCCAGTTGCAGCTCGAAGCGGGCGAAGTACGCGGCCAGCGGCGGGCCGAGCTGTTCGTCATCGTCAATCAGCAGGATGCGTGGCATGACGGTGATTGTCCCACCGGGCAGCGCTACGCTGATGCCGCACGATGATGCGCCGCAGCCGATGTTGGCGCCCAGCAGTCAAGCGGTCAAAACTGTCGGCTGCCGCCATCACGGACTGCAGCGCGCCGGGCAGCACGCGCTTGTGGCGGGCCAGCAAACTCTCGGCATGCTCACGGTCAAAGCGCGAGCCCCAGACCATGGCCAGCAACTCGGCATGCGGATCGGCAACTGTCGCCAGCAGCGCGTCGCTCTGGGCGCGCACGCTGGCGAAAAGGTGGTGGACGGCGTTCATCGAAACTGTTTCCTGACCGGATCAGCCGCGATTCCAGCCACCTCGGCGCTGCATGAAATCGCGCACTTTCTGCTGTTGCGCCGCGTTCAGGCTGTCGTAGAAGTCAGCCATCGCAGTGATGACTTCGGGGCTCCTGGTGGTGACGGCCGACGTCTTGGCCGTCACCAGCGTCTGTGCGCGTTCGCGATCAAACTTCGCACCGGTCACCAGCGCCTGCACTTCGGCACGCGGGTCGGTGGCCGTGCCTTTGAGCGCAGCCTTCTGCTCCTGCAGTTTGTCGGCCAGCACGTTCAGGCGGGTCTTCTGATCGGCGGTAAGGTCCAGCTTGCTGCTGACGCGCTCGATCATCTTGCCGCGAAATTTGGCCGAGTCCTCGGCGCTCATCTGCCAGCCCTGCCCGTCATGGCGGTGGCTGCAGGCGGCGAGGCCGCCAAAAAGAATGGAGGCACCGAAGATGCCGAAGAGAGTGCGTTTGATCCAGGGGCGCATGATGAAAGTCCTTTGAGTGATGTTGAACAAGGACTCGATCTTCCTGCGGCGGGCGCGAGCGGTCATCTCGGCGCGGTTTCGGTTTGTTTCGTTTTATGTCAGCCAGCGGGCCAGCGCCGCCATGCTCAGAAGCGCTCGGTGTCGACTTCGCTGTTGGCCTGGTCACCGTAGCGATCGCCCTTGACCGTCTTCTCATTGATCAAGGCCTCGGCCTCGGCGACGATCGCCGGTGGCAAGCTCACGCCGGCAGCGCTCAGGTCATCCTTCAAATGTTCCAGCGTTGTGGTGCCAGGGATAGGGATGATGTGCGGTGCCTTGTGCAGCAGCCAGGCCAGCGCGAACTGCGAGGGCGTGCAACCGGCCTTGTTGGCCAGCGCATTGAAGGCGGGCAAGAGCTTCAGGTTGGCGGCCAGGTTGTCAGGCGTGAAGCGGGGCATGGACTTGCGGATGTCCTTGGCGTCGATCGCCGCCGCGTCCTTGACGGCTCCGCTCAGAAATCCGCGCGCCAGCGGGCTGAAGGCGACAAAGGTGACGCCCAGTTCCTTGCAGGCCTGGAGCACGGCGATCTCGGGGTTGCGCGTGCACAGCGAGTACTCGGTCTGCAGGGCAGTAATGGGGTGCACGGCATGGGCCTTGCGGAGTGTGGAAGCCGACACCTCGGACAGGCCCAGCGAACGTACCTTGCCTGCGCGCACCAGGTCACTCATGGCGCCCACGCTGTCTTCGATCGGAACCTTCTTGTCCCAGCGGTGCAGGTAGTACAGATCGATCACATCGGTGCGCAGGCGGCGCAGACTGTCTTCGCAGTTCTTGCGGACGGTCTCGGGCCGGCCGTCTATCACGCGGCGCACGACGTTGTCTTCACCTGTCACGCCTGCCAGACCGCCCTTGCTGGCCAGGGTGAACTTGCTGCGGTGTTTGGAAAGGACGTTACCGACCAGCGTTTCGTTCGTGCCGAAGCCGTAGAGGGCTGCGGTGTCGAAGAGTGTGACGCCTGCGTCCAACGCGCTGAGCAGAACGCGCTCGCCCTGCTCTGCCGACGGCGGCGTGCCGTAGGCGTGGCTGAGGTTCATGCAGCCGAGGCCGATGGCTGAGACTTTGAAGGGACCTAGATTTCTTTCCTGCATTTCTTTCTCCGGCTAATAGCGTAATTGGGGGCGCCCGTCCGGGCTGATCCGGCTGGCAGCGTAATTTGAGGCGCCCGTTCGGGCTGAGCTTGTCGAAGCCTTTCCACGCGCGCAGGCCCTTCGACAAGCTCAGGGCGAACGGTGGTGGGACAACGGTGGTGGGCGAACGGCGTGGGCGAACGGGGGTGGGCGAACGGGGGTAGGACAACGGTGGTGGGCCAACGGCGTGGGCAAATGATGGTGGGCAAGCGCCTCATCAATTCAACTGCTGCTCGAGCGCATGCAGCACTTCGTAGCAAGGCAGCACCTTCGCCACACTGGAATTCGGTTCGCCGCCTTGCTTGATGGCGGCGAAGAACTCGCGGTCCTGCAGCTCGATGCCGTTGATCGACACATCCACCTGGCTCACGCCGATCTTTTCTTCCTTGCCCTCTTTCGTCGATTGCCAGAGATCGTCGTAGCGCGCGATGTACGTGGCCGTGTCGCCGATGTAGCGAAAGAACGTGCCCAGCGGCCCTTCGTTGTTGAACGACAGCGACAGCGTACAGATCGCGCCATTGGCTGCCTTCAGCTGGATGCTCATGTCCATCGCGATACCCAGCACCGGATGGATCGGCCCCTGCACGGCATTGGCCTTGACGATCGGGCTGCCGCACTGATGTGCAAACAGGTCCACCGTATGCGCCGCGTGGTGCCACAGCAAGTGGTCCGTCCAGCTGCGCGCCTGACCCAGCGCATTCATGTTGGTGCGGCGAAAGAAAAAGGTCTGCACATCCATCTGCTGGATGTTGAATTCACCAGCGGCGATCTTCCTGTGCACGAACTGATGACTCGGGTTGAAGCGGCGCGTGTGACCGCACATGGCAACGAGGCTGGTCTGCCTCTGCATCGCGACCACGTCCTGCGCGTCCTTCAGGCTGTCGGCCATCGGTATCTCCACCTGCACATGTTTGCCGGCCTTCATGCAGGCAATTGCCTGCGCGGCATGCATCTGTGTGGGCGTGCAGAGGATGACGGCGTCCACCTCCTTCAAAGCCAGGCTGTCATCCAGATCCGTCGTGACGTGGTTGATGCCGTATTTCAACGCCACCTCCTTCGTCTTGTCCAGCTCGCGGCCGACCAGGGACACGACCTCCACACCGTCAATCAGCTTGATGCCGTCCAGGTGCTTGATGCCGAAAGCGCCGGCGCCGGCGAGTGCTACTTTGATGGTCATTCAACTGTTCTCCAGGATGA
>Ga0105048_10019496_pt1 | contig 10396 bp, 12 predicted proteins | sample MAT05_FD_78382 | JGI IMG/M metagenome (GOLD analysis project Ga0105048, IMG submission 78382) | Freshwater microbial communities from Lake Fryxell liftoff mats and glacier meltwater in Antarctica - MAT-05 | ecosystem: Environmental > Aquatic > Freshwater > Ice > Liftoff microbial mat | place...
AAGAGTGCGTGCCGCTAGCGCATCAGGCGATCGCAATTGGCGCGAAGGTTTTCTGGCTGCAACTCGGGGTAGTCAATGACGAAGCGATCCGGATCGCTCGCGAAGCCGGATTGGAAACCGTGCAGAATCGTTGCGTGAAGATCGAGCATGCTCGTTTCTTCGGCGGGTTGAATCTGGTCGGAATGAACACCGGGGTGATCACCTCAAGGCGGACGATCAGGTGACCGTTTGAATCGAGATTGGGCGGTGCTAGACTCGATGCAGGAAAGGAGAGATCGATGTCAGCAACGAAGCCACACCGAGTTCAGGAGCTTGTCGTCCGCGATGACCAAACACTCATTGCAATTCCTGCACTGGAAGGTGACCGACTCGTAACCAGATACCATGTCGAAGATTTTGCAGAGTCGCCACTTGAGCAACCACAGGGTATGCGACGACCTTCTCAGGAAGTCCATGAATCCACGGTCGTGCAGGGCGAGAGAATACGGATTGCACGTTTGCTTGCCGGAGCCTGGAAAGATCTCGATTGGGACGAGATGGAGGAATCGTTGTACCGGATTCGCCATGAGAGCACACCAACGCCTCCAATAGATCTCAACGATATTCTATGACCAAGTTTTTGCTCGACACAGGTCCGCTAACCGCTTTCCTGTATGGTCGAGGACCGACTGTCGCCTTGATCGATCCATGGCTACCAGAGTCACTCGCGTTTACAAGCGAACTCGTTTATGGAGAAATCGTTGAACACCTGCTTGGTTACAATGAATTCATAGATCTTCGTTCAAACCTCCAGTCAATTCTTGCTGTCGTGAAACCCAGTCAAGACCTATCAAATTCTGGAACGGTATGCTCGTTTGCGGCGACAGTCACGGCGTCCTCACGGATCAGGCACCATCGGTGACATCGATACGCTGATCGCAGCCACGGCAATCGAAATCGGTCTGACGGTTGTAACCACAGACACCGATTTCACCCGCGTGCCGGGACTGAACCTGCTTCTGCTGCGCCCGAAGTCATTTGAACCAGTCATTTGATGAGATTCAGAAACTCGCTTCAATCACACGTCTCGAATACGTTGAAATGGATTTGAACCCGATTGACTGACATCTCAACCAACATCACTGACGTCGAAAAAAGAGAACTGCTCTTCAGGTACCGTGTCATCGCGGTGGTTGGGTTGTCCGATAGTCCGTGGAAACCCAGTCAGGGTGTTGCCGAGTATATGCAGGATGCGGGGTATCGAATTGTGCCCGTGAATCCGAACCGGATCGGCAAAACGATCCTCGGCGAGATGGTCTACGAAACCCTGGCGGATATTCCATTTCCGGTTGAGATTGTGGATGTCTTCCGACCTGCGCTAGTCACCCCGAAAATCGCCGAGCAGGCGGTCGCGATGGGGGCAAAGGTGCTTTGGCTTCAGCAGGGAATCATCAACGAAGAAGCAGCCAGGATCGCCCGCGATGGAGGACTGATCGTGGTGATGGATCGCTGTATTGCGACTGATCATGCCCGTTTGATCGGATCGTAATGAGTTCGTTGTCAGGAGAATCCGCCAAGCCATTCGATGGCGGCGCGGGTTTGGGCGATGCGGAGCCGGAGTACGGTTCGGGAAAATTCGCGGTCAGTTTCGGAGTTCTCGGAGAGTTCGACTTCGGCCAATTGCTCGACAAGCGAGACTTCCCATTGTCGGCATGCTTCGAGTTGACCGGCGACCAGTGCAACTGCGAGTCCCGGATCTGTCCTGCGTGCGAAGTAGAGCTTGACCAGAAACTCGAGCCGGATTTCCCGGGTGTGTTTCACTGGTTCAGCCAGCCAGCGCTTGAGTTCGGCGCGGCCGCTGTCGGTCAGATCATAGACCTGGCGGGCAGGGCGCGAGGATTGTTGTTCGACGCTCGAAACAACCCAGCCACTCTTTTCCATTTTCTTGAGATGGTGGTAGAGCATGCCGGGTTCAAGGCGAAGTACGCCGGAGAGCGGCTGACCCTCGGCGAAATTGCGGGCAAGGTCATAACCATGCCCTGGGCCATCGGTGAGATCGAGCAATCCCAGGATTGCGTGTTCCGCTGGCATTGCTGAAATCGCCATGAATCTCCAGACCCGTATACGCGAACTTCATCTGAATACAGAGTGTAGTCAATCTCAGCCGTTTTGACGCAGACAAGTACACTCATATCGATGGCAGATTGCCATGAATACGAATGACCGAGACCGAAGCTTTGAAAGGGTTCCTCGTAACATGACCAGTTCGAATTTGGCAGCGATCAACGCAGGAGCACTGATGTCGAGCGACATCGTCTCTGTCACGCCATCAACCACCGCCGACGAACTTGCCGAACTTCTGCTCGAACATCAAATCGGTGGCGTACCCGTGCTTGGTTCCGATGGTTCCCTTGTTGGAATGGTCAGCGGTTTCGATGTAATCAGCAAACCTGGCAAATCGATCCAGGAGATCATGAGCCAGGGCGTCGTGTTTGTGAATGTCGAAGACGATGTGGAGAAGATCGTCAGTTTGATGGGACTCCATGGAATTCGCCGCGTGCCGGTTTGTAAAGATGGCCGACTTGTCGGAATCATCAGTCGTTCTGATCTGCTCCGGCATTACGTCAAACACCGCTAGCACACATTTTTCGGCGCATTACGATAGTTACTGCACGATTGGCGTTGAAAAGCTATGATACGATGTAGCCGTAAAGCGCCAATGGGGCGCGGTCGTGGCCTATGATCGGGCGGTGATGTGAGCGAAATTCTCGCAGAGCTCTTTTCTTCGAAAGTGCGTGCTGCGGTTCTTGGCCAGATGTTGCCAAGAGCTCACGTCGGCTTTTCGTTGACAGAACTTTCGCGAATTCTCGACTTACCCATCAGCAGTCTCCAGCACGAGTGCTACAAACTCGAACGAGTTGGGGTGATCAAAGGTCGACGCGAGGGTAATTCACGCCGCTATCGCGTCAATCCCGGATGTGAAGTGCTGCGTGAACTGACCGCACTTGTGGTGAAAGGTATCGGCCAGACGGAGGCATTGAGTGCCGCACTGGAGGATCTCCCGGGGCTGGAGGCTGCCTTCATCGCACGCGTGCTCCCCCTTGACGTCCAATCGGATGGCGATCGAACCAGTGCGAGTCCGATTCCACTCGTTCTCATTGGCGAAGTTTCGCTTGAAGCGATCGACGCGGCGCAGGAACGGGTCTCTTCTATCCTGGGATTGCCGATGAATCGCATTGAGGCCGTTTTCTATCTACCGGGTGATTGGCGGAGCCGACTCGATCAGCAATCACAATACGCGGTTTGGCTCATGTCCGGACCCCGAACCAATTTGCTTGGCGACCCTCTCAACATTGGCCGCACTTCCTGATCAGTAGCTGAATCGGCTCAGTTGGTCGATTCCTGCGTGGTGTTTCCGGCAAATGACGCCGTAATCGCAATCAACAGATCGTCGATATCGAATGGTTTGAGGACCACGGTCACACACTTGGCTTTCAAATGCCCCTGCAAATCCTGCACCATCTTGGCTGCCGCCGTGCAAACGACCAGGGGTAGTATCGCGAGTTCGCGACTCAACCTGATGCTCTGGACCATCTGCCAGCCGTATTCCTCTTCACCCATGAGATGGTCGAGCACGATCAAATCAGGTCCAATCGACTTGATGCGCCCAAGATCACGGATCGCGGTGGAGTGGATCGTCACCCGATCCCCTTCATCCTCCAGCAAGTCCTTCATCACTTCGAGGACCTCTTGCGCATCATTAATCACGAGGATGTGACGCTCCGGCGCTGACTTTGTCACGATTGCTCCTTGTAAAGTTCACTGAGAACCTGTGTTCTCTTCACCAAGACTGCATGATCCTGATGCTCGTCATCCGCACTGGACGTGAGGTGAACCCGGTGTGCGGTCTCGACTGGATGTCCGATTCGATCAGCCCGATTATGCTTTGATGCAGTAGAAACGCCCCAACCATGTGCGACAGTTTCGCCCAGGGGCAAAACGGGCTGGAGCCCGGCACGTGTCCGATTCACATCGCCGAGACGAACCGACCCACCGAAAGGAGCAAACGCGCGAAATGGTGCGAGATATGTTCAGACTCCGCCGGCACAATCGCCCGGGTGGCGGCGAAGCAATCCTCAGTCAGCATCAACACGCGCTGCTCACCGAGGAGCTCGCGGCGCTCGAACGTCTTTCGGCGATTCTCGACGCGTATCCCGCAACCGATGAGGACAAAGATGCAATTGCGGATGCCGCAGAACAACTCACGTCGCTCTTCCTCCTTGTAATTGTCGGTGAGTTCAATGCCGGGAAGTCCGCCTTCATCAATGCCCTGGCAGGTGGACCAGTAATGCCGGAAGGTGTCACGCCAACCACGGCGGTCATCAACCTGCTCCGGTTCGGCGATACCGTGACCGAGTCAATGTTGCCGAATGGCGTGATCGAACGCACCTATCCCGCTCCCTTTCTCGATGAAATCACCGTGGTCGATACACCGGGCACAAATGCCATCATCCGGGAACACGAAGCATTAACCCAGCGCTTCGTTCCGCGGTCCGATCTGGTGCTCTTTGTGACCTCTGCGGATCGCCCATTCACCGAGAGCGAACGCGCTTTCATGTCGAACATCCGGGAGTGGGGCAAGAAGATCACGATCATCATCAACAAGATCGACATGATCCGAACCGACGAAGATGCCGAAAAGGTCATCACGTTTGTCCAGGAGAATATCGAGCGTCTCCTCGGGTTCCGGCCGGAGGTCTTCCCGGTGTCGGCACTTCTTGCGCAGCAGGCCAAGGCGCTGGCGAATCGCAATCCGGTGGAACGGGAACGTCTCTGGTCATTGAGCCGGTTCGGGGCGCTCGAGGAGTACATCTTCAAGACGCTTGATGAAGAAGGTCGGATTCGGCTCAAACTCCTGAGCCCGCTCGGGATCGGTGAGCATCTGGCGGATCGCTATCTCAAGGCAACAACCGACCGGCTGACAATTCTCCATGATGACGTCGTCACGATTCAGAACATCGATCGTCAGCTCGTGCTCTACCAGGAAGATATGCGGCGGCAGTTCGCCTATCACCTGACACGGATTGAAAACATCATCGGGAAGATGAACGCACGAGGAGATGAATTCTTCGAAGAGACGATCCGCCTCGGGCGAATTTTCGACCTGCTGAACTCTGAGAAGATTCGGCTCGACTTCCAGCACAAAGTCGTGGGTGACACAGAGAAGGCGATCGACACTACGATCGACGAACTGATCGACTGGATGGTCGAGCAGGATTTGCGCACCTGGGAAGCGGTGGATGATTACATCGATCGCCGTCGTCTTTCGAAGTACGAAGACGAGATGGTTGGCGAAGTCGGCGGACAGTTCAAATACGATCGACGTGCACTGCTCGAATCGGTCTCGAAGGTCGCACACGAAGAAGTTGAGCGATATGACCACCAACGGGCCGCGCAAGAACTTTCGCAGTCCGTTCGCAGCGCGGTCGCGGCAGTCGCCGTGGCGGAAGCGGGCGCGGTTGGGCTGGGTGCCCTTGTTGTCGCTGCTGCCAGCACGGTAGCGGTCGACATCACCGGCATTCTGGCTGCAAGTCTCGTGGCAGGACTCGGACTCTTCATCCTTCCTCGCAAGCGAAAGCAATCCCGCGCCGAGTTCCGGCGAAGATCCGATGAACTCGAAAAGCGATTGGTCGAAGTCATGAGCGAACAGTTCGAGCATGAATTGGCCCGGTCCGTCAGCCGGATCGAGGACGCGATCGCACCGTACACGCGCTTCGTTCGCGACCAACAAACAAAGTTCAGCGGAATCGAAGAGAATCTCAACGCCGTCCGCGGTGAACTCGGGGCGCTTCGTCATCGGGTCGGTGATCCGGATTCGATGCTCTCTCCTGGAGCGATCGCGGCTGGCATTGAATCGACACCGATCGGCAAGGCGTTGCCGTCACCATCCAACGAACCGGGGAGCAATAGAGGTCAATGAACTACGAGTTCGCGTCGGACAATACGGCGCCGACAACTCCTGAAATTCTGGCGTCGATATCAGAGGTCAATCAGGGCAACGTGCTCTCATATGGCGACGATCCGTGGACGGCCAAACTCCGCGACGTCGTCACCGAGGCATTCGAAGCTCCGCAACCGGTCGGGATTGTGCCCATTCTCAGCGGGAAACTGGCGAATCACCTCTCACTCGCGGCGATCACCGAACACGAGGCGATCGTCTTCTGTCATGAACACGCCCACGTCCTGGTGGATGAGAACGATGGCCCTGCGTACATTACACGCTGCCGGTTCATCGGCCTGCCGGGCGATCAGGGCAAAATCAGTGCGGCCACGCTGCGCGAGTCGATTGCGCGAGAGCAACCCCTGCCACCGGGCAGCGCGTTCAGTCTGACGACTGCGACCGAAGCTGGTGCGGTGTATGCGCTCGATGAGATGCGCGAGCTGATCGAGATTGCGCACAATGCCGGGATGCTGGTTCATCTGGACGGCGCGCGGTTCGCGAATGCGGCGGCGGCACTCGGTTGCTCGCTTGCCGATATCACGTGGCGTCTTGGAATCGATATTCTCTCACTTGGAGCGACCAAAAATGGGGGCATGGCGGCCGAAGCCGTCGTCGCGTTCGATCCCGTTGTTTCAGAGCGACTGACGAAAAAACAACTCCTGCTCGGGCATTACCCAAGCAAGATGCGTTTTCTCTCCGCGCAGCTAATCGCGTGGATCGAGAACGATGGCTGGAGAACCCGCGCCGAAAATGCAAATCAGAAGGCGCAGCAGCTTGCGAAAGCGCTTGCCGGAATCCCAGGTGTGCGGCTCGTGCAACCGGTCGAAGCCAATTTGATTTTCGTGATCCTCCCTGAAGAGGTGAAGGCGCGGCTCAATGCGGCCGAGTACTACGTGTACGAATTACCGATTCTTGGCGAGGGTGTCGTTCGTTTCGTGACCAGTTGGTCGACCACGGATGCGTCGATCGATACGTTGATCGCCGCGCTTGAACCCTAACCTTGAAAGTTGCGAGAGTCAGCCGGACTGCTGACTCTCGCGATCTCCAACATGTACTGCCGAAGCCAGGGGTCGTCCGATGATGTGCTCGGCGCCTTCGATCTCGATGCGGAGCGGTCCTTCGAATGGCAGTCGCTCGGTTACGGTCACCGCGACCCCGGGGAAGAGCCCGAGTCCACCGAGATACCGAAGTTGTTCCGGATCGCGGTCTGAGACGCGAATGATGGTTCGGCGCTCTCCCGGTTCCAGATCGAGCAGAAGCACACCCGAAACCAGATCGATGGTTCCTTCTCGACTCGGAATCGGGTCGCCATGGGGATCATGTGTTGGGTATCCGAGGGCGGAGTCCATGCGGGCTTCGAGTTGATCCGAGAGGTGGTGTTCGAGCCGCTCCGCCTCGTCATGGACCTGATCCCACGGCATGCCGAGTGTCTCCGAGAGATAGAGTTCTAGGAGACGGTGGTGACGGAGGACCTCGAGTGCGATTTTCGTACCCGCCTCAGTCAATTCCACTCCGCGGTACCGGGAATGGCGCAGCAAGCGGAGATCGTCGAGTCGCTTCACCATATTGGTGACTGACGGACCGGTTACCCCAAGTTCTTCCGCCAATCGCTGGGTCGTAACCTGGTTGCCAACTTCCCGGAGGCGGTAGACCGCCTTCAGGTAATCTTCCATCGCGTGGGTGACTTGAGGATCGGCCGGGCCGGAGCCGTCGACCGGTGGATTCCGCTGAGGCACGTTGTCTCTATCCAGAGTCGGTCCGACCATTCAACGACACCACGAGCGACAAGATCGCCCGCAAAACCGAAAAGACCCGGACATAGCTGCGAATCACAGACGAATCGTCATTGCCAGAGAGGAACCTTGTCAAGGCGACAGCAGCGTCACCTCCAACGCGGTCTGACAGTGAGCATATGACCCAATTGAAAGTTCATGCCGATTGCTCCGATTTCGCCTGCTGTTCGGGTCGTTTGCTCACCGCAGTTGAGTCACGAAGGGTAATCCGCGACAATTCACAGGCTCGCCTTCAAACCGGCGAAACCGTCGTTCTCACATGGAGCAGTGATCGGCATGTCAGTTGAAGTTCAATCCGAGGCATCCCCAATCGCGCCCAGGCGCGTCGCCGTTTTCATGGCCCATCCGGATGATCCTGATTTCAGTTGTGCCGGCACCTGCGCCCGTTGGGCAGCGGATGGGCATCACATCACCTACGTCATCATCACGAACGGTGATAAGGGCAGTGACGACCGCGAACTGCCGGGAGCACAACTCGCCAAAATCCGGGAAACAGAGCAGCGCGCAGCGGCAGACATTCTCGGTGTCAAAGATGTTGTTTTCATGCGCCAACCCGACGGAATACTGGTGCCGAATCTCGAACTGCGACGTGAAATCGTTCGCATGATTCGGCGACTCAAACCGGACATTCTGATCTGCCAGGATCCCATGACCTGGTTCGTCGGACGCGAATACATCAACCATCCCGATCATCGTGCGTCCGGGCAGGTCGTTCTGGAAGCGCTCTTCCCGGCGTCACGCAATCACCGGATGTTTCCGGAGCTGCTCGAAGAGGGGCTCGAACCGCATCGGGTCGAGGAGGTTTATGTCGCGACTTCAAAGGAGTCCGATACCTTCATCGATATCACTGCCTTCATGGATATCAAAATCCAGGCACTTCGGGCACACGTCAGCCAGATGGGAGACTGGGATCCGGACGAGCCAGTGCGCAACTGGAATCGGGAAGATGGCAAACGCGCCGAGCCTCCGGTCGAATACGCCGAAGATTTTCGTTACTTCAAACTTGATTGACGTTTCCACTTATTTTCCGTGCAGATCACATCCAATCCGGGTAATGGATATTGGTAGGTCAAAGGTGCTGTGCCATAATCCGGGAATTGGTTGTGACATCGAGTAACGCCAGCCCAACTGGCGGCGCGAACTCTCCGATTGGTCGTTCCTCCGGCCATCATTGAACTATTGAAGGAGCAACAATGAAATCGCCGATGCTCGAATATGCATTTTTTGAAGGTAAGATCGTGCCTTTTTCCGAAGCCAACGTCAGCGTCGGAACCCACGCCCTCCAGTACGGAACCGGTGCTTTCGCGGGTATTCGCGGCTATCTGGATGCCGATGGCGAGACGATCAACATCTTCCGGTTGAAGGATCACGCCGCCCGCATGCTCAATTCCGCCAAGTTGCTCCGGGCTGAGCTTCCCTACGACCGCGATTCACTGGCCGACGTGATCGCATCGCTCGTCGAGAAAAACGCCCCTGCCGGCGACGTCTACATCCGCCCATTCATCTACAAGCCGGCGGTGCAGTTGACACCACGACTTCGCGGTGTTGGCGACGAACTCGCCGTCTACATGCTCCAACTCGGTGATTATCTCGATCTCCAGCGCGGTCAGAAGGCGATCGTCTCCTCGTGGTTCCGCGTTCCAGACAACGCGATTCCGAGTCGCGGTAAGCTTTCTGGTTCGTACATCAATTCGGCGTTCGTCAAGGACGAGGCCGAGGAGAAAGGTGCGGACGAGGCAATTGTGCTCAACACGGCGGGCAAAGTCGCGGAAGGCAGCGCCTGCAACCTCTTCATCGTGCGCAATGGAACACTGATCACGCCGCCGATCACCTCCGATATTCTCGAAGGGATCACCCGGCGATCGGTCATGCAGTTTGCGCAAGATGCCGGAATTCCGGTCGAGCAGCGCGAAATCGACCGCACAGAGCTTTACATCGCAGACGAAGCCTTCTTCTGCGGCACCGGTGTTCAGATCGCCTGGATTGAACTGATCGATGGTCGCCCCATCGGCAACGCGCAGTGCGGGCCGATCACCGAGCAAATCCGCGATGTCTTTTTCAACGTTGTCCGTGGGCAGAACGCTAACTACGCCTCGTACCTGACGCCGATCCGCAAAGCAGTCGCGGTGGCAGTGTAACGGCAAATGGTCTTCAGCTCAGCGTGATTGAAACACCCCTTGCCTACCGGCAAGGGGTGCGCAGCATTTTCAGGATTTGGTTAGAGATCGGTTCGATTCTTCAGGCTGCAGAGGGATTGTCGCGGTTGAGCCACCAGATGGAGGCATTCAATGCGGCCGCGAAGGTCGTCCAAGCGAGATACGGGGCGAGAAGCAATGCGGCTGGGCGGGAAACCTTAGCGAATGAGCGAATCGTCATCACAATCGCGATCCAAAGCGCAGCCAGTTCAATCAATGCGGCCAACGGAGATCGCAGTCCAAAAAAGAGGACTGACCAGACGGTGTTGAGTCCCAGTTGAACCGCAAAGAGGGATTCCGCTCGTCGAATCAATTCAGCTGAAGCCTCTTCGTCACCGCGTTCCGAGACGAGGTACGCCGCAACTCCCATCAAGATGTAGAGCAAAGTCCACACGGGACCAAAAATAGCGTTCGGCGGGTTGAATGAT
>Ga0105048_10019500_pt1 | contig 10396 bp, 15 predicted proteins | sample MAT05_FD_78382 | JGI IMG/M metagenome (GOLD analysis project Ga0105048, IMG submission 78382) | Freshwater microbial communities from Lake Fryxell liftoff mats and glacier meltwater in Antarctica - MAT-05 | ecosystem: Environmental > Aquatic > Freshwater > Ice > Liftoff microbial mat | place...
AACGCAGAACCGACGCGCCTGTTGGCCTGAAGTCCTCGACCGAAATTTCCATCGCGCAAATTCCTCACGCGAATTCCCTCGCATGGAAATTCGCCAGAATCCTTGTTCAAGGATTTTGCACGCGGGCGCGATCTGGGGTACCGCTCGGGGATGACAGCTCGCCCGGTCAAGCATTCGCTCACAATTCACGGTCATCGCACCAGCGTGTCGATGGAGGAGGCTTTCTGGACGGCGTTTCGTGACCTCGCAGCCAGCCGAGGCCTGTCGCTCAATGCGCTTGCCGCCGAAATTGACGCGGCCCGCGATGCTGATGTGGGTCTTGCTTCCGCGGTCCGCGTCTTTGTACTGCGAAGCCTGCAGGAATAGGCGCAGAGATTTTCGGTTCGCCTATTTTACATGCGATGCGCCGCATCTTTGATCTCTTGCCTGCTTCTGATCCGGTCTTTCCGCATCGCGCGCGAGAGCGGAATTGAGCCCACCTCGCAGTTTCGAAAGGTTGGCCTGACAGGGCGGGCACAAGAGCTGGCGGTGCCGGCCTCCGGCGGGGGAACAATGGTTGATCTGACACCGCAGCTCCGGATGCAGCGAAGCCGCGGCGACGCTGCGGTCAGCCTGGATGTGCGGCGCGGGCAGACTGCGCTTGCCGATCTCTACCAATCCGGCTCGGCCAAGGCGATGCTGCCGCGAGTGCCGGGCCCGGTGCCGGAAATCGTGTTCCTCAACACCTCGGGCGGGCTGACCGGGGGTGACCGGGTCGGTTACGCCCTGACGCTCGGGCCAGGCTGCCGGGCGGTGGCCACCAGCCAGACCGCCGAGCGCGCTTATGCAAGCACCGGGGCTGTGGCCTCGTTCAGCTTTGCCGCGGACATCGGGGCTGGAAGCCGTCTTGACTGGTTGCCACAGGAACTGCTGGTTTATGAAGACGCCCATCTGTCCCGGCAGACCACTGTCGATCTGGCCGCCGATGCGACGGTTCTCCTGGTCGAAACCGTCGTTCTGGGCCGTCATGCGATGGGGGAGGATCCAAGGCTTTCCCGCCTGACCGACCGCCGTCTGGTGCGCCGTGAAGGGCGGACCGTTTGGGCCGAAGCGCTGCGCCTGACCCCGGACTGGCTGGGCCAAGGCGCGGCGCCAGCCCTGCTTGGCCAAGCGCGCGCGTTTTCCGTCATTGCCCTGATCGGCCCCGGTGCGGAGGCCGCCGCGCCGCGCGTCCGCGCCACCTTGACCGAGCCCGACTGCGAAGCCGCGGTCTCGGGGTGGGACGGCAAGTGCATCACCCGGCTGATCGCCCATGACGGCTGGCCACTGCGCCGTCAGGTGGCCCGCGTGCTCGACGCCTTGCGGGAAGCCCCGCTGCCACGCGCCTGGCAAATGCAAGGAGAGACGAGATGAACCTAACCCCGCGCGAGCGCGAAAAGCTGTTGAACAGTGTCGCGGCCATGGTTGCGCGCGGACGTCTGGCCCGTGGCGTCAAGCTCAACCACCCCGAGGCGATGGCATTGATCACCGATTTCGTGGTCGAGGGCGCGCGCGATGGCCGATCCGTTGCCGACCTGATGCAGGCGGGTGCCCATGTGATCACAGCCGAGCATTGCATGCCCGGGATTTCCGAGATGATCCCTTCGGTTCAGGTCGAGGCGACCTTTCCCGACGGAACGAAACTCGTCACCGTCCACCATCCCATACGTTGAGAGGACCCCGATGAAACGCTTGCTGCCCCTCTTACTGCTTCTGGCCCCTTCCACCGCCTTCGCCCATGCCGGGGCGCATGGCGCGACGCTGCTCTCGGGGTTCCTGCACCCGTTGGGCGGGCTTGACCACATTCTTGCGATGCTCGCCAGCGGCCTTTTGGCCGGGGTGACCGGTGGCCGCGCGGTCTGGACGATGCCGGTGACCTTCCTCGCGGCCCTACTCGCGGGCGCCGGCCTCGGCGCCAGCGGGATCATGATGCCAGCGGTGGAACCGATGATCCTTGCCTCCATAGTCCTGCTTGGGGCCGTTGTCGCGCTGCGGGTGCACCTGCCTCCGGTCGCGATCCTCCCCGTGATTGCCATCTTCGGCATCGTCCACGGCCATGCGCATGGTACCGAGGGCCCGGCCTCCGGTTTTCCTGGCTACGCGGCGGGCTTCACCCTTGCAACGGCGGGTTTGCACCTGGCCGGGCTCGGGCTTGGCCGTGCATTCAAGGGTATCCCGGCCCGGCTCCTTGGCTCGGGCACCGCGATGGGCGGCCTCGCCCTTGCTTTCGTCTAGGGAGGCATCATGATCCCCGGTGAGATCCTGCCCGCAGAGGGCCATATCCTCCTGAACGCGGGCGCCGAGGCGATCACGGTCATGGTCGCCAACACCGGCGACCGCCCGGTCCAGGTCGGCTCGCACTACCACTTTGCCGAAACCAACCCGGGGCTCGCCTTCGACCGCACGGCCGCCCGCGGCATGCGGCTCGACATTCCCGCTGGCACCGCTGTGCGGTTCGAGCCGGGGCAAAGCCGTGAGGTCCGCCTTGTGCCTTACGGCGGCACCCGAACGGTCTATGGCTTCAATGCGGCCGTGATGGGCCCGCTCTGACTTAGGAGGCGTCCATGCCCACCCGGATTTCCCGCGCGGCCTATGCCGACATGTATGGCCCCACCACCGGCGACCGCGTCCGTCTGGGCGACACCGACCTGATCATCGAGGTGGAGCGCGACCTGACCACCTATGGCGAGGAGGTTAAGTTCGGCGGCGGCAAGGTCATCCGTGACGGCATGGGGCAAAGCCAGGTGTCTCGGGCGGGCGGCGCGGTGGATACCGTCATCACCAACGCGCTGATCCTCGACCATTCGGGCATCTACAAGGCGGACGTCGGCCTGCGTTCCGGCCTTATTCATGCCATCGGCAAGGCGGGCAACCCTGACACGCAATCCGGTGTCGCCATCATCATCGGCCCCGGCACCGAAGTCATCGCGGGGGAGGGCAAGATCCTTACCGCAGGCGGCATGGACGCGCATATCCACTTCATTGCACCCGGACAGATCGACGACGCATTGCATTCCGGCATCACGACCATGCTGGGGGGCGGCACCGGGCCCGCGCATGGCACGCTGGCCACCACTTGCACCCCAGGCCCCTGGCATCTGGCCCGGATGATGCAGGCGCTCGACGCCTTTCCGATCAACTTCGGCCTTTCGTGCAAGGGCAACGCCAGCCGCCCCGAGGCGCTGGTGGAAATGGTGCGGGCGGGCGCCTGTGCGATGAAACTGCACGAGGATTGGGGCACCACCCCCGCCGCCATCGACTGCTGCCTGAGTGTCGCCGATGATATGGACGTGCAGGTGATGATCCACACTGACACGCTCAACGAGAGCGGTTTCGTGGAGAACACCCTCGCCGCGATCAAGGGGCGCACGATCCATGCCTTTCACACCGAAGGCGCCGGTGGCGGCCATGCGCCCGATATCATGCGCGTGGTGTCGCAACAGAATGTCATTCCGTCCTCGACCAACCCCACGATGCCCTACACTGTCAATACGATCGAAGAGCATCTCGACATGTTGATGGTCTGCCACCACCTCGACCCCGCAATCCCCGAGGATGTGGCCTTCGCCGAAAGCCGCATCCGGCGCGAGACGATTGCCGCCGAGGATATCCTGCATGACATCGGCGCCTTCTCGATCCTGTCCTCGGACAGCCAGGCGATGGGGCGGGTGGGCGAGGTGATCACCCGCACCTGGCAAACCGCGCACAAGATGAAGCTGCAACGCGGGCGTCTGGCCGAGGAGACGGGCGCCAACGACAACGTGCGTGTGAAGCGGTATGTCGCGAAATACACCATCAACCCGGCCATCACCCAAGGCATGTCGCGACACATCGGCAGCATCGAAGTGGGCAAGCGCGCCGACCTCGTGCTGTGGTGGCCCGCCTTCTTCGGCGCCAAACCCGAGATGGTGCTGGTGGGCGGCACCATCGCCTGCGCGCAGATGGGCGATACCAACGCCTCGATCCCCACGCCACAGCCCGTGTCCTCGCGCCCGATGTTCGGCGCCTTTGGCGGAGCCGTCGCGGCGGGCAGCGTGATGTTCATCTCGGCTTCGGCGCAGGCGGACGGGCTGCGCACGAGCCTCGGTCTCGCCAAGGAAACCGTTGCCGTTTCCGGTACGCGGACCATCGGCAAATCCGACATGATCCACAACTCCGCTACCCCGCATATCGACGTGCACCCCGAAACCTACGAGGTGCGCGCAGATGGCGAGCTGATCACCTGCGAACCCGCGCGCGAGTTGCCGCTCGCGCAGCGCTATTTCCTGTTCTGAGCCGCCATGACAACTCTGCTCCCCGCCCGCAGCATCGTCCGCCAACCTCGGCTGCCCGCCACCGCAGGCCGCGTGGTGCTCAGCTATGACGAACGCATCCTGCGCCGCAAACGTCTGATGACCGAGGGCGGTGCGAGCTTTCTGGTGGACCTCGCCCAGACCACCAGCCTCGATGAGGGCGACGCGTTTGTTCTGGATGATGGCCGCCATGTTGCCGTCGTGGCGGCAGAGGAGCCGGTGGTACGTATCGAGGGGGAACTTGCGCGCCTTGCATGGCACATCGGCAACCGCCATACGCCCTGCCAGATTGCGCCCGACCATCTGGTGATCCGGCAGGACCATGTGCTCGAAGGCATGCTCAAGGGCCTTGGCGCGCAGACACTCCATGTCATTGCCCCCTTTCGACCCGAAGGCGGCGCCTATGGCCATGGCCGCACCTTCGGGCACGAGCATGGGCCTGCAGATTTTGTCGCCTCGATCTTTCCGCGCGCCCATGGTTGACGCGGCTTCGGCAGACCGGCTGCGGCTGGTGCAATGGCTCTCGCCCGCCTTTCCCATCGGCGCCTTTGCCTGGTCGCAGGGGCTGGAGACGGCGATTGTCGATGGCGACGTAACCGATGCCGCCTCGCTCCACAGCTGGATCGCAGCCGTGCTGACGCATGGCACCGGTCGGGCCGATGCGATCTTGCTGGCTCAGGCGCGGGCGACCGACGATCTGTCCGCGCTTCAGGACCTCGCCCTCGCCCTTGCTCCCTGCGCCGAGCGCGCGGCCGAGACGATGGAGCAGGGCACCGCCTTTGCCCGCACAATCGCCGCGCTGACGGGGGAGGAGACGGCCTCCCTCGCCTATCCGCTCGCCGTGGGCCGTGCAACGCGCGCCCTGCAGGTCACGACAGAGGAGGTGCTGACCCTCTGGCTGCAGGGGCTGGCGGCGACGCTGGTATCTGTTGGCGTGCGGTTCATCCCGCTGGGGCAGACCGACGGGCAGCGCGTGCTTGCCGGGCTTACAGACCGCATTGTGGCGCTGGCGGCAGAACTGGAGAAGGCGCCGTTGTCGGCGCTCAGTTCTTCGACCCCCCGCGCCGATCTGGCGGCGATGCGGCATGAAACCCTGCAGACGAGGATTTACCGGTCATGACAAACCCCAATGGTCCTTTGCGCGTGGGTATCGGCGGCCCCGTCGGCGCCGGGAAAACCACGCTGACCGAGCGGCTTTGCCGGGCGCTGGCCGCACGCTGTTCGATGGCGGTGATCACCAACGACATCTACACACGCGAGGATGCGGATTTCCTGACGCGCGCGCAGGTGCTGCCCGCCGCGCGCATTCGCGGCGTGGAAACCGGGGGCTGTCCGCACACGGCCATCCGCGAGGATGCCTCGATCAACCTCGCCGCGGTGGCAGACCTGAACCGCGCCTTTCCCGAGCTTGACCTGATCCTGATCGAGTCGGGCGGCGACAACCTTGCCGCCACCTTCAGCCCGGAGCTTGCAGACCTGTCGATCTATGTCATCGACACCGCCGCAGGCCAGGATATTCCACGCAAGCGCGGCCCGGGTGTTACGCGATCCGACTTGTTGGTGGTCAACAAGACCGACCTTGCGCCTTACGTCGGCGTCGACCTGCAGCAGCTGGAGGAGGACACCCGGCGTGCCCGTGGCGCACGCCCCTACGTAATGGCGCGGCTGCGGCAGGGCCACGGGGTAGAGGCGGTCGTGGCGTTTCTGGAACGAGAAGGCGGGTTGGTGCTGACCCCTCCGGTTGAGGCCCCGGCCATTCTCACATCTTCGTGATCAAAGCCGGTCGGGAGGGCCCGCGGAAGCCTTGATTATGGCGACCTTCTCCCCGAAAATGGATACATCAGGTCCATTGGGGTAGCCACGGTGAATATCAGAAGAATCCTTTTCAGCCTTTGCGTCTTTTTTCCCATGGCACCCGCCGCCCATGCCGTCAGTTGCAGCGACACCGGCAGCGCGTATGAGGAGTGGAAACCCGCGATGGCCGCCGAAGCCGCTGCCGCAGGCGTCGGCAAGCGCGGGCTCGCGGCGCTTGCGGGTACTTCCTACTCCAAGCCGACCATCGCGGCCGACCGTAATCAGAGAAGCTTCAAGTACAGCCTCGAGAAGTTTCTTCAGGTCCGAGGCGCCGACGCCATCGTCGCGCAGGGCCGCTCACGCAAGGCCAAGAACGCCGAGTTTTACGCGAGCCTTGAGCAGCAGTACGGCGTCCCTGCAGGGGTGCTGATTGCCATTCACGGCATGGAAACCGGGTTTGGCAACTTCATGGGCGATACGAATGTCGTTTCGGCCATCGCGACGCTGGCTTACGACTGCCGACGGTCGGATTTCTTCATGCCGCATCTGATCGGGGCACTGATGCTGGTGGATCGGGGTTCGATCAGCACGCAATCAGTGGGCGCCAAACATGGGGAGTTGGGCCACACACAGTTCCTGCCCGGCAACGCCCTGGCCTTTGGCGTGGATGGTGACGGCGACGGGATGGTCGATCTGTCGAACCTGACCGATGCTATGGCCTCGACTGCGAATTTCCTGCGTCAGAAAGGCTGGGGGCTTGGCCGCGGGTATCAGGAAGGTGAGCCGAATTTCATGGTGATCAAGCAGTGGAATGCGGCGAAAGTCTATCAGCAGGCCATCGCTCTGATGGGCGCTCGCATCGACGGATAGCGCGGCGCGCCGCGACTGGGTCGGGCCACACCGCGTGACCCTAGGTATTTGATCCCACGGTTTGATGGTGCGATCCTTTCTCAGGAATGGAAGGAAGCAACATGAAACAGATCCGTCACAGGAGCGCCACGATCGAGCAATGGTGCGCCATTGGTCCGAGAGACGATTGCGAGGGGCATCCGGTTCGCCGGGCAACCCCGAAACCGCAACACGATCCATTCACGGCCGATGCGTTTCGACATGATCTGCGAAGTCGAGACATGGTTTCGCCGCTGGTTCGAGGAACCGTGGCTGGCGGGATCGAGCATCGGCTGACCAGGCCCAACCACCCCTGGAGCCATGAAGATCAGAAACCGATCCGGGGGACCGTTTTCCTGAATGGCGGCCAGGTCGAACGCATGAACCGCACGATCAAGGACGCAATCGTCAAGCGCTTACATTACGACAGCCACGACCGGTTGCGCACCCGTCTCGCCGACGTCCTTGCAGCCTGCACCTTCGCCCGAAGGCTCAAGACCCTCAGCGGCTTCACGCCCTGCGAATACATCTGCAGGATATGGACATCAGAACCAGATCGATTCATCCCCAACCCGATCCACCAGATGCCGGGACCAAACACCTAGGTTCCGCCCGGACAGAAGGCCGCCCCGTTCAGTCCGGAGGGGCGATCTTTGCCTGTCTGCGTCCTGCCCGCTTGGCTGCATAAAGCGCCCGATCGGCCGCGTGGCGCAGAAGTTCCAGATCCGGTTGCGCCTTGCCCCGGTGAATGGCGATCCCGATGCTGACCGAAACGCAGCACACAATCCCGTTGAATGGAACCGGCCGCGAAATCGCCTCGATGATGCGCCTTGCCAGATCGAGCAGCACTGTCGGTTCTGTCAGGCCCGGCAGGATGATGATGAATTCATCCCCCCCGACCCTTGCTGTACAATCCTCTGCCCTCGTGTGGGTGCGCAGGATCGCGGCGACCGCCTGCAGCACATGATCGCCTGCCGCATGGCCGAAGGAATCGTTCACAGCCTTGAAGAAATCGAGGTCCATGTGCATCAGCCCGAACCCGATGCGGTTTGCGCTGTGCCCGTTCAACCGCAGGTCTGCCCCCCGCAGGTTGCTGAGCCCGGTCAGCGGATCGGTCAGCGCCTGCATTTCCGCGGTGGCCTTGGCCCCCTCCAGCCGCAAATTCAGCCCGCGCAGTTCCTGCATCACGGCGGACTTCGCCTCGACCAGATACAGAAGCTCCATCGTAAGGTCGGATGCCGCGAAATCCGCGTCGGTCAGCTGGTGGCGCCGCACGCCTTCGATGATGCTGACACCGAAGGTCAGATTCATCAGCACCCCGCACGTTCCGCCTTCGCCAGGTGCCCCGCCCACGGGAACCGCCGTCCCGCGCAAACCATCTTGGGGCTGGCCGCGAGGATGCAGATGCAGCCTTTGCCCCGCCCATCGGACCAGCCCTTCGACCGAACCGATCCTTGCCGGGCGCCGGATCTCGAACCGGTCAAAAAAGCGTTGCCCGACGAGCGGGGTATCCGGCAGGATCTTGGCCATGGTGGCCCCGACGCTGCGGATCACACCATCAGGGGAAACCGCGACATGCATGGGCATCAGGCCGCCAAGCAGCCCGGTGTCCAGCACCACGGCAAAGGGGGGCAGACCTCCATCCATGCTTTACCCAAGAAAGACGGAAGATTGCTGCCTCACACCGGGCGCGAGCTCGAATCGCCGCGCCACGCCATGGGCGTCGTCAATGAGCCGGATCGACAGCAACTCCCCCCGCTCGGTCGTGCCAAGATGCTCCAGCAAGACCAGCGTGCCATAGTCATCCGCCATCGCCCGCAACAGGCCCAGCATGACATGCCCGATCCCGGCGACCTTGAACCGGCAGGTCAGATGAAACTCTCCGAGAGCGTGTTCCTCAAGCGTGACGTCGGGCAAGTTCAGATCAGGCAAGGCCATCTGCACCCGTCCCGGCAAATCCTCGAGCGAATCCAGAAAGTCGCGATAACTTACCCCGCCAAAGCGCAAAAGCCGACGCAGCGCCTCAAGGTTCGGGTGCGAGACGAGGTGGGTTCCCAAATCCTCCAGCACAGCCGCGACAGGACGGTCGAGCACCCGGGCCGCAGCGTCGATCACCCGGGGCGTCCACGCGACATCATAGGTCAGCATCGGCTCAAACCCGTCAAACGGAAGCGCAGCCTCCTGTCTGATGCGGGCCCAGATGTCTTGCCCGAACGTATCGGTCACAAAGCCCTGAAGGGCGCGGTTGATCAGGCCATGCATCGCACGTTCCTTTCGTTTTCAGTGCAAGGGTAAGCCGCATGTGTTAACGAGCCCGCAACCGCCGACCGAAAGTTGTTCGAGGCTCAGAGTGTAGAGCGTCAACTACCTTGTCCGCGCGCGACAACCACCTTGGCCGGTTTTCAGGCCGCTGAGGTTGGCGTGTTTTTCAGTTTTCCCGGTTGGGTTTCTCCTTCGTTTTGGTTGCCGGTGATGGTTGTCGGCGGTGTTTGGGCTTGTGCCCTTTTGTTGGAGGCGGCGGCGCGCTGTCGGAAGCTTTCGGCGTTCATCTCGAGGATGGTCGCGTGATGAACGAGCCGGTCGATAGCCGCGACGGTCATGGCCCCGTCCGAAAAGATATGGGTCGGGGAAGATCTGATCCCAGCCGCTGAAGGGTTGGTTGGCCGCGATGGCGATGCTGCGATATTCATAGCGCCGGGCGATCAGTTCGAAGAGGACGCCGGTTTCGGCCTGATCCTTGTGGGCATAGGTGATGTCGTCGAGGTGGGGGAGGGTTGGCGAGCCTTCCGGGGGGAAGGATCGCCCGACGACGTCAGGTCGAACTTGTCGAGTTTGGCCAAGGATGCCTCGAGGACAAGGTCGCGACGCGCGACTTGAAGCCTTTGCACCAGATCGCTGGTTCGGGTGTAGAAGACGCGATGTCCGGCCTCCACCAGAGCGTGGCCGACGGCGCACAGGATGTGCGTCTTGCCATGAGTCTGATCTGGGCCGGAATTGCCGATGGCAATCAGGTTGCCGCCACCATCCAGCCAGTCGCCGGCCGCCAGAGCCTCGACGCGGGCACGCGGCAGGGTCGGCAGGGCCTTGAAGTCGAAGGTTGCCAGTGTCTTGCCTGCCGGCAGTTGTGCCTCGTTCAGATGCCGCCTTATGCGGCGCATGTCCCGCTCGGCCAGTTTGTATTCCGCCAGAACGGCAAGGAAACGGGCGGCTGGCCAGCCTTCGTTATCGGCGCGGGTGGCAATCTTGGCCCAGAGTTCGTGGAAGCTGGGCAGCCGCAGCGCGGTCAGCATGCTGGGCAGTGTGTGGATGTCGATCTCGCGGGCGGTCATGCGCTTGCCCCGAGGTGAGCATCGAAGCTGTCCAGCGAGGGATGGGCGACAGCGACATCCGCTGGCAACGCCATG
>Ga0105048_10019503_pt1 | contig 10395 bp, 9 predicted proteins | sample MAT05_FD_78382 | JGI IMG/M metagenome (GOLD analysis project Ga0105048, IMG submission 78382) | Freshwater microbial communities from Lake Fryxell liftoff mats and glacier meltwater in Antarctica - MAT-05 | ecosystem: Environmental > Aquatic > Freshwater > Ice > Liftoff microbial mat | place...
GAGCCCGAAGCCGAAGCCGAAACCGAAACCGAAGCCGAAGCCGAAGCCGAGCCCGAAGCCGAGCCCGAAGCGGAAGCCGAAGCCGAAGCCGAAGCCGAAGCCGAAGCCGAGCCCGAAGCCGAAGCCGAGCCCGAAGCGGAAGCCGAAGCCAAGCCCGAAGCCGAAGCCGAAGCCGAGCCCGAAGCCGAAACCGAATCCGTTTCAGACACCGAGACCGTGACCGAGGCGGATGCCGAGGCCGAAGCGGAAGCCGAGCCCGAGGCCGAGCCCGAAGCGGAGCCCGAAGCCGAGCCCGAAGCCGAGCCCGAAGCCGAGGCCGAAGCGGAAGCCGAAGCCGAGCCCGAAGCCGAAGCCGAGCCCGAAGCGGAAGCCGAAGCCGAAGCCGTTTCAGACACCGAGACCGTGACCGAGGCGGATGCCGAGGCCGAAGCGGAGCAGGTGGTAGCCGAGAGTTTGCGCGAGGGTGTGCTCGCCAGTCCCGATCCCGACGATGACCTCGTCGATTCCAACGACGATGAGGCTTACTAGATGACACAGATCCGTTTGCAACGACTCATCGCGTCCGCGGGCATCGCGGCGCGTCGCAAGGCCGAAGAGATGATCGTCGCCGGTCGCGTGACCGTCGACGGCGTGGTGGTCACCGAGCTCGGCACCAAGGTCGATCCGGTCGCGGCCAACGTGCAGGTCGACGGCAACGCCGTCGCGCCCCAGGACCACTTCTATATCCTCTTCAACAAGCCCAAGGCCTGCATCACCGCGGTCAGCGACGACCGCGGCCGCGTGACGGTCATGGACTACCTGCCGAACTTGCCGGTGCAGGTCGCGCCGGTGGGGCGCCTCGACTACTACAGCGAGGGCGTCCTCCTGCTCACCAACGACGGCGAGCTGGCGGCCAAGCTGCTGGCGCCCGGCTCCCACGTGCCGAAGACCTATCACGTGAAGGTCAACGGTCAGCTCCGGCCGACCGACCTGCAGCGGTTGCGCGACGGGGTCACGCTCGACGACGGCACGGTCACCGCGCCCGCCGACGTCGAGCTGATCACCAGCGAGAGCAAGCATCCGTGGATGGCGTTTACCCTCTACGAGGGCAAGTCGCGCCAGATCCACCGCATGCTCGAGGCGCTCGGACATCGGGTGTCGAAGCTTCAGCGGGTGGCGTTCGCGAACCTGACGTTCCACGGGCTGCGCGTCGGCGACGCCCGCGAGCTGACCCAGGCCGAGCTCAACGACCTGCGCGCGGTAGTCGGCCTCGACCGGCGCGCGGTCGCCCGCGGTCGCTGGTCGGCGGCGCGCGAGGACACCGATCGTGGCCGCGCGCTGCGCATCCAGGTCGCCGACGAGGCCGAGGCGCTGCGCGCCGCCAACGAGACCGGCCGGCTCGCCAACGAAGCCACCGCCGCCAAGCGCGCTGCGCGCGTGGTCAACGAGGGCGACATCGGCGACATCGGCGACGACGAGGCCGCCTTCGAGCGCCAGCTCGCCGAGCGCACCGCCGCCCGCACCGACAGCCGCCCGCGGTTCGCGCCGCCCGCGCCCGCGCGCATGGATCGCCCAACCCGGCCCAGCGCGAATCGCCCGGCCCCGCGCGAGGATCGCCCCGCGCTCCGTGGCGACCGTCCGGCGCCGGGTGGACGTCCGAGCCCCGGACGCTCCTTCGGCGGCGACCGCCCCGCGCTCCGTGGCGACCGTCCGGCGCCGGGTGGACGTCCGAGCCCCGCGCGCTCCGTCGGCGGTGACGGTCCGGCGCCGGGTGGACGTCCGAGCCCCGGACGCTCCTTCGGCGGTGACCGCCCCGCGCTCCGTGGCGACCGTCCGGCGCCGGGTGGACGTCCGAGCCCCGGACGCTCCTTCGGCGGTGACCGCCCCGCGCTCCGTGGCGACCGTCCCGCGCCGGGTGGACGTCCGAGCCCCGGACGCTCCTTTGGCGGTGACCGCCCCGCGCCCCGTGGCGACCGTCCCGCGCCCGGTGGACGTCCGAGCCCCGGACGCTCCTTCGGCGGCGACCGCCCCGCGCCCCGTGGCGACCGTCCCGCGCCGGGTGGACGTCCGAGCCCCGGACGCTCCTTCGGCGGCGACCGTCCCGCGCCCCGTGGTGATCGTCCCGCGCCCCGTGGTGATCGTCCCGCGCCCCGCGGTGACCGTCCGTCGTTCGGCAGCGATCGTCCCGCGCCGCGTGGTGATCGTCCCGCGCCCGGTGGACGTCCGAGCCCCGGACGCTCCTTCGGCGGCGACCGTCCCGCGCCCCGTGGCGACCGTCCCGCGCCCGGTGGACGTCCGAGCCCCGGACGCTCCTTCGGCGGCGACCGTCCCGCGCCGCGTGGCGACCGTCCCGCGCCGGGTGGACGTCCGAGCGACCGTCCCGCGCCCGCTGGTCGCTCGGCGCGGCCGGTCGGCGCCCAGCGCGGGGCGTCACGTCCCGTCGGTGGCAAGCCGGCCCGCACCACCGGTCCCGCTCGCGGCGCCGCGCGCCCGGCCGGCGGCAAGCCGATCCGCAAGGGTCCGCCCCGTCGCTAGCGGTTCCCGCCGCGGCGCCCGGTGGACGTCCAGCGCGCGTGGATGCGCGAGCGGGCCTCGGCTGCCGCTCGAAGTCTCGGCTACCGCTCGAGGTCTCGGATGGCGCGCGAAATTATGGCGTCGACCAAGACTCGCGGTAGTCGACGCGCCAGCGGCCCCGCTCGCGGCGCAGGACGAAGCGCAGCGACTCGCGGCCCAGGCCGCTGGTCAAGACCACCGTGGCGCTGGCGCGATCGCCTTGCTCGGTGAGCTTACCGATCCGGTGGTGGGCCTTGCCGAGGGCCGCGACCTGCGCGCGCGTCGCGGCCAGGTTGCGCTGCTCCTCGACGTAGCCGGCGCGCGCGGTGCGCTGTTGATCAGCGCGGGTCAGCAGGTTCCAGGCCCGCTCGTGGTGGCCACCGAAGGTCGCGTCGAGGTACGCGGCCAGCACGCTGCGCGCCGACGGCGCCGAGGTGCGGGCTGACCCGCTGGTCGACGATCGGCTCCGGCCTTGGGGGCCGCACGCGCCGATGGCGACCAGCGCGACCAGCGCGAGGATCAGCCAGGGCACGCGACGCACGCGGCAGCTTAACACTACTGCGTCACCCCTCTCGGGGGCAGCGGCGCGGCGGCGCGGGCGCCTCGCGGCTTACCTCCTCGCTCGCTCCTCGACGTACAAGCGTACGCCTTCGTCGCTCGACTGCGGGGGCGCTCGCGATCCGCCTCGCGCGGCCACGCCTCGCTCCCTACTCGGAGGTGACGCGGCAGCGGAACACCACGCACCGCCGCGCTCGCGGGATCGGTGATGGTCCGTTAGGAGCGCTGGCTCGTAGCGCCAGACGTGAGAGCATGAGGACCTTGCGGACGCGTCCGTCTCGGAGCCGGCGCGAGCTGCGGATCGCGGCGGTGATCGCGTGCGCGCTGTGGCTGCTCGGCGTCGAGCTGGCGCCCGGGCTCCACGTCGCGCTCCACGCCCGGCTGGCGCGGCACGTCCACGACGCCGAGCCCGGCCCGGTGGTCACGGTCCACTTCGACGACGCGTGGCACGCTCACGGCGGCAGCGCGCACAGCCACGGCTTCACGCCGCCGCTCGACGATCCCGATCCGATCTCGAGCGGGTTCCACGCGCCGGTGCCCTTCGATCCCGGCCACGCCGGCCACAGCCTGGCGCACCGTGCGCTCGCGCTGGCCTCGCCGCCGATCGTGCAGACCGCACCGCTGCAGGTGCCACGCGCGATCCTCCCCGTAACGCACCGGATCGCGCGGCTGTCCGCCGCGATCCCGCCTCCGGATCCCAGCGCGCGCGCGCCACCGAGCCGGTCGATCGCGACCTGATCGGACGCGGGCGATCACGCCACGCGTCGTCGTGCACGATCGCGCTTCGGCGCGGTCGTGCCTGCACGTGCTCGTTTTGCGGAGCTCTCATGTCACGCACACGCCTCACCGCGGGCCTCGCGCCCGCACTCCTCGCCGCCAGCCTCGGCTCGGCCGCCGCTCAAGCCACGCCGGTCGCGCCGCCGCCGACCTCCGCGCTCACCCAGGCCGAGGCCGAAGCCGAGGCCGAAGCCGCCGAGCAGTCGGCCGACGAGGTCATCATCCTCGAGTCGACCGCGCCCGCCGAGTCGGCGTCGTCGATCCACTTCGCCCAGACCGAGCTGCGGCGCCGACCGCACAACACGCCGTCGGATCTGCTGCGCCAGATCCCCGGCCTCGTGGTGTCGCAGCACGCCGGCGGCGGCAAGTCAGATCAGTACTTCTTGCGCGGCTTCGACGCCGATCACGGCACCGACGTCGCGGTCTTCGTCGACGACATCCCGGTCAACCTCACCAGCCACGGCCACGGCCAGGGCTACGCCGACACCCACTGGCTCATCCCCGAGACCGTCGCGTCGGTCGACATGAGCAAGGGCCCCTACGCGGCGCGCTTCGGCGACTTCTACACCGCCGGCGCGCTGCAGATGCGGACCATCGACGAGGTGCCCGAAGGTACTGGCGCGCTGCAGACCACCGTCGGCAGCGAGCTCGCGGGGCCGGTCGCGGCCAAGCACCTGGCGTCGCGCCTGGTCGGCATGGCCAGCCCGCAGCTCGGACCCGGTCGCTTGCTGGTCGCTGGCGAGGTCGGCTACGCCGACGGCCCGTTCATCAACCCGCAGGAGTTCCGGCGCGGCACCGCGCTCGCCAAGTGGCGCGGCCAGGTCGGCCCCGGCGAGCTGCGTCTGGGCGGCACGTTTTACACCGCCGACTGGAACCAGTCGGGCCAGGTGCCGTCGCGGCTGGTCGCGAGCGGCGCGCTCGATCGCTTCGGCTCGGTCGATCCCAGCGAGGGCGGTTCGTCGTCGCGCTACAGCGCCAGCGGCGGCTACACGGTGGGCCAGCCGGCGCGTGGGCAGTGGGCGGTCCACGGCTACGCGCTCAAGTACCAGCTCGACCTCTACTCGAACTTCACGCTCTATGCGCGCGACCCGGTCAACGGCGACGAGATCAACCAGACCGACGATCGCGGCATGTATGGCGGCCAGGCCACGTACCAGCGGCTGCACCGCGCCGGCAAGGTCGCGGGCCTGGTCACCGCTGGCCTGCAGGTCCGCTACGACGACACCACCGCCAGCCTGTGGCACGCCGCCAAGCGGGTGCGGCTGCCGAGCTGCTTCGGCGAGAACCTCAATCCGTGCAACCGCGCCGACAACCAGATCCTCGATCTGGCGGCCTACGTCGAGGACGACGTGTCGATCGGCTCCCGCCTGCGCCTGCTGGCCGGCCTGCGCTTCGATCAGTACCTGTGGCGCGTCGAGGATCTCGACCCCGAGACCGCGATGACCGCTGCCACCCTCGGTGGAGAGGCGCGAAAATCAATCGTCAGCCCCAAGCTGTCCGCGATCATCCGCGTGAGCGATGGCGTCGAGGCCTTCGTCAACGGCGGCCTCGGCTTCCACTCCAACGACGCCCGCGCCGCGGTGGCCAGCGACGGCGAGGGCGCGCTGGCGCGGGCGGTCGGCGCCGAGACTGGCGTGCGGGTCGCGCCCCAGGCCGGGCTGCACGCGTCGCTCGACGTCTGGTACCTGCACCTGGCCTCGGAGCAGGTGTGGAGCGGCGACGCCGGCGGCACCGAGGCCTCGGACCCGACGCGCCGCTACGGCATCGACGTCGACCTGTCGTGGGACGCCGCCTCGTGGCTGACGTTCGACGCCAACCTCGCGGTCGGCCGCTCGACGTTCGTGGCCAACGCCGGCAACGGCGGCGCGCTCGCGCTGGCGCCCCGCATCATGGGCGGGGCCGGCGTCGCGGTGCATCGCGGCGCGGACTTCGTGTCGCTGCGCACCCGCGGCATCGGCGACCGTCCCGCCAACGACGACGGCTCGCTCACCGCCGAGGGCTTCGTGCTGGTCGACGTGGTCGCCGCCAAGCAGCTCGGCAAGCGGCTGAAGCTGGGCCTCACGATCAACAACCTGCTCAACGTCGACTGGCGCGAGGCCCAGTTCGCCGAGGAGTCGCGGGTGTCACCGACCGCCGACCTCGTCGAGGACGTCCACTTCACGCCCGGCATGCCGCTCACCGCGCTCGCGACCGTGGGCTACACGCTGTAGTCAGAAGCGGTAGCCGACCTCGACCTGGCCGCGCGCGACGAACGGGTCGCCGACCACCGGTCGGCTGATCGTCGCCGCCAGGTTCATCGGCCCGCGATCGAGGCGGGCCCCGAGGCTGGCGACCACGCGGCGCGCGCCGCGCTCGACCGGCAGCGCGGCCAGGGCGCCGGCCCGGATCGTGAGCCGCTCGGGCACGATGACGACCGCGGCGTCGACGGTCGTCGCCACCTCGACCGCGTTCATCGGATCGACGAGCGGCCACAGCGCGCTGCCATGCAGGTGGGCGGCGTGCACGGCCCCGTCGCCGACCGCCCGCGCGTACGACGTACTGGCCTCGAGCGTGGTGCGGCGGCCCAGCCCGACGCGGGCCCACGCGCCGCCCGCCACCATGACGTGGCCCATGCCGCGGCCGGTGTCGGCGTCGCCGGTCGGTATCGCCAGCGCGGCCGATGCCCCGGCGCTCACCCGGGCGGCGCGCGGCGTGACCTCGACCGAGATCGCGGCCCGCAGATCGCCGATGCCGGCGCCGTGCTGGTCGACGCGCGAGCCGCCGAGCGTCAGCCGTGCGCCGAGCCGGCGCCAGCCGCCGGCTAGCACCAGCGCCGCGGTCTGGTAGCCGCGCGTGACGTCGAGGAAGCCGCTCTCCTGGTCGCGGAGGTGACCGGCGCCGACGGTGGCGACCGTCGCCACCGTGGCCCACCACGCGCGGCGGTGGACCGCGACCCGCTCGGGCACGCCGGTGTGGCACTGCTGGGCGGCGGCCGAGGCGCCGGCGCCGACGAGCGCGAGCCCGCCGAGGACGAGCCCGCCCAGCCGAGGCCCGCCGCGCCGAGGATGGCTCGCAGTCATGGCCGCTCCGGTGAGCCGGCCCGCGCTGCGGGCGGCGCCGCGAACGGATCGCTCAGAGTGGGATCGTGGAGGAAGCTGTCGTCGGTCAGCGCCCGCAGGTACGCGAGCAGATCGGCGCGTTGCTCGGACGTGAGCGTGAAGCCGCCGACGAAGGGGCTCTTGTTGGGATTGGCCCGGCCGTCGCCGGCGTGGGGGCCACGGTCGACGAGCCGCCCGCCGCGCTCGTACACCGCCAGCACCTCCTCGAGCGTCGCGATGCTGCCGTCGTGCATGTAGGGCGCGGTCACCGCGACGTTGCGCAAGGTCGGCGGCCGGTAGCGCCCGCGATCGCTGTCGACGAACGTGAATTCCCAGAGCCCCTGGTCGGCCGCAGGATACCCGCCCGTCCCTCCGACGTTGTAAAGGCCGGTATTGAAGAACTGACTACGCTGCTCGCTGAGGCCGCTGTGATCGACGGCGATCGTGAAGTTGAAGCCATTGTGGCAGTGGTGGCACTCGAGCGTCTCGCTGAAGAACATCGCCTGTCCGCGCTTCGCGGCGTCGCTGATCGCGGCGGTGTCCCCAGCCCGGAAGCGATCGACCGGCGCGTCGCCGGAGATCAGCCGTCGCTCGAAGGCGGCCAGTGCGCTCACGATGTTCGGCCAGCCGATCGGCGCAGCGTCGTCGGGGAACGCCCGCGCGAACCGCGCAGGATACGCCGCATCGGCGGCGAGCCGATCCAGGATCTCCTGCTCGTGTCCGGCCACGCCGAGCTCGACCGGGAGCTTGCCGAGGATCGGGATGAGAGCCTGTCGCTCGAGCGTCGTGGCTTGGGGGTTGGCCCAGGTCTGCGACGGGTTGAACGCGACGTTGGTGAGCGACATGGCGTTGCGCCGCAGCCGATCGCCGGTCGATCCCGTCGGCGTGACCAGCCCGTCGGAGAACGCGCGGGCCTGCTGATGGCAGCTCGCGCAGGCCTGCGTGCCATTGCCGGACAGCCGCACGTCGTAGAACAGGTAGCGTCCCAGCTCGGCCAGCTCGGCGGTGAGCACCGCGTCGGGCGGCAGCCGCGGCGTCGGAAAGTTGGGCGGCAAGGGGAACGGCCACGGGACCGGGGCGGCGTCGAGGCTGGCGTCGAGCGGAGGGGCGGCGTCGACGAGGCCCCCATCGACAGGGGTGTCGATGGGCGCGGTGCCGCACGCCGCGACCAGGCCCAGGAGGCCGAAGACGAGGGAGCGCATGGGCTTACTCGACGTGGAAGAACGTCTGTTGGCCGGCGGCGACCGCCTCGAACGGCAGGCCGATCTTGGGGAAGACCGTGTCGCACTCGGGATCGCCGGGGAACGACATGCAGCCGGGCGCGGTCTTGGCGGTGTTCACCCCGACGTCCTCGCCGGCGAGCACCGCGCCGACGTCGGCGACGGCGGTGTCGGCGGTCGCGTCGAAGCTGGTGAGCGCGATCGTCGCGAGGTTGGGGTTGACGCAGGGACCGCTGGGTGGCTGCTCGAAGTTCTCGCCAGGGCAACCGGTCGAGCCGACGTGCAGGTTGAAGCCGGCGCCGCCGACGATCCCGTCGGCCTTGACGAACTTGTAGCCGAACTGCCAGGCCCAGGTGAGGCCGGGGTCGGTGTAGGGCGGGGCGGCGCCGGCCGGATCGAGGTGGTTCTTGCCGAAGGGCACGCCGAGCTTGAACGTGAGGCCGCGGTAGTCGCCAGCGGTCACCGAGCCGACCAGCGCGGTGTAGGTCGCGGTCGATCCCATCTGACAGGTGCTGGTGCCGTCCTCGAAGTCGAGGAGCGCGACGCCGTCGGCGGTCTGGTGATCGTTGACGGTGAGCGCGACCGGCACCGGCGCGCCGCCGCCGCGCGGGACCAGCGCGACGTCGTGGACGAAGAAGCGGAAGTCGGCGCCGACGTAGGTCGAGTTGGCGACGCCGACGTTCGGATAGCTGTGGCCGCACGCGAACGGCGCGCCGTTGACGCGGGCCGCGAAGCGGATCGTGACGGCGCTGGTACCGGCGTCGATCGCGACCGGGGCATCGAGGGTGGGTTGCTGCGCGCTGTCGTCGCCACAGGCGACCAGCGAGAGCGTGAGGGAGAGCGAGGCGAGGCTTGCGAACGAGTGAGCGAGACGCATGAACCGATCCTCCGGCGCGCGCAGCGAGGCGCGCGCGTGGTGAGACGCGACGGGTGGGTGCAGCGAGCTACCCGCACGACGACGCCCACCCGTGAGGGCGGCGCGCCGCGCGGCCAGCGCTACCCGCGCGGCGGAGGACTGGGCGGAGGCTCGGGCAGCAAGCGGCGGGGCGTGATGGGCGCGGGCGCGATCGCGGGCGTGACCCGGTCGAGGATGCGGGCGGCGACCGCCGGCGCGAGGGCGGGTTGGCCGCCCAGCGTCAGCTCGAGCGAGGCGCCGTTGCACGACTTGATCGTGGCGTCGTGTTGCGGCGCGGCCCCGTCGTGCTTGGCCGGACAGTCGTTGCACGCGCAGCGGTGCGCGGCGTCGTGGTCGCCGCAGCAGCAATGGATGATCGCCGCCGCCACCGTCGGGAGCGCCGCCAGCGGCAAGGCCAGCACACACGCACCGACCACGAGGGTCAGGAGCCAGCGCGGCAGCGGCCACCGATGCGTCACGTCGCATGGATCGCATCCCACGCGACGCCGGTCAATCGCGCGTTGGCGGTGCGACCGAATACCGCTGGGCGTGCACGCGCGACCGTGGGCGACCGGTGTGATTAGATGAAATCACGCGAATGATTGACAGATAGCGGGGCGCAGCGTAAGCGCATGATCGTGATTGGATCAGTTCGCCACGCACGACGACGCCCTGGGGCGTGGTCGCTGGCGATCATTCTCCTCGGGGTGTGGACGCTCGCGGTCGCGCCGGTCCTGGCAGCGCAGCACCGCGCGGCTCACGTCCACGTGGTCTGTGAGCACGGCTCGCAGATCGACCTGGGCGAGGCGACGACCCACGTCGCGCCGCACACCCCCGATCGTTCCGTCGACGACGGGCGCGCACCAGCCGGCGAGTCGGACAGCGACCACCACCACTGCTCCCTTGGCTGCACGGCGACGATCACCGTCGCGGCGCGGCCGGTCGCTGTGGTCGGCGTGATGGCCGCGCCCGCCCTGGCCGCCCGTGTGCCGCTGCCGGTCGCGCGCACAGTCGACGTCTTGGTCGACGCGCCCAAGACCTCTCCGCCGGTCTGAGCGACCCTGCGTAGCGTGCTGTCCGGAAACCGGATGGTCGCTGTCGTCGTTCGTGGAAGACCTGCCCAGCCCAGGCCGATCGCCCGCAACCGTCGGTCGGGCTCGCCGTGCGCACTGTCCGGAAACCGGACCGTGCGGGAGATGTCCTTGCGTCTGCTAGTCACCACTCGTGTCGGATCTCGCGCGGCGACCGCGGTCGTCGTCGCGCTCGCGTTCACCCTCGTCGCCGCCTCCGCGCACGCGCAGCCCGCCCCCCCATCCGCACCCGCACCCGCACCCGC
>Ga0105048_10019504_pt1 | contig 10394 bp, 7 predicted proteins | sample MAT05_FD_78382 | JGI IMG/M metagenome (GOLD analysis project Ga0105048, IMG submission 78382) | Freshwater microbial communities from Lake Fryxell liftoff mats and glacier meltwater in Antarctica - MAT-05 | ecosystem: Environmental > Aquatic > Freshwater > Ice > Liftoff microbial mat | place...
CTGCCGGATGTGACCTTGCTAGACTAGCAAACCAGCAAGCTAGCAAGCTTTGGATCCGGGAAGCGGAGCTTCCAGAGTGTGCGTTCCCAAGCTGGAGCTTGGGAACGAGGTCGATGCTGCTTATGCAATGCAAAGTCACTCTCGGCAAGAGTGACACACCGTGGGTCACATCTGCCGGATGTGACCTTGCTAGACTAGCAAACTAGCAAGCTTGCGAGCTTTGGATCCGGGAAGCGGAGCTTCCAGAGTGTGCGTTCCCAAGCTGGAGCTTGGGAACGAGGTCAACGAGGTCGATGCTGCTGATGCAGTGCAAAGTCACTCTCGGCAAGAGTGACCCACCCTTTGGCCACTACAGATCTTGTCGCGACATGTACCAACAGCTCAACGATAACATCGCGATAACAAAGAGCAGGTTGGTCCAAATCGGACGCCATGGATCGACCTGGATGGTCGGTGCGTCCAAGTCGTTGCGATCCACCGCAAGGCTCTTGTTCTTTGGGTTCCGAAGGACAAACTCAATGGTCTCATTCACGGCCGCCGGTTTCGGATTCACCTCATAGAAAGGGCTTATTCCGTAGTCGTAAATCATTTCGATCACGCTGCTCTTAGGGCGAATCGACCGTCGAGAAGTTCTGGTTTTCAAGTCCCATTGGTCCGCTTTCTTGCCGGAATGCGCTACCCAAAGGGTGCCGCCTTTTTCAAAGTGAATCGCATGCGCACGGCCTTGACCCACCAGATTCGGCTTCGCGACTGTCGCTCCCTCCGCGTCGATGGTCCAGATCACTCCGTCAGGCGATAGCAAAGCAAAGTTCCCGCTTGCGTCGACGGCGATCTGTTTGATGGTCACCTCACCCATTTCTTTCAACCGCGAACGAACCAGCATGGTTTCGATGTCAATCAAAAAGGGCTTCAGGCCGTTCGGACACACGATGCATAGCCGATCATTGGTGCCGATACTGGCAACGGTATCTTTGGGGACTTCCAAAACCAATTCCGATTCCCGTTCGATCGATTCGGAAGCCGACTTCCAGCGGACGAGCGTTCCATTGGAATAGGTCATGAGGTGGTCAAAGGTGGGTGATGCAGCGACATCCAACGGTTTTGAGAGTTGCCAACCTTTAGGGGCCAACTCAACAAAGACTTTCGACAGTTTCGAGGCTGTTGCCTTTCCATCACCCTCACCGCTGCCTAGGAATCCGGACAGGGCTTTGCTGAACGCGTTGGTTATTTGTTTTGTCTCTTCCGCCTGCGCTACCGCGGCGGGATCGAATCGAAACAAACCATCTTCGTTCAAAACCGCGAGCGAATTCTTCCAAGGGATGATTTGGAGCGGATCGGTCGGAAGATCTGGACCGCTATCCATGCGTGCGTCTTCCCAGATTTTGGAAGTAAAGGTGCTATCGGATGGATCTGCAAGCTCAGGCGTTCTGGCGAATTCTAGTTTGGGTTCTTGCCCACCTCCCAAACCGAAAGGAGCGAAACGCGGTCTGGCGAAGTAAATAGCCTTTTCGCTTTCCAACCAAACCGGCCCGATCACTTTTTGCCCATCGTTGTTTCCGTAGGCAGTCTTCCATTCTCGTGACGACTCATCCCAAAACTGAAGTCTACCCTGTTGGGTAGTCAGGAGCAGCGTATCGTTCACGCTGTAGATCCGTTGCGTTTGTGGCTGAATATGCAGGAAAAAATCAAAATAGAAATGAATCACGCCGACGCCGAAGCAGAGCCCCCAGAAAAGGGCTGTTATTACCACACAGATGATTGGGTTCTTCCAAATCAAACCTACAAATGCAGAGACCGAATAGAAAATCATGAATGCAAAAACAAACAGTGGGATGCACCAGAGAATCCCATTGTTCCAAATCGAGAGTCGGATCCCCGCATAGAGATATAGACCGACCAGCAAGAACACGATATTGAAGGCCACGAAGATGCAGCCACCGAGGAACTTGGTCAAGAACAATAGATTGCGAGACAACGGCTTGCTCAGCAGCAGATGCAGGGAGCCGGTTTGGAACATGTCGGGGATCATCGGACTGGTGATAATGATCGAAATAAACATGGCACCGATTCCAAGTCCCAATCGCATCACCAGTGGAAAAACAAAGGACTCAATGAAGGGCCGGATGAGCGTTTCTGAAAACGGCAGCGCGGTTCCGAGTTTCAAGCCAGCGTAGGTAATCCAAGACGCTTGACCGGAGGCTGATTTAGTTCGGCCTGGGAATGCGAGATCGATCAGACTGCGGTTGAGCTTTTCAAGTTCGCCCGTGGTTTTCGTTTCCAGTTCGAGGAGTGGTTTCAACTCTTTCCGCCGGTCGGCGGTTGGCCAAGCATCTTTATCGTAGAGATCCTTCGCGGCCAGCAGCTTGTTAAACGAATCCACTAGTTTTCCGACCGAGATACGTCGTTGGTTGGTTTGTCTTTGCTTGAGGAGCGACTTCATTTCGTCATCGAGTTTTTCGAAGACCGCTTTCTGCGAACGCGTTCCCTTACCCGTCGATGCAGCCGCCAGATTATCCATGATAATCCTGGGGTTTTCGATGTCGGCAAAAGTAAACGAGTAACTCTCTCCTCGCGATATCGAGAGCGGGAAGAGAGCCGCTAAGAGGAGAGTCCAACCTGCCAGGAGGACCCACAGTACTTTGGATTTGAGAGACTCTTGCAAACTATCGTACAGGACAGCAATGTACGGCTTCATTGAGGGAACCTGAACGGGGTTGGTGATGTTGGATTCAATAGAGGGGGCGAAGGGGCGAGCGGAGTAGGGTTCGTCGTAGCGCTGACAATGCTCATAAAGACTTGTTCCAGGCTAGGTCGGAAGCGTTCCATGCGGTAGATGCTAATCGATTTATCCCGCAGAACGTCGACGACTCGGTCCACACTAGATTGTTCCGTGGCGTCGACCACGAACCGTTGAATTCCGGCGGTAGACTCTAGACCATCGAGCACGGTTTCGAAATCGCGAATCGAACAATCGCGGATCGCGTCGCGAACTTGTTCTGCATTGCCAATGGCTTCTATACTGACGGTGGCTTTGCTGGCATGCGGATGCTTTTCGATAAGTTCGTCGATGGTGCCAACACCTCGGAGTTTGCCGAGGGCCATGATGGCGACTCGATCGCAGACCAGTTCGACTTCTTGCAGAATGTGGCTATTAAGAAATACGGTCTTGCCTCGAGCCTTTAGCTGGTCGAGAACGTTTCGAATCTCCTGTCGCCCCATCGGATCGAGTCCGTCGGTCGGTTCGTCGAAGATCATCAAATCGGGATCGTGCAGCATGGCTTGTGCCAATCCCAATCTTTGGCGCATGCCTTTCGAGTAGCGACGCACTGGTTCCGTTTCTCGACCTTTCAAGCCCACGATTTGCCACAGTTCTTCCTCTCGGGCACGGATTTGCGATTCGTTCATTTCGCTCATCCGGCCGTAAAAATAGAGAGCGCTTCGGCCGGTGTGATGGCGAGGGAAAACTAAATTTTCGGGTAGATAGCCGATCTTTCTCCGAGCCGATTTGGACCCGGCAGGCAGGCCCAGAACAGTGGCAACCCCTTGGTTTGGATGAAGAATTCCCAGCAAAACTTTGATAAGCGTTGTCTTGCCGGCCCCGTTTGGTCCGAGCAGTCCGAAGACTTCGCCTCGATTGACGGTCAACGATACTTGAGTGAGGGCGTGATGGGATTTGCGAAAGATCACTCCTTCGCGATACGTTTTGGAGAGGTTGGAAACTTGAATGGCCGTGGCCGAGGAATGCATGAAGACTCTCTGGTGGGTGGTCCAAACACGTTGCAAGACATTCGGATCGTATCATAGGCCTGCACCGTATGGAATCCTGTCCACGTTTCGTTTCGTCACCTACTTTATTGGTTTCTAGTCAAGAGCCTGACCATTTTGTTCTGAAAAATGGATAAACTAAGACACAACCTGAAGCCTCGATTTCCCCAACCCATCCACCCGATCGAATTGCATGTACCTCAGGCTCGCCAAAAGACTCCTGTTTGAAACCGACAAGCGGCTACTCTTCAAGCTGGCTTATAACGCTGGCTACAAAGGGTTGCGCAGCGTCCAGAAACACAAAGCGCGACTCAAGCGAGGAGAATTCTTCCCCCCCTTTCTTTACATTTCGATCATCAATACTTGCAATCTGCGTTGCCAAGGATGCTGGGTGGATGTGGCTGCCAAGCAGACGAAGATCGATTTCGAAGCCATGAATCGGACGTTGACCGAAGCCAAAGCGATGGGGAATGTTTTTTTTGGCATTTTGGGCGGAGAGCCGTTCATGCACAAAGAGCTGCTCGACATCCTCGCGGCCCATCCGGACGCCTACTTTCAAGTGTTCACGAACGGGCATTTCATCACCGACGAGGTTGCAAAACGTCTGCGTGAACTCGGAAATGTTACCCCGTTGATCAGCGTCGAAGGCTCGCAAATCGTGAGCGATACGAGGCGAGGACGGGACGGCGTGCTCAGCAAAACCATGGAGGGCTTGCAAAACTGTTTGAACAACAAAGTCATGACAGGCGTCTGTACCAGCGTCTGCAAAAGCAATATCGACGACACTCTCCAGGACGAGTGGGTAGATCGACTCATTGAGATGGGAGTGATGTACTGCTGGTTCCACGTCTTCCGAGTGGTCGGTCCAGAAAGTTCTCCCGAATTGGCCTTGGATACCGAAGAGCTAGCGCGTGTTCGAGAATTCGTCGTCAACACACGCGTTAAGAAGCCGATCATCGTGATCGACGCGTACCACGACGGTAAAGGCCGCGCTCTTTGCCCAGCCGTAACTGGCTTTACGCACCACATCGGGCCGGGTGGTCATATTGAGCCTTGTCCAATTATCCAAATCGCGAAAGAATCGATCCACGACGGTCGGCCATTGCGAGAAGTCTTCCAAGAAAGCGAGTTCCTCAGGGATTTCCGAGAAACCGTATCCAAACACACGCGAGGCTGTGTCGTTTTGGAGCGGCCAGATCTGCTCGAGGCGCTCGCGGCCAAGCACGGTGCCAAGGATTCAACGATTCGGCAAACTGCCTTGCAGGAAATTGCTGCAATCACCCCCAGACGTAGCCAATATGTGCCAGGAGCGGAGATTCCCGAAAAATCTTGGGCATATCGACTAGCAAAATGGTATGCATTTCACGACTACGGTACTTACACTAGGAACTTCGACGCTAAGAATTGGATCGATCCTGATGTTGCTCGCAACGCGGACCCCACATCGAATCCAACTGGTTCCGACCAGCCCCGTTTGTACTCACCTTCCCTTCCTTCCCAAACGACTTCCCTACCACGATGAAACGAATGTTGTACCAAAACGCACGGATCCTTTTCCTGTCCGCCGCATGTCTTCTACCAAATCTCTTTGCTTGCTGTTTCGCTGGCGATGTTCAGCTATTCAATGGCAAAGACTTGAGCAATTGGCACGGCCGACCTGATGTCGATCCAGCCAAATGGGACACGACCCCGAACGCAAACAAAGTGAAATGGGACCAAGAGGTCAAAGACCATTGGAGTATTGATGGTGATACAATCGTCAGCGATGGTCAGGGAGCGTACTTGACGACCAACCAAGACTTTGGCGATTTCGAGTTTTCGTTCGACTACAAGATCGTGCCTGGTTCCGATTCCGGAGTTTACTTGCGAGGCATTCCCCAAGTTCAAATTTGGGATCCCGATGCTGAAAACAATAAAAAGCACGGCAACGAGAAAGGGAGTGGTGGTTTGTGGAACAACCCAGCAGGCTTTGGCGGCAAAGATCCACTCGTTCGCGCAGATAAAGCAGTTGGGCAGTGGAACGCCATGCGAATCCGGCTCGTCGGTGAACGCTGTAGCGTATGGCTCAATGACCAATGCGTGGTCCGCAGCGAACGGCTCGCCAATTATTATGCCAAAGGGGAGCCGCTCAACGCTCGCGGCCCGATTCAATTGCAAACGCACGGTGCGGAAATCCGGTGGCGAAATCTAAAACTTAAAGAGTTTTCGGTAGACGAAGCCAATGCGATGCTGAAACAAGCAGAAGACGAGACCGAGATGAAAGAAAAGTTCACGTCCCTTTTCAACAGTCGAGACTTGACCGGTTGGCAGGGTGCCACCCAAAACTACTCGGTCGTGGATGGAACGATCCAATGCTTGGCAGGTAAAGGGGGCACGCTTTACAGCGACAAAGTCTTCAGCGACTACGTTTTACGAGTGGATTTTCAATTGCCCGAGGCCGGCAACAATGGTTTGGTGATGCGCTACCCGAGCCAAGCGGAAATCGATCAAATGCCCTCGGATAAACGGACTGACGACGGCGCTTACGCTGCTATGACTGAGTTGCAAGTGCTGGACGATAGCCATTCGAAATACAAGAGCATCGATCCCCGTCAAGCTCACGGCAGCGCGTACGGCATGGTTGCAGCCAAACGCGGCTTTCTACGTCCGGTTGGACAGTGGAATCACCAGATGGTAACCGTATTAGGATCAACAATTATTGTCGAACTCAACGGCACTCGAATCTTGGATGCGGATCTTTCGAAAGTAACCGAGTTCATGGCCAAAAGCCCTCATCCCGGCAAGAACCGGTCCAGCGGCCACGTTGGTTTCGCAGGCCATAACGATCCAGTCCGATTTCGCAACGTAGAGATTCGTTCGATTGCGAAATGATGAGACGATTCATGAAACTATTGAAATTGCTAGGAATGGTCGTTCCGGCCTCGTTTGTTATCTCGTTCGCCCAAGCTCTCTCGGCGGTGGAGACGGATCGTGTGTTGGCCGTGCCCAATGCGACTGCCTCCAAACCGGACGAGATGAAGAAGTACAACGAGCTGATCGAGCATACGAGTGCGAAAATTGAGATGCTACCGATCGCAGGCGGTACGTTTGCGATGGGCAGTCCTGAGAGCGAGTCGGATCGAAACCCTGATGAGGGGCCGGTTCACTCGGTAGAGATCGCCCCCTTCTGGATGGCGAAGACAGAGATTACTTGGGATGCCTACGATGTTTGGATGTCGGACTTGGATGTTTTTGTAAGAGAGGTCAATAAGCTCCAAGCGACCGAGCGAGATTCAATTGCGGACGAGTTCCAAAAGAGTCAACCCACCAAACCCTATTGCGACATGTCATTTGGAATGGGCAAACGAGGTTTTCCTGCGATCTGCATGACACAGCACGCTGCCCGAACGTATTGCAAGTGGCTCTCTGCCAAAACAGGACGTTACTACCGTTTGCCAACCGAAGCGGAATGGGAATATGCTTGCCGAGCAGGGACCGAGACCGCGTATTCTTTTGGGGATGATCCAGATCAACTGGAGGAGCACGCTTGGTTCTCCGATAACGCGGGAGAAGGCTACCATGAGGTTGGACAAAAGAAGCCGAATCCATGGGGACTGCATGACATGCATGGTAACGTCGCCGAATGGGTACTCGATCAACATGTACCCGAGGGGTATCCGCTGGGCCTACTTAAAACCGGAAATCCTTTGCTGATTCCTAAAACGTTGTATCCACGCACGGTACGCGGTGGCGGTTGGGATAAATCTGCAGAGGAGTGCCGCAGCGCGTCGCGCGAGGGCTCGACGGAGGACTGGATTTCGCAGGACCCTCAGTTTCCTGTCAGCATCTGGTATTTGACCGACGCACTGCACGTAGGCTTTCGCGTTGTAAGACCATTGATAGAACCCGCGGACGAAGAAAAAAAAGCATATTGGGAAGCATCCGAACCGATCATGAAAGAACGGCCCGTGCCTCTCGAACGATAGACCCATGCCTGTCGATTTTGTAAATCAAAACCTTCCTTCCAATTCCTTTCCTGGAGTAAACCATGTCTCAGCTTGAATCACAGCCCTCGAGCGATTCCAGTCGTCGCTCATTTCTCAAAAGCACGAGTGCCATTGCAACCGCCGGGGCGCTCGCGTCCTCCATGCGGAGCGTCCATGCGGGTGAAGACAACACCATCCGCGTCGCGTTGGTTGGATGTGGCGGACGAGGATCAGGCGCTGCCGCGAATGCGCTCTCGGTCAATAACGGTCCCATCGAGCTGGTCGCCATGGCGGACGTGTTCGACTACAAGCTGAGGAGCTGTTACGAGGGGTTGAGCAAGCAGTTTCCCGACAAAGTGAAAGTACCCGAGGACAAACGCTTCGTTGATTTCGAAGGCTACAAGAAAGCTATCGACTGCTTGCGACCGGGCGACGTAGTTGTGATGGCAACTCCGGTGGCGTTCCGAGCCGTTCAATTCGAGTATGCGATTTCTAAGGGGCTCAATGTCTTTATGGAAAAGCCGGTTACCGCCGACGGACCGACTAGCCGCAAGATGTTTGAGCTCGGGAAACTGTCGGTCGAGAAGAATCTCAAAGTAGGAATCGGCTTGATGTGCCGTCACTGCGATGCACGGACGGAATTGCATCGTCGAATCCAAGGGGGAGAGATCGGAGAAGTCCTTTTGCTCAGGGCGTATCGCATGGCGGGTCCGACCGGCTCTGCTGCCACCGGCAAGAAGCCTCAAGATATGAGTGAATTGATGTACCAAATCAATCGCTTTCACGGCTTCCTATGGGCGAGCGGCGGTGCTTTCAGTGACTTCCTGATCCACAATATTGACGAATGCTGCTGGATGAAGGACGCGTGGCCAATCAAAGCGCAAGCCAGCGGTGGTCGGCATTACCGCAACGAAGATGTCGATCAAAATTTCGACACTTACTCCGTGGAATATACGTTTGAGGATGGGACCAAACTCATGCTCAATGGCCGAACGATTCCTGGCTGCAAAGATGAGTTCGCTAGCTACGCCCATGGTACTAAAGGTTGTGCCGTGATCTCGACGGCCTCGCATTCGCCTGCCAAATGCAAGATTTACAGTGGCCAAAACTTTACTAAGGCCAATCTTCAATGGCAGTTCCCGCCGAATGAACCGAGCCCGTACCAGTTGGAATGGGATCACTTGATCGCGGCTATTCGCGACAATGAGCCGTACAATGAAGTCGAGCGTGGGGTACAGGCCTCGTTGGTTACGAGTATGGGCCGAATGGCAGCACACACCGGTGTGGAAGTAACGTACAAGCAGATGCTTAGTTGCGATCACGAGTTCGCGCCTGGCATCGAGAGCATGAATTTCAAGAGCGAAGCGCCGGTCAAAGCGGGCCCAGACGGCAAGTACCCCGTTCCGCAGCCAGGAATTCTGACCGATCGCGAATACGCCTAGTTAGCAACGAGAATGACCCTCGTCACTCTCACTCAGCTATTTTTGGGGTCCGTAAGCTCGCTTTGCTCGGACCCGTAGTACCTCTGTTCAACACCGCTTTCTTTTTTGTCGCTTGTCGCTGACCACCACCACACAAGACTACTCATGGAAGATTCTGCATTGCAATACCTGGAGATTTTGAGCCTGAGGCGCTAGCCTGGGCTGTTAAAAAACGGTATTGACACGACTTTGCGTTGCGCAGTTTTTGTTCCAAACTACGACTCTAAGCGATCGCGACGGGAGCATCGCGAAGCGGTTGTTCTAACTCCTATTCTCCTTGGGAGGAGAAGGGGTTGGGGGATGAGGAGGTGCATCCTGGTTGAGCAGTCGTTTTAAGACGACATCGATTGCAAGTAGAACCCCCTGGGTATCATTCTCGATTTCATCACTGGTGTAACGCATGACTTCGATACCCACTGGGTTAAGCCATTGGCTTCGGATTCGATCTTTCTTGATTCCTACTGGCGTGAAGTGTGGCAGTCCATCGCACTCGATAACAAGTTTCGCGTCTGGACAAAAGAAATCTAAGAGGTAGGGCCCGAGTTTAGGTTGGCGTCGAAACTTGGCTTGGCAACGTTGCCGGTGCCTTGACACGGTTTCAGTACCAACATGCAGAGTCGATGACGCATCGTTGGTGCAACCATGTTCAGCGTTGGATTCAAGGTGCACCCACTTTAGGCGCTCGCACTTTTTTACCCGTTCATTACGATGCACTGAATGAGGATTTCGATAAAACAATGCATCGAATTGCCAATTTCTTGGAGTTACCAATGCCATGCAATCCTGTACGCCCGGATCGAAACGTAAACGTTGTGCATTCGTCGCCTGAATCGTTAGAGCCCATGGAAGGATTTCCTCTGACAAAAAGTGATTTGGCGTTTGTCAACAATGCAACTCGTGGCACCTATAAATTGTTGCATGAGCAAACCCGGAAACTTGTTGGACGAGTTAATCCGGTCCTGTCCTAAGAAGGATAGCACAAGATCTATGAATTCTCACGACGACTTTGTGGCAAGGCCCTTGATGGAATTCAAATCGACATAAGTTGGAAGTAAACCTGGAATCACCGTTTTTGAACATGCTCACGAAGTGTGACGACTTGGAGCTCCAATCTTTTGATTTCGCGGATCGTACTGTACTTTTCCATTTCCATCCACGCCCAGATTTTCATGATCGAAATCGA
>Ga0105048_10019505_pt1 | contig 10394 bp, 9 predicted proteins | sample MAT05_FD_78382 | JGI IMG/M metagenome (GOLD analysis project Ga0105048, IMG submission 78382) | Freshwater microbial communities from Lake Fryxell liftoff mats and glacier meltwater in Antarctica - MAT-05 | ecosystem: Environmental > Aquatic > Freshwater > Ice > Liftoff microbial mat | place...
CACCAGCACCCTTCCCGCCGTGCGGCCACGCGATGTTCTCCATACGCATACCGGCCTCAGCGCTCCCCTCTGCACGAAACCGCTCATCGAGCGCGAGCGCGCCGGTCTTCTTGTTGAACGTCGCCAGCAGCACACGCGTTTTCATAGCCTGATATCCGGTGATGACCACGCGCCCATGGTTCGGCTCGATCCCGATCCAATGCGGCACGTCATCGGGGCCCAGCGTCACACGCGACACTTCACGCGGGTGCGACGGGTCGGATACATCGAGGCTCACCACCGCGCTCCACGCCGGCACCGTGATCAGGTAGTAGTTCCCCGCCACCACCGGCACCGCGCAGTTCGTGCCGGGCTTGCGTGGGAACGACGCCACCATGCGTGCACTGGGCGCGGCCGTGGTGAGACCGTCCAGCAGGAACAGTCCACAATTGAACGTCGACACCAGCACCGTTTTGCCATCGCTCAACACGCGCGGCTCGGCGCTACGATACCCTTCGAAGTGCGGGCCGTCGGGGAGCACGATGGTGTGCTGCAACGACAAGTCCGACAAGCGCCACAGCTGTACATTGCGCGTGGAGTCGGCCCTGTCCATGTCCGTCGTAGTGACGACCACGCGATCGATGTTGTTCAGAATCGCCGCCGAGTACGGTCGATCACTGCGACTACTCGGCGCGCGGTTGGCCGACGACGACCGGACCAGAGTGGCACGAGGCGTCAGTTCGACGAGCCCACCGGGAGCCATACCCACTGAATCGTGCTGCATCTGAAACGTCGAAAGCAGATTGCCATTCGGCAGACGCCAGAAGCTGTGCGGATGCATCAACCCGGCGATGTCACCAAACTGCGCCGCGACGCGTGGCGCACGGGAATTCGACAGATCGAACACGAACGACTGCCCGGATCGGAAGCCGTTGGCGAACAGACGCCCGTCGGCCGGCATGTCGTGCTCGGTGTGATGCGGCCCGTTCCCGCGTCCGGGAGCCGCCACGGTGGTCACCAGCGCTCCATAGCGCGAGGCCTTGGCGTTGTCACGGATATCGTACACCGCGAGAAAGTCAGGACCACTGCTGTCGGCCGAGGCGGTCCAGAGATACAGATACTCGCTCGACGCGAGCGGGCGGGCGCCGGCTGGGCGTTGTGCGTTCAACGGCGCGGCCGACGCGACTCCGGCAACGACGGCGACAACTGCAGCCAGACGGCGACGGCGAATAAGTATGCGTTTGAGCATCCGCTGATTCTACCGCCAGCGGTCAGCCACGCAACGCCTTTGCGAGCACACGATCGAGCGCATTGGCGAACCGCTGCTTCTCGCGCGCCCCATACGTGCCATGACCGCCGGTCTCGACGCCCGACCCGCGTAGCCCTTCCATGAAGTTGCGCACGGACAGCCGCTCCCCGATGCTTTCCGCCGTGTAAAGCTCGCCACGCGGATCAATCACGTAAATCCGATTCGGCACCAAGATCGCAGCCAGTGGAATGTCGGCGGTGATCACGACATCGCCGGCCACGGCATGTGACGCAATGTAAGCGTCGGCGACATCGGCACCTCCCTCGACGCGGACTGCCGAAAGCTTCGCGTAGCCGACTGGCAGGACGAGCCGCTGATTCGCCACGAGGATGGTCTCGAGCGAGAGACGGTCACAGGCGCGATAACAGACTTCTTTCACATCACGCGGGGCGGCATCGGCGTCGAGCCAGAGTGTCGGCATGCGTCAAGCTAACCCAATAGGAAACAACGCGCCGGAGTCCGTCGTCGCGCACTGCCCCCATCCGCGTTGTGTTGTTTATCCGTGCGTTTGAAGGGGCCAGCTGCGGCGACGCCGTCCCAGGGCGTGTCGCCCGAGATGCACCTACAAGGAATCCGGAAGAGCCCACATTCTTTCGACGTGGTTGCTGTTTATCGGCGACATCCTGCCGCGCAGCGAATGCTGCGCGGCAGGATTCAACTACACGCGACCAAGCGTTACGCGGCCGTCGGCGGCATGATGACCGCATCGATCACATGGATCACGCCGTTCGTGGCGTCGATGTCCGCCGTGACGACCGTCGCCCCGCCAACCTTCACACCATGCGTAGCATCGATCGCGACGTCGGCGCCTTGCACCGTCTTCACGTGCATCGTCTTGCCGGCGATGTCCGCCGAAAGGACCTTGCCCGGCACGACATGATACGTGAGGATCGAAACCAGCTTGTCCTTGTTCTCCGGCTTCAGGAGATTCTCGACCGTGCCGGCAGGAAGCTTCGCAAATGCGTCGTCCGTCGGCGCGAACACGGTGAACGGACCCGTGCCCTTGAGCGTTTCACCGAGTCCGGCGGCCGTTACGGCAGCCACGAGCGTAGTGAAACTGCCGGCGGCGACGGCGGTGTCGACGATATCATGTAGCGTCGCGTTTTCGGTATTAGTCGTCATGTCGAACTCCATCGAACAGCACCATCACAAGTCGAAGCTGCATGAATATCATGCACACGTTCCTGTGATGAACAGTCCGGCGCGTAGCCACGTGCGCCGAGCATGGTGAGCAAATCGCATCGCCATGTGTTCGTGAATTGAAGCTTCTCGTGACGTCATTGGTGCCCGTAATCGACACCTTCGTTTGAAACGAAATACTACTCAGCCGTACGCGACGCGACGAGCTCTGCCTTCTCGCGAAACGTGAGTGTCTTCCCGCACTGCGTGCAGATATAGCTCCCCGTGCGCGCACCGAGATCGTACTCTTTGGCGAAGGCCGGGTGATCGCAAGGCTTTCCGCCCCACTCCTGCTGGAGGACAACTGCTCGCTTCTTCTGCATCGTGACGGGCTGAGGGCGGAACGCAATGGTACGGGCGCAATCGAGAAAGCTATCACCGAAGGACGTGTCCGAGGCGGACGGCCCGCATTTACAGTGTCGCGATGATCCCCTGTGCCGCCGCGGCGGCCTGTGACACCGCCGTGTTGGTCCCTGCGAAGGTGACGAACCCGAGGCCGAGACCCTTGAGCTTGTTGTGCCACAAGATCTGCCCCGACGATGGATCGAGGCAGAACAGTTCACCATTGGCGCCGGCGTAGAGCTTGTCGCCCTCGAGCGCGATCGTCACGAACGTCGAGATCTTGAGCTTCGTACGCCACAGCTCCTCGCCGGACGACGCTTGGATCGCCACGGCGTGTGAGCCGACACCGATGAACACCACGTCTGCTGTGCGTGAACGTGCCATAGTTCGGGATGACCTCGTAAGAATGATGTGGGAGACGCTTCGGCCGCGGTACCGAGCAGTGTACGACCGGACGCGGTGGGTTTGACGAACAGCTGGTTGTCACACACCAGCGCCACGATCTTCTCGTCGACATACATCGCGTACTCGCCGAACATTTTCCTGAACGTCACAGCGCCCGCGTCATGCATCTGGTCGCGCACGTACTCTACGAAACTGAGATCCGACGCCATCGGTCGCTCCAGGAGAAGGCCGATAAAACGAAACAGCCCCCGCTCCTCGGCAGGATCGGGGGCTGCGTACTCCGTACTGCGCCAGCCTATTACATCGCCAGCGTCTGCAGATCCTGCAGCGCCTTCTTCAGCAGGTCCGTCTTCTTCGGGTCGCAGCTACGGTTGGCTTCGACGTCCGTCACCAGCTTGCTCAGCGTGGCGTTCCGCGCCGCGCCCGACGTCTTCTCCGCGCTCGAGATCGACGTGCGGATCTCGGAGATCTTGGCCGGCGCCACACATCCCTTCCGCTCCAGCTGATCGGTGAACGCCTTGGCCAGCGCGAAGCTGGGCGGCCACGAGATCTTCGGCTGACCCTGCGCGTTCAGGTAATCCCACTTCACCGTATTCGCGGCATCGATCTCGTTCTGCGAGATGAACTCGCTGGGCACGAGTTCGGCCACGTCGAGACCACGCGCGATTTCCGAGCTCACGATCGAACCGTTGTACCAGTACACCGACCACGAGCCGCCCATCGCCATACGCGTGGAGTCCACCGGGCCGCGATCGAACGAGGCGATTTCTTTCGGCTTCGACGGGTCCGTCCAATCGAACACCGAGATGCCGCCCTGATACCACGACTGCACCATCACGTCGCGACCCGGGATCGGGATCAGCGAACCGTTGTGCGCCACGCAGTTTTCGTTCGACGACTGCACGGTCGGAATCTTGTAGTAGCTCTTGAACACGAGCTTCTTGTTCACGATCGAGAAGATCGCGTTGGCGCCCCATTCCGGCTTGTCGCCAGCGCGGCACTTGGGCGACGAACCACCGCCCCACTCGTCCGAGAACAGCATCTGCGTGCCGTCGTTGTTGAACGTCGCCGAATGCCAGTAGGCGAAGTTCGAGTCGGCCGCGGCGTCCAGACGAAACGGCGCCACCGGGTTGCTGATGTCGATCAGCAGGCCGTGACCTTCACAGGCGCCGCCCGCCAGTCCAAGCGCCGGGTACACCGTGATGTCGTGGCACTGCGAGCGCTCGCCACCACGACCACCACCGCCGCCGGCCGCACCGGCGAACATGCGCGTGACCGCGCCCTGCACCATGCCGCGTACCGCCGTGCTGTCGGCCGCGTTGGCCGTCGAACCGCCGCGCGTCTTCGTCACGCTGTCCAGCATTGGACGAACCACCTGCGGGGGCACGACCATGTCCATCCCCGACTGCGGATTCTTCGCGATGAACGCACCCGAGGCCTTGGCCGTGGCGAGCGACTTCGCCGCCGCTTCCTTGTCGGCATCGGAGAGACCGTGGGCCGGCGCCGCACCCAGACCGGCGAAGATGTTGGCGCGGCCGACCACCGCGGCGCTGGCCGGGTTGGCCAGTGGCACCTTGATGATCTCGATGCGCAAACGCGACGAGTTCGGATCGTCGGCGGCCAGATCAGCTTCGCAGCCGGCGAGCTCGGTTTTCGGACGAATGGCGGACGAACCGGATACGTAGATGTACACGTTCTCCTTATCCTTCGGATCCTCGAGCACCGTGTGCGTGTGCGAGCCACGGCACGTCTGCACGTTCGCGATCAGCTTCGGGTTGCGGATGTCGCTGATGTCGAACACGCGCACGCCACGCATACGCTCCTTGCTCACCGGATCAGGCACGCCACCCGGCTTGCAGTCCACGCGGCCGTTGTTCGCCTCGGCCGACATGAACATCAGGTTCTTGTACACCGAGATGTCGTTCTGCGACGCCGGGCACGTGTAGGCCACCACCAGTGTCGGGTTGGCCGGGTTCGAAATGTCCCAGATCACCGGGCCGTTGTAATTGCCCTGAATCGCGTACTTGCCGGTGAAGGCGAGGTCGGAGTTCGTGATGCCCAGGAAGCCCGGCGGCGAGACGGCCTTGGCCACGACCTTCATGTTCGAGATTGCTTCGCCGGCGTCGAACAACCCGGCCTTGAGGCCGACGCGCGGATCGTTCATCGGCGTCGGTGCGGTCTTGGGCTTCGAAGGCGCGCACGCCGCAAGGCCGAGTAGCGCCACGGCTGCATAGCCTGAAACAACACTCGCCCCGCGACGACGCGGAAGTGCTTCTGACATGTCTGTTCCTGTGTGCAAAAGGTGGTGGTCATCCAACGACATCACGTCCAACATCAACTCCCGCGTCACGCCGGCGGCGCGAATCCCATCTCCAACATCATCGTGAACATGCGCTTGATCTCCGTACTCTGATCGACCTCGACATCATTCGCGAATTTGAACACCGTCTCATCTTGCCCCGCACCCTGCGCCGCGAACAGTGTCTTCACCATCGTCACGGCGCCGCGGTGGTGCTGAATCATGTACGTCAGGAACAGCCGATCGAACTCCGTACCGCGCGCCGTATTCAGCTCCTCGAGTTGTGCGTCGGTGAGCATGCCGGGCATCGACATCTGGCCCATCGCCATGCCGCCCATCTTGGACATGTCGTGGCCCGCCATGGCCGCCATGTCATGCCCCGCGCCGCCCATCGTCACGTTGCCGAGCGAATCGACCATCGGCATCGGCTGGCTGCGGTCCTTGAGCCACGTCTGCATGATCGTGATCTCATCGGTCTGCGCGTTGATGATACGCGCCGTGAGCCGCTGCACCGACGCGCTCGCACCGTGGGAGGGCGCCCAGCGCGAGATCGTGATGGCCTGCGCGTGGTGGTGGATCATGCCGCTCATAAAATCCACGTCGGCCGTCACCCAGGGGTAGCGTAGACTGTCAGCCCGTGCGCGCACCACGGCAGCGGCGTCACCCATCTGAAAGGCGGGACCGACCGAGGAGGCGGACCGCGAGGTCGCGCAGGCCGTCAGGGCGAGGAGCCCGGCGCTCAGGGCAGCCAGGCGAATCGGACGGTGAATGATGGTGGGCATCGGTTTGGTCACGTGAAGGGACACCGGCCGCATGGCGTGAGGGTGTAATCATCAAAGTTATCGATAGCCGAGCCGCGCAGCAATTGATCGGGCGGATCGACCGACTGACCTACAACTCCCGCAACGGGATGAGCCGTGCTCCCTGCACCGTGACCAGCGCAACACGGCGCAGGTGCACCGAATCGGCCGCCGCCACGTACGCCGCGGTCTGCTGCGATGCCACGAGCGCTCGGGTGAGCTGAGCGAGCCCGCCGCACACGTAGCGGTTACACAGGTTCGAGCGCAGGGCCCGCGGGAGATTGCAGCCGGCGGTGGTGTGAAATACGCACGATCCGCGGTAGTGGCGCGTGGGCAGGTACGAGGCGTACCGGGCCTCCAGCGACTCGCCAGTCACCGTCTCCCCGTCGTCGGTGAGCTGGGCGCGCACCCGCATGATGCTGTCGGCATGCAGAAATCCGTGCGTACCGCCCGCGGTGCAGCACTCGCCGCGGCAGGTGCTGCAACTCGCCCCAATGATGTCGGGCATCGCCGGGATCGAATCGGGAAGCGCCCAGCCCGCGTCTTGACCCCAGGCGTCCTGGCGCGCCGACTCCGCCTCCGCACTCATCGGCGCGCTGTTGTCGCGCACTGTTTCACGAAACGCCTCGGCGATCGTGCCCCGCAGCTTGTCGAGGAAGGCGTCGCGCGACTCCTCGGGAAGTTCGGTGGTGTTCCGCGAATTCGCCGGCAGCAGGATCACGGGCAGCGCCGGCAGGTCGTGCTCGGTGCGGTCCACGAGCGCGATCTGCTCCGCCTGCGCCGTGAGACGGGCGTTCCGGGCCCGTTGGGCGGCGATCGGACTTTCGCGAGGAGACATCGGTGCAAGCTACCGACGTACGCGATCCCCATGGACACCGACCGGGCACGGATCACGCCCGGATACGCTTGATTCCGCCATATGTCGACCTCCCGCTGGACCATCCCGCTCGGCGCTATCCTCGTCCACTTGGGCATCGGCTCGGTGTACGCCTGGAGCACGCTCAATCGCCCCATCATCGCCGCGCTCCCGCCGCAGCCGTGGTGGGGCAGTCCGCCGTACACCACGTTCACGGCGGCGCTGGTCCTGCTGGGGTTGAGCGCGGCCACCATGGGACCTTGGGTGGAGCGACGCGGGGCACGGGTGGCCGCGAGAACGTCGGCCGTGTTCTTTGCCAGCGGACTTGCAGTCGGTGGCCTTGGCCTATTCTGGCAGCAGCCACTCCTGCTCCTCCTGGGGCTCGGCATTCTCTGCGGCATCGGGTGCGGCATCGGCTACATCGCCCCGGTCAGCACGCTGGTGAAGTGGTTCCCCGAGAAACGCGGCATGGCCACCGGATTCGCCATCATGGGCTTCGGCGGCGGCGCGTTTCTGGGCGGCTACGCGAATGCGTTCCTGATCGAGCAGATGGGCATCGCGCGCACGTTGTTCGTGCTGAGCGGCGCGTACTTTACGCTCATGTGGGCGGGGGCGCAGCTGCTGCGTCCGGCGCCCGAGGTGCACCGCGGTGTCACCATGCCCGTGGCCGACGGTCTCACGCGACGAGAGGCACTGCGCACGCCGCAGTTCGTGCTGCTGTGGGGCATGCTGTGCGTGAACGTCACCGCCGGCATCGGCATTCTCGCCCAGGCGTCACCCATGATGCAGGACCTGTTCGGCCGAACCCCTAAACAGGCCGCCGCCGTGGTGGCGGTCATCAGCCTGTTCAATGCCGGTGGCCGTCTGCTCTGGTCGAGTGCGTCGGATTTTCTGGGGCGACGCACCACGTATCTCATCTTCTTCGTCGTGCAGCTGGTGCTGTTTTTGCTGATTCCGCGCTTTGCCCAAGCGGGCGCCTGGTGGCCGTTCCTGGCGTGCCTGCTCACCGTGTTCACGATGTATGGCGGCGGCTTCGCCACCATGCCAGCGTTTCTGGCCGACTGGTTCGGTTCGCGGAACGTAGGCGCGATTCACGGCGCCGTGCTCACGGCCTGGAGTGTGGCCGCCGTCACGGGACCGGTGATCATTACCGAACTCTCCGACCGCGCCCGCGCGGCCTTGGCCCCGGGCGAACCGCGCGTGCACATCTACGATCAGCCGCTGATGCTGCTGGCAGGTCTGCTGGCGATAGGTCTCGTGCTGACGCTAGCGGTGAAGCCAGTCGACAAGACCACGGAGTAAGCGAATCCCGTGACTTTCCTTCTCCCGTTCGCCCCGCGTCGTATTGCCATCGGCGCCAACGCGCATGTCGGTATCGCCGCGCGTATTCGCGCACGTCGCCCTGACCTCGAACTGCGCGGTAAGGTGTACACCGACATCACCGCCAGCGATCTCGAGTGGGCGGAAGCATACATTGGCTTCAAGCGACCGCCGTCGGTCTCCGACATGGGCAACGTGCGCTGGATCCAGTGCACCGGTGCCGGCGTCGATTCATGGATGGCGTCGAATCTCGCCCCGCACATCTTGCTCACGCGCAGTCCAGAATCGTTCGGCCCGATGATCGCCGAGTGGGCCGTGTCGCGTATCTTCGCGATCCAGCTACAACTGCTCGAGCTGGCCGAAGCGCAACGCGAACGTCGGTGGTCGCCACGTGATATCGCGCGCGTGGCGGGCACGCGCGCGCTGGTGGTCGGCACTGGTGACATCGGCCGTGCAGTTGCGACCTCGCTGCGCGCCTTGGGCGTACTCGTGACCGGTGTCTCGCGTAGCGGCATCGCCGACAGCGCCGTGTTCTCGGCGGTGCATCCGTCCAGCGCGCTCGGCGACCTCGTGGGCAACGCCGACTGGATCGTGGTCGCCGTTCCCGACACGCCCGCGTCCCGCGGCCTCATCTCGCGCCGCGTGCTCGCGCGGTGTAACGGTGCGGTGCTGCTGAATGCTGGACGTGGTTCAGTGGTGGACGAAGCAGCGCTACCCCACGCGCTGGACCAAGGTTGGCTGCGAGCGGCCGCGCTCGATGTATTCGCCACCGAGCCACTGTCCGCCGACTCGCCGCTCTGGAGCGATCCGCGCGTCATGGTGTCGCCACACATCTCCGGCCTCACCACGATCGACGGTGCAGCGCATGGGTTTCTCGAATGTCTCGAATCGCTGGAGCGCGGCGAGCTGCCGAAGTGGACTGTGGATCGCGAGCGGGGCTACTGAGCAGTTGACGCGATCACTGGTTACGATATCGATGGCCACGTAAATTCGTTGACTATGCCGTCGCTTCTGGCGTGCTCCCGAATGCCTTCGACAACCGAATGGCCATGTCGGCGCTGATGCCTGTCTTCTCATTGACGACGTTATTGAGCGTCTGCCGAGATACGTTCAACACCTTCGCCCCGCCGTGGCCGTGAGCTCCAACGGCTCCAAACAGTCGTGCCGCACGAGATGGCCAGGGTGGATCGGGTTCTTCATCGGCCTCGTACTCGTCCTGGTGAGCCATACGTTTCGGACAATTCCTCTGCGTGCTCTGCGCCTCTGCGACCTCTGCGTGATAAGGTCAGCAGGCCGTCCGTCGATGAGTGATCTGTTCAGGGGCAGATCACTGGCGGCAATGCTCGGGTTAATCGAGTACTGATCACGCAGAGCAACGGAGACCGCAGAGGCGCAGAGGTCTCTTACCGTTAGGTCCGCGGCTATGTTCGGTGAGGCAACGCAGCGGGCCGATGGGCCGCGAGTCACCCACACGAAAACCCAAAGAGCCGATTCTCATTTCGACGCCGGATCAATGCATGAGTTCGACTGCGCAGCTTCGATGCCCGAAGGGGTCGATCGCGAACGAGGCTATGGAGCAGGGCCGATGACCCACAGGTATCTTCGTGAGATGCAGGTCTCGCGAACTCCAACCCGATCGCCGTGAATCCTCCGACATCCGGCCCGTTCGACGACACCGACATTGGCCGCGCTGCACCACCGCCCGACGATCTCGGCTTCGGACGTGTCGTGGCGCAGCGTTCGCGCGGCCGCCTGTTCAATCGCGACGGCACCTCAACCTCGACCAAGTACGGGCTGCGCGCGCAACGCACGGAGCGACTCTATCTCACCGCGCTCCAGGCGCCGTGGGCCGTGTTCGTGCTCTGGATGCTCGGCGCTGTCCTGCTGATGAATGGGATTTTTGCG
>Ga0105048_10019506_pt1 | contig 10394 bp, 6 predicted proteins | sample MAT05_FD_78382 | JGI IMG/M metagenome (GOLD analysis project Ga0105048, IMG submission 78382) | Freshwater microbial communities from Lake Fryxell liftoff mats and glacier meltwater in Antarctica - MAT-05 | ecosystem: Environmental > Aquatic > Freshwater > Ice > Liftoff microbial mat | place...
CAGCTCCACACGTGTACCGAGTTTTTGCTGTAAAAAACTTTCGGCTTTACGGGTCATTCTTTGCTGCACTACAGGTAAGGTCAGGGCATATAAAGCTACAACGACCAGCAGCAGCAGGGCGCCAAACGTGTACAAAACGACACGTCCTGTTTTTCGCCAGCGGTTTGCGGCGGGAGGGGTACTGCTCATTTGTTTCGGTCATGCTTAACAATCTGCGCCTAAGCTTAGACCTTATAGTGCTGACCATACAAAAGTAGTGGGCTAAATGCCGGGGAGTCTTACAGATTTTTAGGGAAATGTTACATGATTTACAGGTTTTATTGGAACTTTGCAAAATCAGGGTCTCATTTCTTTCATAGTTACTTAGAATGGATCTGATAATCCACTTACACGGATCAATTTTTTATTTACAAACTCCTGTATGCCTAACTCAGAAAGTTCACGTCCGTAACCAGAGCGTTTGGTTCCGCCAAATGGCAGGTCTTCTTGAGTCCCGGTAGGATGATTGATAAATACCATTCCGGTATCTATTTGATCGGCAACATGCTTTCCACGTTTAATGTCATTGGTGAATACGGAGCCACCTAATCCAAATGGCGAATCGTTGGCGAGTTCAATTGCGGCTGCTTCATCTTTTACGCGATAAAAGGAAGCAACTGGTCCAAATAACTCCTCATAATAAGCCGGCACACCAGGTTTTATGTCTGTAAGAATAGTAGCTTCCATATAAGCGCCTATGCGGTCAATGCGTTTTCCTCCCAATAAAATTTTTGCTCCTGCTGCAACGGAACGTTTTACCTGGTCATCTAAATGAACGGCCGCTTCCTCGCTTGATAAAGGTCCAAGCTGGGTATCTTTGTCCATTGGGTCGCCAACTTTTAATGCACTTAGTTTTTCCTTAAATTTTTTCAGAAATTCATCCGCCACAGCTTCTACTACAATAAAGCGCTTGGCAGCCACGCAACTTTGACCTGTATTGCTCATCCTGCCAACCACTGCCCATTCAACTGTTTTATCCATATCAGCATCCTCCAAAACAATAAACGCATCGCTGCCGCCCAATTCCAGAACAGATTTTTTAAGATTTTTTCCTGCAGCTTCGGCAAGGCTTGCTCCTGCAGTTTCGCTCCCCGTAAGAGAAGCTCCTTTAATGCGTCTATCTTCTAACAAAACATGTGCCTTACTACCTGGAATCAATAAATTGGTATATATACCGTCAGGTGCTCCCGCTTCTTTGAATAGTTTCTCCATAGCAATTCCACATTGTGGTACATTGGAAGCATGTTTTACTAAAACCACATTTCCTATCATGATATTAGGCGCTGCAAAACGGGCTACCTGGTAAAAAGGGAAATTCCAGGGTTGTACCCCCAGCAATACGCCAATGGGACTGTGGCGTATGATTGCTTCGCCAAATTCAGGTTTCAAAGTTTGGTCTGCAAGAAACTTAGCCCCATTATCGGCATAGTAATCTATAATGTTGACACTAAGGTCAATTTCAGCTTCGCTTTCTTTGAATAGTTTACCCATTTCCAAAGTAATCAATTTAGCGAGCGTGTTTTTTTCTTTGCGCATCAGTGAAGCAACTTTATGCAGGAGACTTGCACGTTGTTCATAAGAAGTTTTTTTCCAATCCTGATACGCTTTGTCTGCACCCGATATTGCAGATTCGATTGCTTGTTCGGTCATTTCTTCAAACGACTTTACAAGCTCATTGGTGGCTGGATTTATTGATTTAATAGAAGCACTTTTTTGTTTGTCGCTCCCGTTTTGTTTGTCATCCATACTGTCTTTTCCGTGCTCAGATTTGTTGGCTATATCGGTTGTTTTCCTTTCAAGTATGTTTTCCATGTTACGTAAAATTCTTTTGTTTTAAAAACTTGGCAGGGAAATTATTTTTCTCCTTTGAGTGTTTTTAAAAGCAACTTAGCCGCTGCTTTTGAAGAACCTGGATTTTGACCTGTAATTAATAGTCCGTCTTCTACCACATAAGACGCCCAGTCATCTCCTTTAGAGTAATGAGCACCGTGTTTTGTGAGTTCGTTTTCTAGTAAAAAAGGCACTACGTCCGTTAATTTAACCGCCTCTTCCTCCGTATTTGAAAAGCCGGTCAAGTGTTTGCCTTTCACAAGATGTTCTCCGTTAAGCGCTTTTACATTAATTAATGCCGCTGGCGCATGACATACAAAAGCGATTGGTTTTTGATGATTGTAAAATGCTTCAATTAATTTAATCGAGTTTGTATCCGTTGTTAAGTCCCATAATGGACCGTGACCACCTGGATAAAAAACAGCATCATAATCGTCCTGTTTTACATCGCTGAGTTTTAACGAATGCGCTACTTTATCCATCAATGCTTTGTCTGCATAAAACCTTTCAGTTGAAGGCGTTTGCGCCTCTTTCAATTCACTTTTGGGATCAATGGGTGGCTGACCTCCTTTTGGTGACGCAATGGTAATTTCAGCTCCGGCATCTGCCAAAACATAATAAGGTGTTGCAAATTCCTCAACCCAAAAACCGGTTTTTTCTCCCGTGTTTCCCAGTGTGCTATGGGAGGTTAATACGATTAATACTTCCATGTGTTTAATGTTTGTTTTTAGTGACTAAGTCTATTAGCTTGAAATGTCATGCTAATGGTAGACTTTGTGCAAGTCGTTTTATTGCTGTTTATTTTTGTGCGAATTATTAAATTTTTACAATCATTTTCCCTTGGTTTTTTCCCTCAAATAAATCAATAAATGCCTGGGGAATGTTATCAAAGCCTTCAATAATCGTTTCACTAAAGGTTATTTTTTTTTCGTTGAGCCACGCGGATAATTGTTTTGTGGCAGCCGGAAAATATTCTGAAAGATCACTGATGATGAACCCGCTCATCGTGGCGCTTTTGGTTAGAATTATGGGCTGCAATCGAGGGCCGAGCGTAACTTCCGTTTTATTGTAAAGGGAGATTGCACCACAAACTGGCAATCTCGCGTACTTATTAATGTTATCTAAAACGGCATCTGAAATTTCGCCACCGACATTGTCAAAATAAATATCTACCCCTTCAGGGCAGGCACTTTTCACGGCTTCTTTTAAATCTTTAGTTGTTTTATAATTTATGGCGTGGTCAAATTTGAAGGTCGATTTTAGTGATGCTACTTTTTCATCTGAACCCGTTATGCCAACCACTTTGCAGCCTAATAATTTGCCAATTTGACCCACTACTGTTCCAACCGCTCCGCCCGCCCCTGATACCACAATTGTTTCGCCTTCTTTCGGCAATCCTATTTTTATTAAACCTAAATATGCGGTGAGCCCAGTCATTCCTAAAATGCCCAGATAGCTTGACAATGTAGCTTCACTACTATTTACTTTATGCAATCCTTTTCCATTTGAAGTTTGATATTCACTCCAATCCAAATTGCCTGAAACAAAATCTCCTTTTTTGAAATCCGCATGTTTGCTGTCTATCACTTCGGCTATCACTCCAGATTGAATCGGTTTTTTTAACTCAAATGGGGGAAAATATGATTTAGCGTCATTCATTCTACCCCGCAAATAGGGATCTACCGAAACGTAGGTTGTTTTTAATAGCATCTCACCGGCTTTCGCGGCGGGATCTTCAACGTTGATAATTTTAAAATCATTAATAGTAGGTTTTCCATGTGGTCGTTTGTTGAGGAGAATTACTTTATTCATATAAAAGTTAATTTTAGATGATAAGTGGATTCAAGTTTCAAATGCAACTTTATTTGTTGCCTAAACGTGTTGCATTAGAAACTTGAATCTACTTCATTTCGGGGCGGCAAAATATTTAGATACGTTTAGAAATAACTTTTCCTACAACCGTATCTGCTTCTATGCTGATCAATCTTCCATTCCTGTAAGAATAAATAGAATTATTATTGTCTGGTGTAATCAATTGATACTGACCATCATCCATTCTCTTCAATTCTAACATCTGGGCATACATGTTCGAAAAAACTTTAGTAACGCCCAAAGGTTCTTGAAAGTAAAGATCTACTACACAATACGAAATGTGCTGATTTCTAATTTTGTCCTTTACGCCATTTCGCTCTCGTTGATAAAGCTTGTATCCAATTTTTGTAACCGTGGCAGTGACATCACTGGATTTGCGACTTGCATTTCGGTAAGCACTTCCTTCTATCAAAATCCCGTTTTTCTGAGTCGTGGTTACTTCGGATTCCATATGAATAGGAATAAATAGAAAAGAGGTCTTCGTCTCAATAGTCAGCAGTTTGAAGGATTTAGATTCCGTCTTTGTCTCCTCAGCATGCAACACACCAACTTTTTCATCTTTGTAAATCACATCAAAAAAAACCTCCTGCTTTTGAGCACGTGTGATGGTTCCTACCAACAGGAAACTTGCAATAAGAAATAAATTCTTTTTCATAAAATGTTATATTAGTCGGATTCAAGTTTCAAATGCAACAAACTTTTCTTTACTAATTCCACTCCGCACTTGAGGCATTTACCCAGCTTGTCCGATTTTACATCGGGATGTATGGTGCAAGTGTAAGTGTCCGCTGTGTAGTTTTCGTTTATGCATTTGCTTACACTGCAAAGGTGAGCAGGTTAATTGCTTAAATCGTTACACAATTTAGGCAATAAGTTACATGATTGACTCATTTGGGATATGTGTGAATAAGCGGCAAGTGCAGTGGAGCAAAATAAAATGTGAAGCAACGAAGGGTTGGCTTTTGTGCGGCGGCACGGATACTACAAGTTACCAACAGTGTTTTAGTATCGTCCTTGCTCCAATGGCGTATGTCTTTTACCTGTAAACCTGTGAATTATATAACGATTAGCTTTAATTCTGTAAAATTACAAGGTAATTAGAGGCGTAAATTTGTTCCTAGAAAGTGTTGATATAACACTAGTAAAATAAAATAACATGAAGACAGAATTAGAGTTGAACGAAATGATCTTAGATATTACGAACAACATTAGGGAAAAACACCCTGAGTTGCTTAAATATCTTAATGAAATGCCCATAACTGTTCCCTATGAAGAAAATCCGGGAATAACCGCTAAAACCTTAACCTCCTACTACGACTCACTTGTAACGTTGATGGAAGGATATCAGGATAAAAATGGTAAAGAAACACTGCCAGAAAATATTGAAAATTTGCCGATAACCGAAATTGTAAAAATGGAATTGGACAATGCATTTCAGAATTTATTGACAGAAGTTAACAACACTACTATTTCATATATTGATATTGGAGAAGGAGATGTCCCAGTAATATTTCTTCATGGCTTTCCCTTCGATAAGTCGATGTGGAAGGGGCAGCTGGACAGCTTAAAATCTTTAACTCGTGTAATTGCTTGCGATATTCGTGGGTTTGGCAAATCTACAGATGAAGAAACACCGCTTAGTATTGATTTGTTTTGTGAAGATTTAGTGTTGTTTATGGATAAATTAAACATCAAAAAGGCAATTATTTGCGGTCTTTCCATGGGTGGGTACATTGCTTTGAACGCAGTAAAAAAGCATCCTGAACGCTTTGAGGCAATGATTTTATGCGATACCCAATGCATTGCTGATACGGATGAAGGGAAAGAAAAGCGTTATAAAACAATTGAACAGATTAACCTGGAAGGCGCAGATGGATTTAATGAAAAATTTATTAAAAGTGTTTTCCACCCTGATTCACTGGCGAACAAAATGGAAATAGTTGAAAATTTGCGAAGTGTTGTGGTTGCAAATTCTAAACTGATCATTACCGCAGGCTTAACCGCTTTGGCAGAGCGTTCCGAAACCTGTTCTTCCTTATATGCTATTCGAATTCCGACACTTATTATTTGCGGCAGAGCTGATGGAGTAACTCCACTTGCTCAATCTGAATATATGCATAAACACATCAGAGGCTCGGTTTTAAAAATTATTGACAATGCCGGACATGTTTCTAATCTTGAACAACCGAATGAGTTCAATAAATATCTAGTGGATTTTCTGAATTCTGTCTCTAAACAAGCCCCTAAATCGGAGCCAATAATGCATTGAAAAGTTGTAATTGGTTAGCCTCCAAGTATTTTTTGCCACTAATTACACTAATTTACACCAATTTACACTAATTTGGATAACAAGCTTGTATTAATTTGTGCAAATTAGTGCAATTAGTGGCAAAAGTTAAACGACCTAACTAGTTACAAAAAGTTTAATTTATTCCAATTTTCCTTTTTCTCCATCTATCCATCTGCTCATCATTACTCTTTCTGAAGCACTTTGATGTGTGTCGCCTGCAAGAATATCTAAAAAGTCGTCCCATAAGTTTTTCTTTTCAGAGAATTCCTTTTTAACATCATCCAGCGCTATCAAATAGTCTTTTTCGTATTCTTTAATCTCTTCACGAGAATAATCGGCCGGAAGCTTGGCCAAAATATTATTAGCGATTTCATCTATTTCCTGTGGAGTATATTTTTTATTTTTTTCAAAAGCTGCACGCAGATTTTTGATGACTATTGATGCTTGTAGTCTCGGACTAATTTTTTCAGTTTCTAACATAACAATTTAGGTTTAATTTATCACGAAGCAAAGTTGAAGAAGATTCCAACAATAAGTGTTGCACAATTTTGGAAAAAAGTTATATGATTCACTGTTTTCTGCGCTAGGCGTGTCCTCCTTGATTTGTAGAACCTCAGGTGCGCCATATTGGGTGTAAACGGCGGCTTTCATAGATAACAGGGTATGTGCTTTTTTGCTTCGAGGCAAAGGTCTGGCCCCTAAAAGCATGATTCATTGACTTTGGGTAACATTCTCGTAGCTGTCTCTTCGCTCAAGGGCATGAACTGCGAGATGTAGCGCATGATTTCTGCGTCGGGTAAAACGGTTAGCTGATTTTTATCAAAATCAACGGAAGGGTGCTGGATTCTGATCTCGATCATGATGTGAAAGGATTTAAAGCGGGCACGTTCCTTAGTACCGATGAAATAAACGTATTCCAAGCATTATTTAGATTTTACTAAATCCACAATTTTGCTATACAATATCTTCTCATCAATTGGTTTAGAAATGTAGTCGTTCATGCCTATGGCTTTGCACTTTTCTTCATCCATTGTAGTTACATCAGCAGTAAGTGCAATGATTGGGATTTTCAAATTCATTTTATTGCGGATATGTTCTGTGGCTTCAAAACCATTCATTATTGGCATCTGCAAATCCATTAGAATAATATCATAGGCATTGGTCTCTAGTTTTTCAACCGCTATTTTTCCGTTTTCTGCAATATCCCAAGCGAATTTGAAATCATCCAATATTGTTTTCAACAACAATTGATTGATTTTAACATCTTCAACCACCAATACTTTTAAGGGTTTATTTTCAGTTTCGAATTGTTCTACTTCATTTTCTAAGGCTACTTCAGCAGTGGTTTTTTGAAAACTTAAAGTGAAACTAAAAGTTGAACCTTCATCAACCTTACTTTTTACTGAAATGGTTCCACCCTGTTTTTCCACCAATTGTTTAACAATAGCAAGCCCTAAACCTGTGCCTCCGTATAAATTTGAATTAATCGAGTGTACTTGTTCAAAGTTTTCAAAAATATCATCAATTTTATTTTGTGGAATTCCAATTCCTGTATCCGTAACTTTAATTTCAAGGGTTACTTTTTCTTCATCTTCGTTCATTAGATTAACGCTTACAGTAATTTTACCTTTTGGAGTAAACTTTATTGCGTTGCTCAAGAGGTTAATGAGAATTTGATGCAAACGAACCGAATCACCCAGTAATATTTCGGGAATTCTGGAATCATATTCCTTTACCAAGGCTAAATTCTTCTCCTGGATTTTTGTTTCAAACAAATGAAGAATGGTAGTTATGGAGTGTGATATTTTAAAAGGCGTGTTCACAAATATCATTTTACCTGCATCTACTTTTGCCAAGTCAAGAATATCATTGATAAGTACAATTAACGTATTTCCGCTTGATTTTATAGCTTGTAAATATTCTTTTTGTTTTTCATTCAAATCTGTTCTCATCAAAACTTTTGTAAAGCCAATAATCGCATTCATTGGAGTCCGGATTTCATGACTCATGTTCGATAAAAATTGTTGCTTCGACTGCAAAGCGATTTCAGATTTGGCTTTTTCTTCTTCTGCAAGTAGTGTTGCCATTTCGGCAAACATTATTGCCTCCATTAATTCATCGGAAAATAATTTTAGTTTTTGTTCTGCTGATTTGCGTTCGGTTATGTCAATAAACACGCTCATTATTTCATTTTTGTTAATAATTGCCCTCGCTTTTATTATGGAAATTATTTTTCCATCGGTGCGCATAATCTCTTTCTCGTAAGGCGGAGAAATTTTCATGCTTTTGGCTTTCTCAATTGCCTCATGCTCATTTTGATGATATTCAGGAGGTGTGTATTTGAGCCAATTTATTTTACCTTCTTTAAGGTCTTGTCGCGTATAACCAAGCATGTTGAGATAGGCATCGTTGGCTTCAAAAATAGTTGAGCTTTCCAGGTGTGTGAAGCATACGGCAACTACATTGGATTCCACAAATGCTCGTGAGCGGGCTTCGCTTTCTTTTATTTTTTCCTCTGCTTCTTTTTGTTGTGAAATATCAATGCTAATACCGGTAAGCGTATGTGCTACGCCAAATTCATCATATTGATACTGCCCTGTTGATTTCATCCACACAATAGCCCCATCATTTGCACGGATAATTCGGTAATCTGCTTCATAAATTTCATGATTAACCTTTGATTCTTCTATTTTTTGGAAAGCCAATGCCTTATCCTCCGGAAAAATCACTTTATACCAGTCTTCGTAAGTTAGGTCTTGACGATGTTCATCATATCCCCACATTGTTTTATGTATGTGAGACCACTCCACATTCAATGTATCAATGTCTAAAGACCAAATACCAATTTTGGCCGAATCAGTTGCAAGTTTTAGTTGCGATGCCAATTTTTTTTGTTCCTCAGCACTTTCTTGAATTTGTTTTTCTGAACGCACCCTGTCTGTTATATCTTCCATGGCAAGAAGTATCAACTGTTCTGCTTTTTTTTCATTTACAATTTGCCGTGCATTTATCAGGATAATACGCTCACCCTTATGGGGCAAACGAAGATTGATTTCAAAATCTTCTATGCGGTTTTTTTGCGGAAGAATTTTTTCGAGCAATGAGCGAAGCAAGGTATCATCGAACTGATGATTTTGTATTTCGTAAAATAATTCGTTTTCGGTTTCATTTTCATCCACATTAAATTTTTTGTAGAAGGAAGCATTGGCGGTTTTTACACGCAATGTTTTGTCAAGTACCACAAGGGGCTCGCGCATGGTGGTAACGATGGCTTCGGAATAAAAACGGGAGGTATTGAGTTCTTCCTGCTTGTCAAGCAATTCCTGATTTACGATGAGGAGTTCTTCGTTGGTGGATTGCAATTCTTCTTTCGAGGTTTCCATTTCTTCATTCAGGCTCTGCATCTCCTCGTTGCTGCTTTGCAGTTCTTCATTGGCGCTTTGCAGTTCTTCGTTGGTGGCTTCCATGTCTTCAGTAATGCTGCGCATGTCTTCGCGGGTTTGCGAAAGTTCTTTTTCTAAGTACTCGTTTTGCTTTTGAGTTGCGTTTGTTTTTACGGATGCAGATCTATTTTCTTCCTGCTCAACCGATTTTTTTTTCTCAAAGCGGACTAAGTAGTGCTTTTCAATGGTATCGTTAAGCGGAATGATTTCTATTGCAACCAAAGATTGATTGCCAGTGGTCTTTACAGGAATATTTTCTTTAATAACTGTTGCCTGTTCCTTGGCTGCTTTATGAATGGCGTTGCGTAATTCAAACGCTAATCCTTCACGCGCCATTTTTATAAGGTTGTGCGTTGGCTTGCCTTGCGGTGCTTGAAGAAAAGGTGTAATGTCTCCGTGAATGTGAACGATGTCCAATTGTTCATTAACTACCACACTTGCAGGGGATTTTGAAATCATTATCGCCTCTGCGCTTTTTCTGAAATCGGTTTGGGTGGCTTCTGCTTTTGTTACCGTTTTGTCTTTTGTTGTCAACGCTTCTTCCCTGCGTTCGGTGGCAACATGCATGAACCTGCCTGGCGCTGGCTTGCGGGAATAAATTTTATCGTGCTTGGAAATTTGTGTAAACAAATCGGACGACGCGCCTGGGGTTTCAGATTTTCCGAGGAGAAGAAAGCCGTTTTCTTTGAGTGCGTAATGAAAAGTGGTGAATGCTTTCTTCTGTAAGAAAGTATCCATATAGATGAGCACATTGCGGCAACTGATCAAATCTATTTTTGCAAATGGCGGATCTTTTAAAAAATTGTGCGGGGCGAACACGCACAAATCACGAATGAGTTTGTTCACTTCGTAACCGCCATTGTTTTTTATAAAATAATTTTTCAGTTGCGTTGCGGATAGGTTTTCTACATCGGCTTTGG
>Ga0105048_10019508_pt1 | contig 10394 bp, 9 predicted proteins | sample MAT05_FD_78382 | JGI IMG/M metagenome (GOLD analysis project Ga0105048, IMG submission 78382) | Freshwater microbial communities from Lake Fryxell liftoff mats and glacier meltwater in Antarctica - MAT-05 | ecosystem: Environmental > Aquatic > Freshwater > Ice > Liftoff microbial mat | place...
ACAGCCGCATTTGCTCGCCCAGCGCCGACAGATCGATCCCGTCGATGCGCTCGAGCTCGATGTACGGCAGCGATCCGACGAAGCCGAGATCGTTGACCTGCACGATGTTGCTGTGATTGAGCAACATCGCGACGCGACCCTCGCGGAGCAGCGCCTCGCGCTCGTTCTCGTCGTCCGAGAAGATGTCGCGGGGAAACTTGACCGCGCAGACCTTCACCGCACCGGCGACGCTCGGCTTGTGCGCGAGCCATACCTGCGCCATGCCGCCCTTGCCGAGCGGCTGCACGAGCCTGTACTTGCCGAACTCGAGCACGTCGTCACCACCGCACGGCGAGCGCGACGCCGAAGTGACGTCGGTCGAACGAAGGAGCGAACGCGACCTGCTTGTCGCGCTTGCCACGAGCCAAACCCGAGGACAGATCGATGGCGGCCATCACGATGCCAGCGACCGCGAGCGCAGCGCCGCCAGCGACCAGCCCGATGCCGGGCTTCTTGAGATTCTTGCGGATGTCCGGATCGTTCTCGGGATAGCGATACTCGACGCGCCACATCACCGCGCCGGCTGCGAGCGCGCCGATGCCGAGCGCACCGATCGCGATGCCCGACAGCCCGAGCGCGCCGATCGATCGCCGCTTGCCCTTGCGATCCTTCGCCTCGCCGACGGGCACCGATGCGGGCGGCGCGGTCGTCGGCGCGGTCGTCACGGGCTCGTTCGCGACGGTCGCAGCGGTGTCGATGCGCGCCCACAGCGGCTCGAGGTCACCATCGATCGTCGCGACGACCTCGCGCGAGCCACACGCGGCACATACCGACGTCTTCAGCGTCTCGGGCTCACCGCCGCGGCGCTGCAGGATCCACTTCACCGCGAGATCTTGGCGACTCTTGCCCTGCCAACCGATCGTGACGACCAGCGACGCGGGTGCGTCGTCGGTGATCTCGATCTCGCGGGCACGAACCCGATCGACGACCGCCTCGCGCACGCTCGCGGCGAGCTTCTGCTCGTCCGCTTCGCCGAGCTTCACCTCGACCTGCACGTCGAGCGACTTTTTCGTGGCGGGCTGGGTTGCCACGACCGCCGCGGCGGCGTCGCGCGGGACGATCGCGACGCAGAGCAGCGAGAGCACCAGGCATGGAACGCGATAGAAAATCTGGTTCATCGGTGACGCGGTATCCTTCGGTCGCCGGAGGCGAGCGTTGCACACAAAGATGTAGCCCGGCATCCGCAGGGGCGCAGACCGGGCGCAAACCTATGAAACGCGCCTGAATTCGCGACTTGTGGCCGATCGGCCAGTGACGGGCGTCGGGGTGCCGTGGGCGCCCACGCGTGCGGCAGCCGCGTCTCCATGCATCGTCACGGGGCTGCCTCGGCCCAGGCGAGGTCGGACAGCTCGAGCACGACCCTGGCGTGCGCGCCGACCGGGGTGATCTCGATCGCGCTCTCCCCGATCGCATGGGTGTGCGCCGTGCCGTCGATCACGCAGCGCGAAGCCCCCGTGAGCGGCGTGCCGTTCTGATCGACGACCGCGAACGCGACGAACGTCGACCATGTGTCCGTCGGTCGATCCGTCGTCGTGGTCGACGCGGGATTCGTCGTGGTGCCTGGTCGATCGCTCGGACTCCGTGGCACCCGCGGATCAGCGCGGCCGCGATCATCACGGGCACGATCGGGGTCGCGTTCGCGACGCAGCTCCGACAGCTTCGGTGCGTCCCAATCCGCATCGCTCGCGCGGCCGTGACCGATCGACGACTCGACCGGCAGCCGAAGCGCCAGGAGAGCTCCGTGATCCATCATGCGAACGAGATGCTCGATCGCCCGGTCGATGTCGTCGTCGGGGCCGAGCATTTCGTCCGACAATCGCAGCAGCGCTTCACGCCCCGGCCACTCGGTCGCGATCGATTGCAGCCGCGCCCGCGCATGTTCCTGCGACCACTGCTCGACGCTCGTCCCCGAGACGAGCAACACCGTGCGACCACCGATCCTCAGCGTCCGATGCTCGGTCATCCGCACCGGAAATCTGCCGCGACCGCCGGGGAGCGTCAACTGTCCCAAGCGGCCAGATCAGCGGGCGATGAACCGCGATCGGCGTTCCGCCGCCGATTCATCTGGTCTGAGGCCAATCTCTGGTGACCGCGCCGCGACGACTGATAAGGTCGCAGTATGGATCTCGATCGTACGCACGGCTTGGCCTTCCTTCTCTCTCTTGCTGCGCTACCGATGGCGGGCTGCCCCGCCGCCACCGAAGACACGACGACCGGCACCGGCGACACGACCGGCGACAGCCAGACGAGTGATCCGTCGACCGATCCCTCGACGGTCAGCATCACGAGCGCCGACACCACCGACGCCAGCATGTCGATGGGCACGACGGTCGAGCCGACCACGGATCCATCGACCGATCCCACGACGCTCACCGATCCGACCGACCCGACGGATGCGACGACCGAGGGGACCGCGACCGACCCGACCGACGCGACGACGTCCGCCGAGGAGACGACGACGGATCCCTCGACCAACGAAGGCACGACCGGCCCCGTCGATTCCGTGTGCTCGGACTTCGCCGACCAAATCGTCGAGTGCTTTCCGAAGTACGCCGGGGGCGAGGACTACCTGAGCGGCTACTGCAACGACACGCTGCAGTACTACGGGGCGTACTCGCCCGAGTGTGGCACCGCCGCCGAGGAGTACTTCGCGTGCCTCGCGATGGCCGACTGCGGAGACCTCGCGGCCGAGACCGCGTGCCCCGACGAGGCAGCGGCGCTCGCGGCTGCATGTGGCGACATCGGCTCGACGAGCTCCGGCGGCAACTGACGCTCGACAGAACGACGCGCCTGAGCAACCCCGAGTCATCGGCCTGGCCGTCGATTCACGTCGTCGGCGTCAAGGCCGGGAACTCCTGGGGTGTGCGCCCCGTGTCATCCCGCGATGTACCGCGTATCACCGCGTCGACCGCTCTCGCTCATGTACCCGGAAGCGGTCGTACGCTGGCCCGAGCTCGCCGCGCTCGCGCGCGATCGTGCCGAGAAGATCGATGAGCTGGTCGTCGACCTCGCGCAGATGCAGCAGCTCGAGATCGAGGCGGAGGCACTCGCGGAGGCGGAGAAGGCCGTGAAGGCGCGCGACGAGCAGCGGCCGCGTCGCCGCACGAAGCTCGAAATCGGGACGGGTGTGGATTGCAACCTCGGTTGGTAAGGCATGCGGTCGCGAGCTACCGCAAACCCGTGACGGTGGCCCTGCGCCGCAGTTGCAGCCGCGGGGTGTGAGGCGTGACGGTGAGGTCGAGACCGAGCGCGCGCAACCGCGTCGACCACGTGCCGTCTTGCCTCTCGCGTCATGAACACTGCTCGACTTGGTCTACTCGTCCTCGCGCCCCTCTCGATGTCACTCGCTCTGGGCTGCAAGCCTGATGGTGCAACCCAGGGCGACAGTGGAAGCACCGGCACCGGTGCCGACGACGGCTCGGCCGATGGTGGCGACGGTGCCGACGACAGCGCCGATTCCGACGGTGGCGACGGTGGCGACGGTGGCGATGGTGCCGACGGCGGCGACGGCGGCGACGACGGTGGCGATGACGGTGCGCCGAGCGAGCCCCATGCTCGCGGCACGATCGTGCTCGGCGAGAGTCACCTGCCGCAGAGCGCCAACTCGAGCCCGATCGTCAGCGCGTCGTTCGTGCCGGACTTCCTCGCGCAGCCCGAGGTGTGCGGCACCGAGGTCGCCGGCTGCTTCGTGCAGACGCTCCCCGATTGCGCGGGCCAGTGCGAGCTCGACGAGTTCTGCACCTTCGACGGCGGCTGTGCCTCGACCTGTCAGCGCATCTGCGATTTGGCCTGCGGCGACGACGAGGTCTGCTACTTCCCGGTGGCCGACAACCCCGCGTGCAAGCGCATCGAGTACTTCGATGCCGGCGCGCTGAACTTCCTCGGCACGACGGTGCCCGTCACGTTGTTCCCGCCGTACCAGTTCGCGGGTGATGTGACCGGCGCGCTGTTCGTGCCGGGCAGCGAGATCACGGTGAACGCGACCGGGGCGACCGAGGCCGGCTTCGAGCCGTTCGAAGAGAGCTTCACCGCGACGACGTACATGGACGCGAGCGTCGAAGACCTCGGGCTCGAGCAGATCTACGGCGCGGGCGCAGTGCCGGTCAGCTGGGAAGCCGGCGGCGACGACGTCCGGATCACCGTGACGGTCACCGGGCTGTCGGCGGGCTACGGCACGATCACGTGCGACGCCGACGACGGCGCGGGGTCGTTCGACGTGCCGCGCGAGGCGATTGCGGCGGCGCTACCCGAGGAGGATCTCGCGGGCATGGCTCTGGCGATCGAGCGTCGCCGTTCCGAGATGCGTATGGGGCTCTCGACCAAGGGCGAGCTGCTCGAGCACACCGTGCAGCCGGTCGGCTGGCTCGAGCTGGTGTCGACCTCGGTCGAGTCGGTCACGCTGACCGGCTGTGGCAACCTCGCGTACTGCGACGGCGAGTGCATCGACGTCACGTACGACGATCAGAACTGCGGCGGGTGCGGTGATGCCTGCGGCGCGAGCTCGTACTGCGATTACGGCGAGTGCTACTGCGAGAGCGGCATCGCGTGCGACGGTGCGTGCACCGACCCGAACACCGACGAGGATCACTGCGGCAGCTGCGGCGAGGAGTGCGGCGCGAACGAGACCTGCGAGTGGGGCAGCTGCATCCCCGGCGAGGATCCGACCGACACCGGCGATCCGACCGGCGATCCGACGGGTGAGCCGGACGACGTCGGCAACTGCTGCATGGAGCGCGCGACGCCCGGCTGCAATGTGGATGCGATCGAGCAGTGCGTGTGCGCGCAGGATGACTACTGCTGCGACACGGCATGGGACGCCACGTGCGTCGGCGAGGTGGAGTCGTTCGGCTGCGCGGCGTGCTGAGAGACCGGGCTGAGCGGGGGCACGGCTCGCTCGCCCCGAACAGGTCGAGGTATTCGACCGCCTCGGAGCAAGTCTCGCGCCCATCGACGCAACGGTGATCAGTCGTGCCTGGCGCGACGAGATTCGCGACCGGATCGCTCGCGTCGATGCGGGCGCTTCCGACCTCGTCGACCTCGACGAGGTCGAGCGCGAGAGAGTCGCGTCGCAGGTATGCGCGCAAGCCCGAGTTGGCGATCGCGCCGCTCCGAAGCGGTGCAGTGGCTCGTGAGCCGGGCCTCGCGGGGGTAGGGTCGGTGCGGCAGCGTGCGCGCGAGGACGCCCGCAGTTCTTTCGGTCCGCCGGCATCCCCACTTGTGCACAATGCCGACCGTGGTCGAGACCTTCGCAGCCAACCCGCTGTTGCTGCTGTTCGCAGTCGCGGGGATCGGCTTTCTGCTCGGGCGCATCGAGATCGCGGGTGTGGGCCTCGGCGTGTCGGCGGTGCTGTTCGTCGGCCTCGGCGCAGGCAGCCTCGATCCCGCGCTGCGACTGCCCGACGTGATCCTGCAGTTTGGCCTGGTCACGTTCGTGTACGTGGTCGGTTTGTCGACCGCACCCGGCTTCTTCGCGTCGATGGGTCGGCGCGGTGTGCAGACCGCCCTGCTCGGCGTGGGCGCGGTCGGCCTCGGCGCGGCGATGATCGCCGTCGGTGCGCGCATGGGTCTCGCGGGCCCGACCGCCGCGGGATTGTTCACGGGCGCGCTGACCAACACGCCCGCCCTCGCCGCTGTGATCGATGCACTCGCGGGCACTGCCTTGGCCGGCGATCCTGGGCCCGCGCTCGGCTATGCGCTGGCCTATCCCGGCGGCGTGCTCGGCGTGCTCACCGTCATCGCGCTCGCGCCCAAGCTGCTCGGCTTCGATCCCGCGCACGATCCAGTCACCGCCGCCGACGCGCCGGGCGTAGCGGGCGGCAAGCTCGAGCTCGCGACGGTGCTCATCGGCGACGTCCCCGTGATGTCGAGCGTGTTGCTGCGCGAGCGCCTGGCACCGGGCGTCGTGTTCGGTCGCCTGCGCCGCGGTGATCGGATCTCGGTGGTCACCGATGATGTCGTGCTCCTGCGCGGCGACGTCGTCAACGTGATCGGCGAGTCGCCCGCAGTCGAGGCAGCAGTCGCCGCGCTCGGCGAGCGCAGTCCGCTGCACCTCGAGCTCGATCGCGCCGTCGTCGACTTCCGTCGCATCACGGTGTCCAACCCGCGCATCGCCGAGCGCCCGCTCGGCGAGCTGGGCCTCGATCTACGCTTCGGCGCCCAGGCAACTCGCGTGCGTCGCGGCGACGTCGAGCTCGTGCCTACGCTGACGACTCACCTCGAGCTCGGCGATGCGGTGCGCGTGGTCGCACCGCGCGAGCAGATGGCCGCGGTATCGGCCTACCTCGGCGATTCGCACCGCGCGCTCGCCGAGATCGACGTGATCAGCTTCTCGCTGGGAATCGGCCTGGGCCTGCTGCTCGGCCTGGTGCCGATCCCACTGCCCGACGGCAGCAGTTTCACCCTCGGACTCGCGGGCGGTCCGTTGGTAGTCGGCCTCGTGCTCGGACGCCTCGGTCGCAGCGGACCGCTGGTGTGGACATTGCCGCACGCCGCGAGCCTGACGCTGCGCCAGGTCGGGCTGGTGCTGTTCCTCGCGGGCGTCGGCACGCGCTCGGGCTGGGCCTTCGCGCAGGCGGTCGCGGGCGGTGGCGTCGCGCCGATCATCGCACTCGGTGCCGCGGTCACCGTCACCGTCGCGATGGTGACGATGGTCGTGGGCATGCGCGTGTTGCATTTGCCGGGAAGTGTCGTGATGGGCGTCGTCGCGGGGATCCAGACCCAGCCGGCCGCGCTCGCGTTTGCGATCGAGCGCACCAAGAACGAGGTCCCCAGCGCGGGCTATGCCGCGGTGTATCCGGTCGCGACGGTCGCGAAGATCGTGATAGCCCAGCTGCTGTTGCGGCTGTGATGCACTCCTAATTGCTCGTGCGAGGCGCGCCAGGTGCCAGCTCGCGCACCCCAACGTGATCGCGATCCACGACGTCGGCGTGTTCGCGGGCGGCGTGTACCTCGTGATGCAGCTCGTCGCCGGGCGCACGCTCGCGGCGTGGCTGCGTACCAAGCCCACGCAGCGCGAGATCCCCACCGTGTTCGAGGGCATCGGCCGCGGCCTCGATGCGGCGCACGGCCGTCGCATCGTGCATCGCGACGTGAAGCCCGCCAACGTGTGGATCGGCGACGACGGGACTGCGCGCCTGCTCGACTTCGGCCTGGCACGGGGCACGGACGAATTGCGCGAGCCGGCCGACGGTTCACGGAAATCGTCCTGGGCCTCCTGCACTCCGACCCGCGCGCGAACCACAGCGACGACTGCGTTGCGTCCTCGCCCGCTAGCAGGGCTCGACGTCGGGGAAGCACGCGCACGCGTCGACCTCGGGCGCATCGGTGCAGGCGCGCCACGACGCGGGCACCGGCTCGGGGAGCGTCGGCAATGCGACGACCTCGTCGTACTCCTCGTACTGGTCGGCGTACACGCGCGTGTAGAGTTGCTTCGGCGCGTTGTCGGCCGGCGCGGTCGCGAAGCAGAACGTCTCGGTCGGCGAACAATCGCACTGCGGTGCGACGCCGTAGATGCGCTGACCGTCGACGGGCGCGCAGCCGACCGCCGCGCATGACTCCGCGCCGTCGATCTCGGCGCACGACGTCTCGTTCACCTCTCGCACCGCAGCGAACCCGGCGATCGAGCCGTAGCCGACCCAACCCATCGCGGCGACCTGCGCATTGATCGATCCCTGCGCCGCGCCGCCGCCGAGATCGGCGCTCGCGACCAACTTCTCGAGCACCGTGTCGCCATCGAGCTGGAAGGACGCCGCCGACAGCGAACCGGTAGTGTCGTCGGGCTGGAAGTCGTGGTGGATCCCGAGCGCGCTGCTCATGAAGAAGCTGCCGGGCTGGTGCAGCACGGGCGCGACCCAGCTCTCGTCGAGCACGCCGTCGTCCGACACGAGTCGCCACGTGACGTCGATCTCGAAGCTGTCCTCACAGGGGCACGGGCCATCGTGCTCGCACGCGTGCACGAGCATTGCGTCGATGTTGCGAATCTCGCCGCCGTCGTACGTGAGCATGAGTGTCATCGGCGTCGGGGCGCTCGATCCCTGGTAGGCCACCGGGCCCTCTGCCGACCACGTGATCGAGCCGGCATAGGTGCCCGCGACGTCCGCGATGATCTCGTCTGCCGTGCGGCCCGTGATGCCGACCGTCGCGCCGTCCCCGACGACGCTGGGCGTCTCGACGCAGTTGCCGCCGTAGTCGCCGCTCTCGCCGCTGCTCTCGCCGACAGTCGGGTCGACATTGCCCGTCGCGGAGTCCGTCGCATCTGTCGCGCTCGCGCTCATGAGGTTCGCGTCGCTGTCACCACCATCGCTCGCGACACACCCACCGAGCACCATCACCCCAACAAGCCATCGACGATCCATGGCCGAACGATAGCACGCGCCAGCCGGACGCCAACGCGCCGGCGCAGCCTCAGCGCGTGCGCACCCCACAGCGTTGGGGAACGCTTCATCGACCAAACCGTGAGACCCTGCGGACGGTCGAGGATTCGCGTGCTGGTCGCATGGTTGGCGCTGTCGCTCGCGCCGCAGCTCGAGCTCGAGTGGCGGGCGCCCGCGGAGTGCCCGCAGGCCGACGATGTTCGCGCGCGCGTGGATCGGAGCTGGGCGACCGATGCCGGTGGTGCGATCGAGGCGAAGGGCGAGATCGTCGCGACAGAGGATCGCGCGCGACCGTGGCGATTGCGGGTGCGGCTCATCGCGGCCAGCGGCAGCGCCGAGCGCGAGCTCGATGGTCGTAGCTGCGACGCGCTGGCCGACGCGGCCGCGCTGATGATCGCGATGGCGGCGAGCGGCGTCGACGATCCGTCGGAGCCCGTGATCCCCGTGATCCCCGAGCCTGCACCGGCGCCTGCGCCCGAAGTCGCCGAGGATCCGCGGATCGATCCGACGCCGCCGACGGTGATCGACACGCCTGCACGTGCGTGGTGGATCGCTGCTGCAGCGCTCGTGGCCGCAGCGCTCGTGGCCGCGCTGGCGTGGCCGAGCTCCGAGCGCACCGCTGCACGCGAGATCGATCCACGCGAGCAGAGCGTACTTCCTCGAAGCCTCGATGTGCAGCAACTACTGCGAGTCGGACCTCGACTGCGCGACGGATGCATCGACGACGTGCCAAGCCGGATTCAGGTGCGTGCCGATGTCATCGATCGGCGATGCGTGCTGCGAAAAGGTGTGTGCGTGCCATGATCAGATCGACGAAGCGATCGTGAGCGAGTTGACCACGAGCTACGGAGTATCCCGGCCAGGGGCTCTGTCCGGGCTGAACAGCCATCCTGCCGTCACGAGATCGACGACCTAGGTCTCGAGCGCCGGCGTGAAGACGCGCCGGCGTGAAGACGCGCCGGCGTGAAGACGCGCCGGCGCCTACTCGTCCTCGTCGTGCACCGCCTCCGGCAGCACCTTCGCGCCCTTGATCCCCGCCGCGCTCACCACATTCTCGATCCCCGCCGCTGGCCCCTGGATCAGCGTCACCGACCGCTTGGGATCCAACGCCCTGTCGATCTGCGCCTTCACCTGCTCCGGCTTCAACGTCGCGACCTTCCGCGCGAGCGCCTGGAAGTACTCGTACGAGTGCCCGCTACGCGCCGCCTGGGCGAGCTGACCCGCGAGCAACCGCGGATCCGCCTGCGCATTGATCAGCTCGCGCAGCACATTGCGCCGCGCGAACGCGAACTTCTTCGCGAAGTCCTCGCCGTCGCGCAGCCCCTGCACGCTGGCCAAGATCGCCTTGTAGCCCTCGCCCGCGCGCGTGCTGTCGAGCGCGCCGCCGATCTCGATGCGCGGACGCTCCGTGTCCAGCCGCGCGTAGATGCCGTAGCTTGCGCCGAGCTGCATGCGCACGGTACTGACGCCGAAGCTCATCATGTCGGCGAGCACTGCGAGCGCAGCATGGTCGTCGCCGTACGCACTGTCCAATCCGAACGCGATCGTCAGATCCGTCTGCGAGCGCTCCTTGTCGACCTCGGTGAAGTAGCGGATCTTGCCGGGCTTCGGCGGCGGCGCCGGCGTGCGCGCCTGTGTGCTCTTGCCGCCCATCCACGTCGCGCCGGTGTCGCGCAGCACCGGCGTGCCGAAGAACGCCTCGACGTACTTCATCGCGAGCTCCATGTCGAAGCCGCCGGTCACGATGATGATGCTGTTCGCGGCGCGATAGTGGCGTTGGCGAAACGCCTCGACCTCGCGCAGCGACATCGACTTCAGCTTGCTCTTGTCGGTGATCAGCTCGCGCACGTGCGGATGACCGGCGCCGTAGACCGCGGTGTAAAAAGCGTTGGTGCGCTCGTCGTTCTGCCGCGCGCCCTTCTTCTTCAGCTGTTCTTTGCGGCCCTCCTTCCAGCTCTCGACCGCGCCGGTGGCATACTCCGC
>Ga0105048_10019509_pt1 | contig 10393 bp, 3 predicted proteins | sample MAT05_FD_78382 | JGI IMG/M metagenome (GOLD analysis project Ga0105048, IMG submission 78382) | Freshwater microbial communities from Lake Fryxell liftoff mats and glacier meltwater in Antarctica - MAT-05 | ecosystem: Environmental > Aquatic > Freshwater > Ice > Liftoff microbial mat | place...
AAAGCCGGCTTTAAAGGCAATCTGGGCGATGGTCAACGGCAATGTTTTGAGCATCCGGGCCGTATTTTCGATTTTGACATTCAGGTGATACTGACCCGGCGACACCCCCATGGTGTCCTTAAAAGCCTTGCGGAACCACACGTAGCTGACGTTCTGCTCCCGGGCCAGCACTTCGAAGTCAAGAGCCTGTTCCCATTTTTCATGGATCTTGTACCGAATGGTATGGACAATCTGCTCCTGTTTGGGCTTCGCTTTGCCCATCATCAGGGAAGAGGCGTACACAATGCCCAGCAACTGAATCACCAGGCACGAGGCCATTTGCTGGAACGCCACCCCTTCGTACTTCACCGTGTCAATCAGGCGGATACAAACGTTCAAAAACTCGGCGTTGAAGCCGATTCGGATGATCGGATTCTGGGGGTCGAAACAGTCCTGACGCATCAGATATTCGGCATATTGTCCGTTAAAGCCCACCCAGAACTCTTCCCAGCCGGTTTCCTGCATCGGCTGATAGCGGTGCCATACCCCCGGAAAAAGCAGCATCAGCGACCCTGATTCCAGCATGACCGGGTCGGTATTCTCGCCCTGATAAATGCCTTTACCGGTCGCTACATACACAATCTGGTACTCCTGCAAACGCCGCCCCTGCTCCCCGAAAAGGTGCGTGGCCGGATGGTTCGGATCGGGATAGCGCTTGCCCGGCGGGTGGATATGGTGCCCAACCGTAGAAACATTGATGCCAAAATTAGCCCCGGAGGCTTCCAGTTCGTGCAGTTGCGCCTCGTTGAAATATTTGCGGTAGATCTCCATCGTTCGGTGGTATGAAATATCAAAAAGTACAGGTAATTAGACAAATGCGACAAAGGGCAACTCCATCCATTGACGGTTCTTTGTCGGTAGGAATCGGTGTATTATTTGGGCCAAAAATAATTTTACAAGGCAAAGATTGGTATTTTTTGTTTTTGCGTCATTTTTATATAATCAGGTTCTGTAATCGTGTGTGCAAATAGTCAAGGTTAACTTTTTTTCAAGTCAAAACCATGTCGGAACTGATTCGTATTCGTGAAAATTCGGTGCGCCCGAAATACAAGCAGATTGTCAGCTCCATCATTGCTGGCATCGAAACCGGCGTGGTGCGCCATTTTGAAAAACTGCCTTCCATCAATGCGGTCAGTGCCTCGCATGACATCTCCCGCGATACGGTGGAAAAAGCCTATCGCGAACTACTGCAGCGCAACTTTATAGAAAGCACCCCGGGGGTAGGTTATTTCATCAGTTCCAAACAAGCAGCCGGGCGAAAAAAAGTGTTTGTCGTAGTCAATACCATGAGTGCGCCCAAACGGGCGATTTACAATGCTTTCGTGCAAACACTGGGCGAGCAAGCCCAGGTGGAACTCTTTGTGCATAACAATCAAACTTCCGTGTTCAGGAGTCTGTTACAAAGCCTGGATAAATCCTACACGCACTACGTGTTTTTCCCGGGGATGGTCGAAAATTGCCCGGAATCGGTGGCACTGATCCGCCAAATTCCCGCCGAAAAGGTCTTGTTCATCAATCGGCGGTTAGCCGGATTTTCTGATGGCTACGCGGCGGCTTATCAGGCCTTTGAGTACGACGTGTGCCAATGCCTCCACGCGGCCAAAGCGGCCCTGGCCAAGTACCGTTCCATCCGGCTTTTATTCCCTTGCAATAATTTTCACCCTGCCGACATCATCAAAGGGACGAACCGTTTTTGTGCAGAAAACGGCCTTTCCTATAGTACTATCACCAAATGGGAGGGCTTCCAGTTGGAACCCCACACCGTCTATCTGACGCTGACCGATGATGACCTGGTCCAACTGATCAAACTTGTCCACCGTTCGGGGTTGCAGGCCGGAAAAGATATTGGCATTCTATCCTATAATGACAATCCGCTCAAAGAAATACTCCTCAACGGCATTGCGGTGATCACGACCGACTTTGAGGCGATGGGCCGTACCGCCGCAAAATTGATTTTGGGAAATCGCCGGGACCAAGTGGCCAATCCTTGTAAATTGATCCTGCGGGGGTCGTTGTAGGGAGATTTGTTCCTAAGTGGCCCAGAATTTGGGATGAGTCATGTTTTTGCCGCAATCACTAAAGACACCGTAAAGTAAGTTTCTTTGAGTATTTGAGTATGCGAATATTTGATCAATTCATTGATAATCAAGCATTTTGATCAAATACTCAAATACTCACATCCTCCATAAATTTAGTTTACAGTGTACCAACTGCTGCATCAGTGTCAGTGACCACCCCCTTCCGCACCTCCGAGGGGGCCATGCCAAACGTCTTGGAAAAGAGCCGCGAGAAATGCGATGGGTCTTTAAAGCCGACCTGGAAACAGATTTCCTTGACGTTGGCCTCCGGGCTTTCCGACAGTATTTCGTGCGCCTTTTGCAGGCGATAGCGGCGCAACAGTTGCATGGCGGATTGGTCGGACAAGACGGCCATCTTCCGTTGCAACTGCGATTTGCTCATCTCCAACTCGTGGCACAGGTGAGGCAGGTCATACTCCTCATTCGGGTAATTGTCTTCAAAAAGGCGGTACATTCTGCCCATGAAAGCATCCGTTTGCTGAACGATTGCCATTGATTGATCCAAATTTTTTTCTGTCAGCTCATTTGCCCGCTCCGGTTGGGTGGTCAGTCCGGCGTATCGCTCGCGCCAACGACCCTGCAAGCGGTACAAATTCTGTAAAATCAGCACCAATTCCTGTTCATCAAATGGTTTGCCAAGGTAGGCATCCGCCCCTAACTGCTGACCAGTCAACCGATCAGACAGGCCGGAACGTGCGCTCAACATCACGATGGGAATGTGCCCGGTCAGTTCGTGGCTTTTTAGTTGGCGCGTAAGCTCGTAGCCGTCCATGCCTGGCATCATTACATCCGTCAGGATCAGATCGGGAACAATTTCCAGGGCTTTTTCATAACCGGACAGGCCATCTACGGCAAATTTCAGGAGAAAATAATTTTCAAGCGCAGACTGCAAAAACTTGGCAATGAAGGCATTGTCTTCCACTACGAGCAACAGGGGAAGTAATTTTTTAGTTGGTTTGGCCGGGGTAGTCTGGGCCGGGGAATTGTTTTGGAAAGCAGAAAGATGCGCAAAAGACTTTTCCAATGATGGCGCTTTTTGGGTAATTGGCAGGGTGATCTCAAAAACGGTACCGCTGCCCGGTTGGCTGCTCACGGCTATAGTGCCGCCAAAAAGTTGCAGCAAATCTTTGACGAACGCCAGGCCCAAGCCAAAATGGTGTGGCTGTGGGTTGTTGGAATTTCCCTGATAATAACGGGCAAAAATATTCGGCAAATCCTCGGCAGTAATGCCCTCCCCCGTATCCGATACCCGGAGGCAGAGCCGATCCAGGGTGGTTTTCTGGATAGAAATGCCAATGAAACCCTCTGCGGGGGTGTGTCGCACGGCATTCGTCAGCAAGTTATTGACAATATATTTCAGGCGCAGCGGATCGAAATCCATCAACAGGCCGGGCACAGACGTATGAAAACTCAGACTAATATTTTTGAACTCCGCCAGCGAACGCAGCGATTCTACGAGATAGTGCAAATAGTCGCTGATATTACCGTTTCGCCAGTTCAATTGGAGTTCGTGGTTATCCAGTTTAGTGATGTCCACTATTTGATCCACCATTTCGAGCATGCTTTGCCCTTGTTGCAGGATGACCCCCGTGTTTTTCGCTATTTCCGGCGGGTTTTGTGTATTCGCCAGCCGCTTGGTCTGTCCGAGGATGATCGTCAATGGCGTTTTGAACTCATGGGAAATGTAGCCAAAAAACCGGTTCTTGAAATCGTCGAGCGATTTGAGCCGCTCCATCTCCTTGCGGCTGAAATTTACCTCATATTTTAACCGAACTCTTCTTCGCTCATACCAGATGTATAAGTATAATGACAAAGAAACCAGACCAGCATAAAGCCACATAGCGGGCCAACTACGATACCAGGGTGGCTGAATATGCACGTACATCCGGGTAATGGGGGCTTCTTCCCAGTTGCCGTTGGTACTGATGCTTTGCAGTTCGATGGTGTAGTCGCCGGGCGGTATAGCCACCAGGTTGGCAATGCGTTGGTGACCGGTCTCTATCCAGTGTACTTCCAGGCCCAACACCCGATAACGGTATTGCACCGAGGCGGGGTCGTCCATCTGCAACGCGGCAAATTCAAGGGCAAGGTTGTTCTGCGCAAAAGAAAGCCGCAGGGAAACCTGATTACTATCGGTAAACCACAGGCCAGCATCTGTGGCTGCCGGGTTCAGAACAATACCATTGATTTTTAACTGCGTTACTTCTACCACGCATGGATGTTCGGTTTTACTACTCGTCAACGGACGAATAAAAAACAACCCTTCCACACTACCAAAACCGAGCTCGCCCGAGGGCAGGAGGCTATAGGCACCGGTATTGAACTCCGTATTTAGTTTCGGATCTTCATTGGGAAAATTACTGAACGTGCGGTTGCGCGGGTTGAAGCGGGACAGCCCCCGGTTGGTACTCAGCCACAGATAGCCGAGCGAATCCGGCAGAATACCATAGACCACGTTATTGGCCAGGCCATTGGCTTCCGTGAATGCCTCGCCAGTGCCAGTACGGTGGTCAAAACCGCATAGTCCACCCCCGCGCGTACCAACCCAAACCAGATTGCTATCGTTCGGGTCCGGATATACACTCAATACCCAATCATTTTTGAACAAGGGACCTTTTTCGGTATAGTTATGCCAAGCCTGAAAGACGGGTTCGTCGTTGGGATGGGTTATTTGCACCAGCCCGCCATTGTACCCGATCCAAAGGCTGCCATACTTATCTTCCACCAGACAGATGGCATGCAATTTTCCAACCATTGTATTGAGGAAAAGCCCGGCGATCTGCCAATGATCCATCTGACCATTCTCTGGCCGAACCCGCACGACGTCTCCCCCTACACCTGTCATCCAGAGGTTGCCGGAACGGTCTTGTATTAATGGGACCGGAGTGTTCCTAATCATTGGCAATTCGAGCGGCCATTCTTGCCATTGACCGCTCAGATGATCCTTTTTCACCAGTACCATCTGCTTCTTTCGATTGGAGATGAGCCACCAATCCCCGGAACGGTCAATCAATAAGTTAAAGGCCGAATTATTAATCCCCAGCCTGGTAGCCCAAGGGGCAGTTTCAAAGCGGCTGGTGCGTGGATTGAACACTCGATGGGAGATTTGCAGGCCTGGCCAGATGCGTCCGTCGGGAAGTATTTTGAATCCATAGACGCTAACGCCGGGCATATACTGGCGGAAGTCCAGTTTCCGGCGGCTGATCTTGCGCAGGCCATAGCCAATGGTGCCTGCCCAGAGGTGACCTGCCCGGTCAATCATCGTATTGTACGAGATAGGTTTGTCTAATTGCAGAAAAGGTTTCACTGGCCAAAGAGGTCCCGGTTGCTCCCGCTCATTGGTGATCATTTCAGTAGCCAGGGTATCTAATTGATAGATCATTGGGTTGCCCGTTTGGCAAAGGAGGGGTTTTGTACCAGGCAGTTGCCAAAACTCCACTACCGGATGGGCGTTACCTGGATGATCTACCCTGGCAGCGTGGAGGGAAAAAACAAAGCCCTGCGTTTTCGACTGGTTATAAAGGAGACCGTAATCGCCCCAGCGTTGATAGGGCAGGGTACGTGGGTCGGCTCGCTGTACGCGCAAAGCGACTGGGTCAATCCGGCAAAATTCCCACTGTGCATCCATCGCCACCAGGCTGGGATCATGCATATTATCCAGCCACCGCAGTGGTGCCAACAGGCCATCCGTCAGTTGGACAGGCTGTACTTGAAAGGCACTGCCCTCGACCAGGCCTGCCCGGATCAAGCGCATCAATCCGACTGGCGGGCGAGCCACATAGACCTCGCCTTCCGGCCTTGACCGGTGACAAAACCAGATCCGGCCATCTTGCTGAATGTTTATCTGTAAAACGTCGCCGCTGGGAAAGGCCGGGTTTAGGTCGCTCAGTTGAACAAACCGCTCGGTATAGGGGTCCATCACGACCAGACCTTTATTGGTGCCGAGCCAAAGCAGGCCCTCCGCATCTTCCGTGATGTAGTGGATGGCATTGGTCCGCAGCGACCAGGGAGCGGTATTATCAATCGTAAACCGTTTGATCTGGTAACCATCGTAGCGGTTCAGCCCGTCGGAAGTACCGATCCAGGTAAAGCCACGACTGTCTTGAAACAAGCCGACTACAAAGCCTTGCGACAGCCCGTCAGCCACGGTAATGGATTCTGTACGGTAGTTTTGGGCATATCCACTGCCTGTACAGAGCAGTATGGAAAGCGCGATGAGCAGTGGTCGCACCATGAGCAGAGCGGGTAGATGGAGGATTAATAGATAAGAGGCTGCAAAATTATTGCCTTCGGCTAAAAACCGGCACAAAGACGATCAAAATACCAGTAGTGAACTAAAAAAGTAAATGTAAGGCATTCCTGGGTCATTTCGTCATGGATTTGGGCAGAATTGTCATGTCCTCTGCCGCCGCCGCCCCCCACCTTTGCAGCAGCTACGCTACCATACCATAGGTGTACCTGTTTTTAGTTTTAAACCTTTTTTTATTCCATAATTACACTTATTAAAAATGCTAAACCACGTCCATTCCAGCTAGATGACCAGTTGCTTTCGCAGCAGCCAAAGTTGGCAACGCCGACTATGTACCCACTGCCTGCTTCGGCAAGGCAGCCCCCGCGTGATTTTTCAGGTGCGCAGATTTAACCCGGCATTGCGCCGGATGCAGTCATAATATTAATTTCATTTCTCCACATTTTTTCTCCTTACCTTTTTTGATTCATTATGAAAAAATTCACAAAATCCATTTTATCGCTTACCCTGGTCGCCCTACTGAGTGGCTGGGGTACAGTTGCGTTTGCGCAGCCCGCTAACAACGACTGTGCCGCTGCTGTTCTCCTCACCTCTACCGTCAACACTTCGGCGTGTACGGTTACCTCCGGCACCACGATAATGGCCACCCAGACCATTCCGGGCGTTTGCACAGGCAATGCCGACGACGATGTTTGGTACCAATTCGTGGCCGTTTCTCCCGATCATACCATCACGGTCTCTAATCCGGGCGGCTTCACTGGTATTACAATTGACGCACGCTCGGGTGCTTGCACCGGCACTAGTATTGGCTGCGTTTTGACAGGGGCACCTGCCGTACTTACCCTGAATCAGTTAACTATAGGTGCTACCTATCTGGTGCGTGTATACAGTGGTGGCATACTTACGGGTCCCTTTGACATCTGTGTGCAGCATCCGCCGCAACCTCCCAACGACAACTGCGCGGGTGCTATCAACCTGACCCCAACAGCGGGTTTGTTTACTAATCCGGGTGCACAGAGCAATAGTGGTGCTACCCAGAGCATTGCTCCATGTGCTGCTCCTCCATCTAGTATAATACAGGATGTGTGGTATCAATTCACCACCGATGCAGATGGTGGATCGGCGACGATCGTGATAACGCCCACTAATAGCTTAGGCGATCCAGTGATCCAGGCCATAGCCGGTGCATGTGGCTCTGGCGGGCTAGGTTGCGCAAATACAACTGGTGCCGGGGCAGCAGAGACGCTCGTCCAGGGTGGCTATCTTCCCAACACCATCTACCGTTTCCGGGTGTACGGCCAGAATACGGGCAGCTTTCCCTTTACCGTTTCGTTGACGGGTACGGCCGTTACGCCGGTTGCCAATGATGAATGTGTTGATGCTATTCTCCTCGTATCGGGTACCACCTGCGTTAATACTGCAGGCACCACTTTTACGGCTACGCGAAGCCTTCCGGATGCACTGTGTCTAGCCGGTGGTGGTGAAGACGATGTGTGGTACAGCTTCGTGGCTGCATCTGGGCAAGCGACAATTACCGTATCAAACGTATTACCGGGTGCTCCGGGTACTGCTATTGTGCTCGAAGCGTTCGCTGTCTGCGGCGGCGCGAGTATTGCCTGTAGCTTCTCGTCAACACTCGCCTTGGATCAGTTGATCGAGGGTAGTACGTATTATATTCGCTTATATACCAGTATTGGTGGATTAAACAATAAGACCTTCAATATCTGTGTGACGCACCCTGTGCCACCCGCCAATGACGAATGCGCTACGGCCACTAACGTGACCCCAACCGCCGGGCTATTCACCAATCCGGGTGCGCAGACCAATAGTGGTGCTACCAGAAGCCAGGCGGGTGCTACCTGTCCTAGCAGTAACTCAGCTTCTACGATAATCCAGGACGTTTGGTATGCCTTCACCACGGATGCTGACGGCGGCGTAGCGACTATCGCTGTGGATGCTACCAATCTTACCGGTGATCCAGTGATTCACTTATTTGGCACTTGTGCTGCTAGCATAAGCTGCGTAGACCAGACTGGAGCTGGCGGCACCGAAACCCTCACCACTGGTGCTTTGCCCGCCAACACCACCTACCGTTTCCGGGTGTACGCCCAGAATACGGCCAACTTTCCCTTTACCGTTTCGGTGACGGGTACAGCCGTTACGCCACCAGTCAACAACGAATGCAGCGATGCCGTACCTATTGCGATCTCTCCGGCTTCCGGCTGCACTTTCACGGCGGTTAACACGGCTGCTGCTACGCAATCTACGCCTAATCCTACCTGCACCGCTAATGGTAATGACGACGATGTCTGGTTCACCTTTGTGCCAACAGTGACCGGCCCGCTGCTGATTTCTTATACTGCACTGGTTGGCACGGCCCCCACGGTGAATTATGAAATCTATACAGGCCCTTCTTGCGCTGCATTGACAGCAGTGGCTGGCTCCTGCGGCGCTATTGGTCAAGATGGCGGATTGGACGACAATGAACTGACCGGAAGTGTAACGGTGGGCGTTACTTATCGGATGCGGGTATGGGGTGCTGGCGTCGGCACTACTGCTGCTTTCAATCTCTGCCTGCAAATACCACCCGCCGCCCCCGCAGAAGACGAATGCGCCACGGCCACCTTGCTTACATCGAATATTATTACGTGCATGAATACTGCTGGTACTACTGTATCGGCTACTTCCAGTGGGGTAGGGGCCTCGGCCTGCAACCCGAATGACGACGACGACGTATGGTTTAGATTTGTAGCGGTAGCCACCAGTCATAAAGTCACCGTGTCCAATCCCGTCGGATTCACCGGGGTAGTGATTGACGCCCGTTCGGGTGCCTGCCCCGGTACGAGTTTTAACTGCGTCGCCACTGGCGGTGGAGCCGTGCTCACTTTAAGTAGTTTAACTATTGGCAATACGTACTACCTCCGGGTATACAGCGGGGGCTTTAATGTCGGCACTTTCAATATCTGTGTGACGCACGGCGACCCGCTGCCCCTCGAACTCAAATCCTTCACCGGCAAAGTAGCAGCCAGCACCAACGTGCTGAGCTGGGAAACATTGACCGAAAAAAACGTGCAATCTCACCTCGTGGAGCGTTCGGCAGATGGTGCTGCCTGGTCGGAGATCGGTCGTAAAAATGGTTCCGCCAATTCTTCGGTGGCGATCAAATACACCCTGGAAGACCGTGCGCCATTAGCCAAAGCCTACTACCGCCTGCGTTCGGTGGATTTTGATGGTGAGGAAAACATTTCCAACACCGTCGCACTGAGCCGCAAGGGCGATCAGTCTGGCATCACCAGTGTATTTCCGTCGCCAACCAAGCACAACATGACGGTGCAGTTCAACGCTACCCGCGAAGAGCAAGTCCTGGTTCAGATAATGGATATGACTGGCCGTCAGGTATTGGAACAAAGCAGAGCAGTAATAACCGGCAGCAATGATTTATTGCTCGTGCTAAATACCCTCCAGGCGGGTATTTATACCTTGAAGGTGAGCAATAGCGCGGGTGTCTCGGCTCCGGTGCGCTTTGTGAAGGAATAACCAAAAAGGGAAGGTTTGGAGAAGGTCGGGAGGGGATTGAAAAAAGCATTGATCATCAATAACTTGCTCAATTACCCTCCGCCTTTCCAGATAAAAAATTTCCATATTAGCGACCATTTGAATTTACTATTACTTCAGGAGAACTGCTTTGGCTATATGCCGGGCAGTTCTTTTTTTATTGACTTTCACGGGATTTATGCAATAACGCCGCGTTTAGCAAGCGGTTTCCGCAGTTTTCAATGGCTAAATCCAGATACTAAACATAAACGGGTGCATTGCAAACTTTCGCATTCCACAAATCGGGCAGGTTTCAAAAACATAGGTATGTACACATCTTTTCCCCGCTGGCGCGAAGCTCCGCCTCGTGACTAAGTAAATAAGCAAAATTGCAAATGGAGCGCAGTGACATCCCGGTTTTCATCGGGAAGGCAAATGGAGCAAAGCGACATCCCGGTTTTTTATCGGGATAGGCAATGATAATCAGCCAGTT
>Ga0105048_10019510_pt1 | contig 10393 bp, 8 predicted proteins | sample MAT05_FD_78382 | JGI IMG/M metagenome (GOLD analysis project Ga0105048, IMG submission 78382) | Freshwater microbial communities from Lake Fryxell liftoff mats and glacier meltwater in Antarctica - MAT-05 | ecosystem: Environmental > Aquatic > Freshwater > Ice > Liftoff microbial mat | place...
CAATAGCCGCTACATGCGACCGAGTCGGTCTAACGCTTCGTCTGCCCAAGGGCTTTGAGGAGACAGTTGTAGAAACCGGATCCAGTGCCGAACCGCTTGCTCTCCATCCGCAACTTCATCGAGACATTTTGCCAAATGGTAATGAACATCTGGATAACGGTCGTCTCGCGCAAGCGCACCTTGAAAGGCCGCGATGGCGAGGATGGTTTGGCCCGTTTCCGCTAACACACACCCAAGATTGGCACGCGCCTCAAGAAAGTCCTCGTCCAATTCGATCGCATTGTAGTATCGCTCTCGAGCTGCGGAGTGATCGCCTGTCCGATATAGCAACTCGGCTAGCTGAAAACATATTTCCGCTGTCATCCCATAGCGAGCGAGAATAATGCGGTACCACCCAATGGACTGTTCTAGTCTGCCCGCATCCTCGAACTCTTCAGCCGCCTGCAGCATTTCGTCGCGTGTCCAATGCGCTATCTCATTCGAATGGGTATCGGAATAAGCATCATCCATTGCGATCGACACAACACTCGATAGCCCCATGGACTGAAATGGGAGTGTGGCGGCAGGATGGGATCGGTCCGAATCCGGTTCCGTTGAATGGTCCAATTCCGTGCGATCAAAGTCCAAGTGAAGTTGGCCATTCGCACCGAGAAGTTGTTCGCCATTCCGCAAGAGCAAGCGGCGTCCATCTATGACCAAATCCAATTCCATCAAGGATCGATTGTCTACCCATGGGGCGAAATCGGTCAACTGTTGCTTGATATCGCTTGGATTGGCACCGCGTGCAATCCAATTGGCCAACTGCCTTGCATTCTGAACTTGAACAAAACTGAAATAAGGCAATCGATGAGCGACTTTCGTGCTGGTGAGCAAGCCCATTCGATACCAACGTCGGATGTTTCGGACAGGAATCTTGAGCAAACCAGCCATCATCGCCGGTGTATAAAGTTGCATGCTCGACGATTCATCGACGACCCCCAACTGCTGCCAAAGTTCGTGTTCGTGTATCAGCGTCGTTCGCCCCTCGCGTAGCCCTTTCCTGATCGATTCACTTAGCAATGCAGTCAAGTCTTCGGCTGGAAGCTCGTCCGCTCCGATGATGACAAGATCCACATCTCCGGTAAGCCGTTCGAGAGGGACGCCGCCATGATCGCGAGCAAGCTGCATAGCCTCTTTTCGCGGCAACGCGCCGAGCTTCCCTACAAATACGATACTCTTACCTCGGAGAATCGACGCCGAATCGCTCATGGCTGCGAACGGCTTCCCAATTTGGAAGGGGGTGCCGGTCCGTCCATCGGTTGGTCTGCTAGGGTAAGTCCCCAATCGGTCATGCGTTCGAGCAGTCCTCGCTTCGTCATGTCAAATTGCAAGGGCGTAACCGTAATGAAGCCGGCGAAGAGTGCGTTCAAGTCGGTTTCGTGATCGGTGGGCTTGGGTGGCGGGTCATTGGTGGACCAATAGTAATTCCTGCCCTTGGGATCCTGCCGTTTGATGTAGTGGTCTCCATAACGCTCGACACCCATTGGTACGCAATGAACCTCCGGCGTCAAACCACTGCGAAACGCTCGTGTTGCTGCAGTTGGAATATTGATGTTGTAGAGTTCGCTGTCCTTGCCTGAATGCTTCAAGATTTGGCGAATGATGCCGACGGCCAGTTCCGCGGCAGCTTCGAAATCCGCGTGGGGATCGAACTCCAGCGAGACGGCGATGCTCGGAATTCGAAAGAAAGCTCCCTCGATGGCAGCCGCCACGGTGCCGGAATAAAGCACGTTGATACCTGCGTTCAAGCCACCATTGATCCCGCTAACGATCAAGTCGACTTCACCACCCGCAAGTTCGGCGACGCCTAGCTTGACACTGTCTGCTGGAGAGCCGTCAACTGCCCAGCCGCGAAATGCATCTCCATCGAAGATTTCTTTGCAGGTCAGAGGTGATAAATAGGTTATCGAATGCCCAACCCCGCTTTGCTCAGTGGCTGGAGCAACCACCAACACGTCGCCCAATTGGGCCAGTGCTTTACGCATCGCAAGCAGACCAGGCGCGTGAATACCGTCATCGTTTGCAAGTAGTATCTTCAACCGATTATTTCCCATTTCATAATGGCGCTGTGAAAAAACACGTAGGTCCACATATCCGAGGCGGACTTTCCAGCGTCTCGGAGATATGCTGCTAAAACCGTTCGATAAATAAGTGTCCGATTTGACCTTAGCGAAAGTCGTCAAGACTTTCGGATCTGTGGTTAGCCGAAACTCTTGACGAGTTTCGCTACGACAATAATTGATCGAGCAGTCTTACGTGGTAAGTTTTCGCAGTTAGGCTAATGGTAGACTGAGTTCTACCCTCCCCTCGCTTCGCTCGACCCTCCCGGAGGGAGGGTGAAGTCACTCTCCCTCCGGGAGAGTCGGCCTGAAAGGCCGGAGAGGGGTTGCATCACACTGGTAGTTTTCAATCTGCCGCTCGTCTTAGTGCTTATGTCCATGTTCGTCTTCATGCTTTAACACCGCGGTCTGCTCTTTGCCATCGATCATTGCGATTAGCTTGGATTGAACACCCTTTGCGTCGGTACCGCTAGCTTCCATCAGAGTCATTAGTTCCTCGCTGGCAATCGAGAAGACCGAACCAGCAATTTTGGCATTGTCCTCTTTTGCGAGCGCGAACGATTTCGTTTCGGTACCCGAAATGACATCTACTTTCACCGACTCGACCTTGGCTCCTGCGCTGACGGCCTCTTCCAAGAAGATAGTGAGCTTGTGTGTAGCCTCATCGTGAGTCCATTCAAAGTGAGGGCCGTTCGCATCGAAGGCTTCGATATGACCGTTATTTGGCCCGGGTGCACTATGATCGTGTCCTGCATGAGCATCCGATCCATTTTTTTGATCGGCAGTGTTACCTTGGGTGGCCGTTTTTTTTGCTTCGCAGCCTGACGAAAAAACAAAACCGGCGAGGGCAAGGCTGACTAGCAAGAGGGAAGTACGCATACTCAAACTCCGTTGATGACATGAATTGGAAAGGTCCGTCTGAATTGGAATCAATATTTCCGAGCTTGCAAGGCGAAGTTGACGAACCAATCGACCTGGACAGTGTCCAAGTAGCGTGAAAAGCCGGTCTTGCCGATTCACAGGCCTTCCGAAACACACGGAAAGTCCGCAATTCGGCTGAATTTCTGCTTTATTCATCCTTTTCGATTCCGAACGCACATCTCCACACGGCCAAGAGCCACATTTTTAATGCCCGATGGCTCGCTCGGTCGCTATAATTAGCGACAGGTGCCAAACAAACGATGGCAATCACGAATACAACCACATTTGCAGGAGTAAGCATCCCTTTGCATACGCATGATCGCTCGGAAGGTTTGGCAAGCGAACGAAGTATTTTGGCCCGTTTGATCTTGCCAAGGGACGTCGCGGCTGAGGACCCATTTGACGAACTGAAAGGATTAGCAACGACCGCCGGAACAACCGTGGTCGGCAGTGTTATCCAACGACGAGAACACCCAGACCAAACGACTTATTTGGGCAAGGGTAAAGTAACCGAACTTCTAGGCCTCATCGAAATGCAGAACGCGGATGTCGTGCTTTTCGACAACGACCTCAACCCGTCTCAAACTCGGAATCTCGAAAGAGCCCTAAATATCAAGGTTATTGACCGATCGGAACTCATCCTTGATATTTTTGCCTCAAAAGCGCAGACGCACGAGGCTCGCTTGGCAGTTGAACTCGCGCAGCTCGAATACTCGTTACCGCGACTGAAACGCATGTGGACGCACCTTTCCCGTCAATCGATGGGAGTCGGAATGCGTGGACCGGGCGAAAAGCAGTTGGAGGTGGACCGACGCCTCGCTGAAAAACGCGTTCAAGACTTAAAAGCTGAGTTGGAAAAAGTCGAAAAGCGCAAGGCGCGTGAGGTGGCATCGCGCGGCGATACTTTTAGCGTTTCCTTGGCTGGCTACACCAACGCGGGCAAAAGCACCTTGATGAATGTGCTTACCAACGCGGACGTCGAAGCGGTCGACCGACTCTTTGCGACTCTGGATACGCGAACTCGCAAGTGGATGTTGCCAGATTGGGGCCCAGTGTTATTAAGCGATACCGTCGGTTTTATTCGCGACTTGCCTCACCGGCTTATTGCTAGTTTTCGTGCGACTCTCGAAGAGACTCGCCATGCAGACCTCCTGCTGCATGTTGCGGACGCGAGCAATCCAGCTGTACTCCAACAGATTTCGTCTGTCTACAAAGTACTGCACGAAATCGGAATCGACGAAAAAGAAACGCTATTGGTCCTCAACAAAGTAGATTGTGAAGGCGCCAGTGAGCGAGTTAAATCGATTCAAGATCGCTACCCAAACTCGATCCCAATCTCGGCTCACAGCGGATTCGGCATCCAAAGACTCGCTATGGCGGTTAGCGATGCGCTTACGAAGAATTTCGTTGAACTTGAGGTTCGGTTGCCGTTGGAAGATGGAAAGACCATCGCTTGGTTGGCAAGCGTGGCTGAAATCATGTCCAAGCAATATAACGATGACCACGCTCTCGTTCACTGCCGCATGCCCACTAGTGCTGCAGGCAAATTGGCAGGGCACGGTGCGGACATTCGAGTCATTTCGGGCAAGATCCCTGTTGCGGCAGAAAAGAACATGCCCAATGATGCAACCTTTCTGCCACCCCTGCCAAACGATGCACCTAACCATGTGGCCGGCGACTCGCTCACCGGCGGTACTTCATCCGGCACGACCGGCGATACTGCATCTGGCACGATCAGCGAAGTTGCATAACAAATGGCTCGACGGAATCTAAAGGATGCCCGGATCATTGTGACCGGCGCATCAAGCGGGATAGGTCGCGCTCTGGCCATTCAACTTTGCCAGCGCGGCGCACACGTTCTTGCCACCGCTCGACGCGTCGAACGATTGAATGAGCTCCAGGAACTTTGCAAGTCTATGCCGGGCGTACTCACGACGTTAGAAGGGGACTTGACCAGCCAACTGCATCGCCAAAAGATCATTCAGCAAGCGACCTCTCAATGGAATGCATTGGACGTCTTGATCAACAACGCCGGTGCGGGAGCCATCGGTCGATTCGATGATGCATCCAGCGATCGCTTGAGACGGGTGATGGAGATTGATTTCTTTGCCCCAGTTGAATTGACCAGATTGTGTTTGCCGCTGTTGGAGCGCGGCCGTAGACCTGCCATTCTAAACATCGGGTCCGTGTTGTCCCATCGGGCGGTTCCTAACAAAAGCGAATATTGTGCTGCGAAATTCGCTATGCGAGGTTGGGCAGAATCCTTGCGAGTCGAGCTGGCAGCTCAAAGAATCGAGGTACTCATGCTGAGCCCTAGCACAACCAGCAGCGAGTTTCTTGATGCGCTCGTAGACACCAAAGCCGAGGAAAAAAGCAAATCGGTGGGTAGTATGTTGCCTGAACGAGTCGCGCAGCTAGCAATTTCGGCACTGGTTCGGTCAAAACGAGAAATGGTATTGAGTCTCGGCGGAAAAAGCCTAGTGTGGGCAGGCCGACTCTTCCCACGCCTCACCGATCGAATCTTGGGCCGGTTCGCGTAAGCGGATCGTCGCCTTTTGCTCCGCAAAAGTGCGCCTCGTTAACGCACTTTCGCAGAGCGAAAGGCGACAATCAGCCATCCTCTACCTCCTGTTCAATTTCGATTGACAAGTTCGTCCAAATTCAGGACTAAGTTGGCGACCAAGGTATAGACGGCCAGCTCCTCGGGTGGCAAGGATGCATCATACGGCTTCTCTCCCGTTGCAATGAGCCGCTTGGCGTCGTTCGGATTTTCTTTAAAACGTAACCGAAACTTTTCAAGAGCGTCTTCGATGGCCTTCCGTTCGGACTCATTCGGCTTGCGTGAGAGACATTGCCGAAAAATGGACTCGAGACGTTCTTGCGGTTTTACGTTGCCATCGCGAAGGGTTCTTTCGGCTAGTACACGCGCGGCCTCGACATACTGCACATCGTTCATGAGTTGAAGCGCTTGGAGCGGCGTGTTGCTGCGTTCTCTGCGTGTGCAAAATAACTCGCGGTTGGGGGCATCGAAGTTGCTCATGAACGGAGGCGGCGCAGTGCGTTTGATGAAACTGTAAAGACTGCGTCGATAGATGGAGTCTCCGTGATCTTGAATGTAGTAACGCGTATTGGAATCACCGTATCCAACCGGTTCCCAAATATTCTTCGGTTGGTAGCCTTTGAAGGCTTGGCCTCCAGACCGCCGGTTAAGCAATCCGCTGACAGCTAGCACGGTGTCCCTAATCTGCTCGGCATCTAGTCGAATCCGAGGGCCTCGGGCCAGATACCGGTTTTCCGGGTCGATATTCTGTGCTTCCGGTGTGACCACGGCAGACTGTCGGAAGGCACTCGACAAAACCAAATCTCGCATTAGTTGCTTCACGTCCCATCCCGTTTTGCGAAAACGAAAAGCGATCGCTTCCAGCAATTCTGGATGGGTCGGCGGCGAGCCTTGGGAACCAAAGTCGTCGCTGGTCTTGACCAAGCCGACACCAAAAACCTGCTGCCAGAATCGGTTCGCAGTCACACGCGCCGTTAACGGGTTCTCATCCGAAACCAGCCATTTTGCAAGATCCAAGCGATTGAGGCGATCTTGTTCTGACGACTTCTTTATCGGTGGCAATATTGCAAGCGTCCCCGGTGAAACCGCTTCTCCCTTTTGATCATATTGGCCGCGTGTCATGACAAAGGCTTCACGCGGTTTCGGTCGATCATTAAAAATAATGGTTGCCGGAATTAGGCTTTCGATCATGGCCCGATCGACTCTCGCAGTGTGCCAATTGCGCCTTGCAACGAGGACGGCTGGGGACGCAGTTTCCGAAATGTGCATGCGATAGAACTCTGCCACTTGCAGTGCCTGTGCCTGGCCTGCATCGCTGTCCGGCCCGTCCTTGATGGCCTTGGCCACCGCTTCGCTGGCCAAGGGAACACTGGTCCCTTTGACGGATGCCCACCAAGTATTCACATTCGACGTAAGTTGGTCTTCTGCTCGCTGATTGCCTGTGCAAGCAAGCCCGTCCCAATGGCAAATGCCGCCGAATAGCCCCAGCTTGATTTCTTTGACGCTTGCCCCGGCTTTCAATTCGGAGAGCGAAACTGTTAGCTCCGTCCATCGACCTGGTTGCGGAAGTTTTCCTTGAATGCGATCTAGTTCCACGTTGACTAGCTTTGCATCGTTGGGATCATTGCTCCATGCCCAACGCTTCGATCCGGAATCGGTCTTGATATCGACGAAGATTGCTTTCGGTGGCTCGTTGGTGTCCGTGAGTACCCAAACGCTAAGCTTTCCCTGATCCGGAATCCACATGGCTGTAAGGCCTCCCGTAATGGTCTGCTCGAATCGGTGACCAAACTCTTGCCTCAACGCTCGACGCCCCATGGGTGCACCGACATCGCTGGACCAACGCGCTTCATTGCGAGAGGTGTTTCTAAGGGTAGCCCCAATCGGAAACTCGTCGTCCATCCATATGGTCGTTACCGGTCCGGTAAGTTGGAGGCTCGCCTGGTTTTCGTACGCGATCTGCTCTTTGTCGGATGCGACCTGTTGGAGCTTGGCCAGCAATTGAGCCTCGCGTTCCTTGGCGAGTTCAAACTGCTTGTTTTGTTCTACGGTCGGTACATCCAGAAAGGGCCAAGTGAGCTCGACATTGCCATCCATCGCTGGGTCGGCGGCACTATAGAAGAATGCATACATCGAGTAAAACTCGCGAGTGCTAATGGGATCGTACTTGTGATCATGGCAAACGGCACAACCGCCTGTCAAACCGAGCCAAGTCTGTATGGTAGTGCTCGTCCGATCGACGGCGTAACGAAATAGAAACTCATCGTCAATGGCTCCCCCCTCACCCGTTGTCACATTGCAACGGTTGTAACCGGTTGCAACCTGTTGCGAGAGCGAAGGATTCGGTAGCAAGTCCCCCGCCAACTGCTCAAGCGTGAACTGCGAGAAGGGCATGTTGCTATTGAATGCGTCGACGACCCAGTCGCGATACGCCCAGGCTTGTCGTTCGTTGTCCAAGTGCATACCGTGCGTATCGCCATAGCGAGCGACATCAAGCCAGTGTTTGGCCATCTCCTCGCCGTAGTGTGGCGAGGCCAAATACTGTTCGACCAGCTTGCCATAGTTGGTTTCCGTCGGATTTGCCAAATAGGTTTCAACATCGGACAAACTGGGAGGAAGTCCAGTCAACGTAAAGGAAAGCCTTCGCACTTGAGTAATGGGATCCGTCGGGCCTTGCGCGATGAGCCCTTTGCGTTTGCGTTCGATTTCGAGGAATTGATCGATCGAAATCGTTTCGTCTTTGGGCGGGCTAACTGGTTCGAACGACCAGTGCTTCTCGTAATTCGCTCCTTGTTCGATCCATTTCGAAATGGTTTGCTTCTCAGTCTCGGTAAGTTGCCGATTGGAAGACGGGGGAGGCATCACCGTATCCGGGTCGGTGGACTGGATACGCGCCCAAATTAAACTTTCGTCAAGTTTTCCAGGGACAATGGCTTGCTCACCCGACGAGCGTCTTGCAAAGGCTCCGTCGGCTATGTCCAAACGCAGTTCCGCTTCTCGCGTTTTGGCGTCAAATCCATGACAGCGGTAGCAAGTGGCGGAAAGAATAGGGCGAATGTCTTGATTGAACCTACGGGAATCCGAAGAATTCTCCTGCGCAGAGGCAGCATCAGTGTAAAAAAAACCGACCAGCAGGATGGGTGCTAGCATGTGCCAATGGATTGGATTTCGTACCATGACCTTGCAAAACTCCGGAATGCGGACGCCTATCAAATGCTTATGTGCCAACCTTGAGAGTATAGTTAAATCTCGCTAAAAACAAAACCAATGCGTTCTAAGGCCCTCCCCTCGCTTCGCTCGACCCTCCCGGAGGGAGGGTGAAGTCACTCTCCCTCTGGGAGAGTCGGCCTGAAAGGCCGGAGAGGGTAGATGCATCTGGTAGTTTTCAGCCTGCCGCTCGCCTAAGGCGAACGGCAGGCTGAAAACTACCAGTGTGACATAGCTTACATCGCGACGAACGAGCCGCACTTGACGCAACTGCCTCATCTTTGCTAAATACCCGTGTGAATTTGGCATTCACGGAATCAAATGTCGTTTCGGTGCCGCTAGCAGTCCTGATTCTAGAGTGGGGGTTTTTAGATGTTTCTGAGGAAATGCCGAATCTTAGTCGCATTTGGAGTTCTCGTTGTTGGCGGTGGCTTGGGCATGGCTCAGTCTCCAACACCAGCCAAGCGACCTACCGAGAAGGTCCAAGACGCTCTACCGACGCTTCGTAAAGTCGAACGCAAAGAAATGACTGAGTCTCCGTCCACTCTTGGCGGCGAAGAATTCTTGCTTCGATACAACCTCGAACCTGGCCTAGTCATTTCCAGCGAAGTCACACACTTAGCCAAGACCGATACCAAAGTCGACTCCAGCGAACAGAATTCCCATTCGAGAACGGTATCGCAAAAGACATGGGAAGTCACGCGTGTTGAAAACGGTGAAATGACTTTCGAATACAAGATTTTAGAAATTGACATGTCCCAACGCATTGGGGCCGACATGGAAATTCGATACAGCTCCAAAAACGGGGACGAGCCTGCGCGTCAATTCCAAGCGGCTGCCGATTCTGTTGGCAAAGTAATTTCGACTGTAACGATAGACGAACAAGGTATGATTGTGGCTCGCAGCGATGAAAACAATCCGCCCAATCTTGGCATGGGCGATATTACGTTGCCCGTTCCCAAAAAGCCGATTGCAGTTGGTGCAACGTGGGAGGTCCCTCGCGAACTGCGAATTCGTCGAGAAGATAATACGGTGAAAAAGGTCCGATTTCGCGAGTTGTTTCGACTGGACAAAGTCAGCGCAGGGGTGGCTACCGTCGCCGTCCGAAGCGAAATGCTCACTCCAATCACGGAGCCACAGGAAGAGGCTCAAGTGCTTCAACAGTTAAGCAATGGGACCATCAAGTTCGACGTGGATGCAGGCCGAATGATTTCCAAGGAACTCGGTTGGGACAAAGTTGTCGTCGGTTTTTCCGGTGCAGGCAGCGTGATGGATTACTCTGCCAGACTCGAAGAGCAAGTTATCAAAGCAGAGCTAAAAGCGGGTGCCAGCAAATCTGCAGCCAAGGCCAAGCCCGCAACTGCACGTTAACCTTTTAGCCTTTGTTGTATCCATAGGTCTCGTGGCCGTACGTCTCGTGGCCGTACGTCTCGTGGCCGACGCTGCTAGCGTCGGTTCAGATGCTGGCAACATGCGACACGCCGCCTTATTTTAGATTGATGATAAATTTGGGGGTAGCGGAACTCGCCAAGAGTTTCGGTGGTTAGGACGAATCCACTGGAATTTATCTCTGGAAGTCGCCGCAAGCCTACACGGCTTCCGCTAC